>Ga0208514_100010_pt1 | contig 360253 bp, 328 predicted proteins | sample LakWasMet70_HOW9_2_FD_183900 | JGI IMG/M metagenome (GOLD analysis project Ga0208514, IMG submission 183900) | Freshwater sediment methanotrophic microbial communities from Lake Washington under simulated oxygen tension - Sediment Metagenome... | ecosystem: Environmental > Aquatic > Freshwater...
CTGGCCACCGCCGACCAGAACCCGGCCTGATGTGTGCAACGGCGTGGACTTGGCCTACAATCCGGCAGTCCCGCCTGGGGGAATTTGACCTGGCCAAGGGTGGGGGAATTTAACCTGGCCAACGGGGTTCCTGCGCGAGAGTTCATTCCATCCATGCTTCGATGGAATTCAGCCGTCAGTCCAGCATGAAGAAGCGGATCGAATTGCCGACCGTTCTGAGCGTGTGAGAGCTTCGTCACGTTTCTTTCATGACGCGCACGTAGTAGGGCCAATGTTCGTCGAGGAGAGTGTGTCCATCGGGAAGCAACTTGGCTATCCGATTCCGAAGAACTGCGGAGACGAGTTGGTGTTTGAACGTATTCGGCATTGGCATAGGGGTTAGGAGAATCTTCAACTTTCGAAACCGGTATGCCTCAAAGGCGATCCAATGCTACAACAGATTTTCAAGTTGCCAAGAGCAACTCGCCGAGATGAACTCATCTCTCCCAATCTGATCCGTCGAATTCAAACTTCTTGCTCCGCTCACTTTTTGGTGTGGAACTTAGGCGTTGGGCACTGTCGGGGAGCGATCTGAAATGCAAACTGCCGGGATCGATTAGGTCGTATACATTTTTGGTCCGGACCGATTTTTGTATTTCAAGTCGAACCCTTACTTCTCCGTGCAGGTTGGATGCTGTGGCAATGGCTGTGATCGCAAATGAATCAGCACGGGGATCAAGCCACGCGACGAACGGGTATTTGTACTCGAAGTTCTGCCTGAAGTCCCTACAAGCGATTTGTAATTCACGAGTGCGGCGCGGCGCGACTAAGAGTTCGAAGTCATGTAGTTTGGGCGGGGGGACGATCCTAACTCGATCGAAGTACGCCTCGGGAACAAGGGGGGCATGGCGACGTCTCGGAGCCGACGGCCCTCGGGGGCTCGCCATCACGAACTTTTCATTGAGCCACCCGCCATCGGCGACCAGGTGGATCAGAAGAGATTCTGCTGGCACCATTCCAACGTTGGACAATCGGAGGCAGAGTTCCACCTGGCCGAAGTTCATTTCGATCTTCCGCTCGTATTCTGAAACGAATCGGGGAATTATCTCCTTTTGCCACTTCTCGTATCGTTCGTCGAATGAATAGTCTCTCCCAAGGCTTCCGAGAAGTGGGCGTATCCGGGGTGCTTCCGGGTACGGGGTGAGGTGGAAAATCGTCGATTCGATGTTTTGCCTTTCATCCTTCGGAATCTCGCTTACGAGAATCGAATCGACCTGCTGACGGTCGGCACTTATTGAGACCTCCAGCTTGGTCTCACGATTCTTAATTGCGGCGATTTCCTTTTGCAGCGCGGCGTTTTTCTTTTCTGCTTCCGAGACTTCTTTCGGGCGGAGCCAGTTATCGCCGATCTGCAACACCTTGAGCCCGCACTGTCTGGCTAATTGAAGCGGACGGATATCGTGGCTTACGAGAAGACGTTTCTCCGGCTCTGGGCCGGCAGCCAGAAGCGCTTGGAGGGCAACCCTAGCATCCGGTTCGTCTTCGTCGAAATCTGGGAATTCTGCCCAATCGATCTTTGGGACATTGGCGATGGCGATCTCGACCCGAGGCGCAGGTGACTCTCGTATAACGACCGTTTCTCGGTCTTGTAGCAAGGGACGCAAGAGCTTGTTGAACCGGCGCGCATGGTCCCCGAGGCGGGCGTTGTTTTTCTTGGATTCGACTTCCTTCAGCACGGCGGGGACGACTAGCGCCAGAATCGTCCCAGTCTTCTGTAATTCCGTCCACGGAAGCTGGTCAAGTGCAAGGCATTCGAGCGCGACGTTCGAATCGATGAACGCTATCAGGGAAAATTGGGACCAATCGATCTTCATGCGGATAGTGTAATCGGTCCGCTAACCGACAGCTCCCGACCGGGTCTTGACGAGCTCAAGAGTCTCACAACGGTTTTCTGACGACATCCGATGGAACGTCACTATGAGCCACGCCGCTTCGTCGTCCTTGGCGTAGAAGTATGATTCAGGGACTTCAAGGACCGCCGCCAGACGTTCGACCATCGTGAAATCTGGCTCGTGTTTGCCCCGCTCGTACTGGTTCATCCTGGCGCTTGACGACATTTCGTCGATACCGGCTAGGACGCCGAGACGCTCCTGGGAGAGTCCGGCGTGTAACCTTGCCTCTTTCAGCCGCTTCGCGAAGATCGACATCGTTAGCCCCTAAAGGCTAAGATATTCTTAGTTTTCTGTTGCCCTCACACTAAGGATTTCTTAGTATACGGCTCGTCCATTCAAGAACAGGCAGCCGACGCCGTTCCGGTCCTCCGGCGCCTCACGAGCCATGAAAAACGCGAACCTGGAAAGCGCCTTGACTGTCCAACGTTGTGGCACCAAGCGAAGCACCCTCCCGGCGCTCGCCCGACGAACTGTTTGTGTCGGCCTGCTAGCAGTTTGCACACTCGCGCAGGCCGGGCAGAACGAAGCTAGGGAAGGGAAAGGATTCGTACCCGAACTCGTGACGTTCCTCGGTTCGCTTGCGCAGCAGGGGCTTATTGGGCAGGGCACGGCGGCCGAGATCGAGGCTGGGTTCCGGGACTACGAGGCGAGGTTCCCCCGAGTCTTTGATGATCGGAGATTCGGCTTCGCTATTCCGACCCTGAAGCCGTTCCGGGAACCATACGCCGGTTTCGTGTCTCCCGAGCTCGAAACAGCTAAGCGCCGGCCCATCACGGAAATCCTGAGTACCGATCACGTGGATGCGAGCGGTATCGAGGAGCTCTTCCGGAAGGTCCTCGCGCCGAAACCGGCAGATGGGACGTTTCACGACCTCTTCGTGACCGAAACCTATGCCGCGCTCGTGAAGGCTGAGAAGTTCCGCAAGCCCGACGGAAGTGTCGATCAGACGGCGATAGATACCGCGATTGCATCAGGAGACCGCGCGTTCGGACTTTGGAAAAAGGACTTCGCGCAGTTCCGGGAGGACGGAAGGATGGAGAGGCTCGCGACAGCGATCAACGGGGTCATCGGCTACGCGTCGGAGCGAAAGCTCCTTCTTTATCCCGCGCAGTTGCGACGGGGGCTCGCGTCGATTGGCCTCTGCCTCAAGTCGAAGCCGGATTCCGCTCCTTCCGTCTTCACGACTTCGAACTGCGCGCTCACGATGGTATGGCTCGGAGAGCGTCCACATCCGGACGCGGCGATGCTCGTCACGTACTCACCGGAGGAGGGACGGCCGAGCCAGGAGAAGGTTATCGCCCCCTGGGATCGCGAGTATGCGAACAAGGTATATCGCGGCGCGTTCGGCCAGGTACAGGCAACCGAGAACGATCGCTACTGGAAGGAGTACTTCAAGACCTACGACTTGATGGCGAAGGCGGTGGCTTCGAAGATTTCGGCAGACGACGCGAAGGCGGTGCTGGAAGTCTCGGAAGTAGCGGTCCGTGCGATTAGAAGCCTCAACGCCTATGTCGGAGGCAAAGAACTGGATGGTAGACGCGTAGGGAAAGAAGAGGCCCGGCGCGCTGTCGAAGAGGCGACCGTAGCTCGTGCAAGGCTCATCTCGCTTGCGAGCCCCTATACTCGCTCCAGAACGATATACACCAAGGCGCTTGCAGCGGTGGATGGGCTTGTTGTGCGCGCAAAGCTCGTCGGAATTGCAGTACCGTAGCGAGTCGCTTCGGGCGCGTGTGAATTTTTGCGTTTCGCAGAAACATGCGGTAGTCTGGGTGGCGAGTATTCGTATCCTTTTTCGTATGCGTGAATCCCCATCGCTCGAATCGTGGTGAAGCCGAGAAGAGACCGAACAACAGCGACAGGAGTCGCTTGAGCGCACTCGTATGGCTGAACGCCTCGCATCACTCGGAAAGCTCCTTCCCGATTTTTCGGCGGCCGATGTCGCAAGTATCGAGGCTGCGTTCGAGGACAAGGCCAAAGTATGAGACTTGGCGAAGGCCCTTGAAAACCCGCTTGCCAATCAACGCTTCCACGATCGTCTGACCGAACGCATTTCTGACGATCTCCAATCCGGTATGCCGACAGGATCGCCGGGGTTCGAATGGGTGAAGGATTTCGCCGCATCCGAAAACAGTCGCCTCGAAGCGGTTGCCGTTGCTGGGACGGAAGATGCGATTGATTCGAGAGCTGAATCAGGTGCACTCGAAAATTTCGACACGATGTCACGGGAGCTCTCAGAGTTCGACCGGCTCATTAAGGCGCATCCCGAAATATCATCGAAGCTTGCGAAGGAAGGGATTGATCTGGAGCGCGAGAAGAACGACGAGCGTGAAAGCCTCAAGCGCTCAAATCCGGAAATGCCCGAGGTGGAACTCGCGGTGCGAGCATCCGTGAGCGTGTACCTGAACCGCCGTGATGCGATATACCGCGCGGCTCCCGACCGCCCGACACGCATCGCCCTGCAGGCGGAGTTCGAGAAGATGAAGGTCTCAGCGCGTGAGCTTCGTTTGCCGTACGAAGAGTCCATTGCTGATGCGAGAGACATCCCATCGAGCGACAAGCGCTTCATGCTCGCAACGACATCCGGTTCTGGTTTCGATACCCGGTGAACGCGTGTCTGACGTGAGCTGCGAATTGAGAATCCAAAGGACTGCTTCGCACAAGTATGGGATGTCGCAACGAGGTACGGCGACAGGTCCGAAAAGAAGATCCGTTCGAAGGAGGGGATCGAGATAACGGTCGCTACGCTTCCCGCGACCGACTGGAAGCAGATCGACCGACGTAATCGCGCGGTCAGGGACATCGAAGCAGTCACAGAGTGGCCCGGAGTCCGAACACCACGATGACTCGACCTCGCGAAGGAAAAATTCCGTGAGAACCTCTCCGCGTCCATGAAGGACGCGGAGAGTGCGCCCCAGAAGTGGCGCACGTTCGCATTATCCTATACGGCCGCAACTGGCGACGATAGATCTCGGCTCGTTGAATCGATGAGTGCCGAGTTGCCGAAGATCTCTGACCGGAAGATCCGGACTAAATTTGCTGAAGTCCTCGACTCGTTATCTGATGGCCCTAATGGGCTCTGAGAGATGGAGGTCGATCTCCTGCCGCGCCTGGCCGACCAGTACAGTTCTCAGCTCGAAAGGCGATGCGTAGAAGTGCGCAAGGAGACCGAAGAGAAGACCGAAGCGTTCGAGGCAGCCATCGCGATCGTGGACGATATAGACAACGAACAGGCCGACGAGGCGAATACCTTTGAGCGGGGCGCGAACGCGAAAGAGAAGATTGCACGTGACAACCTCGCGTTTTTCGAGGCCAACGGCTACGCGCTCTTGGGTGAGCGCTTTCCTGCATTCCTTGAACGAGTCAATTCGAAGATGCTGGCTTTGTACCCAAAGGCCGATGGCCCGATCAGGCTTCCTCAGGAGCTCAGCGAAAAGGATCGTGCATTACTGGCACATGGATTTGTCCGTGAACTCGGAGACGACCTGCAGGTGCCGGACTTGTTTGAAGTTCCTGGCTTTCAGCTTCGCCAGTTCGATGCGAGCTGAATGCCCATGGTTGAGAGACTCCGGCAGATTGGAATGAGTAGGCGCTCGTAGATGTGATAAGGCTTCGGCGCGCCCCTTCAGAAATGTTGATTATGGTTGGAAATATTGCGATTCCATTTGACAACATTTCTTGTGCTAACTAGTATTGGTGTTGACGGCAATGTCTGTCGGAATTAGTCCTTTGACGTTTGCGAATGGAGGTCATGATGAAGCAAGTGAAGCTTGAAATCATTGGTGGTGAGTCTAACTGTGCTGGCGGCGAGTGCCCGACGTTCTATCGGGGGGATGATGGCGAGTTCTATGTTCAGGGCTACACCGTGACTGATGCTGTGAAGTCTGGGGTAAGCATCAAGTCAGACGAAGATATTGTTCGTATTTCTCAAGCGCTCGTAAAGATTATTCAGTCAGCCAAGGTCTAAATTATGAAAACTTCAATGGAGGCATTTGCTGCGCTTGGTAAGGTAACATTGTCAGAATTTGGTGCTTTCTTTGAGGGCTTCAGCGCGGAGGCATTTCGTTTCGAAATGCTTCCGCGTTACTCCGTTTCGTCCGAACAGGCATTCCTATCGAAATATCGACAAGGCGATCCGTGTCCCGACAATTTCAACATTAAGTGGCTTGAGAGCCTCAGTAACGCAAGAAGTCTGGGTAAGAAATTTCATCGTGTGCGTCATGTCCCGCGCCCGTTGCCTAATTATTTTGAGTTCGAATATGAATGGGGTTATAAAAGGAGCGTGATGGCTGGAGAGGAAATTCGTTTCTTACCGCCAGATAGTGATGTCGATGATTTAGCTCAGAAAGTTCCGGTTCTTTCCGACTTCTGGCTATTCGATGAGTTGCATTGTTTCTTAATGTTCTATGACCAGATTGGTCGATTCATGGGTGTTGGCCGTGTAGCCGAAGATGATTTGCATTACTACGTTGAGTTCGCCGAGAATCTGCGAACGTTATCATTGCCATTCGAAAACTTCTCTTTGACGGATTAGGAAAATGGATAGTGCCTTGATTGCCACTTGGGTGACGGCGATCTCGACCGTAATCTACACGGCGGGTACGTTTATGCTTTGGCTCACAAATAAGGCAAGCGTTCGGGCCTTGCACGATCAATTGGAAGTGCTACAACGGCAGCTTGAGGGGCAGTCGGCGTTTAACAAAGTTCTCTCAAATGGCACGATTCTGGATGCGCACCGAGAAATTTGGATGACAATAATTCAGAATCCCAACCTAGCATCACAGCTTAATGAGGCACCACCGAAGGCGGAAAATAGGACGACCAGTGAATTTATTGGTTCGATTCTCATCAACCATTGCGCAAGGGTACATTCAAACCACTTACATGGGGTTGCAGAAGAGGATAAGTCGAATGCGTTTGCCCGGGATGCTCGCTACCTGTTTTCATTCCCGTTAGTTGCTTGGCGCTGGTCGGAGGTAAAGAAGTACCATTCCCCTCAGTTCATAACATTTGTGAACAACAACGTCCTATCTTAACTTCTTGGAGAATGAGTCTTTCGCTATCGCAATGGGCACTGCCTAATTAGCTATCATCGATAGCAGCTACGTCCTATCACCGCCGAATCTTCCCGGCCCCCGTCCTCGTGGTTTCTTTGGAGTTATGTCCAGGCGCGACAGTGCACCTGCGAAATCGACTCCATGCGCAGTCATTTCCCCCAATAGCACGACGATTATCGCCAAATGAGACGGGACTTCCCCGACCCTGGCGTAGTTCGTGAGGGAGTTGGGATTCATACGCACTAGCGAAGCGAATTCAGTGAGCTTGAGACCCGCCCGTGCGAGGTGCTGCTGGAATTCTTCATATGTCATGGAGCCGATCATAGCGGTCCATGGTAGGTCTATCAACGCCGAAGTCAAGCATCCAAAAAGCATTAACACATAAAAATATGTGTAAAATGTCTTGATTCACACAAATTTATGTGTAAAATGCACGCATAAATTAATGTGAATTGGCGATGTTCATCCTTCCGCGTAACGAAATTTCCGATCTCACTTGACGAACCCAGCCGGCGGCGCAGATCCGTTGGCTCAGGACGCATGAGTGGCTGTTCGAAGTCGGAAGCGATGGGTTCCCCAGAGTGGCGACCGCGTTCTTCGAAAAACGCCTGGTGACCTGAGAGTCTCCAGAAAAATCGGGCGACGAATTAGAGGCATGCGCCTGGGAAGTTAACGTCGGGGCACTTCGATCCAAGTACAAGAAATCCAAATAGATCTATGGGACGACACCGAAAAATTTTCGATAAGCTTCATGATCTTCCGGCTCGCGTTTACATCCATCATGGTAGCTATCGCTACCATCCCCGTGATGGAAAACGAGTGAATCTCGGGCGTGATTACGGAGAGGCGATGAGGAGGTGGTCTGAGCTCGTACAGCCCGCGCAGAATGTCGGCACCGTCTCGGCCCTGATCGATTGGTACTTGGCCGAGGTTGCGCCGAAGAAGGCGCCGCGCACGTTCAAAGACAACGTCAAGGAAGCTGAGTACTTGCGTGCCGGACTAGGAGCGATTCCGTACACGCAGCTAAGACCTCACCATGTAGCCAAATACCGAGACACGCGCGGTGAAGTGGCCCCGGTGCGAGCCAATCGAGAACGTGCCTTGCTCAGCCACGTCTACACGTGCGCGATGGAGCGCGGGATGGTTGACTTCAATCCTTGCAAGGGAGTAAAGCGAAATCCGGAGTCGAAGCGTGAGCGCATGATTGAGGACTCTGAGTATGCGGCTGTACATGTTCGGGCGGAGTCGTCGGTCCGCCGCATGATGACGCTGATCTATCGCACCTGTCAGCGCCCTGAAGATCTGTTGCGCGTTGGGCCTGCCGACATCAAGAAGGTCGAGCACGAAGGCCGCGATGTTCGGGTACTCCGAATCAAACAGGCGAAGACCGGGAAGACCGTAGATATCGTCGTCGCGGGCGAGCTTGAAACGATCATCAATGAGCACCTGAACGCGAAGACGGTGTGGCCGACCTTCGTGCACACTCGCGCAGGCAAGAAGTACACATACAGCGGATTGGTCGCGATGTTCAGTCGATATGTCAAAGGAGTGGGACTCAGCGATTTTGGTCTATATGACTGCAAGGCGAAAGGCGCGAGCGACATGTACCGTGCCGGTGTTCCGATCGAGCGCATCCAACAGCTCCTTGGACACGAGAGCGTCACCACGACGGAAGTCTATATAAAGACCAGGCTGCCAGAAGTGGCGATGCCGAACATGCGAGAGCTCCGCAAGGACGACGGCTGCGCGCGCTGAACCATCGGCGTTCGTCGACTTCATGTGGGGACACTTGCCTTATGTTCTCTCGGGAGAAACAATTTCCTATAATTGGCGCAGATCAAATCGCCGAACTATGGGGAAGATGTGTCCAGGGGCAATCTAGACAAGCAATTCGGTGCGATTTGGCGCCGCGCTCTACAACTACCTGATCTCAACGAATTGACGCCGGAATTAGTAGGCGAGTGGGGCGCAGCCGCAGGTCTGCAAGTGGAAAGCGTTGAAGTGGGCGAAGCTGGCGCGTTCGTCGGAACGCCCGGTATCGTGCTTAGTGCGTCCGGCCGTCGCGCCTGCTTCCCGACGGTTCCGCACGAGGGCGATCCATCCTGGGAGCGGCGACGACAAGTCGCTGATCGCGATGCGGAGACTTGGGAAAAGCTAGAATGGTTCTGGCCGTTCTGGGTTCCAGTCGCGAGTGCCAGAAAGCTCTTGTCCGAATGCGCGCATTGCTCGAAAGAGAGAGCTGCTGAGCTCTTCAACTACCATACCTCCACACTCTACACTCTTCCGTTCCAAGCTGTTTGCATTGCACAGATCATGCCGACGGCGCAATGCCTGGAGGAGTTCGTCCCGATAGCCCGCGAGGCATATTTGGCCTTCTACAGCGGTTACAGGGCCGCGGCTATCGCTGCGCTCATTCCTGCAATTGAAGGAGCGCTGTCGAAAATTGTTCCTGGCTCCAAATCGGCTCCACACGCGCACGCTAAAGTGGACCGGGTGATTGACGGGGCAGTGTCCCTAGCGATCGAAATGCATTTTGGCGAGACGTGGGTCCCAAAAATCTACAGGACTCGAGAATACTTGCGTGGACATGACGAGCGCGTATTCGTCTTCGAATCGGTGCGACGTTGGCTCAAGGGCTCCTTTTTTTCAAAGACGGATGATTACGCCGGCGCGACTGGCCTCAACAGAAATCATTTCGCGCATGCTACGTCAACGGAGTGGCAACAAGGCGTGAATTTCCGGCGACTGATAATTGCTCTGACGACTTTGGGAGTAGTAGAGTCCTGGCACAATAGGACACACAGTGCACCTACGCTTTTCCCTGAGATGAACGAAGACGGCCGGCTCCTTTGGCAGCAGGCCCTCTTTCAAGGCAATAGCCAGGCGATCCGCAAGCTGATTGAGGAGCGCTTCTACCATGAACATGGCCGTATGGTTCCCGAATACCCGACCGACGATGGTGTCGAACTTCGAAAGGCTCTGCTCGCTCAAGACTGCGTCAACGACATTGTCCGTCCCTTGCGCGACGCAGGCTGGGACGTGACGATGGCGGAGCCGGATGAGCACGCACTCTATGTCACCGTATTAGCAAGGGATGGTAGCGACCAAATCCAGGTTTCGCTCCTCTATAGCTGCGCGACCGAAAGCGCACTGTACGTTGAGTTAGCTCGGACTTCAGTTGCGATCCTTTACAGGGGCGCTCCGTTTCATCAGGATAGCTTTGCACGCAACATCAACGTTCATGTCGGACCCGCTGCCGGATGGCAGCCACCATCGCCCCCGAGCCGCCATCGGAATGCTTAGTGATTCAAGGGGGGGCAACGAACTTGCTGAGCTGGTAGGCAATCTGGAACCGGCGTAATCGAGTTCCGGCTAGCTCACTTTTCGGAGGGCCTCCCGTGCTTTCGCTAAGAGAATGTTTTTTTTGCCCGACGTTACATTTTGTGCATTTTTGGCGAATCGAAAGCCGCAAAATGCAGGAGTCGCAAATTTTTTTCTGATGACGATGAACAGCGAATTTCGATCGGCGACCGATGTCTCGATATCGAGATACACCCCTGAGGGCGTGATCTATGATGTCATCGGCCAGCTCGCACTATATTTCGAAGAGCTAATGCCGGAAGGCGACTTTGAAAGCTTCCTAAACGAGCACATGGATCTGTTTGCCACGGACGAGCAGGTGAACGAGATATCTGTAGTACGGGACTTCCTCAGGGAGAACTCGACTGAACAAGATGCCGCAAGAATTGCTCACCGGCGTGCCCTTGCATCGATCAAGATCTCCATCTTTTTTTGCCAAGCGTCGAATAAGGCATATTCGGAAGGTAGCATGGATCGTTCTTGGCATTTCGCTTCGCAGGCTTCCAAATGGCTCGGGCTAACTATTGGTAGCGAACACATCTTTCGCATGCAAAAAGAGGAGCGTTCGACTTTTTCGAAGTTGGGTGGATTGTCCAGAGCGAAGACATATGATCCCATTCGTAAGTTCGCAGTTGAACTGGCTCGGAATGGAAATTTTGCTAGCCGACGGAATGCAGCCCTGTCCATTAAGCCACAAGTTCTCGCGTACGCCAAAGAGCGCGGTATTTACCTCTCCGAACAGCAAGCGGAAATTACGATTGGAAAATGGCTCAAGTGTATGACGTTTGCCAGCAAACGTCATCTGATTGCCGGCGGGCGTGCTACCTGATCGTGCTGATCATCTAGAAAGCGAATTCCTAAAGCATGATCCTTGACCCGGGTAGATTTTGCCCGGACTTAGTAAAGGTAAAGAACCATGGGATTAGTTTCAAAGACATCGCTAATTGATCGCGCAGCCTTCGAGTATAGCTGGAATGCTGTAACCGGAGACAACCCTCACATCACCGGTAAGCCCGATTCTGGCCGCGTGAGTCGGAAAGAAGGTTACGAGGTGGTTGATTACATTAACGCGTTTGCGAAAAAGCATTCATTGACCCAAGCAGGCTCGGGTCATAAGATCGAAGACCTACTTCACAAGTGTAAGGAGGTGATGAGGAAAGATGTGACCGCATGGATCGAAGCGAACTGGAGCAAATAGTCGCGATCTGTCCTGGGCTGTCGGGTTCGGCAGGGGCGAGCAAGAAAAATATTCCCCACTTGGGGAATATTTTTCATATGCAAATGAAAAAAGGCCTTCGCGCCGAAGCGCGAAGGCCTTTCCTGTACTGCTAAATTTCTGGTAGGCCGTGCGGGGCTCGAACCTGCGACCAACGGATTAAAAGTCCGCTGCTCTACCAACTGAGCTAACGACCCGAAAGAGGCAATATTATAGCCGCTGTTTTCCGCTTGCGCTAGTGTCGATCCGAAAAAATTATCGGCCGGACAGCGCCGAGGTCACTTTCAGCACCTCGTCGGCCGTCGTCACCCCTTCCGCGATCTTCATGGCGCCCGCGATGCGCAGGGGCTTCATGCCGTCGCGCACGGCCTGCTCGCGCAGGGCGGCGATGTCCGTTTCCTCCTCGATGTGCTGGCTGAACGCTTCCGTCACCAAGGCCAGCTCGTAGAGGCCAGTGCGGCCGCGGTAGCCGGTCTGGCGGCATTCGGGGCAGCCGACCGGGCGGTAGAGCGTGGCCGGCTTGGGCAGTTTCCAGGCGCCGGCCAGGCTGTCCCACACGTCGTCGCTCAGCTGCCCGTCCGGCGACTTGCAGTGCACGCACAGGGTGCGCACCAGGCGCTGGGCCATGATGCCGATCAGCGTCGCTTCCAGCAGGTAGTAGGGCACGCCCAGTTCCAGCAGGCGCATCACGGCCGACGGCGCGTCGTTGGTGTGCAGGGTGGACAGCACCAGGTGGCCGGTCAGGGCCGCCTGGATCGCCATTTCGGCGGTCGCCAGGTCGCGGATCTCGCCGACCATGATGATGTCCGGGTCCTGCCGCATCAGCGCCTTGACGCCGTCCGCGAAGGACAAGTCGATGCCCGGCTGGACCTGCATCTGGTTGAACGCGGCTTCCACCATCTCGATCGGGTCTTCCACCGTGCAGACGTTCACCTCGGAAGTGGCCAGGGCCTTGAGCGTGGTGTAGAGCGTGGTGGTCTTGCCCGAGCCGGTCGGGCCGGTGACGAGGATGATGCCGTGCGGGCGGTTGGTCAGCTCGTCCCAGCGTGCCGCGTCGTCCGGCGGGAAGCCCAGTTCGGGCAGGGTCTTGACCACGACTTCGGGGTCGAAGATCCGCATCACCAGCTTTTCGCCGAAGGCGGTGGGCAGGGTCGACAGGCGCAGCTCGATCTCCTGGCCGCCGTTGGTGCGGGTCTTGATACGCCCGTCCTGCGGGCGGCGCTTCTCGATCACGTCCATCCGCCCGAGCAGCTTGATGCGGGCCGTCATGGCGATCATCACCACCGCCGGCACCTGGTACACCTGGTGCAGCACGCCGTCGATGCGGAAGCGGATCGCGGCGATGTCGCGCTTCGGCTCCAGGTGGATGTCTGAGGCGCGCTGCTCGAAGGCGTACTGCCACAGCCAGTCGACGATGTTGACGATGTGCTGATCGTTGGCGTCGAGCTGCTTGTTGCTCTTGCCCAGTTCGACCAGCTGCTCGAAGTTGTTGCGTAGCGCAAGGTCCTGGCCGCTGTGCTTGTTCGCGCCCTTGATCGACTTGGCCAGGCTGAAGAACTGCGAAATGTACTGCGCGATGTCGAGCGGGTTGGCGATCGCCAGTTCGACGTGGCGGCGCGTGATCTTCTCGATCTCGTCCTTCCAGTCGACGCTGAACGGATCGGCCGTCGCGATGGTCAAGGTGGTCGGCGTAATGTCGACCGGGAGGATGTTAAAGCGCGCCGCATAGCTGGCCGACATCACGTCCGCCACCCGGGTGAAGTCGATCTTGAGCGGGTCGATGCGCACGAAGGGCAGGCTGACCTTGGCCGCGAACCATTCCGTGAGCACGTCCAGGGTCTGCAGCTTGTGCGGCGCCTGGGACGACTGCAGCTTGCACTGGGCGATGGCCGTCAGCGGATGCATCGAGGCCGCGTTGCGCAGGATGCCCTGGGCGTGCGCGAAGTGGGCCTTGACGCCGGTCTTGTCGACGATGCCGTCGGCCAGCAGCCAGGAAAACAGGGTCTGCAGGTCGAGCGCGGGCTTGTGCACCTTCTGGCTGCGGGGGGCGGCGACGGCGGACGGATCGGCGCTCAAGGCATTCTCCTGGTCAGGCTTCCTGCAGACCTTTCACCCAGGACTTGGCCGGCAGTTTGGTGGCGGCCACGATGGCGGTGGCGCGCTCCTTGAGCGCGTCGAAGTCCAGCGCGGTGCGGGTCTTGAAGCAAATGGCCACCACGTTACCATCATGGACCTCGGGCAGGCAAATCACCTGGCCAAACGCGTAGCGCATGGCCTTCAGATTCTTGTTGTAGCTCGGATGGTCGCCGAACAGGTTGACGGTCATGATGCCGCGCGCGGTGAGGCAGGCGGCGCAGGCGGCGTAGAACTCGGGCGTGTCGAGCACCGGGCCGCGCGCGGTGGCGTCGTACAGGTCGCCCTGGATCACGTCGAAGCGGCCGTGGTTGGCCGGATCCTCCACGAAGTCGAGCGCATCCATCTCCAGCACCTGGAGGTGCTCGTCGTTGGGCGGCAGCTTGAACATGGAGGCGCAAATGGCGAGCACGGCAGGGTTCAGTTCGACCGCGGTGACCTTGGCGTCCGGAAAAGTCTTGTAACAAAACTTGGTGAGCGCGCCCGTGCCCAGGCCCAGCTGGACGATCTCGCGCGGGGCGTCGAGAAACAGCATCCAGGCCATCATCTGCTGGGCGTATTCCAGCTCGAGCCAGTCGGGTTTGCGGATGCGCATCGCGCCCTGGACCCACTCCGTGCCGAAGTGCAGGTAGCGCACCCCGTCCTGTTCGGACAGGGTGACGGGAGCAAACTTGGGTTTGCGCGCGGGACGGCGCGAGGACTCTTCTTGTTCGATGGACTTGCGTTTGATAAGCATGGCCGCATTATCCCATGGAAACGCGGCCCGCTCCTCCTGCTTACTGCTGGTCCGGCTCCACCGTGATGCGCAGGCGCACGCGCTGGCCCGGGTCGTAGGACATCGGCACCATGTAGCTGTGGCCGCGGTATTCATAGGTCACGTCGTAACCGACCGTGCGCGACTCCCAGGCGTCCACCATGCGGCACTGCCGCACGGCCTGCTCCTGGACCGCCTGGCCCTGCTGGACCGGGCGGTTCTGGTTGTCCACGCGGTCGCCGACCACGGCGCCGGCGATGGCGCCGGCGGCGGTGGCGGCGGCCCGGCCGTTGCCGCCGCCGACCTGGTTACCGATGATGGCGCCGGCGATGCCGCCGATGATGGAGCCGCCCGCCGAGCGCTCCTGGGGCGCCTGGCGCACCGGCACCTGGACGTATTCGGTCCGGCATTCCTGGCGCGGACGGTTGATCTGCTCGACGCGCGGCTGGACGCGGGTGACGCGGCCGAAGTCCTCGAATTCGCCGGCATGGGCGAGGGGCAGGGCGCCCGCGGCCAGTCCGGCGGCGAGCAGGGTGGTGGACAGCTTCATCGTTACCTCGTTGTTAAGTATGGGATGGCGATGGACCTATGGTAATGCGCCGAAAGACGGGCTGAGCGATCTATGTGGCAACAAAATGTAACGAGGTGCCGCGATCTCGCTCACATTCGAGTTGATTCCACTACCACAAACCGTTACCCTACTACATTGGAACGCACTATTGGCGCTTGGCAACCTATTACCATGGGATTTCGGGCTTACGTGGTCACTGACAACACGAACTTGTTCTTTACCGTGCCGCCCAATGTCGTGCAGTCGATTCGCGCTTTCCGCATTGCGGAACTGCAGGAAGAGGCTGCGCGGCTGGGGCAACACTTCCTGTACGCTCACTGCGCCGAGGCGCTGACGAAGCAGCAGGTGTGCCAGCGCATCGGGGAATGCTTTCATGTTCCCAAGCCGGCGGCCAAGAACTTCGAGGCGCTGAAGGCGACGCTCACCGACACCCTGTTCAAGGCCGGCCCCCAGCCGGGCTTCGTGGTGGTGCTCGACCAGCTGCCCAGCACCCAGAAATTCGACAAGGAAGCGCGCGAGACCCTGCTCGACGTGTTTCGCGACGCGGCCGACTACTGGGCCGAAAAGCGGGTGCCGTTCCGCGTCTTCTACTCTTTCGTCACCTGAACGGCTGACGCCTGCTGCGCTGCAACATTTTTCGGCGGGGCGAGCTCCGCCGGGGTAAAATACCGCCCTTATGAAAAATATCGTCATCCTGATCTCGGGACGCGGCAGCAACATGGAGTCCATCGTGCGCGCCGCCCGGGACGAGCAGTGGCCCGCCCGCATCGCGGCCGTCATTTCCAACAAGGCCGACGCCAAGGGCCTGGAGTTCGCCGCGGCGCACGGCATCGCCACGGCCGTGGTGCCGAACAAGGAATTCGCTTCGCGCGAAGCCTTCGACGCGGCCCTGCAGGAGACGGTCGACCGTTACGCGCCTGACTTGGTGGTGCTGGCCGGCTTCATGCGCATCCTGACGCCGGCCTTCGTGGATCACTATGCGGGGCGCCTGTTGAACATCCACCCCTCGCTGCTGCCCAAGTTCCCGGGGCTGCACACGCACCAGCAGGCGCTGGACGCGGGCGAGAATGAGCATGGCGCCACCGTGCACTTCGTGACCGCGCAGCTGGACCACGGTCCCGTGCTGGGCCAGGTCCGGGTGCCGGTCCTGCCGGACGACACCGAGGACACGCTGGCCGCGCGCGTGCTGGTCGAGGAACACAAACTGTATCCGCGCGCCGTGCGCCAATGCGTCGAAGGACGCGTGCGGATCGAGGACGGCATCGTCCACATCAACGAATAAGGAAGACCATGCGATTGCACCCCGCCGTGCTCGCGAATGCCGAAGAGGTGTTGCGCGAAGTCCTGTTGTTCACGTCCCCGGCCGACGCCGTCGTCTCGCGCTACTTCAAGGAGCATCCGCGCCTGGGCGGGCGCGAACGCGGGGCCATCGCCGAGACCGTGTACGCGGTCCTGCGCAACAAAACCTTTTATACGGATTTCTGCGGCTCCAACGCCAGCATGCGCCGCCTGGCCCTGCTCGGACTGGCCGAGGCCATGGGCGTGGACGCGATCGCCGGCCTGACCGACGACGAACGCGATTTCGTCGAACGCATCGGCCAGATCGACCGCAGCCTGCTGCCGGCCCAGAAGCGCTCCAACATGCCGGCCTGGCTGTACGAGAAGCTGGTCGCCCAGTACGGCCAGGAAGACGCCGACGTGCTGGCCGACGCGCTGAATAAACCGGCCCCGCTCGACCTGCGCGTGAACACGCTCAAGTCGACCCGGGAGGCGGTGCTCGCCGAGCTGGAAGTGTCCGGGATTACGGCCGAACCGACGCCGTTTTCGCCGCTCGGCTTGCGCCTCAAGCGCAAACCGGCGCTGCAGAACATGCCCCTGTTTAAGGGCGGCGCGATCGAGGTGCAGGACGAGGGCAGCCAGATCCTGTCGGCCCTGGTGGGCGCCAAGCGCGGCGAAATGGTGGTGGACTTTTGCGCCGGCGCCGGCGGCAAGACGCTGGCGCTGGGCGCCACCATGCGCAACACCGGCCGCCTGTATGCCTTCGACGTGTCGGAAAAGCGCCTGGCCAAGCTCAAGCCGCGCCTGGCGCGTAGCGGCCTGTCCAACGTGCACCCGGTGCAGATCGCGCACGAGCGCGACGTCAAGATCAAGCGCCTGGCCGGCAAGGTCGACCGCGTGCTGGTCGACGCGCCGTGCTCGGGCCTGGGCACCCTGCGCCGCAATCCGGACGTGAAGTGGCGCCAGCCGCCGGAAGCGGTGGCGGAGATGCACGCCAAGCAGGTCGCGATCCTGGACGGCGCCGCGCGCCTGCTCAAGGGCGGCGGCCGCCTGGTCTACGCCACTTGCAGCCTGCTCGACGAAGAGAACGACCGCGTGGTGGAGGAGTTCCTGGCCGCGCATCCGGACTTCGCCCTGGTCCCGGCGCGCGAGGTGCTGGCGGAGCAGAAGATCGCCCTCGATACGGGCGACTACCTGAAGCTGCTGCCGCACCGGCACCAGACCGACGGCTTCTTCGCCGCCGTGCTGGAACGCCGCAAGCTGGCCTGATCCGCGCGAGGCGCCGATGCCGCTCTCGAACCTGCTGCTCGACTTGTTCGACGACCTGCGCCAGCCGACCGTGTTCTGGCAGGCGGCGATCATCGCCGGCGCCATCGTCGTCGGCTGGGGCCTGGCGCGGCTGCTGCGGCGCGGCTGGTTGGCCGGGCACGGGCAGGCGCACCTGCCGATCGGCGCCGAGAGCTTCGCCCGCGTGCTCGCACCGCTGATCGCCCTGGCGCTGCTGGCCGCGGCGCGCTTCGGCCTGGCGCACACCATGCACGTGAACCTGCTGCGGGTGGCGCTGGCGCTGGCCTTGTCGTTCGCGGTCATCCGGCTCGCCTTCTACCTGCTGCGGCGCGTGTTCGCCCGGCGTGGGCGGGTCGGCGCGGCCATCGTCACCTTCGACCGCATCTTCGCGCTGCTGGTCTGGCTGGCCGTGGCCTTGTACATCACCGGGCTGTGGCCCGACATCTTCGCCTACCTGGACGGCACCGAGATTCCGCTGGGGCGGCACCGGGTGTCCATCCTCGCCATCGTGCAGGCCGCCGCCTCGGTGGTCGTCCTCCTGATGCTGGCGCTGTGGGCCGGCGCCGCGCTGGAAGAGCGCCTGATGAAGCTGGAGGGCGTGCACAGCTCCCTGCGCGTGGTCATCGCCCGCACCAGCCGCGCCCTGCTGATCGTGCTCGCGGTACTGGCCAGTCTGTCGGCGGTGGGCATCGATCCGACCGTGCTGTCCGTGTTCGGCGGTGCGCTGGGCGTCGGCCTGGGCCTGGGCCTGCAGAAGATCGCCAGCAACTACGTGTCCGGCTTCGTGATCCTGCTCGAACGCAGCCTCAAGATCGGCGACATGATCGCGGTGGACCGCTTCACCGGCCGCGTCACCCAGATCAACACCCGCTACACCGTCCTGCAAGGCCTGGACGGCACCGAGAACGTGCTGCCGAACGAGATGCTGATCTCGGGCGCGGTGCAGAACTACTCGCTGACCAATCCCCAGGTGCGGGTCGCGGTGAACTTCACTGTTGCCTTCGACACCGAGGTGCGCGCGCTGCTGCCGCTGCTGGAGCAGGCCTGCGCCGGCATCCCGCGCGTGCTGCCGGCGCCGGCGCCTGGCGCCGCCGTCCTGCGCCTGGGCGCCGACGGCTTCGACCTGGAAGTGGGGATGTGGATCGGCGATCCGGAGAACGGGCGCGGGGCCGTCCTGTCCGAGGCAAACTTACGCATTTATAAAGTCCTTGAAGAACAAGGGGTTAGCCTGCCCTATGCGACGCGCGATGTGCGTCTTGTCAGTCCGGAATTGAGCGCGATTATTGGTGAGAATCGTGCCCAAGGACACCAAACGGCGTAAAATACGCCTGTTCCCTGGCAGCCGTTTTTCTTGTCGCGGGACATTTTTTTCCCGTTCCCGGAGTGGTAATGACCCTTCTTAGCAACATCCTCGATTTCCTCGACACCGGCCTGTTGAACCTGGCGTGGTGGCAGGTCGTGCTTGTGACGCTCGTGCTGACGCACATCACCATCGCCAGCGTCACCATCTTCCTGCACCGCCACCAGGCGCACCGCGCGCTGGACCTGCATCCGCTGCCCAGCCACTTCTTCCGCTTCTGGCTGTGGCTGACCACGGGCCAGGTGACCAAGGAGTGGGCCGCGATCCACCGCAAGCACCACGCCAAGTGCGAGACCGAGGAAGACCCGCACAGCCCCGTCACGCGCGGCATCAAGAAGGTGCTGCTGGAAGGCGCCGAGCTGTACCGCGCCGAATCGAAGAACCAGGAAACGCTGGACAAGTACGGCCACGGCACCCCGGACGACTGGATCGAACGCAAGCTGTACAGCAAGTTCAGCTGGCAGGGCGTGGGTCTGATGCTGATCCTGGACGTGCTGCTGTTCGGCGCCATCGGCATCACCGTGTGGGCCGTGCAGATGCTGTGGATTCCGGTGACCGCCGCGGGCATCATCAACGGCATCGGCCACTACTGGGGCTACCGCAACTACGACTGCGCCGACGCCGCCACCAACATCGTCCCCTGGGGCATCCTGATCGGCGGCGAGGAGCTGCACAACAACCACCACACCTTCGCCACCTCGGCCAAACTGTCCAACAAGTGGTACGAGTTCGACATCGGCTGGGGCTATATCCGCGCCATGGAAGTGGTGGGTCTGGCCAAGGTGAAGAAAGTGGCGCCGAAGCCGGTGTTCGACAAAGCCAAGCTGGAGGCGGACTTCGCCACCTTGCAGTCGGTGATCGCCAACCGTTACGACGTGATGGCCAAGTACGCCAAGAGCCTGAAGCAGGCCTGGGCCGAGGAAGTGGCGCACCTGAAGGAAAAGGCGCAGCTGGAGAAGGATTACCTGAAATCGGCGCGCAAGCTGCTCAAGCGCGACCCGGCCAAGCTGGCGGGCGAGCAGAAGCAGGAGCTGTCGGAGCTGTTCAAACACTCCAAGGCGCTCGAGACCATGCACCAGATGCGGGTCGAGCTGGGCGTGATGTGGGAGCGCTCGCACCTGACGCGCGACCAGCTGCTGCAGCAGCTGCAGGACTGGTGCGCACGCGCCGAAGCGTCCGGCATCAAGTCGCTGCAGGAGTTCTCGCTGCGCCTGCGCAGCTACGCCTGAGCGGCCCGGTTCCGCCAGCAAAAGGCCGATGCATGCATCGGCCTTTTTTGTGTCCGAATTGATTCATTTTTTATACCGAATTTGATCCACTTCAAGTTCACAAACTTGAATTCCTTGCATCATCGTCCGCTGCCATATTGCAACCTTTAAAATCGCGGCCCCAGCCCCGCCGCCCAGCGAAAGCCAGACGATGCGCAAGAATTTTCCGGTGACGGGGCGTGAATACGTTCTCGCGCCACACGAGACTATCGTTTCCAAGACCGACCTCAAGGGGCGGATCACCTACGTCAACGCCGATTTCATCCGGATCAGCGGCTTTACCACCGAGGAGCTGATTGGCAAGGCGCACAACATCGTGCGCCACCCGGACATGCCGCCGGCCGCCTACGAGGACTTGTGGCGCAATATGAAAGCCGGCCGTTCCTGGTCCGGCCTGGTGAAGAACCGCTGCAAGAACGGCGACCACTACTGGGTCGAGGCCACCGCCTCGCCCATCCTGGAGGACGGCGCCGTCACCGGGTTCACCTCGGTGCGGGTCGCGCCCAGCCGGGAGCAGGTGCTGGCGGCGGAGGCCGCCTACCAGAACATCAACGCGGGCGCGCCGTTCGATGTGCGCGACGGCATGGTGGTGGCGCGCCGGCGCTGGGCGCCATGGCGTCTCGTGCAGCGCCACAGCCTGGCCTTCGGTCTGGGCGCGGTCAATGCGGTGGCGCTGGCCGCGCTGGGGCTGATGGCGTGGCTGCCGGGCGCGCGCTGGGTCATCCTGCCGGCGGCGGCCTTCCTGGCCGGGGCCGGTTCGTGCTGGCTGTACCGGCGCTGGCACGCGCCGCTGGGGGCGCTGTTTCGCGGGATCGAGGCCATGAGCTCGGGCGACTTGGCGCACAATCTGGCGCTGCCGCCGGAGGCAGGATTCGACGAGCTGGGGCAGCGGCTGCGCATCCTTCAGGTCAACATGAAGCTGCTGGTCGGACAGATCAAGGAAACCACGGGCGTACTGCAGGGCGCGGTGGGCGAAATGGTCCAGAGTAACCAGCACTTGTCCGCGCGCACGGAAGCGCAGGCCAGTTCGCTGGAGGAGACCGCGGCGTCGATGCTGCAGATTTCGAGCACGGTGGACCAGAACGCCCATTCGGCGCACACCGCCAGCGACGAGGTGGCCCAGGCGGCATCGAATGCGCGGGTGGGCGGTGACGTAGTGGCCGAATTGATCGGCACCATGCAGCGCGTGCGCGAGCACGCCGCGACCATGGCCGACATCATTTCGCTGATCGACGACATCGCCTTCCAGACCAATATCCTGGCCTTGAACGCCTCGGTGGAGGCGGCGCGGGCGGGGCCGCAAGGACGCGGTTTTGCCGTGGTGGCGGCTGAAGTGCGCACGCTGGCCCAGCGCGCTGCCGCCTCGGCCGGCGAGATCCGCAGCCTGATCCGCACCTCATCGGAAAGCGTGGAAGCGGGCAGCGACCTGGTACGCCGGGCGGGGGACATGACGGGCGACCTGATCGCGGCGATCGAGCACAGCGCCCAGCTCATGGCCAGCATCCGCACGGGCAGCCGCGAGCAGAGCGACGCGCTGGGCCAAATCGGGCAGGCGGTGCGGGAGATGGACACCATCACCCAAGCCAACGCCCAGGCCGTGGAGGCCTCGGTCGAGCATGCGCGCCGGGTGCAGGATCAGGCGCGGCACATGGGGCATCTGGTTGGGCGGTTCCGGTTGACAGCCTAAAACCGGGGTCAGACCCCGTGCGGGGTCAGACCCCTGGAAATGAAAAAACCGCGCCGGGGCGCGGTTTTTTTTGGGGAAACTCGATCGATTACTTGATCTTGGTTTCTTTGTACATCACGTGCTTGCGTGCCTTCGGGTCGAACTTCAAGATTTCCATCTTGCCCGGCATGGTGCGCTTGTTCTTGGTCGTGGTGTAGAAGTGACCGGTACCTGCGGTCGATTCCAGCTTGATTTTGTCGCGGCCAGTTTTTGCCATGGTCGTTACTCCTTAATTAGATTTTCTCGCCACGGGCACGCATGTCGGCCAGGACGGCGTCGATGCCGACCTTGTCGATCACGCGCAGGCCGGCATTCGACACGCGCAGGGTGACCCAGCGGTTTTCAGATTCGACGAAGATACGACGATTCTGCAGGTTCGGCAGGAAACGGCGTTTCGTTTTGTTGTTAGCGTGGGAGACGTTGTTGCCAACCATCGGACCCTTGCCAGTTACTTGGCAAACACGTGCCATTGCGCACTCCTTAATGTATCCAGAATTTGGAAAAACAAGAGTATAGCCTGAAAACCACCAACTTATCAATCACTTGCGAAAAAAAATGGTGTCACGAATAATTCGGAAAATTTTACATTTGGCCGTGTTCGGCAAATGAGTGCACCGCAGGGCCCGCCACGACGAAGTGATCGAGCACCCGGATGTCCACCAGGGCCAGCGCCTGCATCAGTGAGCGGGTCAGCAACAGGTCCGATTCGCTGGGCTCGGCCACACCGGACGGATGGTTGTGCGCCAGCATGATCGCGGCCGCGTTGTAGGCGAGGGCGGCCTTGACCACCTCGCGCGGATAGACGCTGGTATGGGTGAGGGTGCCGCGAAACAGTTCGTCGCAGGCGAGCAGCCGGTTCTTCACGTCCATGAACAGCACCAGGAAGGATTCATGCCGCTGCCCGGACAGGCGCAGGCGCAGGTAATGCTTGACCAGTTCCGGCGTGCCCAGCGCCGGCCCGGCCTGCAGCTGTTCGCCGACCGCACGCCGGGCCAGCTCCAGCACGGCCTGCAGCTGGGCGTATTTGGCCAGGCCCAGGCCGGGCAGGGCGCAGAATTCCCGCTGGGGCGCGCCGAACAGGGCGCCGAGCGAGCCGAAATGGCCCAGCAGCTCGCGCGCCAGGGCCACCGCGTCCTTGCCCGGCAGACCGACCCGCAGGAACACGGCCAGCAATTCGGCGTCCGACAGGGCGTGCGCGCCCGAGGCGAGCAGGCGCTCGCGCGGGCGCAGGTCCTTCGGCCAGTCGCTGATGCCCATGCCGCCTCCCCGGAGCTTGGCTTACAATAGCGGTTTGCACGTTTCCTGCCCGGCTACAACCATGTCCAACCTCGTCACCGCCTCGTCCTACCTCACCCTGCATTATCGGCTCGCCGGTGCGGATGGTTCTGATATCGTCACTACCTTCGGCGGAAATCCCGCCACCCTGATGCTGGGCCAGGGACAGCTGGCGCCGGCGCTGGAGGAGCTGCTGCTGGGCCTGCCCGAGGGCACCCACCAGACCTTCCAGCTGACGCCCGAACAGGGCTTCGGCCCGCGCAACCCGGAGCTGATCCAGGCCGTCTCGCGCGCCACCCTGGACGAGAACTCGGACCCGGAAGCGGGCTACGAGATCGGCGAACTGATCGAATTCACCGCCCCCAGCGGCGGCCGCTTCGCCGGCGTGCTGCGCGAGCTGCGCGACGACGTCGCCATTTTCGATTTCAACCACCCCTTGGCCGGCCAGTCGCTCGTGTTCGAGGTCAAGCTCATTTCGGTGCTCTAAATGAACAACGACATCCTGCTGGCCCAGCCGCGCGGTTTCTGCGCCGGCGTCGACCGCGCCATCGAGATCGTGGAGCGCGCCCTGACCCAGTTCGGCGCGCCGATCTACGTGCGCCACGAGATCGTGCACAACGCCTACGTGGTCGAGGACCTCAAGTCCAAGGGCGCGATCTTCATCGAGGAGCTGGACGACGTGCCGGCCGGCAGCACCCTGGTGTTTTCCGCCCACGGCGTGTCCAAGGCGGTGCGCGCGGAAGCCGAAGCGCGCGGGCTGTCGATCTTCGACGCCACCTGCCCGCTGGTGACCAAGGTCCATGTGGAAGTGGCCAAGATGCGCAAGCAAGGCTGCGAGATCATCATGATCGGCCACCACGGCCACCCGGAAGTGGAAGGCACCATGGGCCAGACCGAGGAGGGCATGCACCTGGTCGAGACGGTGGCCGACGTGGCGCGCCTGCAGGTGCGCAACCCGGACCAGCTGGCCTACGTGTCCCAGACCACGCTGTCGGTGGACGACACGGCCGACATCATCGCCGCGCTCAAGGCGCGCTTCCCGGCCATCATCGAGCCGAAGAAGGGCGACATCTGCTACGCCACCACCAACCGCCAGGAAGCCGTGAAGTTCATGGCGCCGCAGGTGGACGTGGTGATCGTGGTCGGCAGCCCGAACAGCTCGAACTCCAACCGCCTGCGCGAAGTGGCGCAAAAGCGCGGCACGCCCGCCTACATGGTGGACAACGCCACCCAGATCGATCCGGCCTGGCTGGACGGCACCAAGCGCATCGGCGTGACGGCCGGCGCCTCGGCTCCGGAAGTGCTGGTCCAGGCCGTCATTGCCCGCCTCAAGGAGCTGGGCGCCAAGAGCGTGCGCAACCTGGAAGGGGTGGAAGAGAACGTCACCTTCCCCCTCCCCAAAGGTCTGGATATCGGTAAATCCGCAATGGTTTGATATGCATGTTTGCCCGATCGCAGAACAGAATCCGGGCCAGTCGGCAGTTTCCGATATTCCTTTTTTCAAAAGCTCGCTAGAATTGCTGCGCTCGTGAAGCGGCACCGCGGAGGCCCCAGCCGGGGCGTTCCGGGTGCCGTTTTGTTCATGGAGGTTCACACGCGATGGATACGTTCATCCAACAGATCATCAACGGCCTGGTGCTAGGCAGCATGTACGCGTTGGTCGCGCTCGGCTACACCATGGTGTACGGGGTGCTAAACCTGATCAACTTCGCCCACGGCGACGTGCTGATGGTCGGCGCCATGGCCGGCCTGTCGATCCTGAAAATTCTCGACAGCGCCGTACCCGGCCTGCCCGGTTACGTCCAGCTGGCCATCGCCATCCTCGGCGCCATCCCGGTCTGCATGATCGTCAACATCATCATCGAGCGGGTCGCCTACCGCCGCCTGCGCAACGCGCCGCGCCTGGCGCCTCTGATCACGGCAATCGGCGTGTCGATCCTGCTGCAGACCTTCGCCATGATGCTCTGGGGCCGCAGCCCGCTGCCCTTCCCGCAGCTGCTGCCGAGCGACCCGGTGTTCATCGGCGGCGCCGTGATCTCGCCGACCCAGATCCTGCTGCTGGCCCTGGCCACTCTGTCGATGGGCGGCCTCGTGTTCCTGGTCGAGCGCACTAAGCTCGGCCGCGCCATGCGCGCCACCTCGGAGAATCCGCGCATCGCCGGCCTGATGGGCATCGATGCCAACAAGATCATCGTCGCCACCTTCGGCATCGGCGCCGCGCTGGCGGCCGTGGCCGGGGTGATGTGGGGCGCCAACTACTCCTCCGTGCAGTTCGCGATGGGTTTCACACCGGGCCTGAAGGCCTTCTCGGCCGCGGTGCTGGGCGGGATCGGCAACATCTACGGCGCCATGATCGGCGGCATCGTGCTCGGCCTGATCGAGAGCCTGGGCGCCGGCTACATCGGCGACCTGACCGGCGGCTTCTTCGGCAGTAACTACCAGGACATCTTCGCCTTCATCGTCCTGATCGTGGTGCTCACCATCCGCCCGTCCGGCATCATGGGCGAGCGCGTGGCGGACCGGGCCTAAGGAGGACGGACCATGCTCAAATTCGACCTGCAACACCATCCGCGCGCGACCTGGACCAGCCTGGCCGTGGTGGTGGTCCTGCTGCTCGTGTTCCCGTTCTTCGCGGCGAACTACGGCAACTCCTGGGTGCGCATCATCGACATGGCGCTGCTGTACATCATGCTGGCGCTGGGCCTCAACATCGTGGTCGGCTTCGCCGGCCTGCTGGACCTGGGCTACATCGCCTTCTTCGCCGTCGGCGCCTATCTGGCCGGCCTGTTCGCTTCGCCCCAGTTCGCGGCCCTGCTGGACTCCTTCGTGAACAATTATCCGGCCCTGGGCGACTTCCTCGTGCGCCTGTTCGGCGAGGAGATCCGCACCAACGGCATCCACTTGTCGGTATGGGTGATCGTGCCGCTGGCGGCCGTGGTGGCCGGCCTGGCGGGCGCGGTGCTGGGCGCGCCGACCCTCAAGCTGCGCGGCGACTACCTGGCCATCGTGACCCTCGGCTTCGGCGAGATCATCCGCATCTTCATGAACAACCTGAACGAGCCGGTCAATTTCACCAACGGCCCGCAGGGCATCAACCTGATCGACCCGGTGCGCATCTTCGGCGTGTCGCTGGGCGGCGAGGAGGGAGGCATCGTGCACATTGGCTCCTACGCCATGCCGTCCGTGAACGCCTACTACTTCCTGTTCCTGTTGCTGTGCATGCTGATCGTGTTCGTCACCACGCGCCTGCAGCACTCGCGCCTGGGCCGCGCCTGGGTCGCGATTCGCGAAGACGAAATCGCGGCCAAGGCCATGGGCATCAACACCCGCAACGTCAAGCTGCTGGCGTTCTCGATGGGCGCGTCCTTCGGCGGCGTGGCCGGCGCCATGTTCGCCGCCTTCCAGGGCTTCGTCTCGCCCGAGTCGTTCTCGCTGATGGAGTCGATCGCCGTGCTGGCCATGGTGGTGCTGGGCGGGATCGGGCACGTGCCCGGCGTGATCCTGGGCGGCGTGCTGCTGGCGGCCCTGCCCGAAGTGCTGCGCCACGTGGTCGAGCCGCTCCAGATGACGCTGTTCGGCAAGGTCCTGATCGAGGCCGAGGTGCTGCGCCAGCTGCTGTACGGCCTGGCGATGGTGCTCATCATGCTGAACCGCCCGGCCGGCCTGTGGCCCGCGCCGAAGCATGAGGACCGGCCGGACGCGGACCGCAACGAAGACATGGGCGACGTGCCGGCCGAAACCGGCGCGCGCACGGCGTGAGGGCACCATGAGCGAGCAAATCATGCTGAACATCTCCGGCGTCAACAAGCGCTTCGGCGGCCTGCAGGCCCTGACCGACGTCGGCATCAAGATCATGCAAGGGCAGATCTACGGCCTGATCGGCCCGAACGGCGCCGGCAAGACCACCTTCTTCAACGTGATCACCGGCCTGTACCAGCCGGACACGGGCAGCTTCGAGCTGGCCGGCAAACCCTATTCGCCGTCGGCGCCGCATGCGGTGGCCAAGGCCGGTATCGCGCGCACCTTCCAGAACATCCGCCTGTTCGGCGAGATGACGGCGCTGGAGAACGTGATGGTCGGGCGCCATGTGCGCACCCACCAGGGCGTGTTCGGCGCCATCTTCCGCCACCAGGCGGCGCGCGAGGAAGAGCGGGCGACGCGCGCGCGGGCGCAGGAGCTGCTGGACTTCGTCGGCATCGGCGCGTTCGCCAAGCGCACCGCCAAGTTCCTGTCCTACGGCGACCAGCGCCGGCTCGAGATCGCGCGCGCCCTGGCCACCGAACCGCAATTGCTGGCGCTGGACGAACCGGCGGCCGGCATGAACGCGACCGAGAAGCTGGCCCTGCGCGAGCTGCTGGTGAAGATCAAGGCCGAGGGCCGCACCGTGCTCCTGATCGAGCACGACGTGAAGCTGATGATGGGCCTGTGCGACCGCATCTCCGTGCTCGAATACGGCAAGCTGATCGCGGAGGGGCTGCCGTCCGAGATCCAGAAGAATCCGGCCGTGATCGAAGCCTATCTCGGAGGGGCGCACTGATGAGCGAAAGCATTCTCAAGATCGCCGGCCTCAAGGTGGCCTACGGGGGTATCAAGGCAGTCAAGGGCATCGACCTGGAAGTCAATCGTGGCGAGCTGGTGACGCTGATCGGCGCCAACGGCGCGGGCAAGACCACCACGCTCAAGGCCATCACGGGCACGCTGCCGTCCGGGAAGGTGGAAGGCACGATCAGCTACAAGGGCCAGCCGATGGGCAGCGTGAAGTCGCACCAGCTGGTGGAGCGCAAGCTGGCCATGGTGCCGGAAGGACGGGGCGTGTTCACCCGCATGACCATCCGCGAGAATTTGCTGATGGGGGCCTACACGCGCAACGACAACGCGGCCATCGAAGCGGACATCGAGAAGTGGTACGCCGTGTTCCCGCGCCTGAAGGAGCGTTCGGAGCAGCTGGCCGGCACTCTGTCCGGCGGCGAGCAGCAGATGCTGGCGATGGCGCGCGCGCTGATGTGCCATCCGGAGCTGCTGCTGCTGGACGAGCCATCGATGGGCCTGGCGCCGATCATGGTGGAGAAGATCTTCGAGGTGATCCGGGACGTGTCGAAGCAGGGCATCACGATTCTGTTGGTGGAGCAGAACGCCAAGCTGGCGCTGCAGGCCGCGCACCGCGGCTACGTGATGGATTCCGGATCGATCATCATGAGCGGCAACGCCGACGACATGCTGCACGACCCGCGGGTGAAGGCGGCCTACCTGGGCGAAGAGGCCTGATTGGTGTCATTCCCGCGCAGGCGGGAATCGATGACCACATGCGTTGTAGACACAGCATGGACTTGCCACCAACGACTTACCATGGATTCCCGCCTTCGCGGGAATGACGAGCCAAAGGAAAAAAGGGGCGGAACCTTGCGGTCCCGCCCCTTCGTCTTTCTACTACCAGAGGGATTACTTCTTGACCGTGGCCTTCGGTGCGGCGGCCTTCTGGGCGGCGGCGCCGAACTGGTTCATGGCGTTGTTCACGTTCGACTCGAACGCATCCACCGCCTGCTTGGTGGTCTTGGTGAACTGCTCGTAGCCGGCGTTGGCGTTGCCCAGCGAGGCCTTGAAGGCGGCGACGAAATTCTCGGTGCCGGCCGGGGCGTTCTTGGTCACTTCATCGACCAGGGCGACCACCTTGCGGTTGGTCTCGGCGAACTGCTCTTCGGCGGCCTTGGTGAACTCGGCCTGGGTGGCGGCGGTGATCGACGCGACTTGGCGGCTGTACGACAGAGCCTTCTCGGCGGTCGGCTGAGCCTGGGCGGCGGACAGGGAGAAGAACTCCTGTGCGTCCTTGGCGGCCAGCAGCTGGCGCGCGGCGACGGACGACTCTTCCAGGGTCGCCTTGGCGGCGTTCAGGTTCAGGTCGACCAGCTTTTCCACGCCTTCGAAGGCCTTGCTGGTCAGCGAGGACAGCATGGCGAATTGGGCGTCGAAGTTGGCTTTGGTCGCATTCGAGAACTGCTCGGGGATGGCAAACATGGGCTTCTCCAAATTAATAGATGACAGGTTGTGCATCGCAACAAGGCGCATTCTACCGACTTGAGCGGGCAAGTCAAGCACTTTTTGTGCGGCGCACCATAATTTCCTAAGTTATTGTTTTCACGAGGAAATCAAGGTGTGCCAAGTCGCCCAGTATTGCCGATTGCCACGGGCGAGACCTTGATAAATCTCAAGCCAAGTTTGATGCGTCGCGGAAAAACGATTGCTGTAAAATCGGGGTCAGACCCCGATTTCCAGGAAACGCAATGAATTCATCTGTCGAACTGGTGGACGCCGCCATTACCTCGCGCCGCTCGATCCGCGCCTTTCTCCCCACGCCGGTGGCGCGCGCGGACATCGAACGCATCCTCGAGGTAAGCACGCGCGCTCCCTCGGGCACCAACATCCAGCCATGGAAGGTGTACGTGCTGACCGGCGCGGCCAAGGAGCGGCTGTCCGAAGCCATCCTGGCCGTCCACAACGACCCCGAACTGTCCCGCCAGCACACGGAAGAGTACGCCTACTATCCGCGCCAGTGGACTTCGCCCTACATCGAGCGCCGCCGCAAGGTCGGCTGGGACTTGTACACGCTGCTCGGCATCACCCGCGAGAACAAGGCGGGCATGCACCACCAGCATGGGCGCAACTACCGCTTCTTCGATGCGCCGGTCGGCCTGATCTTCGCCATCGACCGCATCCTGGAGCAGGGCTCCTGGCTCGACTATGGCATGTTCCTTGAAAACATCATGATCGCAGCCCGCGCCCGTGGCTTGGATACCTGCCCGCAGGCCGCCTTCACGCCCTTTCATCGCATCATCGCGCAGCAGCTCGGCCTGCCGGACGGCGAGATGGTGGTGTGCGGCATGGCCCTTGGCTACGCGGACCCGGATAAGATCGAGAACACCCTGGCAACCGAACGGTCACCCCTCAACAGTTTCGTGAAATTTGTCGAATAGGCGTATATTTTCTCAGTGGTTGAGGTAAACTTTCTGACGGGGAATTGAGTTGTGTCAAAGCACTTTTCCTTTAGATATTGTTGTCAATAAGGAAGTTTGCAATGGGTAAGCTTGTTCTGGGGGCGCTTCTGTCCGCGCTGGTGTTGACGCTGGCTCCGGCGCCGGATGCCGCCGCGACCGAAACCGGCGACGTCGCCACGCCGGTCAAGAAGGCCGCGCACAAATCCCACAAGCGCAAGAAGACGGCCGCCGTGGCCGCCCAGCCGGGCGAGCGCCTGGTGCGGCGCGTGGTCATCAGCCATGGCAAGCGCAAGGTCATCTACGAACGGGTGGCGCGCGGCGCGCCGGACCCGCAAAGCATGGGCGACCAGGCCGGCCTGGCCCAGACCCGCGACCCGCTCGACCTCAAGTCCAACGTCGCCTTCGTGCTGGACGAGAACAGTTCCGAAGTCCTGCTCGAGAAGAACGCCGCCGTGGCCCTGCCGATCGCCTCCATCACCAAGCTGATGACCGGCTTCATCGTGGTCCAGTCCAAGCAGGACATGGACGAGATCCTGACCATCACCGAGGACGACGTCGACCACGAGAAGCACACCGGCTCGCGCCTGAAAGTGGGCACCAGGATGACGCGCGCCAACCTGCTCCATATTGCTCTGATGAGTTCGGAAAACCGCGCCGCCGCGGCGCTGGGCCGCAACTATCCCGGCGGCCGGCCCGCGTTTGTCGAGGCGATGAACGCCAAGGCGCGCGAACTCGGCATGCTGGACACCCATTACGTGGATTCGAACGGCCTGTCGAGCCGCAACGTGGCCAGCGCGCACGACCTGGCCAAGCTGGTCGCCGCCGCCTACCAGGAGCCGCTGCTGCGCCAGTACTCGACCGATCCGCGCGCCGTGGTCTACGCCGGCAACAAGCCGATGCAGTTCGGCACCACCAACTACCTGGTCGGCATGCCCGACTGGCAGATCGGCCTGCAAAAGACCGGTTACATCAACGAGGCGGGACGCTGCCTCGTCATGCACGCCCTCATCGCGGGGCGTAATGTGATCATGGTGCTGCTCGATTCGAAGGGCAAGCTCTCGCGCACGGCCGACGCCGGCCGCATCCGCAAGTGGCTGGAGTCGGTGCACGCCACCGCGCCCGCGACGCCGCTGGGCGGCTCCTGATCAGCGCTTGGCTTCGGCCGCCGCGCCGGGCCGGTAGCCCAGCGTGGCCGAAATCTGGTTGGCGGTGTTGACCAGGTCTTCCAACCAGTCCTCCTGCAGCCGGTCGGCCGGCGCCGAGATCGACAGGCCGGCCACCAGCTTGCCACTGTCGTCGTGGATGCCGGCCGCCATGCAGCGCACGCCCAGCTCCAGCTCCTCGTTGTCGCGCGCATAGCCGCGGGCGCGCACCAGGGACAGCTCGCGCTCCAGGCGCGCCAGGTCGGTGATCGAATTCTTGTTGTGGCCGGCAAGACCGGTGCGCGTCGCGTAGGCGCGGATCGCCTTCGGTTCGTCCACCGACAGGAACAGCTTGCCGGTCGAGGTCAGGTGCAGCGGACCGCGCCCGCCGATGGCGCGCACCACCTGCATGCCGGAGCGCTCCGAGAAGGCGCGGTCGATGTAGACGATCTCGTCGCCCTGGCGCACGGACAGGTTGACCGTCTGCTGGGTTTTTTTGTGCAGCGCACGCATGAAGTCCAGCGCCGCCTCGCGCACCGACAGCCGGCTCTTGACCACGTTGCCCAGTTCCAGCAGTCGCATGCCGAGCCGGTAGGTGCCCGGCTCGACCCGGTCCACGAAGCGCGTGAGCACCATGTCGTTCAAGATCCGGTGCGCCGTTGACGGGTGCAGCCCCGAGAGCTTGGACAATTCCTTCAGGCTGACCGGGTCCGGATGGGCCGCCAGCGCGTCCAGCAAGGCCACCATCCGTTCGATGACCTGGATCGACGTTTTCTGGGGTTCAACGGACTCGATTTTCATGATGTGGTTGGTGCGGCGCAGTATCAATGTCTACCTTTATACCATATCGTGAAAACGAGGTGCAATGCCGTGTGATCAAGCGGCATAATATTGCGATGACCGAACCGATCAGCGAATTCAAATCCAAGAGCGGCCTGCGCCGCATCTTCTCCGCCTTCCTGTACTCCGTCGATGGCTTCAAGGCCGCCTGGCGCCACGAGCACGCGTTCCGCCAGGAGCTGCTGCTGCTGGTGGTCGGCACGGCGATCGCCTTCGGGCTCAAGATCTCGGCCTTCGAGCGGCTGGTGTTGATCGTGGTGCTGGTGCATGTGCTGGTGGTCGAACTGCTCAACTCGGCCATCGAGGCCATCGTCGACCGCGTCTCGCTCGAACGCCATCCCTTGTCCAAGCGCGCCAAGGACGCCGGCAGCGCCGCCGTGGCCCTGTCCCTGCTGGTGGCGGCCGCGACCTGGGCGGTGGTCTTGTTCAACCGCTTCTACTGATCCTTTATGCCGGAACGGCATATCGGCGCACGAAAGTATTCGTTTTCTCGGGGGTAGGGCGGCCCCTAAGCTAGTGGCATCTCCACCACAAAGGAATGCCACCATGCTGAACAAGACCCTGCTTTCCCTCGCGCTGGCGCTGGCCGCCGGCGCCGCTCCCGCGGCCGATGTCCATCTCCTGAACGTTTCCTACGACCCGACCCGGGAGCTGTACCAGGACCTCAACACGGCGTTCGCCAAGGACTGGAAGGCCAGGACCGGCGACAGCGTGCAGGTGAAGCAATCCCACGGCGGTTCGGGCAAGCAGGCGCGCGCCGTGATCGACGGCCTGGCGGCGGACGTGGTCACGCTCGGACTCGCTTACGACATCGACGCGATCGCGCAGCGCGGCCTGCTGGCCAAGGACTGGCAGAAGCGCCTGGCCCACAACAGCACGCCGTACAGCTCGACCATCGTATTCCTGGTCCGCAAGGGTAATCCGAAGGGCATCAAGGACTGGAGCGACCTGGTCAAGCCGGGCGTCGCCGTGATCACCCCCAATCCCAAGACCTCGGGCGGGGCGCGCTGGAACCATCTGGCGGCCTATGGCTACGCGCTGCGCCTGCCGGGCGGCTCGGACGCGACCGCGCGCGAATTCCTGCGCAAGCTGTACCGCAACGTGCCCGTGCTCGACTCCGGCGCGCGCGGCGCCACCACCACCTTCGTCGAGCGCGGCATCGGCGACGTGTTGATCACCTGGGAGAACGAAGCCCTGCTGGCGCTCAAGGAACTGGGGCGCGACAAGGTTGACCTGGTCGCGCCCCCGGTCAGCATCCTGGCCGAACCGCCGGTCGCCGTGGTCGACCAGGTGGTGGACAAGCGCGGCACCCGCAAGCTGGCCGAGGGCTACCTGGGCTACCTGTACACCGACGAGGCGCAGGACATCATCGCCGCCAACTACTACCGCCCGACGGTGGAGAAGGTGGCGAAGAAGTATGCCGCCCAGTTCCCGAAAGTGAAGCTGTTCACGCTGGCGGAGGTGGCGGGCGACTGGAGCACGGCCCAGAAGACCCATTTTGCCGACGGCGGCGTGTTCGACCAGATCTACCAGCCGGCCGCCAAATAGGCGCACACCGTCTGCCACCACGCCCAGTGCGGGGTCAGCACGAAGCTGGCGTGCTGGAACAGGGTGAACCCGAGCAAAATCGCGTACGGCGGCCGGATCTTCCCGCGCCGCCGGTCGTCGATCAGCAAGGCCAGCACCACCAGCTCGGTGAGCGCATAGCTCAGGTGCAGGGCGCCGTCGAAGCCGCCGCCAAGGTGCAGCTGGATCAGCAGCAGGCGCGCCAGCGCGGGCGGCAGCAGCAGCACCGCGGTCGAGGCCATGTAGCGCTGGTGCAGCTGCAGGTCGCGGCGGTGGCGCAAGGCCATCGCATACGTCCACAGAAAGTAGGCCAGCGAAGTCACGTCGAGGAAGGCCAGCTGGTTGCCGTAGGAGCGCACGAAGCCGCGCGTCGTTTCGCTCAGCATGGCGTGCACCACCAGCATGCCGGACAGCAGGAACAGCGGCACCACCAGCAGCGACAGGCGCCCCAGGCGCCGGTGCAAGGCCGGCCGCTTCCAGCGCATCAGGCTGGCCTGAGTAATCAGGAGCAGCATCCACATCCCCGCCATCACCCCGTGAAAATGCCGCACCGAATCGGTCGCGCCCAGCTGGCTGAGGTAGGTGGGATAGAAGCCGCCCAGGGCGACCAGCAGGGCGAAAGCGAAGTACAGCCAGGCGTTGCGGTACATGGCACGGTCTCCTGTTGAGGTCGGCGGTGCCGGTAATGTACCCGGCGAATAACGCTTAAGCAAATGCAAAAGGATTCGTTCTCTTTATTACCGTTGAGTGAGATTATGGCTACATTGAGCTACCAAAAGTAATAAGGAAACGATGTCCCTCGTTTTTTTCCGCCCTCGGGCGCGCGTCTTGCCGGGTTTTGGCCTGGCGCTGGGGCTGAGCCTGGCCTGGCTGGCGCTGATCGTCCTGATCCCCTTGTCCGCCGTGTTCGCCAAGACCTTTACCCTGAGCTGGGATGGCTTCGTGGCTGCGGTCAGCGCGCCGCGGGTGCTAGCCTCGTTTCGCCTGAGCTTCGGCGCGGCGCTGGCGGCGGCCCTGGTCAACGTCCTGTTCGGCGGGATCGTCGCCTGGGTGCTGGTGCGCTACCGCTTTCCCGGCAAGCGCCTGGTGGACGCGCTGGTGGACCTTCCGTTCGCCCTGCCCACGGCGGTGGCCGGCATCACGCTGACGGCCCTGTATTCGGCCAATGGCTGGATCGGGCGTGTGCTGGAAGGGCGCTTCGGCTGGAAGATCGCCTTCACGCCGGCCGGCGTGGTGCTGGCCCTGGTCTTCATCGGCTTGCCGTTCGTGGTGCGCACCGTGCAGCCGGTGCTGGAGGAGGCCGAGCGCGAACTGGAGGAGGCCGCCTCCAGCCTGGGCGCGAACGGCTGGCAGATCTTCGCGCGGGTGATCTTCCCGACCGTGCTGCCGGCGCTGCTGACCGGCTTCGCGCTGGCCTTCGCCCGCGCCACCGGCGAATACGGGTCGGTCATTTTCATCGCCGGGAACATGCCGATGGTGTCCGAGATCACGCCGCTGTTCATCATCACCAAGCTGGAACAGTACGACTATGCAGGCGCCACGGCTATCGCGCTGGTGATGCTGCTCGCATCCTTCACCCTGCTGTTCGCGATCAACCTGCTGCAAGCCTGGACGCGCCGCCGCGCGGGTGCGGGATGAGCGCGCGTCGTATCGAATCGCGCTGGGTGCGCGCGGCGCTGGTGACGGCGGCGCTGTCCTTCCTCGCCCTGTTCCTGTTCGTGCCGCTGGCGGCGGTGTTCGCCGAAGCGCTGCGCAAGGGCTGGGGTGCCTACCTCGCCTCCATCGCGGACGAGGAGGCGCGCGCCGCGATCCGCCTCACCCTCGTCACGGCCGGCATCGCCGTGCCGCTCAATCTCGTATTCGGCGTGGCGGCCGCCTGGTGCATCGCCAAGTTCGAATTTCGCGGCAAGAGCGTGCTGCTCACCTTGATCGACCTGCCGTTCTCGGTTTCGCCCGTCATCTCGGGCCTAATCTACGTGCTGTTGTTCGGGGCCGAGGGCTGGTTCGGCGCCTGGCTGCAGGAACACGACGTGCGCATCCTGTTCGCCGTGCCGGGCATGGTGCTGGCCACCGTGTTCGTGACCTTCCCGTTCGTCGCGCGCGAGCTCATTCCGCTGATGCAGGCGCAGGGCCGCGAAGAGGAGGAGGCCGCGCTGGTGCTGGGCGCCTCGGGTTGGCAGACCTTCGCGCGCGTGACCCTCCCCAACATCAAATGGGGACTGCTATACGGCGTCATCCTGTGCAACGCGCGGGCGATGGGCGAGTTCGGCGCGGTGTCGGTGGTGTCGGGCCACATCCGCGGCGAGACCACGACCATCCCCCTGCACGTCGAAATCCTCTACAACGAATACAACTTCGCCGCGGCCTTTGCGGTTGCCTCGCTGCTGGCCATGCTGGCGCTGGCGACGCTGGCGGCCAAGAGCGTGGTCGAATGGCGCCTGCGCGCCGCCAAGGAGCTGGCATGAGTATCGAAGTCAAACAACTGCACAAGCGCTTCGGCGCCTTCACTGCGCTGCATGGCGTGTCCCTGGCCTTTCCGGAAGGGGAACTAACCGCGCTGCTCGGCCCCTCCGGCTGCGGCAAGACCACGCTCTTGCGCTGCATCGCCGGCCTCGAAGCGCCGGACGCCGGCCAGGTCCTGTTCGATGGCGCCGATGCATCCGACCGCCACGTGCGTGAGCGCCAGGTCGGTTTCGTGTTCCAGCACTACGCCCTGTTCAAGCACATGACGGTGTTCGAGAACGTGGCCTTCGGCCTGCGCGTGCGGCCGCGCCGCCAGCGGCCGGCGGAACACGAGATCCGCAAGCGGGTGCACGCGCTGCTCGAACTGGTGCAGCTCGATTGGCTGGGCAACCGCTATCCGCCCCAGCTCTCCGGCGGCCAGCGCCAGCGCATCGCCCTGGCGCGCGCGCTGGCGGTGGAGCCGCGCGTGCTGCTGCTGGACGAACCCTTCGGCGCGCTCGACGCCCAGGTACGGCTGGAACTGCGCCGCTGGCTGCGCCGCCTGCACGACGAGCTGCATGTGACCTCGATCTTCGTCACCCACGACCAGGAGGAGGCGCTGGAGGTGGCCGACCGGGTGGTCCTCATGCACCACGGCCGCGTGGAGCAGGTGGGAGCGCCACAGGAGGTGTATCAGCATCCCGCCTCGCCCTTCGTGTACGGCTTCCTGGGCAAGGCGAACGTGTTCCGTGGCTGCGTGCATGAGGGCGTGCTGGCGGCCGGCGCGCTGCGCCTGGACGCGCCCGAGCATGCCGGCGTGCGCGGCCGCGCCGGGGCCGCCTTCGTCCGCCCGCATGACCTCGAAGTGGGCCGACCGGACGGCGGCGCGTCCGGCCTGCCGGTCCGCCTGCGGCGCGCCCACACGGTGGGGCCGCTGGCCCAGCTCGAAGTGGAGCGCCTGGATGGGGAGGGCGTCCTCGACGTCACCCTGCCGGGCGAACAATTCGGGGACCTGGCGCCGCAAGCCGGCGAAGTCCTCGTGGTGCGGCCGCGCCGCGCCCGCATCTTTCTCGAACAAGGAAACCAAGCATGAACTTCCAGCAGCTACGCTCGGTGCGCGAGGCCGCGCGCCGCAACTTCAACCTGACCGACGTCGCCGCCGCGCTGTTCACGTCCCAGCCGGGCGTCTCGCGCCAGATCCGCGAACTGGAGGACGAACTGGGCGTGGTCATCTTCGAGCGCAACGGCAAGCGCCTGACCGGGCTCACGGAGCCGGGCAAGGGCATCCTGCGCATCATCGAACGCCTGCTGATCGAAGCGGAGAACCTGCAAACGGCGAGCGTGGAATTCGCGGCCCAGGACAGCGGCACGCTCACCGTCGCCGTGACCCACACCCAGGCGCGCTACGCGGTGCCGCGCGTGGTGCAAAGCTTTCGCGCGCGCTTCCCGAACGTGCACATCCACCTGCAGCAAAGCGCGCCGGAGCAGATCGCGCAATCGGTCCTGGCGGGCAAGGCCGATATCGGCATCGCCACCGAGGGCATTTCGGCGTTCCCGGACCTGGTGTCCTTTCCGTGCTACCGCTGGAGCCATCTGATCGTGGTGCCGGACGAGCATCCGCTGCTGGCGCTGCCGACCATCACCCTGGCGGACCTGGCGCGTTTCCCGCTCATCACCTACGACGTCGGCTTCACCGGCCGCGGCCATCTGGACCAGGCCTTCGCGGAAGCCGGCCTGCAGCCCGACATCGTGCTGACCGCGATGGATTCGGACGTGATCAAGCAGTACGTCGCGCTCGGTCTGGGCGTGGGGATTGTGGCCTCGATGGCCTTCGACCATGGGCGCGACAAGGGCTTGCGCGCGGTGGAGGCGTCGCACCTGTTCGCCCAGAACACGACCCGCCTGGCGGTGCGGCGCGGGGCCTACCTGCGCCGCTACGCCTACGACTTCATCGAGGAATTCGCCCCGGCTCTGAAGCGCGCGGAGATCGAGCGCGCCCTGACCTTCGAGGCGAACGAACCGGAATGATGGCGCCCGACGCAAGCATTTGCGGAATACGCTACCATGGCAATCCGCCAACACCGATCAACCCCACAGGAGAACGACAATGAGCCTACGTCTGGGCGATACCGCCCCCGATTTTGAACAGGATTCCTCGATCGGCCGCATCCGCTTTCACGAGTGGGCGGGCAATTCCTGGGTGGTGCTGTTCTCCCACCCGGCCGACTTCACCCCTGTGTGCACCACGGAGCTGGGCCTGACCGCCAAGCTCAAGCCGGAATTCGACAAGCGCAACGTGAAGGCGATCGCGCTGTCGGTCGACCCGGCCGAATCGCACAAGGCCTGGATCAAGGACATCGAAGAGACGCAGAAGTGCGTGGTGGGCTTCCCCATCATCGCCGATCCGGACAAGAAGGTGGCCAGCCTGTACGACATGATTCATCCGGAGCAGTCGGTGACGGCCACGGTGCGTTCCCTGTTCATCATCGACCCGAACAAGAAGATCCGCCTGATCATCACCTATCCGCTCAGCACGGGCCGCAACTTCGACGAGGTGCTGCGCGTGATCGACGCCCTGCAGCTGACCGACGGCTACACCGTCGCCACGCCGGGCAACTGGAAGGACGGCGACAACGTCATCATCCCGCTGACCATCCAGGATCCGGAAGTGATCAAGCAGAAATTCCCGAAAGGCTATGAGGCGCCGCGCCCCTACCTGCGCGTCACGCCCCAGCCGAACAAGTAGGCTCTGTCACCGAGAAGTGTTGAACCGCCGTCATTCCCGCGTAGGCGGGAATCCATGACCGCGTGCGTCAGCGGTACGGTGTGCATTTGCCATCAACGTCATACCATGGATTCCCGCCTACGCGGGAATGACGCTGGCTAGTGGTGTCGATACCGTATGCTGTGTCAACCCACACTTTTCGGTGACATAGCCAACAAATAAGTCAGTCCGCGTGTCCCCGCTCGTTCTCATGCACGGGCGGGGCGCGTCCCGTCACGCCGTCCAGCGGCGCCGCCTTCCACTGCCAGGACCAGAACAGCACCACCGCCACCAGCAGGACGATGGCCACCAGGCCGTGCGCGTCGCCGATGCCGTCCTTGGCCTCACCCTCCTTGTGCCCGTTCAGCATGGCCGCGACCAGGTTCTCGCCGTGCATGCGGCTGCTGACGATCACGGCCAGGATGTGCACGATCACCAGTGCGAGCATCACGTTGCCCAGTACTTCGTGCGTCTCCTCGATGACGTCGCCCCCAAGGTCCACATAGAGCGCGACGCCGGTCGCAGTCAGCACCAGCGCCAGGCCGAGCAGGGCGAGAATGGCCAGGGCACCGGCCGGGTTGTGCCCCGTGTAGTGGACCGGCTGGCGCCGCGCCATGGCGCTGAAGTAGTCGCGCACCGCGCCGAGGCCGCGCACGAACTCGGAAAAGCGGGCATAGCGGCTGCCGATCACGCCCCACACGAGGCGGAACACGACCAGGCCCGCCAAGGTGTAGCCGAGGGTGATGTGGAGCAGTCGCAGGTTGTCCTCCTCGGCCGTGAAGTAGGCGCCGAAGAAGCACAGCACGGCCAGCCAGTGGAACACGCGCACCGGGGCGTCCCACACGAGGATGCGTTTGGCGACCTGCATCAGCGCTTATCTCCGCCGTGCATCATCATGCCCATGCCGCCGGGGCAGGCATCCTTGGGCAGATCGGGCAGCGTCTTGCCCTGGGCCTTGGCGCGTTCCAGCATCGTCTTGTGATGGTCTTCCATGTACTTGCGGCATTCGTCGGGCGACTGGAAGGACATCATGCGCTGGCGGTGTTCGGCGCGCTCCGGTTCGGACATCATCATCCAGCCGGGCGACTGCTCGGGCGTCATCCGGCCGCCGCCGCCCATCATGCCCATGCCCATGCCGCCGCCCATCATGCCCATGCCCATCCCCATGCCACCGGGGCAAGCGTCCTGGGGCAGGTCGGACAAGGTCTTGCCCTGGGCCTTGGCGCGGTCCATCATGGCTTGGTGGTGGTTCCACATGTATTGACGGCATTCGTCCGGCGACTGGAAGGACATCATGTGCTGGCGGTGCTCGGCGCGTTCCTGTTCTGACATCATCATCCAGCCGGGCGAGCGTTCCGGCGCCATCATGCCACCGCCCATCCTGCCCATGCCGCCGCCCTGCATGGAGCGGGTGTCGGGCTGGGAAGTCTGGGCGCAGCCGGACACGCTGGCCACGGCAGCGAGGACCAGCAGCAGGTTTCTAGAGAGACTCAGCATGGGGTTCTCCTCTTAACGTTTAGATATTTCTCATCTTGCGCGTACCCACTGCGGGGCGGCCATGACGAATATCAAACGAGCTTATATGCAATCCCGTCTTTGCAAATAAGCACTCGGTTGTTTGGATTCGACCCCGGCGATGCGATCATCGCCGGACCATGGATATCACCTACATTGCTTCCGGCTTCGCGGTTGGCCTCTTGGTCGGCATGACGGGCGTAGGTGGCGGCTCGCTCATGACGCCGCTGCTGACCCTGCTGTTCGGCGTCGCCCCCTCGGTGGCCGTCGGCACCGACCTGGCGTTCGCCTCGATCACCAAGGGCGTGGGGACCATCACGCACCGGGTGCGCGGCACCGTGCACTGGGAAATCGTGCGCCGCCTGTGCGCGGGGGCCCTGCCGGCTGCCCTGGTGGCGACCTGGTTTCTCCAGCATTACGGCTCGCTCGGACGCGAAGTGGCGCTGTTCATCCGCTACTCGATCGCGGTGTCCGTCCTGCTGACGGTGGTGGCGATCCTGTTCCGCCGCCGCATGATCGCCTGGATCAACGCCCAACCAGGCCGCCAGCTGCAGGGACGCGCGCTGACCGTGGCGACCATCCTGTGCGGGGCGGTGCTCGGCACCCTGGTGACGATTTCCTCGATCGGCGCGGGCGCCATCGGCGCCACCCTGCTGGTGATGCTGTATCCGCGCCTGACCCCGGCCGAAGTGGCGGGCACCGACATCGCTTACGCCGTGCCGCTGACGGCCATCGCGGCCGCCGGCCACTGGTATCTTGGCTCCATCAACTGGGCCTTGCTGATCACGCTGCTGGTCGGTTCCGTCCCCGGCATCACCATCGGCTCCTGGGCCGCGCGCGCGGTGCCGGAGCGCTTCCTGCGCGGGCTGCTCGCGGCCACGCTCACGGGCGTGGCGGTCAAGATCATCTACTGACCCGGGTTCGTGATGCGCGCGTGGATGGCGTCGATGCGCGCCACCAGGTCGTCCGGCAGGCGCGTGCCGAAGGCGTCGATGTTTTCCTTGAGCTGGTCCAGCGTGGTGGCGCCGACGATGGTCGAGGCCACGAACCAGCGCGAATAGCACCAGGCCAGGGCCATGGCGGCCGGCGTCATCCCATGGGCGCGCGCCAGGGCCGCGTATTCGCGCACCGCTTCCCATACCTGCGGCCGCACGTAGCGCGGGCTCCAGTTGGGCGGGAAGATGGTCAGGCGGCCATGCGCCTTGGGGTTGTCGATGTACTTGGCGCTGAGCTGGCCGAAGGCGAGCGGGCTGTAGGCCAGCAGCGCCACGTCCTCGCGAAAGCAGGTCTCGTTCAGGAGGCTCGTCTCGAAGGCGCGCGCCGTCAGGTTGTACAGGTTCTGAATGGTGGCGATGCGCGGCAGGCCACGCAGTTCCGACTGCTTCACGCATTCGCTCACGCCCCACGCGGATTCGTTCGAGACGCCGATGTGGCGGATCTTCCCTTGTTCCACCAGTTTGCCGAGGGCGGCCAGCGTGTCCTCGATGGGGACGCTGGCGCGCTCCTTGGCCGGATCGAACACGGTGGCGCCGAAGATCGGCACGTTGCGGCTCGGCCAGTGCAGCTGGTACAGGTCGATGTAGTCGGTCTGCAGGCGCTTGAGGCTCGCATGCACGGCTTCGCGCAGGTTGGCCTCATCGAAGTTCTGGCGCCCGTTGCGGATCCAGACCAGATTCGGGTTCGGTCCCGCCGCCTTGGTGGCCAGCACCAAGTCGTCGCGCTTGCCGCGCTTTTTGAGCCAGCTGCCGATGTGGCGTTCGGTCGCGCCCTGGGTGCGGGCGCTGGCCATCACCGGGTACATCTCCGCGGTGTCGATGAAGTTGATGCCCCGCGCGAGCGCGTAATCGAGCTGGCTGTGCGCCTGCGCCTCGGTGTTCTGTTCACCAAAGGTCATGGTGCCGAGGCAGATCTTCGACACCGACAGGCCGCTGCGGCCGAGGGTCGTGCGCTGCATGGGAGCCTTTCAGTCGCGCAGGGCGGCTGCGCAATCCTTCACCAGAGCCGGGCCGGCGTAGATCAAGCCGCTGTACAGCTGCACCAGCTGGGCGCCGGCCTCGATCTTCGCGCGCGCGTCCGCCCCGCGCAGGATGCCGCCCACACCGATGATGGGGATGGCGTCGCCGAGCTCGCGCTTCAAGCCGCGGATCACGGCGTTCGACAATTCAAACACAGGCGCGCCGGACAGGCCGCCCGCTTCGTCCGCATGTGGCAGGCCCTGCACCGCGTCGCGCGACAGGGTGGTGTTGGTGGCGATGACGCCGTCGATCTTGTGCCGCAGCAGGGCCTCGGCGATGGTCTTGATCTGCTCCCCGTCCAGGTCCGGCGCGATCTTGAGCGTCAGCGGCACGTAGCGCTTGTGCTGGTCGGCCAGGCGCTGCTGCGCGTCCTTCAGGCGGGCGAGCAGGGCGTCCAGCTCGGACGCGCCCTGCAGCTGGCGCAGGTTCTTGGTGTTCGGGGACGAGATGTTGACCGTGACGTAGCTGGCGTACGGGTAGACCTTCTCCAGGCAGTGCAGGTAGTCGTCCGCCGCGTTCTCGATCGGCGTGGTGGCGTTCTTCCCGATGTTCAGGCCGAGCACGCCTAGTTTGTCCTGGTAGAAGCGCGAGGCGCGCACGTTGGCCACGAAGGCGTCCACCCCGTGGTTGTTGAAGCCCATGCGGTTGATGATGGCCTTGGCCTGCGGCAGGCGGAACATGCGCGGCATCGGGTTGCCCGGCTGCGCGCGCGGCGTCACCGTACCGACCTCGATGAAGCCGAAGCCCAGCGCGGCCAGGCCGTCGATGTAAGCCCCGTCCTTGTCCAGGCCAGCGGCCAGGCCGACCGGGTTGGGGAAGGTGATGCCCATGACGGTGCGCGGGTCCGGCGCCGGCCGGCTGCACAGCTTGGTCAGTCCGAGCTTGGCGGCGCGGCGCAGGGCGGGCAGGGTCAGGTTGTGGGCCGCCTCGGGATCGAGGGTGAACAGCAGCGGACGGGCGAGGGCGTACAGGAGCTTGTCGGACATGGGCGTGCGGGAGATGGGAATCCCGCTATTTTACCGTGCGTCCGACAGGGTATTCCAGGTGCCGTCGCGGCGCGCCTCCAGCGGACGGAAGTTGATCTTGTAGGCCATCTTCGGGCTTTTCTCGATCCAGTAGCCCAGGTAGACGTAGGGCAGGCCCAGCTGGCGCGCCTGTTCGACCTGCCACATGATGTTGAAGGTGCCGAAGGAGGCGCCCGGCACGTCCGGATCGAAGAAGGTGTAGACCGAGGACAGGCCGTCCGACAGCACGTCGATGATCGATACCATGCGCAGGACGCCGTCCGGGTCGCGGAATTCGACCAGGCGCGTGTTGACGCGGCTCTGGAGCAGGAACTGGGCGTACTGGTCGCGGCTGTCCTGGTCCATGCCGCCGCCGGCGTGGCGGGTGGTCTGGTAGCGCAGGTACAGGTCGTAGTGCTCGTCCGAGAAGGCGAGGGTGGCGACCATCGGCACCAGCGCCTCGTGGCGCGCCCAGGAGCGGCGTTGGGTGCGGTTCGGTGTGTAGTCCTGCACCCGCACCCGTACCGGGATGCAGGCATGGCAGCCGTCGCAATACGGGCGGTAGGTGAAGATGCCGCTGCGGCGGAAACCGCTGCGCACCAGTTCCGAGTACACGTCCGCGTTGATCAGGTGAGACGGGGTGGCGACCTGCGAGCGGGCCTGCCGTGCTTCCAGATAGCTGCACGGGTAGGGCGCCGTGGTGTAGAACTGCAGCGCCGAAAAAGGCAGGTCGTTCAGGTGCGTCATGGAGCCTATTGTAACGAAAGATCGGGCGGTGTCACGGTGCGCTGCTTAGCGTTGGCGCAGGCTGCCAATCGGTGATCCGTGGTTCGGCGACCGCCTGGCGCAGGTGGGCCAGGAAAGCGTTGCGCGGGATCGGGCTGGCGCCGAGCGAGGCCAGGTGGCCGGTCTCCTGCTGGCAGTCGATCAGGCGCACGCCGTGGCGGCGCAGGAAATCGACCAGCCAGGCCAGTGCGATCTTGGACGCGTCCGGCGCGCGCGCGAACATCGATTCGCCGTAGAACATGCGCCCGATCGACACGCCGTAGGCGCCACCGATCAGTTCGCCGTCGCGCCAAAGCTCGGCCGAATGGGCATAGCCCAGCTCGTGCAGGCCGCAATAGCCTTCGATGATCTCGTCGGAGATCCAGGTGCCGGGGCCGTCGCGGCGCGGCTCGGCGCAGGCGCGCATGACGTCTTCGAAGGCGGTGTCGAAGCGCACTTGCGTCGGTCCCCCCTCGGCCATGCTGCGCTCGACCTTGCGGATGGCCTTATGCAGGCTGTGCGAAATGCGCAGGCTGTCGGTGCGCAGGACCATGCGCGGATCGGTGCTCCACCACAGGATGGGCTGGCCTTCGGAAAACCAGGGGAAGATGCCGTTTCGGTAGGCCGCCAGCAGGCGCTCGGGCGAGAGGTCGCCGCCGGCGGCCAGGAGGCCAGGCGCGTCGGCGGTCAAGGCATGGGACACGTCCGGAAAAGGCGTGTTCGCTTCGAGCCAGGGAATCATGAGCGCATCGGGCGGACGATATCGTGGCTGTGGAATCCGTAGCTGCCGCCCTCGCGCATCCGGCGCCGGTCGGCAAAGAAGAGTTCGAGGGTCTTGCGGATGGTCGGGAAGGCCAGCTCGTCCCAGGGAATGTCCGGTTCCCGGAACATCTGGACTTCCAGGCTTTCGATGCCGGGCGCAAAATCGAGGTCGGTCAGCGTGGCCAGGTAGAACAGATGGACCTGGTGCACCTTCGCCACGTTCAGCAGGGAAAACAGCGTGCCGATCTCGATGTGGGCGCCAGCTTCCTCCTCCGTTTCGCGCACGGCGGCCTCGGCCGTCGTCTCTTCGTTTTCCATGAAGCCAGCCGGCAGGGTCCAGAAGCCGTAGCGTGGCTCGATGGCGCGGCGGCACAGCAGGATCTGCAGCTCATCGTCCCGTTCCCAGACGGGGATCGAACCGACCACCAGCTTGGGATTTTGATAATGGATGGCGGAGCACTGGACACACACGTAGCGGGGCCGGTTGTCGCCCTCGGGAATGGTCAGGGCGACGGGATGGGCGCACTCGGAACAGAATTTCATACGGCTACTTTACACTGATTTAGCTGGGCAATGACGCACCCTCCTTATCGCTATCGCACATTAAGCCAAGATTGACGTTGCCTAATGGCGGAAAGCTGCGTATAATACTTCGTATCAGACGCGGGGTGGAGCAGTCTGGCAGCTCGTCGGGCTCATAACCCGAAGGTCACAGGTTCAAATCCTGTCCCCGCAACCAGACACCAAACAAGACCGGCCGCCTTCGAGCGGCCGTTTTTGTTTGGCCCGCCGTATCATCGTCTCATGTCCCGCAAGACCTCATCCTCCGCCGATCCGGCCGACATGCCGCCGGAACCTGAGCTTCCTTTGGGCAGCGGCCCACAAAACGAGGAAGAGCAGGAAATATACGACCTGATCCAGGAATCACTGGAGAATGGTACTGAGAAGGAATACGCCAGCGTGGCGGAGTTTATAGCGGAACTTCAGGAAACGGTACGCAAGCGCTTGAAGTAGCAAATGCTCAAGCTTCGATTCCGCTCACTGGCATCGGCTGATCTGGCGGACGTGCTCGAACACTATGCGCGGATTTCCCATAGCCGTCAGAACGTCACTGCCAATACCTTGAGGTACAGAGGCAAACCCCGGTTTTAGGGGGCGGACAGGCTGGCCCAAAGGTGGGCGGCGGTGAGGGTGCGATGCGGACTGTACTCCAGCAGCCACTGCTCGGTTTCCCGGATCGTGGGGCGTTCTTCCGTTTGCAGCAGCTTATGCAGGGCCGCGCGGACCGCGACGTCGCCGTGCAGCGAGCAGTCGGCGTAGCCATAGCCGCGCAGCAGGGCGTAATTCACTGTCCAGGGGCCGATGCCCTTGATCGCCAGCAGTTCGGCGGACGTTGTCTCCGGGTCTGCCGCACGATCCAGCGCCAGTTCGCCTTCCGCCACCATGCGGCTTACCCGCAACAGGGTGTCGGCCTTCGCGCGCGAGAACTTGTGGGCGCCGAGCAGGTCGGCGTCCAGCCCTGCCACGTCCTGCGCCTCCGGATAGCACCACAGACCGGAACTGTGCTGGCGGCCGGCCAGGCGGATGAAGCTGCGCCGCAGCGCGATCGCGAAGGGCAGGTTGATCTGCTGGCCGATGATGGCCCAGGTCAGGGCCTCGAAAATACTGGCCGATTGCACGATGCGCAGGCCGCGCTGGCGCCGCACGAGCGGGCCGAGCACCTTGTCCTGGCGCAGCGCGTGTTCGAAGGGCGCAGGGTCGAGACGCAGGCCGAGGATGCTGGTCAAGGCTTCGGCGCTCGCATCCTCCAGCAGGCTGCCGTCGGCGCTGACCGTGCATAGCGCCTCGGCATCCGTGAGCCTGACTTGCAGCAGGGTGGGAACCCGCTCCAGCATGACGGCCTTTTGCAGGCTGTCTTCCGTCACACGCTCCGCCACGCCCTCGGCGTCGCGGGCGTGAAAGCCCAGGACGTCGGCGCGCCGAAAGCCGTCCGGCAGCGCAATGCGGACCGTGCGCTTCAACGCGCGTTCGCCGTCGCGAAGCGGGGCAGGCGCGGACGGAAGCCGGTCACCAGCATGGTGCCACCGACCACGATGCCGGCGCCGGCGATGGTGTACCAGCCGATCACTTCGTGCAGGAACACGGCGCCCCACAGGATGCCGAACAGCGGATTGAGGAAGGTGACCGTCAACGCCGAAGTCGGGCCGACATCGGCCACCAGCTTGAAGTAGATGAGGTAGGCGATCCCGCTGCACATGATGCCGAGGGCCAGCGCCGCGCCGAGTATGCCCACGGTCGCTTCGCCCGGCTGCGGGAAGATCGCCAGCGCGGGAATGGTGAGCAGGGTCGCCGCCCACATGCTGCCGTGCGCGTTCGCGAACGGCTCCACGCTCTTGGCCGACTTGGCGTAGGTGCTGGCGACGGAATAGCAGAAGGCGGCCACCAGCGCGCCCGCGATGGCGAGGCCCGCGCCGGGACGAGAACTGACATGATCGAAGCCGACCAGGAGGGCCACGCCGGCGGTGCCGAGCACGAGGCCGAGCAGGGTGCGCGCCGAGATCTTCTGGCGTCCCCAGGTCGCGGCGATCAGGGCGCCGAACATCGGCGCGGTGGCGTTCAGCACGGACAGCACGGAAGCGGACAGCGTGCGCGCCCCGTAGGCGAACAACACGAAGGGCAGGGCGGAGTTGAACAGGCCCAGGATCAGGTAATGCTTCCAGTGCGCGCGCAGGTCGAGCTTTTTCTTGAGGACGAGCCCGACGGCGAATAGAAATACTGCGGCAAACGCGACCCGGTATTCGATCAGGACGCCCGGGCCCAGCACGGGCGCGGCGATGCGCATGAAGAGGAAGGAGCTGCCCCAGATGGCGGCGAGGACGATCAGGCGGAGGAAGTTGGCGGTGCTCATGGCGGATGGCTGTGGGTGAAGGCGTTGTCAGTTTCCCGCACCGGTTCCGGAGCGGCTACCTGCTTCTTGCTTTTGAATTCAGACACCGCATCCCGCGGTCCCGGTCGGGGACAGCGCGGCCGCGTGGCGCACCTGCAGATCGGCCGGGACGCCATTCTTCACCGCGGTCATCTCGGCCATGATCGAGACGGCGATTTCAGCGGGCGTCTTGCTGCCGATGTACAGCCCGATAGGGCCGTGCAGGCGTGCGATGTGTTGATCGGTCAGATCGAATTCCTTAAGGCGCTCGCGCCGCTTGGCGTTGTTGGCGCGCGAGCCGATCGCGCCGACATAGAAGGCGTCCGACTTGAGCGCTTCCATGAGGGCCAGGTCATCCAGCTTGGGGTCGTGGGTCAGGGCCACGACGGCGCTGCGCGCATCGAGGCGCATCTCCAGCACCAGATCGTCCGGCATGGCGTGCACCGGATCGATACCGGGCAGGTTCCAGGCGGCGCGATATTCCTCGCGCGGGTCGCAGACGGTGACGTGGTAGTCCATGGCCAGCGCCATCTGGGCCAGGATGCGCGAGAGCTGGCCGGCGCCGATGATCAATAGGCGCCAGCGCGGGCCGTGGACCGTGGTGAGCGCACCGCCGTCCAGTTGCAGTCCCATGCCGGGCTCGGCGCGACAGAGAGTGGCCTGGCCAGTGGCCAGGTCGACGCGGCGCGCGACCAGTTGGTGCTGTTCCAGCAGTTCGAGGAGTTGTTCGATGGCGCTGTCCGTACCAAGCGGTTCGATCGCCAGTTGCAGCGTGCCGCCGCAGGGCAGGCCGAAGCGGTGGGCTTCGTCGGCCGTGATGCCGTAGGTGACCAGTTCCGGCGCCGTGCGGGTGATGCCTTCGCGGCGCACGCGGTCGATCAGGTCGTCCTCGATGCAGCCGCCCGAGACCGAGCCGACCACGCGCCCGTCCTCGCACAGGGCGAGCGTGGCGCCGATGGGGCGGGGGCTGGAGCCCCAGGTCTTGACGACCGTGACCAGCTCACAGCGGCGCCCTTCGCGCAGCCAGGCCGAAACGGTCTTCAACACCTCGAGGTCGATACTGTCCATCTGTTCGCTTATACTTGGCGAGATGGAGAATCATACAAAAAAAGCCCCAAGCGTGCCGAAGTTCGGCCTGCTTCTCATGGTTTGCGTGGCGACGGTTGCCTTCCTTGGACTGCTGACCTGGGTGATGGTGACCTACTTCCCCGATTTCCCGAACTGGTGATGCGCGCCTACCCGCGGGTATAGCCGGCCTCACGTTGGCTACGGATCGCGAGCACGAACACCGTGTCGATGGCCTCGACGTAACGATACAGTGCCACATAGCCGTGCGAATCACGCCCAATCACCAGTTCGCGGCACGCATTCCGTACCGGGCGTCCTATCAAGGGATTTTGCTCGAGCACGGAAATCGCGCTGACGATTTGCCGGATGCGCGCGGTGACATGGGGCGCAGCGTGCCGCACGAGATGTTCGCGGATGCGCTCGAAATCGTCCGCAACTTCCGGCGCGAGTTCGATTTGCGACATTGTTAGCGCGCCAACTTCCTGGCAATCGGGCGCGTCGCCGGTTCGTCGGCGGCGCTAGCTTCGAGGTACGCGCGCATTTCGGTCCACGAAATCGTTTTGCCGCTGGCGACAATGTTCGCGTAGCGCCGTTCGGCTTCGTCCAGGAAGGCGTTTTGCTTTTCTTCCGCGTCGGCCTTCTCTGCAATCGCCTGGAGAATGAAGTTGTGGGGAGTTGTGCCGGCACGCTCGGCGGCTTGCGCAACGCGCTCTTTCAGCTCGTCGGGCAAGCGAATGGTGGTGGTGGACATCTGAGCCTCCCAGGGAACGCAAACAGTGTAGCACGCTTGTGCTACACCGGTGCTCAGGAAGCCGGCTTCTTGCAGATGATGGCGAGGGCGGCGTCGGCGACGCTGTCGGGGACGATCTCGTCGGCCGAGAACTTCTCGTATTTGACCGTCTGGACCACGGCGCCCTTGCCTTGCACGTCGTCGTAGTAGACCTGCATCAGCAGTGTCGCGGTACGGTCTTCGCAGGAGTACAGCTGCAGGGCCTTCACCGCGCGATAGGGCTTGCCGTCCGGCGTGGATTGCGCCGTGGGCGGCGCTTCCATGGTCCAGGCCTTGAACGACGGGCCGGACTTCACGATGCTGTTCTTGTCGATGAACGCCGTGCTGCCGCCGGGGGCGGGCAGCTTGGTCCATTGCGCGGCTTGCGCGGCCAGAGGCAGCGCCAGGAGCAGGACGGCGGCGCGGCGCATCATGGCACCAGCGGCTGGCGCGCCGCCTGCTTCGACTTCACTTCCGCCTGCGCCTTGGTGATCGCGTTCAAGCGCGCCTGGGTGTTCGGGTGATTGGCGACGTAGCCGTTCATCACGGTTGCCGGATAGGCCGCGGCCAGGCGCTTCCAGAAGTCGTCCGCGCCGTCGATCTTGTAGCTGGCACGCGCCAGCAGGTAGATCGCGAGGTGCTCGGCCGCCGCGTCAGCGTCCGCCGACATCGCTTTGATGCCGCCGCTGCCGATCAGGAGCGACAGGTCCGGCCGCACGCTCACCAGGTTGTCGATCATGCTGCCCAGGGTGCCGGTCTGGCGCATGGACTGCGCATGCCCGAGCAGGTTGTGAGCCATGCCGCTGGCCAGCACGTAGGCCAGTTCGTCATTGGACGGGGCGAAGGCCAGCATGCCGCGCGTGACGAGAATGCGGTTGCCGTCGGCGTAGGAATTGATGTTGTCCGAATTTCCCAGCTCGATGGCGAAGCCACAGGCGCGCGTGACCGGCACCGGCAGCTGGCGCTGCGCGCCGTCGCGGGCGATGGTCATGTTGATGGTGGCCTTGGACGACACCAGCGGGCCGAACACGGCACCGGCCAGCGTGGACGCGTTCGGCCCCGTCGGCAGCGGCTTGCCTTCGGCGGCCACCAGTCCGTCGCCGCGGCGCAGGCCGGCGCGCGCGGCGCCCGAACCGTTCAATACGCCCGTGACCTGGAGCTGGTCGCCCATGCCGAAGGCCACGTGGGCGGCTTCGTTGTATTCGCCGGGGTAGGAGAAGCGGTTCTTGGCCGTGAAACCAAGCAGGTTGCGGCTATGCGACTTGCACAGCTCCGCGTTCTGGATCAGGAGCGGCGCCGCCACCTGGTACAGACGGTCCTGCAGGCCCGCCATGGTGGTCAGGTAGTCGGCCGCCTGCGCCAGGCGCGGGGTGAGGGCCGGCTTGGCCTCCACGGCTTCCGGCGGGAGCACTTTCGGTCCGGCCGGCGGTTTGGTGGCGCAGCCCGCCAACAGGGCGGCAGCCAGGCCAACCAGGGCAAGCTTGCGAGTCATCGCGGGAGCCTCCTTGTTGTTCTTAGTGTTTGCCGGTGCTGCCGAAACCGCCAGCACCGCGTTCGCTCGCTTCAAAATCGTCGACGATGTTGAAACCCACCTGCAGCACCGGCACGATCACCAGCTGCGCCAGGCGTTCCATCGGTTCCAGCGTGAAGGCCTTCTGACCCCGGTTCCAGGTCGAGACCATCAGCTGACCTTGATAGTCGCTGTCGATCAAGCCTACCAGATTCCCAAGGACAATGCCGTTCTTGTGGCCCATGCCGCTGCGCGGGAGGATCATGGCGGCGTAGCCCGGATCGGCGATGTGGATCGCGAGGCCGGTCGGAATCAATACGGTGTCGCCGGGCTGCAGCGTGACGGCGGCGTCGATGCAGGCGCGCAGGTCGAGGCCGGCGCTGCCGGGGGTGGCGTAGGCCGGCATGAAGTCCTTCATGCGCGGGTCGAGGATCTTGAGGTCGACGGTCTTCATTATTTGAGTAGTGAGTTTTTCTCGATGCGCTTGGCGATTTCCGACACCAGCTGGCGCGCGAGCGTGAGCTTGTCGGCTTTCGGCAGCACGGTGTGGCCGTCCTCGTCGAACAGGACGATGGTGTTCTCGTCCTGGCCGAAGGTCTGGTGGCCGATGTTCCCGACCAGGAGCGGGATGCCCTTGCGTTCGCGCTTGGCGGCGCCGTACTCGAACAGCTTTTCCGATTCGGCCGCGAAGCCGACGCAGTAGGGCCAGCCGGAAAGCGAGGTGGTGGCGGCCACCGAGGCCAGGATGTCGGGGTTCTCTTCGAATTGCAGCTGCGGCGCGTCGCCGTTCTGCTTCTTCATCTTCTGGTCGCTGGCATTCGCCACGCGCCAGTCGGCCACCGCCGCGACGCCGATAAACACGTGCTGTCCGCCGATGTGCTCCATCACGGCGTCGGACATGTCGCGCGCGCTGCGCACATCGATGCGGCGCACGCCGTGCGGGGTGGGTAGGGTGGTCGGGCCCGAGACGAGAATGACCTCGGCGCCCGCTTCGCGCGCGGCGCGGGCGACGGCGTAGCCCATCTTGCCGGACGAGAGATTGGTGATGCCGCGCACCGGGTCGATGGCTTCGAAGGTGGGGCCGGCCGTGATCAGCACGCGCTTGCCTTCGAGGACCTTGGGCTGGAAGGCGGCGATGATCTCCTCGACCAGGTCCTCCGGCTCCAGCATGCGGCCCAGGCCGACTTCGCCGCAGGCCTGCTCGCCGCTGGCGGGGCCGAACAGGCAGATGCCGTCCGCCTTCACCTGCGCCACGTTGCGCTGGGTGGCCGGGTTCTCCCACATCTCCACGTTCATGGCCGGCGCGATCAGGAGCGGCACCTGGCGCGGGCGCGCCACGCACAGGGTGGAGAGCAGGTCGTCGCACACTCCTTGCGCCAGCTTGCGGATGAAGTCGGCGGAGCAGGGTGCGATCAGCACGGCGTCCGCGTCGCGGGTGGCGTTGATGTGGGCCATGTTGTTCGGCACGCGCGGGTCCCACTGGTCGGTGAAGACGCTCTGGCCGGACAGGGCCTGCATCGTCACCGGCGTGATGAAGTGCGTCGCCGCTTCCGTCATCACGACCTGCACCGAGGCGCCTTCCTTGACCAGAGAGCGGCACAGCTCCGCGGCCTTGTAGCAGGCCACGCCGCCGGACAAGCCGAGGACGATGCGTTTGCCTTTCAGGTCCATGCTCATGGCGCGGCTCCGTCAGTGTTTGTTCACGCGCCGCAGTTCGTCGAGGATGAACAGCATGGCGCCGATGGTGATCGCCGTATCCGCGATGTTAAAGGCGGGGAAGTGGCCGAAGCCCTCCCAGTGAAAATCCAGGAAGTCGATCACGTGGCCGTACAGCACGCGGTCGATCACGTTGCCGATGGCGCCGCCCGCGATCAGGGCCAGCGACCAGCAGAACAGACGTTGTCCGGCGTGCTTGCGCAGCAGGTAGATGATGAAGGCCGTCGCGCCCACGCCGATGGCGGTGAACAGGTAGCGCTGCATGCCGCCCTCGTGGTCGAGGAAGCTGAAGGCGGCGCCGTAGTTGAAGGCCAGGACCAGGTTGAAGAAGGACGTGACCTGCTTCGCCTCGCCCAGCACGAACAGCTTGTTGACGACGATCTTGGACAGCTGGTCGGCCAGGATGACGACGGCGGCGATGCCCATCCAGGGCGCCAGGCCGCCGCTGGCGGCAGGCGCTGACACGAAGGCGGGCTTGGATGCTTTTTTGGTTGCCATGGACGCTGACTATCCTTATGCGAAGCTGCGCTGTTCGCCGGCGCCGAACAGGTTGGCGAAGCAGCGGCCGCACAGGCCGGGGTGCTCGGCGTGGCTGCCCACGTCGGCGCGGTAGTGCCAGCAGCGCTCGCACTTGGCGTCGGACGACGGCGTGACGATCACGGCTTCCTCGCCTTCGCCGGCCACTTCCTCGACCTTGGCCTGGGAAGTGATGAACACGAACTTGAGGTCGTCGCCCAGGCTGGCGAGCTGCTGATACTTGGCGCCGTGCGCCTTGATGGTCAGCTCAGCCTGCAGGGACGAACCGATCGCGCCGGACATGCGCACCTCTTCGAGCTGCTTGGTGACGGCGGCGCGCACTTCGGTCAGCACCGCGTACTTGGCCAGCAGGGCCTCGCGGCCGGCCACTTCCGGCATCTTCCACCAGGTCTGGGTGAAGATGGTCTCGTCGCTGGCCTGGTAGCCCTCGGCGCCGGCGAACACGGCCCACGCCTCCTCCGCGGTGAAGGACAGCATCGGCGCCATGATGCGCAGCAGGGCCTGGGTGATGTGCCACAGCGCGGTCTGGGCCGAGCGGCGCGCCTTGGAGTCGACGCCGCTGGTGTACAGGCGGTCCTTCAGGATGTCGAGGTAGAAGCCGCCCAGGTCCTCGGAGCAGTAGTTCTGCAGCTTGGATACGATGGGGTGGAATTCATAGACTTCGTAGTGGGCCTGCATCTCGGCCTGGAGCGCGTCCAGGTTGGCGATGGCGTAGCGGTCGATCTCGAACAGCTCCTCGATGGCGACGGCATTCTTGGCCGGGTCGAAGTCGGACGTGTTCGCGAGCAGGAAGCGCAGCGTGTTGCGGATGCGGCGATAGGACTCGGTCACGCGTTTCAGGATCTCGTCGGAGATCGACAGCTCGCCCGAATAGTCGGTGGAAGCGATCCACAGGCGCAGGATGTCGGCGCCAAGAGTGTCGGAGATCTTCTGCGGCGCCAGGGTGTTACCCAGCGACTTGGACATCTTCTTGCCTTCGCCGTCCACGGTGAAGCCGTGCGTGAGCAGGGCCTTGTACGGCGCGCAGCCGTTCAGCATGGAGGAGGTGAGCAGCGAGGAGTGGAACCAGCCGCGGTGCTGGTCCGAGCCTTCGAGGTACAGGTCGGCCGGGAAGTGGCTTTGCAGCGCGTGCGAGCCGCGCAGCACGGTCTGGTGGGTGGTGCCGGAATCGAACCACACGTCCAGCGTATCCTTGTTCTTGACGTAGTTGTCGGCATCGGCGCCCAGCAGGTCCTTCGGCTCCAGGCGCAGCCAGGCGTCGATGCCTTCCTTCTCGAACATCTGCGCGACCTGCTCCAGCAGCTCCGGCGTGCGCGGATGCAGCTCGCCCGTCACCTTGTGTACGAAGAAGGCCATCGGCACGCCCCACTGGCGCTGGCGCGAGAGGGTCCAGTCCGGACGGTTGGCGATCATGCCGTGCAGGCGCGCCTTGCCCCAGGACGGGAAGAAGGCCGTCTCGTCGATGGCCTTGAGCGCGGTCTGGCGCAGGGTGGCGCCGCCGTCCTTCGGATGCGCGTCCATGCCGGCGAACCATTGCGAGGTGGCGCGATAGACGATCGGGGTCTTGTGGCGCCAGCAGTGCATGTAGCTGTGGTCGAACATCTTCAGTTCGAACAGGGCGCCTTCCTCGCGCAGGGCTTCGCAGATCGGCTTGGACGCTTCCCAGATCGTCATGCCGGCGAACAGGGGCAGGGAGGGCGCGAAGCGGCCGTCGCCCATCACCGGGGTCAGGATCTCGTCATCCTTCACGCCGTGCGATTTGCAGGAGATGAAGTCGTCCAGGCCGTAGGCGGGCGCGGAGTGGACCACGCCGGTGCCGCTTTCGGTGGTGACGTATTCGGCCAGGTAGACCGGGGAGGTGCGGTCGTAGAAGGTGTCCTTGCGGTACAGCGGATGGCGGAAGCGCAAGCCGCCCAGCGCGGTGCCGTGGCAGGTGCCGAGGGTGGTGCCTTCCAGCTTGTAGCGGCCCAGGCACTGTTCGACCAGTTCCTGCGCCAGGATCAGCATCAGCGGCTTGCCGTCACGCTCGGTCTGGACCAGGGAGTAGATCACTTCCGGGTGCACGTTCAAGGCCTGGTTTGACGGGATGGTCCAGGGCGTCGTGGTCCAAATGACGATGTAGCCTTCGCCGTCCGGCAGCTTGTCCAGGCCGAAGGCGGCGGCGATCATTTCGCGCTCGGCGAAGGAGAAGCCGACGTCGATGGCCGGGTCGCGCTTGTCCTGGTATTCCACCTCGGCCTCGGCCAGGGCGGAACCGCAGTCGAAGCACCAGTTCACCGGCTTGAGGCCGCGGTAGACATAGCCTTTTTCCAGCAGCTTGCCGAGGGCGCGCAGTTCGTCCGCCTCGTTACCGAAGGCCATGGTCTTGTACGGGTTGTCCCATTCGCCCAGCACGCCCAGGCGGATGAAGCCGGCCTTCTGGCGCGCGATCTGCTCCTCGGCGTAGGCGCGGGCCTTGGTCAGCACGTCCTCGGTGGGCAGGTTCTTGCCGTACTGTTTTTCGATCTGGATCTCGATCGGCATGCCGTGGCAGTCCCAGCCCGGCACGTAGGGCGCGTCGAAGCCGGCCATGGTGCGCGACTTGACGACAATGTCCTTCAGGATCTTGTTGACGGCGTGGCCGAGGTGAATGTCGCCGTTGGCGTAGGGTGGCCCGTCGTGCAGCACGAACATGGGACGGCCCTTGGCAGCTTTCCGAATGCGCTCGTAAATCTTCTTGTCCTGCCACTGCTTGATCCAGCCCGGCTCGCGCTTGGCGAGGTCGCCGCGCATGGGGAAGGCCGTATCCGGCATGTTGACGGGATATTTGCTTTCGGGTTTCTTGGCTGCTTTATCGGACATGACGTGGTTCAGGAAAGGGCAAAGTATTGGCGTGCTTGCGCGGCATCGCTTTCGATGGCGGCGGTCAGCGTGGCGAGGTCGGCGTACTTCTCCTCGTCGCGGATTTTTTGCAGGAATTCGACTCGCAACAGCTTGCCGTAGCAGGCGGCGTTGTAGTCGAACAGGTGGACTTCGAGCAGCATGCGGCCGGCGTCTTCCACCGTGGGGCGCACGCCCAGGCTGGCCACGCCCGCCACCGGCTCCGGGCCGAGGCCGTGCACCTGAACGATGAACACGCCGTGCAGGGCGGGGCGGTGGGTGACGCGCAGGTTCAGGGTCGGGAAGCCGAGGGTGCGGCCCAGCTTCTGGCCGTGGATGACGTGGCCGGACATCGAATAACCGTGGCCCAGCAATTCCTTGGCGCGGGCGAAGTCGCCAATGCCCAGCGCGGCGCGCACGGCGGAGGAGGAGATGCGGTGTTCGCCGTGCATCACGGTCGGCAGGGTGTGGACCTCGAAGCCGTACAGTTTGCCGGCTTCGGCCAGCATGGTGACATTGCCGGCGCGCTTGGCGCCGTAGCAGAAGTCGTCGCCCACCATCAGCCACTTCACGTGCAGGCCCTTGACCAGCACCCGTTCGGTGAACTCCTGGGGGCTCATGGACGCGAAATGGGCGTTGAAGTGCTCCACGATCACGCGGTCGATGCCGGCGCGGGCCAGGGAGCTGAGTTTGTCGCGCAGGTTGGCGATGCGGTTCGGGGCCTTGGACAGGTCACCCATCTTCTCGGCGAAGAATTCGCGCGGGTGCGGCTCGAAGGTCATCACGGCCGCTTCCAGCTGGAGGCGGTCGGCGGCGGCGCGCACGTGCGCCAGCAGGGCCTGGTGGCCGCGATGGACGCCGTCGAAATTGCCGATCGTGAGCGCGCAGGGCGCGCGGGCGCGATCGTTGGGAAGGCCACGAAAAACTCGCATGCGTGGGACTGTTGGGCCGTAAAGAGTTGATTATACCTAGAACAGCAGCCGGTCATCCCCGCGCAAGCGGGGACCTCTGGTAGGAGAAAGGACGCTGGTGGCCGTTTTTGCGGTCAGAGGTCCCCGCTTGCGCGGGGATGACGGTGGATAAAAAAACGCCGCCGGCTTGCGCGGGCGGCGTTGTGCGGATCAGGCGCGCATCAGTTGGCGGGGTGGTTCATCGCCATCATGTAGTAGCGTGCAATGTCGGCCGAGCCGTCGTTGCCGCCCACCGAACGCAGGGTCGACTGGGCCCTGGCTTTGTTGCCGGCCACGGCAAAGGCCTCGCCCAGGTGCAGCTTGGTCTCTTCCACATACTTCACGCCGGACTTGAGCGCGGTCTCCATCAGCGCGATACCCTTGGCCGACTGGCCGGCCTGCACCAGGCCATAGCCGAGGGCGGCCAGGCCGTCGTAGTCCTTCTCCTTCAGGAAGGCCGCTTCCTGCTTGGCGGCGCCAGCCACTTGGGCGGCGGCTTCCTTGTCGGCCAGGTCCTTCAGGCGCTGGTGACGCGAGGCGTCCGCACCCACGCCCAGGGCGCCAGCCTTGTAACCGGCGGCGACCACTTTCTGCGCTTCGGCCGGGGCCTTCGACTGCAGCACCAGCTGGGCCATCTCCATGAACTCACCCGGCTTCTTCATCAGGTTGTTCATGAGCTTGAGGCGGTACACGTCCACGGCCAGGCGGCTGGAGAAGTTCGGCTTGCCGGACACGCGGTTCAGCAGGTCGGTCCAGTACTGCACCTTCGGGTAGTACATGGCCAGCTTTTCGATCGTGCCCACGTAGCCGTTCTTGTCGTTGCTCTTGAGCTGGATGTTGGCCAGCATGCCGAGCTGGCCTTCAGTCGGGGCGCGACCGGCCTTCTGGGCGGCGCTCATCGCGGCCATCAGCTCGCGCTGGGCGTCGGCGCCCTTGCCCATCTTGTAGTAGTTCTGGATCAGGTATTCGCGCAGCTTGGGGTCTTCGCCTTCCTTCAGCTGACGCAGGATGGCGGCGTTGGCTTTGTTCAGGTCGCCGGCACGCATGTAGATGCCGATCAGGCCCTCGGCGAAGCTGTCGCGCTCCTTGGGCGAGAGTTTGCCCGAGGCGATCAGGTGTTCGAAGGACTTGGCGGCCTGGTCGTAGTCGCCGGCGGACGAGGCGGCCGAGGCACGGATGCGCTCGATCACATAGGTTTCGTAGGCGCTCTTGCCACCGACGGAATCGGCTTCGCGCAGCTTGGCCAGGGCTTCCTTGTTGCGGCCGGATTTCATCAGCGACTGGGCTTCCTGGAGCGGCTTGCCCACTTCGGCGCGCACGGTGTCGGCAGCGATGGAAGAGGCGGTGAAGCTGAAGGCGGCAAGCGCAAAACCCAGGTGGGCGAGACGGAATTTTGCCATTTGAATTACTTTCACGCTAAAAATGGAAATAGGCAGGAGGGCCTGCCTATTTGAAGGATTTCCAGAAGATTACTGGAACTGTTCCTGACCAACCATACCGATCTTGGTCACGCCCAGACGCTGGGCCGCAGCCATGACGCCGGCGACGACCTTGTACGGGACCAGCTTGTTCGGCCGCAGGTGCACTTCCGGCTGATCGGGCTGGGCCGCCACGGCGGACAGCTTGGTTTCGAGGTCCTTGCGGTTCGCCACGATCTGGTTGTCCCAGAGGATGGTGCCGTCGAAGTCCACGTCGATCGTCACCACGATCGGCTCCTTGAGAGGAGGCGGCGCATTGGTGTTGGTCGGCATGTTCAGGTTCACCGAGTGGTTCGCCTTCGGAATGGTGATAATCAGCAGAATGATCAGAACGAGCAGGACGTCGATCATCGGCGTCATGTTCATTTCCATCATCGGTTCCGGTTCCGCCGAAGCGTTCCCGGTGCCAACGTTCATAGACATAATGATTCCTTTTCTTTACACGGGTTAGCTGGGGCGCGGACCGCTTGCGCGGCCCGCGCCGACGACGCCTTACATCTTGTCGGGCGGCTCGGTGATGAAGCCGACCTTCTGGATGCCGGCGCGCTGCGCCGTGTAAATCACTTTGCCGACGAATTCATAACGGACATCCTGGTCGCCGCGCACGTGCACCACGGGCTGGGGCAGTTTGACCGCTTCTTTCTTCAGCAGTTCGAACAACGCATCGGTGTCGGCCAGCTTGGTCTGGTTCAGCCAGAACTCGCCGTCCTTGTTCACCACGATGTTCACGTCTTCAGGAGTCGTCTTCAACGCCTGGTTTTCTTCCTGCGGCAGGTTGATCTTCTGAAGGTGCAGCACCACTGGGCTGGTAATCAGGAAGATGATGAGCAGAACCAACATGATGTCCACGAGGGGCGTCGTGTTGATTTCCGACATCACTGCATCTTCGCCGTCGGAGTCTCCCGACCCAACATTCATCGACATGATTAGGCCTTCTTGGCACCGACTGCGCGGGCAGCTTCAGAGGTCGACATCGCGCCGGAGACCAGCACCGAGTGCACGTCAGCCGAGAACGAACGGACGTCTTCCATCGCGGACTTGTTACGACGCACCAGCCAGTTGTAACCCAGCACGGCCGGCACTGCGACCAGCAGACCGAAGGCGGTCATGATCAGTGCTTCACCCACCGGACCTGCCACTTTGTCGATCGATGCGTTACCGGTCATACCGATGTTGGTCAGCGCGCGGTAAATACCAACCACGGTACCGAACAGACCGATGAACGGTGCGGTCGAACCGACGGTTGCCAGGAAGGACAGGCCGTCTTGCAGGCGGGACTGCACTTTGTCCACGGAGCGCTGGATCGACATGGTGACCCAGGTCGACAGGTCGATCTGCTCGAGCAGGGCGCCGTCGTGGTGCTGCATGGCCTTGGTGCCGGACTCAGCGATGAAGCGGAAGGGCGAGCCGTCTTTCAGGGCGGCGGCGCCAGCGGCGATCGAGTTGGCTTTCCAGAATTTCTGGGCGGTCTCTTTCGACTGCTTGAAGATCTTCATCTGGTCGAGCAGCTTGGTGATGATGATGTACCAGGAACCGATCGACATGATGGACAGAACGATCACCGTGCCTTTGGCGACGGGACCCGAATCCCAGGCGGCGCCGATGCCGTAGGGGTTGGTCACTTCTTCCTGTTTAACTGCCGGACCAGCGGCCGGAGCGGCTGCTGCGTCAGCGGCCGGAGCAGCGTCTGCCGCCGGGGCCGATGCAGCCGGAGCCGATGCTTCCTGGGCGACGGCCGGTGCGGACACCAGGGCGCTCAGCGCGGACACCGAAATCATGACTGCCGCCAGGATCGCGGACAAACGGGTATTCTTAAACATGCTTCCTCCAAAAATTTAAATATTCAGTTCGCTGAACGTAACGACAACGAAACTCTTGCTGTTGGGGTTTTTAGCTCGCCCCGGGTTTTAATCCAACGTCCAAACGTACTGCACGCTTGTCCAACCTTCTTGCGGCTTGCCATCGACGATGCCGGGTTTGAAGCGGCAACGGCCGAGAGCAGTCTGCGCTGCGCGGTCCAGATCGCGGAAACCCGACGATTTCTGGATCTTCGACTCTTTCACACCACCATCGGCGCCGATCAGGAACTGCAGGACCACGGTGCCGGTTTCTTCGTTACGCTGCGAGTTCTTCGGATATTCCGGTTTGGCGCAGGTATTGAAGTCCACCACGGCCGGCGTATTGGCGCGAGCGACCGGAGCAGGCGGGGCCGGCGGCTGCGGGCGCGACAATTCCTTGTTGGCGGGTGCTGCATTGGTCGCGACGGCAATCGGCGACTGCTGCGGCGGCGGTTGTTGCACGTTCACTTCAACCGGCGGGATGAACGGCGGCGGCGGGGCCTTCATCTCGGGCGGCGGCGGGGGTGGGGGAATTTCCTTGGGCGGAGGAGGTTTGACCTCCTCGATGATCTTGGTCTCCACCGCCTCATTGATCTTTGCGATCATTCGTTTGCCAAGGCCAGCCACGATGCCATAACCAACGATGATGTGCAGAACGATCACGATGGCGATGCCAGTCCAATTCTTCCCGGCTTTTCTATCGTGTGAAAAATCCATGCCTGCTTTCTCCAATACCTCTCGTTTTTTTACTGCTTGCGTGAATCCACAGGCTCGGCGAGAGCGCCATCCGGGCCTGGGACGTCGGGGAATTATACCTACGAATTCTTTTTTTCACATACTTTTTTAGCCCGAAAACGCCTATAAAACAGGGGTGTTTTCGGGGTTGATACCGATGTCCGGAGAATGCCTATTTCATTCTCCTCCGGGCGCCATAGGAGGTTTATCTACCGTTCCCCGGCGGGGAAACGGCTCCGTCCCATTCTTAACTGGGGGTGTTCGAGGGAAGTTTCGTTACTCGGGGATGGAAGTGAATCATTCCATTCGAGTGACAAACCCGCTTCCGCTTATACAAATTTCTTATGGCACGTATGCGGGAAAGGATATAACTAAGACAACAATCATGCCGCACGGTTGCGCTTTTCGCGCCGGCATTCGAGCGTGGATACAACAGCGCCCTGCGGATCGACGGTTTCGAGGCGCACATCGAAGCCCCACAGCCGGGCCACGTGCTTGAGCACCTCGTTGGCCTGCTGGTTGAGCGGACGGCGGTTGTACTGGGTGTGGCGCAGGGTCAGGGCGCGGTCGTCGCGGGTGTTGACCGACCAGACCTGGATGTTGGGCTCGCGGTTGCCCAGGTTGTATTGATCGGCCAGCTGCTGGCGTACATAGCGGTAGCCGGACTCGTCGTGGATGGCCGAGATGGTCAGCTTGTCGCTGCGGTCGTCGTCCAGAACGGCGAAGAAGTGGAAATCGCGGATCAGCTTGGGCGAGAGGTACTGGGCGATGAAGCTCTCGTCCTTGAAATTGCGCATGGCGAAGTCGAGCGTCTTCTTCCAGTCGGCGCCGGCGATACCGGGGAACCAGTCGCGGTCCTCGTCGGTCGGGTTCTCGCACATGCGGCGGATGTCCGACATCATGGCAAAGCCCAGGGCGTAGGGGTTGATGCCGTTGTAGTAGGGCGCCGTGGCGGGCGGCTGGAAGATCACGTTGGTGTGCGATTGCAGGAACTCCAGCATGAAGCCGTCGCCGACGATGCCTTCCTGGTACAGCTGCTGCAAGATGGTGTAGTGCCAGAAGGTGGCCCAGCCCTCGTTCATCACCTGGGTCTGGCGCTGCGGATAGAAGTACTGGGAGATCTTGCGCGTGATGCGCACGATCTCGCGCTGCCAGGGTTCGAGCAGGGGCGCGTATTTCTCGATGAAGTACAGGAGGTTCTCTTCCGGCTCGGGCGGGAAGCGCGAGGCGCGCACGTCGGCCTGGGCCTCGGCCTTCTTCGGCAGCGTGCGCCACAGCTCGTTGACCTGGGACTGCAGGTATTCGGCGCGCTCCTTCTGGCGCAGGTTTTCCTGGGCCAGGGTGAGCTTGGCGGGGCGCTTGTAGCGGTCCACGCCGTAGTTCTGCAGGGCGTGGCAGGAGTCGAGCAGCAGCTCCACCTCGTCGATGCCGTAGCGCTGTTCGCACTCGGCGATGTAGTTCTTGGCGAACACCATGTAGTCGACGATGGCGTCGGCGTCGGTCCAGGTGCGGAACAGGTAGTTCCCCTTGAAGAAGGAGTTATGCCCGTAGGCCGCGTGCGCGATCACCAGCGCCTGCATGGTCAGGCTGTTCTCCTCCATCAGGTAGGCGATGCAGGGATTCGAATTGATGACGATCTCGTAGGCCAGGCCCATCTGGCCGCGCCGGTAGCTCTTTTCCGTGGTCAGGAAGTGCTTGCCGAAGGACCAGTGGTTGTACGACACCGGCATGCCGACCGAGGTGTAGGCGTCGATCATCTGCTCGGCCGAGATGATCTCGAGCTGGTTGGGGTAGGTGTCGAGGCCGAAGTTGGCCGCGACGCGCTTGATTTCGTCGTGGGCCTGCTCGATCAGGTCGAAGGTCCATTCGGACTGTTCCGGCAAAGCGCGCGGATGCGGGGGATCTTTGGGCATGGCGTTCATTTCGCCTGTTTCTTAAACAGTTCGCGAAACACAGGATAGATGTCGGCGGGCGTCACGATCTTCTGCATGGCGAAGTTCGTGTGATGGTCGCGCACCTCGGTATATTGCTCCCACAGGTTCTGGGGCGGGCCGTCCGTGATCTCGACGTAGGTGTAGTACTGCACCATCGGCATGATGGTGTTGACCAAGAGCTGCTTGCACAGGACCGAGTCGTTGTCCCAGTTGTCGCCGTCCGAGGCCTGGGCCACGTAGGCGTTCCAGTCGCCGTTGCGGTAGCGCTCCTCGATGACCTTGGTGAGCAGCTGCAGGGCGGAGGACACCACGGTGCCGCCCGACTCGCGCGAATGGAAGAACTCGTCCTCGCTCACCTCGGCCGCGGCCGTGTGGTGGCGGATGAAGACCACCTCGATCTTTTCGTACACGCGCTTCAGGAACAGGTACAGGAGGATGAAGAAGCGCTTGGCCGTGTCCTTGCGCTGTTCGTCCATGGAGCCGGACACGTCCATGATGCAGAACATCACGGCCTGGGTGGACGGCTTGGGCACCTTGATGCGGTTGGTGTAGCGCAGGTCGAACGGGTCGATGAAGGGGATGGCCAGGAGGCGGGTGCGCAGGTGGTGGGTCAGCTTTTTCAGCTCCATGACGCGCGGGTCTTCCTCCGGCACGCCCTGTTCGCGCAGCTCCAGCAGCTCGTGTTCCGCCTCGATCAGTTCCTTGCGGGGCTTGCCGCCGACGGCGATGCGCCGGCCGAGGGCCCCGCGCAGCGAGCGCAGCACGTGGATGTTGGACGGCGTGCCGCTGATGTTGTAGCCGGCGCGCTGGTTGCGAAATTCCACCGCCGCGGTCAGCTGGGTCTTGACCATGTTCGGCAGTTCCAGGTCCTCGAAGAAGTAGTTCATGAACTCTTCGCGCGTGAGCTCGAAGATGAAGTCGTCCTCGGTGGTCTGGTCGCTGTTGCCGGCCTTGCCGCGGCCGGAGCCGCCGCCGCCGCCGCGCGGGCGGTTAAACTGGTCGCCCTTCTGGTATTCGGTGTTGCCGGGATTGATGGTTTCCCAGATGCCGCCATGGGCGTGGCCGAAATGCGGCTCGTTCACGTCCTTGACGGGGATGGATACTTTTTCGCCGTTCTCGATGTCCGTGATCGAGCGTCCCTTGATCGCGCGGCCGACCGCGTCCTTGATCTGGGATTTATAACGGCGCAGGAAGCGCTCGCGGTTGATGGCGGACTTGTTCTTGCCCTGCAAGCGCCGGTCGATGAGGTAAGTCAAATGGAACCTCCAACTTCTCTTCGTCATCCCCGCGCAGGCGGGGACCTCTGGTAGGACGCAGTGGCTCCGTTCCGCGCGCAGTGGTCCCCGCTTGCGCGGGAATGACGCCTATACCTATATTACGACGACTTGCGCACGCGCAGATACCATTCGCACAGCAGGCGCACCTGCTTGGGCGTGTATCCCTTCTCGACCATGCGGGCGACGAAGTCGGCATGCTTGTTGGCTTCCTCGGCGCTCGACTTGGCGTTGAACGAGATCACGGGCAGCAGTTCCTCGGTGTTCGAGAACATCTTCTTCTCGATCACGCTGCGGAACTTCTCGTAGCTCGTCCAGGCCGGGTTCTTGCCGCCGTTGGTGGCGCGCGCACGCAGCGCGAAGTTCACGATCTCGTTGCGGAAGTCCTTCGGGTTGGAAATACCCGCCGGCTTCTCGATCTTTTCCAGCTCCATGTTGAGCTGCTCGCGGTCGAACGATTCGCCCGTGTCCGGATCGCGGAACTCCTGATCCTGGATCCAGAAGTCGGCGAAGGTCACATAGCGGTCGAAGATGTTCTGGCCATACTCGGAATAGCTTTCCAGGTAGGCGGTCTGGATCTCCTTGCCGATGAAATCGACGTAGCGCTGGACCAGGTGCTCCTTGATGTAGGAGAAGTAGCGCTGCTCGGTTTCGGGCGGGAACTGCTCACGCTCGATCTGCTGTTCGAGCACGTACAGCAGGTGCACGGGGTTGGCCGCCACCTCGGTGTTGTCGAAGTTGAAGACCTTGGACAGGATCTTGAAGGCGAAGCGGGTCGACAGGCCGTTCATGCCCTCGTCCACGCCGGCGTAGTCCACGTACTCGTGAATGGACTTGGCTTTCGGGTCCGTGTCCTTCAGGTTCTCGCCATCGTAGACCAGCATCTTGGAGAAGACGGAAGAATTCTCCGGGTCCTTCAGGCGCGACAGCACGGCGAACTGGGCCATCATGCGCAGGGTGCCGGGCGCGCACGGCGCTTTTTCCAGCGAGGAGTTGCGCAGCAGCTTGTCGTAGATCTTGATCTCGTCCGACACGCGCAGGCAGTAGGGCACCTTGACGATGTAGATCCGGTCGAGGAAAGCTTCGTTGTTGCGGTTGTTGCGGAAGGCCTTCCATTCCGACTCGTTCGAGTGGGCCAGCACGATGCCCTCGAAGGGGATGGCGCCGAAGCCTTCCGTGCCCTTGTAGTTGCTTTCCTGGGTCGCGGTCAGCAGCGGGTGCAGCACCTTGATCGGGGCCTTGAACATCTCGACGAATTCCATCAGGCCCTGGTTGGCCAGGCACAGGCCGCCGGAGTAGCTGTAGGCGTCCGGGTCGTCCTGGGCGTAGTCCTCCAGCTTGCGGATGTCGACCTTGCCGACGAGGGAAGAGATGTCCTGGTTGTTTTCGTCGCCCGGCTCGGTCTTGGAGATGGCCACCTGTTTGAGCACGGACGGGTAGCGCTTGACCACGCGGAACTTGTTGATGTCCCCGTTGAATTCGTGCAGGCGCTTGACGGCCCACGGGCTCGGAATGGTGCGCAGGTAGCGGCGCGGGATCCCGTAGTCCTCTTCGAGGATGGCGCCGTCCTCGTCCTCGTTGAACAGGCCGAGCGGCGACTCGTTCACGGGCGAGCCCTTGAGACAGTAGAAGGGCACCAGCTCCATGAGCTGCTTGAGCTTCTCGGCGATGGACGACTTGCCGCCGCCGACCGGACCGAGCAGGTAGAGAATCTGTTTGCGTTCCTCCAGGCCCTGGGCGGCGTGGCGGAAGTAGGACACGACTTGCTCGATGACTTCTTCCATGCCGTAGAAGTCCTTGAAGGCCGGGTAGATCTTGATGACCTTGTTCGAGAAAATGCGTGAGAGGCGCGGATCGTGCCGCGTATCGACCAGCGTCGGCTCACCTATCGCTGCCAGCATCCGCTCCGGAGCGCTGGCGTAGGTCAGCGGGTCTTTCTTGCAGAGCTGGAGGTACTCGGCCAGGGAATATTCTTCCTCGCGGGTACGCTCGTAACGCGCAGCGTAGTTGTCAAAGATGGTCATAGGAATCGTCCTTTCCAATCAAAACTCGTTCTTCGTCGGCGAAGCCGGCACCGTGGTCGTGGCGTACATCTTTTTCGAGTTTTTTTAGCGCTTGATTCCAACGTCTTCTTACGCCTGTGAAACGATTATGTGCCTATTGGTTTCCCAAGTCAAAGCAAAACCATTGTGGAAAATGAGAGGTAAAAACCACGTATTTCCCTGCTTACCTCAGCTTGCACGATCTTGGGGTGCGACGGCGCACGCGTAGCTCATCCGTTTAACACTCTTGCGTTAAACTAACTGCAAGACGAGGAGGATGCCATGATGAACGACCAACTGCGCGCGGCCGTGCGCGGAATGCCCAAGGCCGAGCTGCACATCCATATCGAAGGCTCGCTCGAGCCGGAGCTGATTTTTGACTTGGCGCAACGCAACGGCGTCGCGCTGGCCTACGGCTCGGTCGAAGAGCTGCGCCGCGCCTACGCCTTCACCGACCTGCAGTCCTTCCTCGACATCTACTACGCGGGCGCCAGCGTGCTGCTGCAGGAGCAGGACTTCTACGACATGACCATGGCCTACCTGCGCCGCGCCGCCAGCGACAACGTGCGCCATGCCGAGATCTTCTTCGACCCGCAGACCCACACCGAGCGCGGCGTGCCGTTCGCCACCGTCATCAACGGCATCCACCGCGCCTGCCAGGAAGGGCCGATCAGCGCCTCCCTGATCCTGTGCTTCCTGCGCCACCTGTCCGAGGAGGCGGCCCTGCAGACCCTGGAGCAGGCCTTGCGGCACCGGGACAAGTTCATCGGCGTCGGGCTCGACTCGTCCGAGGTCGGGCATCCGCCGGAAAAGTTCGCGCGCGTGTTCGCGCGCTGCCGCGAGCTGGGGCTGCACCTGGTCGCGCACGCCGGGGAGGAGGGGCCGCCGGCCTACATCCACTCGGCTCTGGACGTGCTGCACGTGGAGCGCATCGACCACGGCGTGCGTTGCCTGGAGGACGCCGCGCTCACCGAGTGCCTGGTGCGCGCACAGATCGCGCTCACCGTTTGTCCGCTGTCGAACGTCAAGCTGTGCGTGTTCAAGGAGATGAAGGAGCATAACCTGGTGCGCTTGCTGGACGCGGGCCTGGCCGCCACCGTCAATTCCGACGACCCGGCCTACTTCGGCGGCTACATGAACGCGAACTTCGAAGCCGCCTTCGACGCGCTGCCGCTCGGCCTGGCCCACGCGCAGCGGCTGGCGCGCAACAGCTTCGCCGCGTCCTTCCTCGCGCCCGCCGACAAACAGCGCTACCTCGACGAGGTGGACGCCTACTTCGCCGCGCTGCCGCTCTGATGAAACAGGCCCTGCGAATGACCCTGCGCGACTGGCGCGCGGGCGAGCTGCGCTTCCTGCTGGTGGCGCTGGTGGTGGCCGTCGCGGCGCTGGCGGCGGTCGGCTTCTTTGTCGACCGCATGCGCTCCGGGCTGGAGCGCGACGCGCACCAGATCATGGGCGCCGACCTCCTGATCAACTCCCTCGAGCCGGCGCCGCAGGAATGGCGGACGGAGGCGGGCCGGCGCGGCCTGCTGCTGGCCGAAGGCGTCAATTTCCCCAGCATGGCCAGCATCGGCGCGGGCGAGGCCTCGCGCGCGCAGCTGGTGATGGTCAAGGCCATGTCGGAGCGCTTTCCCCTGCGCGGTCACATGAAGCTGAATGCCGACCCGGTGCAGGCGGCCGACGGCATCGGCCAGGAAGTGGACTACGCGCCGGCGCCGGGCACGGTCTGGGTCGACCCGACCGTGCTGACCAATCTGAACGCAGGCGTGGGCGCCACGCTGCGCCTGGGAGACAAGAGCTTTCGCATCGCCCAGGTGATCGCCATGGAGCCGGACCGCGGGCCGTCTTTTGCCAGCCTGGCGCCGCACGTGCTGTTTGCGCTGTCCGACCTGCCGGCCACGGGCCTGACCTCGTTCGGCGCGCGCGTGTCGTACCGCCTGCAGGTGGCCGCGCCGGACCCGAACGACCTGCGCGCCGTCACGGCTTTCGCCAAGTGGGTGCAGGCGCGCATCCAGGCCGAGAAGCGGCGCGGCTACACGGTCGAAACGCTGGAGGACTCGCGTCCCGACATGCGCTCGATGATCGACCGCGCCGAGCTGTTCCTGTCCCTGGTCGCCTTGATGTCCGCGCTGCTGGCCGCGGTGGCAGTGGCCATGGCCGCGCGCCGCTTCATGCTGCGCCACCTGGATGCGTGCGCCATGCTGCGCTGCCTGGGCATGACCCAAAATCAGGTCGCGCGGATGTACTTCACGGAGTTCCTGCTGGTCGGCCTGGCCGGCAGCGCGCTCGGGGTGCTGGTCGGCTTCGCGGCGCATTACGTGCTGGCGCAGTCGCTGGCGCCGCTGCTGGCCACGTCGCTGCCGCCGGTGTCGTGGCTGCCGGCCGCGCAGGGGCTGGCGACGGGCATGGTGCTCTTGCTCGGCTTCGCGCTGCCGCCCGTGCTCCAGCTGCGCAACGTGCCGCACAACCGGGTAATCCGGCGCGAACAGGCCGCGCCGCGGCCGCTGGCGCTGGCCACCTACGGGCTCGGGATCGCCGCGTTCGGCGGCCTGCTCCTGTGGCAGGCCCGCGACGTGGCGCTGGCCGGCATCATCCTGGGCGGCTTCCTGGGCGGCTTTGCCGTGTTCGCGCTGGCCGGGTGGCTTGGCTTGCAGGCGCTGCGGCGCCTGCGCAACGTGAGCGCCAACCAGTCCTGGCGCTTCGCCGTCACCTCGCTGCAGCGGCGCCCGGCGGCCACCGTGGTACAGGTGGTGGCCTTGTCGCTGGGCTTGATGGCGCTCCTGATCCTGACGGTGGTGCGCGCGGACCTGCTATCGGCCTGGCGCACGGCCACGCCGGCCGACGCGCCCGACCACTTCATCATCAACATCCAGCCGGACCAGAAACCTGGAGTCGAAGCGGAGCTGGCGCGCGCGCGCGTGAAGGAAGTGCAGCTGTTTCCGATGATCCGCGGGCGCCTGATCGCGGTGAACGGCGCGCCCGTCACCGGCGCCGCCTATGCCGAAGAGCGGGCGCGCCGGCTGGCCGAGCGCGAGTTCAACCTGTCCACCATGCGCGCCATGCCGCCGTCGAACACCCTCGTCGGCGGGCGCTGGTTCGAGGACCAGCCCGGCGCGCCGGAAGCGTCGGTGGAGCAGGGCATCGCCAAGACCCTGGGCTGGAAACTGGGCGACCGGCTGCGCTTCGACATGGCGGGGCTGGTGGTGGAAGCGCGCATCACCAGCATCCGCAAGCTGGAGTGGGGCTCGATGCGGGCCAACTTCTTCGTCATCATCAACCCGCAGGCGATGCGCGATGCGCCGACCACGTACATGACGGCCTACAAGCAGCCGGCGGCCGCAGCCGATCTGACCAACCGCCTGACGCGCGCCTGGCCGAACGTGACGGTGCTCGACGTGAGCGCCCTGATCCGCCAGCTGCAGAACGTGCTGGACCAGGTGGTGCGGGCGGTGGAATTCCTGTTTGCGTTCACGCTCGCCTCGGGTGTGCTGGTCCTGTATGCCGCGCTGATGGGAACGACCGACGAACGGCGGCGCGAAGCCGGGCTGCTGCGTGCGCTCGGCGCCACGCGGCGCCAGCTCGCGCGCGCCCAGTGGGTCGAGTTCGGGCTGGTGGGTGCGCTGGCGGGAGCGCTGGCGTCGGCCGGCGCCGCCGCCCTGGGCTGGGCCTTGTCCACCTACCAGTTCAAGCTGGAATGGCACTTCGACCCGCTGCTCCCGGTAGCCGGCCTCGCGGTCGGCGCCGCCTGCGCGCTGATCGGCGGCTGGGCGGGCCTGCGCAACGTCCTCAACCAGCCCCCCCTGCAAACCCTACGCGAAGCCTGACCCCCACCCCAGGGTCAGATCGCCCATTGCACAAAAAAATTCGCATTGGCAAAAGTACTTGCCTTGAGATGCAGATTTGGTGCAATGGGCGATCTGACCCTGGGTTTAGGGTTTTAGGCGGTGACGGTGGCTTGGTCGCGCAGGAAATGCGAGAAGGGGCGGGTCGGGCTGGGCAGGTACGGGCGGGGCAGCTCGAATGTGGCGTAGTAGTAGCGCTGCCCACCTTCGCAAATCCGCGCCGGCTGGCAGAAGCGCTGCCAGTCGTCGCCAATGGCCGCTGAATACATGCCGTCCCCTGCATGGAAAAATGGCACCACGTCGCGCGCCTGCAGCGCCGCTACCAGGGAGGGCGGGGCCTTGTTGTCGCGCGCGACTTCGATGTGCGCGCGCAGGCTCGCTTCCGTCTCCACCACCAGCAGCCGCGGCGCTCCCGTCTCGTCGTACATCAGCAGGCCGGCCGGATTCGGATAGAGATAGTGCTCCACCGCGCGGAACTCCGCCGCCAAAGTGCGCGCCAGCGCGGCGAAGGCGCGGTCGTACAAAAAGGCGTAGCCGTTCAGGGCCAGCAGGTCGCGCAGCGGGTCGGACTGCTCGGTGAAATACCTGGCTTGCAGTTGATGGATGTCCTGCTCCAGCCGGTCCAGGGCGTCGTCGTCGCTCTTCTTGATGTAGCGGTCGATCAGCCCGTGGTTGAAGGCGCGTACGGCGATCTTCTCGTCGGCGGCGCCGGTGAACAGGATCTTGCGTACCGGTAGGCTGCCCAGCGCTTCGCAGAACTCGATGCCGTTCATCTGCGGCATGTCGTAGTCGACCACCACCACCGTCGGGATCGCGAACCGGTCCGGTTGAAAGCTGATCCGGAAGATCTGGTCGATATCGAGCGCCATGCCGGCCTGCTCCAGCGAGCGGGCGTTGGTGTCGAAGCTGGCCGACAGCGGGGAGCGCTGCCATTCCGGCGGGCGCGCGTGGCGGCGCAGCCAGTCCAGCGCCAGGCGCGTGTCGTGGAAGGCGCGGCTGGCCAGGGACGGGTCGAGCTGGAACGACAGGCTGCGCAGAAAGCTGTCGCTGTCGTCGACGAGGATGGTCAGGCTCGGGTGCTGATAGACGGGCAGGGCGTGGGGCATGATCAGTGGCAGAAGGCCGGGCGCGGACCCAGGCGGATGTTGGTCGGGAATTCGAGCACGAACATGGTGTAGGCCAGTTCGCGCGACACGCAGCGAATGCTGGCGTGCCAGGAGTCCAGGATCTCCTTGCACAAGGCCAGGCCGATGCCGGAGCCGGTGCTGGGCGGGTAGGAGTAGAAGCGCTTGAAGATGTTCGGCAGCTGGGCCGCGGCGATGCCGCAGCCGGTGTCGATGAACAGCAGGCGCGGGATCTGGCGGGTGCCGTCCACGATGATGCGGATGCGCCCCTTGCCGGCGCGGTGCAGCGCCTTGAGAGAATTACGCAGCAGGTTCAGGAGGATCACCACGCACAGCTCGTACTGGCCGGCGAAGCTGAAGTCGCTGCGCACCTCGATCGTGACGTGGTCGCGCTGTCCTTGCGAGGCGAAGGGGTAGCGCCGCAGGACGCCTTCCACCACGTCCTTCATCGACACCTGCTCGGTCGGCTCCAGTTTGCGGTTGACGGCGGTCGCCGAGAGCAGGAACAAGTCCACCATGTGGTTCATGTGGCGCACCTCGAACTGGATGCGGGCCAGGGCCTCGGCCAACGCATGCGGGTCGCAGCCCGCCTGCCCGCGCGCGAGCAGGCGGGCCATGCCGCGCACGTTGGCGTCCACGCTCACCAGCGGCGTGCGCAGTTCGTGCGAGACGCTGGCCAGGCCCTGCGCCATGCCGGCCAGCTTCTCCTGCGCCAGCATGCGCCGCCCCACCTTGGCGATCGAGACGACGAACACGGTGAACACCGAGATCGGCACCTGTTCCAGCACCGTGCGGCTGACCAGGAAAGCGGCGTCGCCGATCAGGGCGAAGGCGCCGGCGGCGATCGCGCTGCCCACCAGGCTGGAGGCGAGCGCCCAGCGCACGTTGAAGTGGAACAGGATGATCAGGGCGACCAGCGAGGACTGGCTCCACACCGGCGAGCCGTGGTTCATCAGATACAGGAAGGTGAACAGGAAGGGCAGGGTGTAGGTGACCGTGACGAAGGCGAACACGCGCTGCCAACGCGGCGCCATGGCCGGCAGCCAGATGATCAGCGATACGCACAGCGAGGTGCCGAGCGCACGCAGCCACAGGTTTTCGTAGGGCTGGGGGAAGAAGAAGGTCCAGATCACGTAGTACAGCGGCAGGCCGACCATGCCGATCCAGGCCAGCAGCATGACGCGCATGGTGTCATGGTCGAATTCGCGCTCGTGGCGCAGCAGCCATTGCGCGATGGCGCTGCCGGCGGTGGAGAGCGAGGAACGGCGTCCCGTCGATGCGTGCAACATGAAATCGTTTGTCCGGGTGGGTGGTGATGAATTGATGTCTATCAATTTTTGCCACATCGTGTAACAGATGTGGCCGGCCCCGTTTGATGTATCTCAATGCTTGTGTCGGATGCTGTCTTGATGGAAATGTGGGAGTACAGAATGGCAATTTTTCGGAGAGCCAGCATGACCCCACCCGCCATCGATGACCGTCCCCGCCGGGCCGAACAGGATCTGCCCGCCTTTGTCACCAGCCGCATGCACGAGTGGTATGTGGAACGCGTCGCCAAGCTGCACGGCGGCAGTCCGCTGCACGTGTGGTGCCCGTCGCAGGCGGACCCGGTGCTGCTGGCCGGGAACGACTACTTGTGCCTGGCGCGCGAGCACAGCCTCACGCGGGCCCAGGCCAGCGTGCTGGAGCAGGCGGCCGGCGAGATGCTGATGTCGGCCGTGTTCCTGCAGCCCGGCAGCGCCCAGTTCCGGCTCGAGGAGCGCCTGGCCGCCTTCATGGGGGCGGAGGACGGCATCCTGTCCCAGTCCGGCTGGTCGGCCAACGTCGGCCTGATGCAGGCCATCTGCGGCCCGGACGTGCCGGTGTATCTCGACATGATGGCCCACGCCTCGCTGTGGGAAGGGGTGCTGACGGCGCAGGCCGAAGCGGTGCCGTTTCTGCACAACGACGTCGAACACCTGCGGCGCCAGGTGGTGCGGCACGGGCGCGGTGTGATCGTGGTCGACGCGCTGTACAGCACCAACGGCAGCGTGGCGCCGCTGGCGGACCTGGTCGAGGTGGCGGAAGCGCACGGCTGCATCCTGGTGGTGGACGAATCGCACTCGCTCGGCACGCACGGGCCGCGCGGCGCGGGGCTGGTGGTGGAGCTGGGGCTGGCCGAGCGCGTGCACTTCCGCACGGTGTCGCTGGCCAAGGCGTTCGCGGGGCGCGCGGGCTTCATCACCTGCTCGTCGGAGTTCAAAGGCTACTTTCCGTCGGCCGCGCGGCCGGCCATCTTCAGCTCCTGTCTGTTGAGCCACGAGCTGGCCTGGTTCGAAGCCGCGCTCGACTTCATCGCCGGCGCCGACGAGCGCCGCGCCACGCTGCGCGAGCATACCCGCTTCGTGCGCGCCGGCCTGCGCGAGCTGGGCTACAACATCGACGACGGCAGCGAACAGATCATCGCGCTGGAGGCGGGTTCCGAGCCGCAGACCCTGGTCGTGCGCAACGCGCTCGACAAGCGCGGCATCTACGGCGCCGTGTTCTGCGCGCCGGCCACCGCCAAGAACCGCTCGCTGGTGCGCCTGACGCTCAACGCCGGCCTCACCCGGGCCGAGCTGGAACGCCTGCTCGCCGCCTGCGCCGACATGCGCGCGGAAGTGGACCTGGAGAACTGGTCGTCCACCCGCCGTCAGCGCCGCTTGACGCTGGTATGATGGAGGGATGGCAGAATCACAGACGCTTTACGAAGTCATTGGCGGCGCCGATCGCTTGCGCGAACTGGTCGACCGCTTCTACGACCTGATGGAGCTGGAACCGGAATTCGCCGGCATCCGCTCCATGCATCCCCCGTCCACCGAAGGCTCGCGCGAGAAGCTGTTCATGTTCCTGTCCGGCTGGATGGGCGGGCCGGACCTGTTCGTCGAGCGGCACGGGCATCCGCGCCTGCGCGCGCGCCATCTGCCGTTTCCGATCGGGACCAGTGAGCGCGACCAGTGGCTGCGTGCGATGGCCTGGGCCATGGAGGACGTCGGCATCGAAGAGGACTTGCGCCTCAAGCTGATGGAGGCCTTCTTCGGCACGGCCGACTGGATGCGCAACAAGGCGGGCTGACGTGAGCGAGTTCCAGTTCCTGATCCTGGGCGGCGCGCTGGCGCTGGTGGTGCTGCTGCAGATCGTGCTGATGCTGCGCGGACGCGGCGCCGAGGCCGAACGCTTCGACCGCATCGAACGCGACCTGCAACTGAGCGCGCAATCGACGCGCCAGGAGGTCAGTTCGGCGCTGGCGCAGGCGCATGGCGCGACCATCCAGGCGATCGAGGCGATGCGCGAATCGAACGCCCAGCGCATGCTGGAGGTGCGCCATACGCTGGAGGCTCGCCTGCGCGAGCTGCAGGGCGACAACGCGCTCAAGCTGGAAGAGATGCGGCGCACCGTCGACGAGAAGCTGCATGCGACGCTCGAGACGCGCTTGTCGGAATCCTTCCGCCATGTGTCCGAGCGGCTGGAGAAGGTGCACCAGGGCTTGGGCGAGATGCAGCAGCTGGCCATCGGCGTGGGCGACCTGAAACGCGTGCTGACCAACGTGAAGACGCGCGGCACCTGGGGCGAAGTGCAGCTCGAAGCGCTGCTGGAGCAGATGCTGACCGTCGATCAGTATGCCAAGAACGTCGAGACCGTGGCCGGCACCGGTGCGCGGGTGGAGTTCGCGATCAAGCTGCCGGGCGTGACCGAGGGCGGGGCGCCGATGTGGCTCCCGATCGACGCCAAGTTCCCCAAGGAGCAGTACGAGCGCCTGCTGGACGCGGGCGACCGGTCGGACGCGGACGGCGTGGCGCAGGCCATCCGCGAGCTGGAACGCCAGGTGCGGCTGGAGGCGAAGACGATCTGCGAAAAGTATCTGGCGCCGCCGCACACGACGGATTTTGCGATCATGTTTCTGCCGACCGAAGGCCTGTACGCGGAAGTGATGCGCCGGCCGGGTCTGGTGGACGAGATCCAGCGCACGTTGCGGGTGTCGGTGGCGGGGCCGTCGACGCTGCTGGCGATTTTATCCAGTCTGCAGATGGGGTTCCGCACGCTGGCGCTGGAGAAGCGCTCGTCCGAGGTGTGGCAGGTGCTGGGGGCGGTGAAAACGGAATTCGCCAAGTTCGGCGACGTGCTCACGCAGACCAAGCAGTCGCTGGAGAAGGCGGCGCGCAACATCGAAAGCGCCGAAGTGCGCAGCCGGGTCATGGCGCGCAAGCTCAAGTCGGTGGAGGCGCTGCCCAGCGAAGCGGCCCAATTGATGCTCGGTAAAGGCGACGCGGACTAACCCCGTCATCCCCGCGCTGATGCACATCGATTCGGCGACAGTGGCGACGCGACCTACCAGAGGTCCCCGCGTGCGCGGGGATGACGGTGGCTAGACGAGGTCATCCCCGCGCAAGCGGGGACCCCTGCGCCGATGCATATCGATGCGGCGACTGTGGCCAAGCGACCTACCAGAGGTCCCCGCGTGCGCGGGGATGACGGTGGCTAGACGAAGTCATTCCCGCGCAAGCGGGAACCCCTGCGCCGATGCATATCGATGCGGCGACTGTGGCCACGCGACTTACCAGAGGTCCCCGCGTGCGCGGGGATGACGGTGGCGCAAGCGGGGACCCCTGCGCCGATGCATATCGATGCGGCGACTGTGGCCGCTTGGCTTACCAGACGAGGATGACTAGGTGAGGCCGTCGAAGAGGAGGACGTCCACTTCGTCCCCCGCAGCCACGCTACCTTGCTCGTCGTGCAGCACGATCATGCAGTTGGCCTCGGACATGGAGCGCAAGATGCCCGAGCCCTGCGCGCCCGTGACCCGCACCTCGCGCCCGTCCGCGGACAGGACGCCGCGCTGGTATTCGGTGCGCCCCGGCTTCTTGCGGATCGCCCCGGCGCTGCGCACGCGCACCAGCGGCAGCGGTGCCTGCGCGCCCATCATGTGCAGCAGCGCGTCGCGTGCAAAGAAGTAGAACGACACCATCACCGCCACCGGATTCCCGGGCAGCCCGAACAGAAAGGCACTGCGCCCATTCGAGCGCACCCGCCCGAACGCCAGCGGCCGCCCCGGCCGCATGCCGATCTTCCAGAACGTCACATCGCCCAGGCGCGCCATCACTTCCTTGGTGTAGTCGGCCGCGCCGACCGACACGCCGCCCGAGGTGACGATCGCGTCCGCGCATTCGCAGGCGTCGCGCAGCGCCGTTTCCAGCGCCCGCGGGTCGTCGCGCACGATGCCCATGTCGATCACCTCGCAGCCCAGGCGCTGCAGCATGCCGTAGATGGTGTAGCGGTTGCTGTCGTAGACGCAGCCCTCGTCGAGCGGCTCGCCGATGGAGCGCAGCTCGTCGCCGGTGGAGAAGAAGGCGACCCGCAAGCGGCGCCGCACCGGCACTTCCGCCACGCCAAGCGAGGCCAGCAGGCCAAGGTCCGCGGGGCGCAACACCTTGCCCTGCTTGAGGGCCGCGCTGCCTTGCTTGAGATCTTCGCCCGCAAAACGGCGGTTGTCGCCGCTGCGCACCACGCCCGGCGGGACGACCACGCCATCCGCCGCATCGGTGGTGAATTCCTGCGGCACCACGGTGTCGCAGCCGGCCGGCATCACGCCGCCGGTCATGATACGGATACACGCGCCCGGCTCGAAAACCGTATCAGATCCGCGCCCCGCGAAGACGGTGCCCAGCACCCGTAGCGTGGTGGGGCGGTCGGGATGCAGGTCCGCGCCGCGCAGGGCATAGCCATCCATCGCGGAGTTGTCGTGGGCCGGTACGTCGATGGGCGAGACGATGTCCGCGGCCAGCACGCGCCCCAGCGCCGCGCGGATGGCGACGTGTTCGGCCGCACGCACCGGACTGACGAAATCGCGGATGATGCGCTGCGCGTCGCGCACGGGCAGGGCATTCGGATCGTAGCCCGAAAGACAGCTGGTGACTTCGGCCAGGCGCGGCGCGCCAAGCGCATCCAGCTCCTCGTTGGTGTTGATGTTGCGGAAGGCGTCGCCGTCCTCGAACAGCACCTCGGCCACCTTCAGACTGGCGTACCAGGCGTCGATCTTGCGGCCACCGTCGGCCAGGAAGGCGGCCAGCGATGGCAGCACCGTAGCGCGCATCAGGCAGAACACGGGATGCTGCTGCACGCGCTTGCCTTCGCGCGTGGCGGCCACCGCGAGGTCGGCGCCGTTGGCGTCGAGCGCGGCGTGCAGGCGGGCGGCCAGATCGGACGGCAGGAACGGCGAATCGCAGGGCGCGGTCAGCATGAGCGGCGTGGCGCAGGCGCGCAGGCCCGCCTCCATGCCGGCGAGCGGACCGGCGTAACCGGGTGTGACATCGGCCACCACCTGATGGCCGAATTCCGCGTAGCGCGCCGCGTCCTGATTGGCGTTGATGACGATGGCGCCAACCTGCGGCGCGAGCCTGGTCAGCACGTGGGCGGCCATGGTCGAACCGCGGAACGGCTGCAGGCCCTTGTTCACACTGCCCATGCGCGTGCCGCGGCCGCCGGCGAGGATCAGGCCCGTGATGTTTTCCTGGTTATGCATTCAGCCGCCGATGTAGGACATCTCGACCTTCTTCCCGACCGACAGGCCGGCGGTGTCGAGGGTGCGGGTTTCCGAATAACGGTCCGCGCGGGCGCGCCACAGGTGCGCGATCGCGGTGCCGATTTCCGCGTCGCTGCGCCCCTCACGGAGCAGGGCGCGCAGATCGTGGCCGCTGGTGGCGAACAGGCAGGTGTACAGCTTGCCCTCGGTGGACAGGCGCGCGCGCGTGCACTCGCTGCAAAAGGCGCGCGTGACGCTGGAGATCACGCCGACTTCGCCGCTGCCATCGGCATAGCGCCAGCGCTGTGCGGTCTCGCCGGGGTAGTTGGCGCCGATCGGTTCGAGCGGCAGCTCGGCGCCGATGCGGCGAATGACTTCGGCGGAAGGCACCACTTCGTCCATCCGCCAGCCGTTGGAGGCGCCGACGTCCATGTATTCGATGAAGCGCAAAATGGTCGGCGTGCCGCGGAAGTGGCGCGCCATGGGAAGGATCTCCTGGTCGTTCCAGCCGGCCTTGACCACCATGTTGACCTTGACCGGGCCCAGGCCGGCGGCGTGCGCGGCGTCGATGCCGGCCAGGACGTCGGATACCGGAAAGTCCACGTCGTTCATGCGCTTGAAGGTGGCGTCGTCGAGCGAATCGAGGGAGACGGTGACGCGATCGAGGCCGGCGTCCTTCAGCGCGCGCGCCTTGCGGGCCAGGAGCGAGCCGTTGGTGGTCAGGGTCAGGTCGAGCGGACGGCCGGCCGGGGTGCGCAGTTCGCGCAGCATGGCGATCAGGCGCTCGACATCCTTGCGCAGCAGGGGCTCGCCGCCGGTCAGGCGGATCTTTTCGACACCGTGGGCGACGAACAAGCTGGCCACGCGCGTGATTTCCTCGAAGGTGAGCAGGTCGCGGTGAGGCAGGTAGGGATAGTCCTTGTCGAAGACCTCCTTCGGCATGCAGTACACACAGCGGAAGTTGCAGCGGTCCGTGACCGAGATGCGCAGGTCGTGCAGGGGGCGCGCCAGGGCGTCGGCCAGCAGACCGGTTGGCGCTTCGAGGGTGGCGGGCACGGGCAGCGGGCGGTCGCGCACGTCGTTGAGCAGGATGATACGTTCAGCCATCCCGCTACGATAGCAGATGGCGGGATTTCTAGCCGGCGTGGCGCGCGAGCAGGCCGATGACGGAGCAGGCGCCCAGCAGGGGGATGGTGCCGATCTTGTAACGGATCAGGGCGACGGCGGCGCCGGCTGCGATCAGAGCGGGCCAGACGCCATGGCCGATCAGCACGTGCCGGCCCAGCACCAGGGCCAGGCTGCCGATCACGCCCACCACGGCGGCGGAGATGGCGGTCAGCGGCGCGGCCAGGCGGATGTCGCCGCGGGTGGCTTCGACGAAGGGCCCGCCGGCGAGGATGAAGACGAAGGATGGCAGGAAGGTGAACCAGGCGGCCACGCAGGCTCCGGCCATGCCGCCCAGCGCGAGCGCGTCCGGCCCGAACGCCTGATGGGTCCAGCCGCCGACGAAACCGACGAAGGCGACGATCATGATCAAGGGGCCGGGGGTGGTTTCGCCGAGGGCGAGGCCGTCCACCATCTGCGCGCCGGTGAGCCAATGGAAGTGGTCGACCGCGCCCTGGTACACGTAGGGCAGCACGGCGTAGGCGCCGCCGAAGGTCATGAGGGCAGCCTTGGTGAAGAACCAGCCCATTTGCGGCAGGGTGGTGGCGGGTCCGAAGGCCGTGGCGAGCAGGACCCAGCTCAGGGCGCACAGGACCAGGCCAATGGCGGTGCTGCGCGCCAGGCGCGGCCAGGTGAATCTGGCGTGCGGGGGCGTGGGCGTGGCGTCGTCGATGAGGGCGGGGCCGTAGGAGATCTGTGCGGCGCTGTGGGCGCCGCCGGGGTGGAACCAGTCCGGCCTGAGGCGTCCGCCGGCCGCGCCGGCGACGGCTGCGCTGAGCACGATCAGCGGGAAGGCGATGTCGGCGAAGGCGATGGCGACGAAGGCGGCCAGCGCGATGCCGATCAACGCAGGATTGCGCAGGGTGCGCGAGCCGATGCGCCACGCCGCGGCCAGCACCAGCGCCACCACGGCCGGCTTGACGCCGAACAGGATGCCGGAGACGAGGGCCGTGTTGCCGTAGACAAGGTAGATCCACGACAGGCCGATCAGCAGGGCGACGGAGGGCAGCACGAACAGGACGCCGGCCACGATGCCGCCGGGCGTGCGGTGCATGAGCCAGCCGATGTAGATGGCCAGCTGGGTGGCCTCGGGGCCGGGCAGCAGCATGCAGTAGTTAAGCGCGTGGAGGAAGCGGCGTTCCGAGATCCAACGGCGGCGTTCGACCAGTTCGGCGTGCATCATCGCGATCTGCCCGGCGGGGCCGCCGAAGCTGATGAAGCCCAGCTTGAGCCAGTACCAGAAGGCGGTGCGGAGCGGGACGGGGCTCATGCGCTGCCCCTCCCTCGTCGTTCCCGCGCAAGCGGGAACCCATGGTAGGGCGTAGGGCCACAACCGGAGCTGGCGGCCACAGGTAAAGATGCGGCGTACCCTCGTCGTTCCCGCTTGCGCGGGAATGACGGGGGTAAAAGCAAAACCGGGGACAGACCCGCTTTTTCAGGCAATGTTGCCTGAAAAAGCGGGTCTGTCCCCGGTTTTTGTTCGCTCACGCGAGGAGCGGATTAGCGGCGGGTGTCGACCTGGATCAGCGGCTCGTTCACCGGCGGCGGGGCCGGCTTGCGTTCACGCGGCTTGCGCGGCGCCGGGGCGAACTGCGCCGCCGCTTCCTGCGCGGCGCGCAGCTTGGCCGGGTCGGTCTTGGCCATCGTCAGACCGGCGGCCGCCAAGCTGGCGTCCAGATCGGCCGGGGCGGCAGTCGGCGCCGCGATCGGCGCGGCAGCCACCGGGGCCGACGGCAGTTCGCCGAACAGCGAGCCTTGCGCTTTGGCCGGGGCCGGCGCTTCCGCGGCGGCCGTGGTCTGGATGGCGACCGGGGCGCCGACCGCGCGGGCCGGGGCTTCCTCGGCCGCTGCGGCAGGCACGGTGGCAGCGGGAGCGTGTACCGCGGTGGCGGGGGCGGCTTCCTGGGCTGCCGGCGTCGTGGCCACGGCGCCAGCCGCTTCGCTAGCGGTGGCTGCGGCGGCTGCGGGCGCCGTCACGGCTTCCGCCTCAGCGGGGGCCGCGGTAGCAGCAGCCGTCACGGCTTCCGCCTCAGCGGGGGCCGCGGTAGCAGCAGCCGTCACGGCTTCTGCCTCAACGGCGGCCGGAGCAGCAGCAACAGCAGGTGCGGCAGCTTCGGGCGCGCTGGCCGCGGGGGCGGCAGCCACTTCGGCCGATACCGTCGCTTCAACCGGGGCGGCGAGCACCGGCGCGGCCGGGGCGGGCGCTTCCTTGGACAGAGTCGCAGCCATCTGCTCGGGCGACCACCACGGCTTTTCTTCCGCAGCGGCAGCCGGGGCGGCGGCGACGTACTCGGCGGCCGGAACCGGAGCGGCGGCGTCAGCCTGCACGGTCTGCGCGGTCGGTACGACCGTCAGCTCGCCCTCGGCGCCTTCGTTCTCCTGGCCTTCCACCTGGTCGCGGTCGCGGCGGGTACGGTTGCGGCCACCGCGGCGGCGGCGGCGGCGCGGCTCGTCGCCGGCTTCGACTTCGATCTCCTCGCCGTTCGGGCCGATCTGCTTGATCATGCGCGGCTGGGTGTCTTCCTCTGCGTAGGCCTGGGCGGCTACCGCCGTGGTCAGCTCCTCGGTGACCTCGGCCGGGGCGCGCTCGCCACGCTCGCGCGGTTGACGCGGTTGACGTTCAGCACGTTCGCCGCGTTCGGCGCGTTCTCCGCGCTCGGGACGCTCGCCACGTTCGGCGCGCTCTGCACGTTCGCCACGCTCGGCGCGTTCACCACGCTCGGCACGTTCGCCACGCTCAGCGCGTTCCGTGCGTTCACCACGCTCCTGGCGCTCGCCGCGGGCGGCTTGGGCCCCTTCCTCGCGCGGTTGGCGCGGTTGACGCGGCTGGCGCTGGCCCTTGGCTTCGCCTTCGGCCTTCGCGGTCTCTTCCTTGCCCTCGTCACGGCCGCCTTGCTTGCGGCCACGGTTGCGGTTGCGGCCGCCACGGTCGCCACGCTCCTGCGCGGCCGGCTTGGCCGGGGTTGCCGGGGCGGGGGCGGTGACCGCCGGTTCTTCCTTCTTGAACAGGAAGCCGAACAGCTTGCCGAAGAAGCCGGTTTCCGGCTTGGACGCGAGCACCGGCTGGGCGGCCGGCTTGGCCGCTTCGCTGCGGTCGACCATCGGCGCCGGCTGGGCCGGGGTGATGCTCTTGACCACGGCTTCCTGGCGCGGCTTGACTTCTTCCTTCTCGCGCTTGGCAAAGCCGAGGTCGGTGTCGGCCTGCTCGGCCAGGGTGTAGCTGGCCTGTACGTGCTCCAGGCGCGGGTCGTCGTGCTTGATGCGCTCGAGCTTGTAGTGCGGGGTTTCCAGGTGCTTGTTCGGCACCAGGATGACGTTGATGCGGTGGCGGTTCTCGATCTTCATGACCTCGCCCCGCTTTTCGTTCAGCAGGAAAGCGCACACGTCCACCGGCGCTTGCACGTGGATGGTGGCCGAGTTTTCCTTCATCGCCTCTTCCTGGACGATGCGCAGGACCTGCAGGGCGGACGATTCCGTGTCGCGGATGTGGCCGGTGCCCGAGCAGCGCGGGCAGGTCACGTGCGAGCCTTCCGACAGGGACGGACGCAGGCGCTGGCGCGACAGTTCCATCAGGCCGAAGCGGGAGATCTTGCCCATCTGGACGCGTGCACGGTCGTGGTGCAGGGCATCCTTCAGGCGGGTTTCCACCTCGCGCTGGTTCTTGGCCACTTCCATGTCGATGAAGTCGATCACGATCAGGCCGCCCAGGTCGCGCAGGCGCAGCTGGCGGGCCACTTCGTCGGCCGCTTCCAGGTTGGTGTTCAGGGCCGTGGTCTCGATGTCCGAGCCGCGGGTGGCGCGCGCCGAGTTCACGTCCACCGAGACCAGCGCCTCGGTGTGGTCGATCACGATCGCGCCGCCGGAGGGCAGGGGTACGGTGCGCGAGTACGCGGTTTCGATCTGGTGTTCGATCTGGAAGCGGGAGAACAGCGGCACGTCGTCGCTGTAGCGCTTCACGCGGTGCACCATGTCGGGCATGACATGGCTCATGAACTGGTGGGCCTGTTCGTAGATCTCGTCGGTGTCGATCAGGATCTCGCCGATATCAGGCTGGTAGTAGTCGCGGATGGCGCGGATGACGAGCGACGATTCCTGGTAGATCAGGAAGGCGCCCGGGGCCGACTTGGCGGCGCCTTCGATGGCGCGCCACAGTTGCATCAGGTAGTTGAGGTCCCACTGCAGCTCGTCGACGGTGCGGCCGATGCCGGCGGTGCGGGCGATCACGGACATGCCTTGCGGCAGGTCCAGCTTGTCCATGGTCTCGCGCAGTTCCTGGCGTTCCTCGCCTTCGACGCGGCGCGACACGCCGCCGCCGCGCGGGTTGTTCGGCATCAGGACCAGGTAGCGGCCGGCCAGGGAGATGAAGGAGGTGAGGGCGGCGCCTTTGTTGCCGCGCTCTTCCTTCTCGACCTGGACCATGATCTCCTGGCCTTCGCGCAGGGCTTCCTTGATGGTGGCGTTACGCACATCGACGCCGTCGCGGAAATAGGTGCGGGCCACTTCCTTGAACGGCAGGAAACCGTGGCGGTCTTCGCCGTAGCTGACGAAGCAGGCTTCGAGCGAGGGCTCGATGCGGGTGATGACGCCCTTGTAGATGTTGGATTTGCGCTGCTCGCGGCCAGCGGTTTCGATGTCGATGTCGATCAGTTTCTGACCGTCGACAATCGCGACGCGCAGTTCTTCCTGCTGCGTCGCGTTGAACAACATGCGTTTCATTTTTTTATAACTCCGCAACCCCTTGGGGCATTGTTTTGCTCGGGGTGTACGCGAAGGAGCTGGTCGGAGGTGGGTAATGCCCAAGCGTGCGGCCGCAAGGCGGCTGCAACAGGCGCAAGATGGCGGAACGAACGACATACCGCGGGCATCCATCGCGCGGCGCCCCGCGCAGGCCGAGCAAGCTCAGGCAGCGCAGAGGGGCCGGCGAGATGCCGGGAAACAGCGTGGGCCAGGTCGGCCGACACGGCAAGCGTTATCGACGCCATCATCCCGCGAGCGGCGCTTCACCTCTCGCGGGTACTTATCCTTACAAATCCAAACAAGCTAATTCTTCAACGCCGCGCGGCATCCGATTGCGCCAGTAGCGGTCGCAACCCTGAGGTCCGCGGCGAGGTGCGTACACTGTTTGTGCCATCGCATTCGCCAAAAGGCCGGGCCGATGGACGTGCCCCTGTGTAAAATATCGTTTTAATTCTTACACACGCAGAGGTTTTCTCCGCCTGTCGATTATATATTCAAAATGAAGGACTTAGAGAGAATTTCTACGCCTCAAGCCCAATTCGTGACAATCACGGACGAAGAAGCCGGACAGCGCATCGATAACTACCTCTTACGTGTGTGTAAAGGCGTGCCCAAGAGCCACGTCTACCGCATCCTCCGCTCGGGCGAGGTGCGGGTCAACAAGGGGCGTATTGACCAACTGTATCGCCTGAAGAGCGGCGACGTGGTGCGGATCCCGCCGGTACGGATTGCGGAGAAGGAACATGCTACGGTCACGCCCGCGGCGGAGTTTCCCATTCTCTTCGAGGATGCTTTCCTGCTGATCGTGGACAAGCCGGCCGGGGTGGCCGTGCATGGCGGCTCGGGCGTGTCCTACGGCGTGATCGAGCAGCTGCGGGCGTCGCGGCCGCAGGCCAAGTTCCTGGAGCTGGTGCACCGGCTGGACCGGGAAACCTCGGGCCTCTTGTTGCTCGCGAAGAAACGTTCGGCCCTGACCGACCTGCACGAACAGATGCGCGAGGGCAGCACCGACAAGCGCTACCTGACCATGGTGGCCGGCGACTGGCAGAACAAGCGCCAGCACATCAAGTTACCGCTGCATAAGTTCACCACGCCGGACGGGGAACGCCGGGTCGTGGTCCAGGCCGGCGGCCAGGAAGCACACACGGTGTTTACGCTGCTGCGCAAGTTCGAGCGTTTCGCTCTGCTGGAAGCGGAGCTGAAAACCGGCCGGACGCACCAGATCCGGGTCCACTTGGCATCGTCCGGCTTCCCCATCCTTGGCGACGAGAAATACGGCGATTTTGCGCTCAACAAGCAGCTTCAGAAGGCAACCGAGCAGCATACAGCGCTAAAACGCATGTTCCTGCATGCCCACCAGATCACCTTCCGCCATCCCGACACGGGCCAGCCGGTCACGGTGAAGGCGCCATTACCCCCTGAATGCGAACGTTTCTTGGTAAGCTTAGCCCCCTAATCGTCATCCCCGCGAAAGCGGGGACCCCTGGTAGAACATGCGGCAACGCAAATCACCAGTGCTCCGAAAGAAACAATGGCACGAAAGAAATACGATCTCATCGTCTTCGACTGGGATGGGACCTTGATGAACAGCACCGCCGCGATCGTCCGCTCGATCCAGTTGGCGGCCAAGGATTTGAACCTGCCGGTGCCGAGCGAGGACGCCGCCTCCCACGTGATCGGCCTGGGCCTGGGCGAAGCCATGCAGGTGGCCATGCCGGGGCTGGACCCGGCGCTGTACCCGCGCATCGTGGAGCGCTACCGCTACCACTATCTCACGCGCGACCACGAAATCGAGCTGTTCGCCGGCGTACGCGAGATGTTGCGCGAACTTGCGGACAGCGCCTATTTCCTGGCCGTGGCCACGGGCAAGAGCCGGGTGGGCCTGAACCGGGCGCTCAACGCGACCGGCCTGCTGAGCACCTTCCACGCCACCCGTTGCGCCGATGAGACATTCTCCAAGCCGCACCCGGCCATGCTGCAGGAACTGACGCGCGAGCTGGGCCAGGATCTGCGCCGCACCGTGATGATCGGCGACACCACCCACGACTTGATGATGGCGGCCAACGCCGGCGCCCATGGCGTGGCGGTGCAGTACGGCGCCCATCCGGTCGATCAGCTGCACGCCTGCAACCCGGTGTATTCGGCCGCGACCGTGCGCGAACTGCACGACTGGCTGGCGGAGAACGCGTGATGAGCGAGCGCCTGTCCGTCTGCCCCTCCGCGGCCGTGGCCGAGGGGGGCAAGGGCGTGCGCTTTCCCGTCACCGCCTTCGGCTACCAGACCACCGGTTTCGTGGTGCGCTACGAGGGCAAGGTCTACGGCTACCTGAACCAATGCGCGCACGTGCCGGTCGAACTGGACTGGATCGAAGGCGAGTTCTTCGAATCGAGCCGCATGTACATCATGTGCGCCACCCACGGCGCGATCTACGTGCCGCAGACCGGCCACTGCGCGGGCGGACCCTGCAAGGGCGGCAAGCTGCGCACGATCGCGGTCGAAGAGGATGAGGGGCAAATCTACTGGCGCCCCGACGAATTCATCCGCCCTCCGATGGCCTGATGAACAAAACAACCTCCGTCATCCCCGCGCACGCGGGGACCCCTGCGCGCTCCCAGGCCGCCAGCCCTACCAGAGGCCCCCGCCCGCGCGGGGGTGACGGTTTTATTCCCTAAGAGATCGACATGGACGAACAAGCGAACCACCCACCGGCCCCTGATGCGCCAACCGTAAAAAGCTGGGAGCGCGAGACGCTCGAAAAGCTGGTCATGGCCACCGTCAAGGAAAACCGCGCCGCGCGGCGCTGGAGCGTGTTCTTCCGCATCGTGTATCTGGTGATCGCTTTCGTCGCCGTGTGGGCCTATTTCGACTTCGACTTTTCCGGCTCGGAAATGGAAGTCGGGCGGCACACGGCCCTGATCGAGATTGACGGCGAAATCGACACGGAAGGCACGGGCTCGGCCGATTCCGTGATTCCTTCGCTCGACAAGGCATTCGAGGACAAGGGTTCGGCCGGCGTGGTCCTGCGCATCAACAGCCCCGGCGGTAGCCCGGTGCAGGCCGGCATGATCGTCGACGAGATCTACCGCATGAAGACGCTGTATCCGCACAAGCCCGTGTACGTGGTGGTCGACGAGATGTGCGCCTCCGGCGGCTATTACATCGCGGCGGCGGCGGACAAGATCTTCGTCAACAAGGCCAGCATCGTCGGCTCGGTCGGCGTGCTGATGGATGGCTTCGGCTTCACCGGGCTCATGGACAAGCTGGGCGTGGAGCGGCGCCTGTTGACGGCGGGTGAGAACAAGGGCTTCCTCGATCCGTTCAGCCCGCAGTCGCCCAAGCACAAGCAGTACGCGCAGCAGATGCTCAACGAGATCCACCAGCAGTTCATCGACGTGGTGCGCAAGGGCCGCGGCAAGCGCCTGAAGGAAACGCCGGAGATGTTCTCGGGCCTGTTCTGGACCGGCGCGCGCGCGGTCGACATGGGCTTGGCGGATGGTTTCGGCACGGTCGACTCGGTGGCGCGCGACGTGCTGCAGGCCGAGGACGTGGTCGACTACACCCAGCGCGAGAACCTGCCCGAGCGCGTGCTGCGTAAATTTGGCGCCGCGGTGGGCGCCGGTGCGGTCAAGGCCATCAACCACGCCCCGCGCCCCGCGCTGCGCTAATAACCCCCGTCATCCCCGCGCAAGCGGGGGCCCCTGGTAGGACGCAGGCTGGCACGCAAACGCGCAGAGGTCCCCGCTTGCGCGGGGATTCAAGGTGTCATTCCGGGGCTCGGCGCCCCCCTTGGCGGGAATCGATGACCGCTTGCATGGCCGGGACAGCGTGCGCTTGCCACAAATGTCTTACCATGGATTCCCGCCAAGGGGGGCGCCGAGCCCGGGAATGACAGACGGTCCGTCCGCGCCAAGAGGTCGGAGACTCACCCCGCCACGATCCGAAACGCGGTCGCTTTCGCAATTGGTCGAACGTGATTGCGCTCGCGCTTGAGCTCGACGATGCCATAGCGCGACATGGTTTTCAATGTGCGTGAAAGGTTGCCTGGTGTGCGTCCAGTCGCGCGCGCAAGGGCAGTGATCGAAACCGGCTGGGTTTCTTGGATTACTTGCAGCAACGCCCGGTTTGCATCGCTGAGTACCTCTGCCAACGACTTCATTGAGGTGAACCAGATTTTCGGCTCGCCCGCGGCGGGACGATAGGCGCCACGCGCAATCTCAAGGGTACGTGCACGTATCTGGTCTTGCGGCAGGATGCCGATCACAATAGGTTTCATCGCTGTTTCGCTTTCAGTAGGGCTCTATCTACGTCACGGAAGAAGTCGGCCAAGAGTTGTTCTGCACTCTGAAATTCACAGGGAAAGCCAGGGTCGGCAGGGTGTCGATGCACATGATCAAATGTGTGTATTCGGCCCGAAAACTTGAATTTTTTGGGCCAACTCGCTGCGTGCGCATTGTCGTAGCCAAGGATGCGCCGTCCATGTGGTTCGTGCAGGGTTAAGGAGTATCGAATGCCATGTGGGACCGCTGCGGACGGCGGTGAACGCCATACTTCGATCTTGATCCACTATCCATCGCCCTGGTCGAGAATCGAGCCATCCAAGTCGAGCAGGTTGTCCAGGCCCGATGTCTTCGGCATAGTCTATATCATCTGATGATAAGAACACGCCTAGGCTCCGCCAAGTGGCATCTCTCGTCTTGAGCCCACTCAGAAAATTGGTCCTTGCATTGCCGTCATCTTGGACTATAGTGGGATGGTAGTTCTACAAGGGGAGCCGAAAAAAAAGAGGCAAACATATCCACCAACCTAGACTACCTGCCGCATCCTTCGATGCGGGTTTGAGTGAATTTCAGATTCCTCAGGCTTGTCCCGGGCGGGACTGGAAACGACGGTGCAATGCCGTCGTTTTCATTTTGAGGAGCCGAATCCGCCGCTGGCCAGCCACTGCGCCAATTCTTCCTCCTGGCGCCGGAACCAGCGCGCCCGCGCCGAGTTCGCCTCCAGTAAGGCGGTCCCGCTGGCGGCGCGCGCGAGCAGGGCCGCAGCCCGCAACTCCGCTACCTGCTGGACCAACTCGTCGTGTGCATCCTGCAGCCCGTCCTGCGCTTGCTTGTCGGTGGTGAGCGTTTGCATGATCGTCTGAATTTGTCTGAGGGAAATTCGGAGTGCGTCCGTAAGGAAATTCCTAACGTGCTTCCAGTGTAGCGTCGGGAAATCGTTTTCTTTTGATTTCCGTCAAAGATGGGCGGGTCGGCGTGCGAGGTGATAAAGTCCTGCCTATGAGTAAGATTTCCCTGGACCGCATCCTGCAATCGCAGGGCTTTGGCACCCGCAAATACTGCCGTGTATTGATCGAAGAGGGCGACGTCGCCGTCAACGGCGTCGTGGTCGACAACTACAAGACCCCGGTCGAGACCGACGGCCTGGTGCTGACCGTGTTCGACGAGGACTGGACCTACCGCGAGCATGTCTACCTCGCCCTGTACAAGCCGGCCGATTACGAATGCTCGCGCAAGCCGAGCCACCACCCGGGCGTGCTCGAGCTGCTGCCCGAACAGTTCACCTGGCGCGAGGTGCAGCCGGTCGGGCGGCTCGACCATGACACGACGGGCATGTTGCTCATGTCCGACGACGGCGCCTTCATCCACGCCCAGTCCTCGCCCAAGCGGCACGTGCCCAAGGTCTACCAGGCCACCACCGCCGAGCCGGTGACGGCCGACCTGATCGCGCAGATGCTGGCCGGCGTGCAGCTGCACGACGAGCCCGCGCCGCTGAAGGCGGTGCACTGCGTGCAGCGCGGCGAGCACCAGCTCGAGATCGTGCTCGAACAGGGCAAATACCACCAGGTCAAGCGCATGCTGGCCGCGGCCGGCAACCACTGCGCGGCCTTGCACCGCTCCGCCATCGGCGCGCTGGAACTGACCGACCTTTCCATCAACGAAGGCGAATGGTGCTACCTTTCGCCAGAACAGCTGGCGCTGCTTGCGCCGAGCCAGAACTGATATGCCACGTCACCTGCTTCCCGGAGTTCCCCTCGTCGAATCGCCGTTCTTCGAGCGGCTGATCGAGCAATCCGGCTTCGACGCCGAGACCCAGCGCATTGCGCGCGACCTGCGCACCAATGGCTTTGCCGTGCTCGACTTTCCCGATCCGGAGATCGACGCGATGGCCGAGCGCATCAAGCGTGATTTGACGCCCGGCTTCGACCTGCAGCGCTGGCGCGACGAATGGCACGCCGCCGGCATCAGCCTGCGCGCCCAGGACGCCTGGGAGACCCAGGACGACGTACGCCGCATCGCCTGCAACGAATACGTGCTCGAACTGCTGGGCAAGCTCTACGGACGCAAGGCGTGGCCGTTCCAGACCCTGAATTTCCCGGTCGGCACGCAGCAGCACTTCCACACGGATTCGATCCACTTCAGCTCCGCGCCGGAACGCTTCATGTGCGGCGTGTGGGTGGCGCTGGACGACATCGACGCCGAGAATGGCCCGCTGGTGTACTACCCGGGCAGCCACCGCTGGCCGATCTACACCAACGAGCACATCCGCCTATGCGTGTCCGAGCTGGACGGCACGCCGACCCAGGCGCTGTACGAGGAGCTGTGGCGCGGCCTGGTGGAGGAGAGCGGCGTGCAGCCGACCTACTTCCACGCGCGCAAGGGCCAGGCCTTGATCTGGGCCGCCAACCTGATGCACGGCGGCTCGGCCCAGCGCGACAAGCAGCGCAGCCGCTGGTCGCAGGTGACGCATTACTTCTTCGAGGACTGCGCCTACTACACGCCGATGATGTCCGACCCGTTCTACGGCGCGATCGACTTCCGCGAGCTGCGCAACATCGCCACCGGTAAAGTGGTGCCGCACCAGTACGCGGGACGTACGATTCCGAACACCTTCGTGCACGCGACCAATCCCGTCAGCAACGAATGGCAGCACGAGCAGGAGTTCGACCCCAAGCTCTACCTGGACGCCAACCCGGACGTGGCCACGGCCGGCGTCAACCCCGCCGAACACTACCTCAAGTTCGGCCGCAAGGAGCGGCGGCGCCTGCGGCCCTGACCGCGCACGACGCCGTCATCCCCGCGAAAGCGGGGACCCCTGCGCGCGTCATGGTCGAAAGCCCTACCAGAGGCCCCCGCTTGCGCGGGGGTGACGATTCTCCACATTGGCACCCGTCGGCTACGCAGCGCGCTTCAAGGGGGTGATGCCCTTGATAATTTCAGGGAGCGCTTCCTTCTCAGCGATCTTCAGGTCATACGTCATTTGAAGTTGCAGCCAGGACTGCGCGTCCCCTCCGAAATAGTGGGTCAGGCGCAGGGCGGTATCCGGTGTGATGCCGCGGCGTTCCAGCACGATGTCATTGATGCGCCCCGGCGGAACGCGGAGAGCTTTTGACAGCGCGTGCGCACTCAGGTTGAGTGGCTCGAGAAAATCCTCCCGCAGGATCTCGCCGGGATGAATCGGGCGCATTCCATTCTTCAGCGTGGTCATGTTCGGACTTTCGCGCCGTCGTCATTCCCGGGCTGGGCGCCCCCCTTGGCGGGAATCCATGGTATGACGCTGATGGCAAGTGTACGCCGTGCCGCTGACGCACGCGGTCATGGATTCCCGCCAAGGGGGGCGCCCAGCCCGGGAATGACGGCGACTGGCGGTGTCGATATTGTACGCCGTGCCAGCCCGCTTCTGAGGGCACGCAAGTGCGCATGGGGTATGTCGCCATTCGACGCGCTAAAATGCCCGCTCCGCCAAGCACGAGCCGCCCACATGCCCAAACCACAGCAGGCGCCCCTCATCATCGAGCAGGGCGCGGCCCCCTTGTCGAAGGGCCAGAAGACCTTCAACAGCCACACCCAGCAAATCGACAAGCTGCGTAAGCGCCTTGCCATCTGGGAGTCCGTCCTGCCGGCCTACAGCGCCAAGTTCGCGCGCGAGATCGCACCGGTCTGGCAGAGCATGGATGGGCTGCGCCTGGAGCAGATCCGCCGCATGGATCACGCGGCCGAGCACATGAAGCTGTCGCGGCCCGACCGCAAGCTGCTGACCCGGCTGATCCTCGATTTCATCCAGGATTACCCCGCCCAAGACGGTTATGCGGAGCTGGAAGCGATCCGGCGCAAGTACGCCTTGCCCGTTGAGGACGATGCAGAGCAAGCCCAGGCGATGCGCGGCACCTTCGAAGAGTTGTTCGGCGTCGGTTTGGGTGACGAGGCCGATCCGGCCGCCACGCCGGAGGAGGTAATGCGCCAGGCCCAGATCCGCCTGGACGAGCTGGAGGCGAACCACGAGGCGGAGGCGCGCAAGCGCGAGGAAAAGCGCGCGCAGCGCAAGAAATCGGCGCGGCAGCTCGAGAAGGAAGCGCGCGAGGCGGCGCACGCCAAGGAAGTCGGCCAGTCGATCCGCGCCATCTACCGCAAGCTGGCCAGCGCCCTGCATCCGGACCGGGAACCCGATCCGGACGAACGGGTGCGCAAGACCGCGCTCATGCAGCGGATCAATCAGGCCTACGACAAGCAGAATCTGCTGGAGCTGCTGGAACTGCAGCTCGAACTGGAGCATATCGACGCGGGCGCGATCGGCCGCATGAGCGAAGATCGCCTGCTCCACTACAACGTCATCCTGAAAAAGCAGGTGGCTGAGCTCAAGGACGAGCTGGCGCGGATCGAAGGGGGCTTTCGCGCCCAGTTCGGGGTGGCGCCGTACTCTCCCGTGGTGCCGGAAACGGCGCTGCGCGACCTGGAGCTCTACATCCCGCAAGTCACGCGCGAAAAGAAGGCCCTGGAACGGGAGCTGGAGCTGTTCGATTCAGTGCAAGGCGTGAAGGCCTGGCTGAAGGCCCAGCGCCACCGCCCGCGGCCGGACGAATTCTTCGATTTTCCGTTCTGACGGCCACATGCACGATGTCGCCGCGTTCGAACGTCGTACGCCTTACCATGCCTCGCTAGCCGCCGGCCTCGTTTCCGTCCATGCGGACACGTCCGCCGGGGCGGGGGCGTTTGGGGCGCACTGTGCCACCAGTTCGGCCAGCGAATAGCTGGCCCGCTTTGGTTTGAGAATCAGGGCGCCAGCGCGTACTTCCACCTCCAGCTTGTCGCCAGCGGCGATCTGCAGCAGTTTGAGTAGTTCCACCGGCAGTCGGATCGCCGCGCTGTTGCCCCACTTCTGAATAGATAGTTCCATTGGCGTCGCCTCGCTTGGTAGATACATTGTGATACGCGAAATCCCGTAGTCAAGTCGGCTGGACGTCTAACGTCGTTTGTACTAACATTGTGGCAGATGTACGCCAGAAAGGATGCCTGTTATGCCAGCCACCACCGCCCGCTCTGCCCGTCTTGGATTGCGCGCTACTCCTGAGCAGGAAGGGGTCCTGCGCCGCGCCGCGGAGGTCGCGCACAAATCGTTGACCGACTTCATACTCGATGCCGCTTACCAGGCTGCCGAGCAGACCTTGCTCGACCAACGACTGTTCATGGTGTCCGGCAGCCAGTATCAAGCACTGCTGGACATGCTGGATCGGCCGGAAGCTGACAATCCGGGCCTGGCAGATCTGTTTTCCCGCCGCCCCGTGTGGGCCAAGAAGTGAGTCTGTCGGAACCGCAGCCGCTTGCTGCGCGTCATCGACTGGATGAATTCGACTCCGGAAAGCCGGCGCTCACCGACTGGCTGCAGCGTCACGCGCGCCAGGCGCAGGGCAGCGGCTCGGCGCGAACCTTTGTTGTTTGCGACGGCGATCGCGTGGCCGGGTATTACAGCCTCACCGTCGGCCAGATCGACACGCTCGACGCTCCGGAACGGGGGCGCCGCGGAATGGGGCAATACCCGATCCCGCTGATCATTCTGGCGCGGCTTGCGGTCGACCTCGACTACCAGAAACGAGGTCTGGGATTCAGCCTGCTGCAGGACGCCATTCGCCGCACCCTCGCCGTGGCCGAGCATGCGGGGATACGCGCGCTACTGACCCATCCTCTCGATGCCGAGGCCGAGGCATTCTACCGGCGCTTCGGCTTTGAATCGACGCCGGAGAACGCGCACCAGCTGATCCTTCTGTTAAAGGATGCGCGCCGTTACGCGGCACCGGAACGCCTCTAGCTCGGCGATGAGCACGGCGCGCTTGTCCGCAGCGTCATACGCGTCAGCTGGATGCTTGGCGTCCTGCGCCGTGCAGGCGGTGTTCGTCGGCGCTTTGTGACTGCGTCGTCGTGCCATCAACTTTTCACGCCGTCCAGGGGGCCAGCACGGGCAGATCCGGATGCTTGAAATCCTTGAGGTTACGGGTGATCAGCGTCAGCCCGTGGGTTAGCGCGGTAGCAGCCAGCAGGCTATCGATGGCTGGCAACGGACGCCCTGCCTGCGCAACCAAGCGTCCCCAGCGATCAGCTACGGCGGTGTCGACGGGAAGGATGCGGCCGGCGAAGAAGCGCGGTAGTTCGACTTCCAGCCAGTCGAGCAGACGGCGTTTGCGCTCGCCTTCTGACAGGCCCTCGATTCCCTTACGCAGCTCACCCAGCGTGAGGACGGAAAGAAAGAGTGTGGAAGCAGGGCGGTCCGAAATCCATCGTGCCACGCCGGCATCCGGCGCCCGGCGTCGCAACTCGGACAGCACATTTGTGTCGATGAGATAGCTCAAAGCACAACCTCGCGGGTGACACTCGTGTCTCGGTCCAGCTCGATGTCATCTGTTTCGTACAGCGGTGAACGCCGCATGAACTCGAGCAGTGACTCACTCGCGCCGGTCAGGCGTTCGTATTCGGCTTTGGACAACACCACCGCGACCTCGCGGCCATGCCAAGTGATCGTCTGCGGACCGGCCCGCTCGGTGTCCCGAACGAGTTCCGATAGATGGGCTTTGGCTTGTTGGATTTGCCAAGTGCGCATGGAGAGTCCTCTAATCTAACTAGTCTGGTCAGATTTTACTTCGAGCCGCTGGTGCAGACAAGCGCCGGTGAGGGCGGCTGCTAACGTGATACGGAAATCCCATGCCTGATGAAATTCCGTATCAAATTATTGCCCGCTGGCCCCCGGATCGAAGAACGAGGCCGGCGCGGCCGGCCCCCGCAAATCCACTTCCTCCGGCCGCGTGACATGCCGCAGGGTGGCCGCCTGAACCAGCCCACCGTCCGGCCGCTGCAGCCGGTACCAGAGCAGGGCCATGCCCGCCAGGCGCAGCTTCTGCCCACCGAACAGGTTGTTCTTCACCACCGTCATGCCTTCGAGCTGCAAGTCGAAGTCCAGCAGCAGCGCATCGCGCGTGCGCTCGCCGTAGGCCAGGTAGCGCAGGGCCTGGCTGTAGGGGCTGGTGTCGTCCGCCTCGCCGATGCGCAGGGAATCCGTGAACTGGTCCACCGCGCGCGCATAGCTGCCGGCCGCCGTCGCGGCGCCGGCCAGCAGTTTCTTGTCGTCCCCGCTGGCCGCTGCCGCCAGGCGGGTGACGGTTTCGATGCGCAGCGCCAGTTCGCCCCGCGCCTGCTGCAAGTGATCGATGCGTTCCTGCAGCCGGGCCTGGGCTTGCTGGTCGAGTTCGCCCAAATAGCCCGCGCCCAGCCCTTGCAGCTTGCCGGGACAGGCCTGGGCGAGGGCGCTGGCGAACAAGGCGCGCGCACCATCGCCGTAGGGAGCGCTGCGCGCCGTGATGTCGTCGCGGAACAGGGCAAGGCCATCGGCCACCGTGCGCGCCAGGGCAGGAAAGGCGGCCAGCACTACCGGCGACCATGCGGCCTGGGGCGGCGCATGGCGGTCGATGAGTTGCTGCAGCTGCCGGTTGTGGCGTTCCAGCCCGGCAGTGTTGTGGCGCAGGCCGGTGTCGACCAGGCGCGCGGCCAGCACGCCGCGCGCGGTGGCGGGCTCATAGATGACGATGCGGACTGCATCGGGCAGCCGCGCGCAAAGTTCGCCGGCTAATTGCACCGCCAGGTCGAACGCGCGGGCCCGGCCCGCCGCGCCAAAATCGCGCACGTCCAGCATGCCGTCCAGCGCCTTGGTCGTGGCGGGCGGCAGGCGGGCCAGGATTGCGGCGCGTTCGGCTTCCGCGCTGGCGGCCTTGGCTTCCACCAGGCGCTGGGCTACGACGGCATCGGCCGTCGCTTCGTAGATGCGCAGCTCGAGGGCGCGCTTGGCTTCGTCCAGCGCGTCCTTCGAGACCTGGGCGTGGGCTGACGCGGCGAATGCAAGCAGGCAGATGGCGAAGCAGGCGCGGGGCATAGGCTTGCCTCCAAGAAAGTCGAGACCAGACGACATTTTCCGAGCTGCAAGGAAACGTAGGCTTGCGCTGGCGCAGCGAGAGAGCGCGAGAGAGAGCGAGAGAGAACGAGAGAGAGAGCGAGAGCCAGCCGTCATCCCCGCGAAAGCGGGGACCCCTGCGCGCATCCAAACCGAAAGCCTTACCCGCGGCCGAGCTGCGCTTTCTAGAGCAGCGTCTTCAATCCCGTCCCCGCCAGCGTCACCGCCAACGCAACTTGAATCCAGCGCCCCGCGATGCGGCTTGCCAACAGGCTGCCGACGACGATGGCAGGCAAGGAGCCAGCCAGCAGACTGAGCAACATGCGACCGTCCACTAGGCCCGCAACCAGATAACCGCCGCCAGCCACGGCCGCCAAGGGAATGGCATGCACGAGGTCCGTCGCAACAAGGCGATGAGGCGTCATGCGCAGTGGGTAAAGGTAGAGCAGCATGACCGAGCCGAGGGCACCCGCCCCAACGGAGGTCAGCGCGACGCACAGGCCGAGGAGGGCGCCGGCGCCGATGGTCAGCGCTTTTTGCGCGGATTTAAATTGCGACGGTTCGTTAAGCCGGCGGTTGCGCGCGAAAGCATTCAATTTCGGCGCAAACAGTAGTCCGACAGCGGTCAGCATGACCACGATGGCGACAGAATGGCTGAGCCACGCCACCTTGTTGACGTGGGCGCCCGCGCTCACCAGGGCAACGACCAGCGCAGCGAGTGGGATGCTGCCGGCCCAAAGGCGGCGCACGACCTGCCAATCCACTTGTCCTTGGCGCTGGTGAATTGCAGCCCCGACCAGTTTCGTGATGGCCGCGAACCAGAGGTCAGTGGCGATCGCCGTCGCCGGCGAGATGCCGAACACGAGCAGCAGAATGGGCGTCATGAGGGCGCCGCCACCGACGCCGGTCAGCCCAACTACGAAGCCAGTGACGGCCCCAGCAATGGCGTAGGCGCCGTCAATCATTCGCGCGGACGAGTTCGTTCAGCGGTGCGCAGCACACGACAAAATAGGGATTGAGCACATCTGCCTTGCCATAACGTAGCGCAGTCCCGTTCAACTGGACGACATGCCCGCCCGCGCCTTCGACCACGGCCTGCGCTGCCGCAGTGTCCCATTCGCAGGTGGGGCCTAGCCGGGGATACACGTGGGCCGCTCCTTCAGCCACACGGCACAACTTGAGCGAACTACCTGCCTGCACCAGTTCGTGCGCGCCCAGGCGGGCAATGAAGGAGCGCGTGTCCTCGTTCAAGTGGCTCTTGCTGGCGACGACACGGCAGACTTCCTTGGCGTCTATGCCCCAGGCGCATACGCCAATTGGTCGCGTGCCCGCCGCGCAAACGCGGAAGGCGCCGAATTGCGGACCACCCCAAAATAGTTCATCGAGCGCAGGTGCATACACGACACCCCAGATGGGGCGGCCATCCTCGATGAGAGCGATATTGACCGTGAACTCGCCGTTGCGTGCGATGAATTCCTTGGTGCCGTCGAGTGGGTCGATGAGCCAAAAGCGGCCCTGGGCGCTCCGGTGAACGAGCGAATCCGCATCCTCTTCCGATACGACTGGGATGTCTGGCGTGAGTTGGGCGAGACCGGCCAGGATGGTGTGGTGAGATGCAAGATCCGCGGCCGTGAGTGGGCTCGCATCGGCTTTGCTGTCGACGGCGCAGGGCTCGCTTTGCTCATACACGCACATGATGGCGGCACCGGCGGTACGGGCCAGTTGCACGACCGCTTCGAACGGCATGTTTTGTCGCATTTTGTAATTTCGTGTTGAAATATTGAGAAATGTTAGCACGCACTGTTGTACCATAGGAGAATATTTCTGATCATCGCAAATTGCGACAACGGCATGAGTAATTTCCTTGGATTGGACGCTGACCGCGTCTGGAGCACCGAGCTCGCTTACGAGCACCTCCGCGAACACCAGGACGTGGCGACCAAGCGCACCGCGGAGCGGCGCTTGCACGAGCTGCAACTCCTGCCGGCAGAGCTGACGACGGAAGCGATTCGGGATGAGGAGGGGCGCACCCCTAACCGAATCGTGTTTGACTGGTCCCTTGAGCGCGCGCGCCAGAAACGCCGCTTGGTGTTGTTCGCGCAGCTGCATTCGCCTGCGCACGGCCAGGCGATGCTGCACGCCAACGATGCACGTGGATCGCGTTACTGGGTTCCTCTTAACGGGGATGCGAATGACGGCACGATCGCCGCAGCGCTTGTGCGGCTGCAGCAGCACATCGGCAAGGACACGGCCATTTATCCGCACGGTGCGCTGACGGCCCTGGTGCGCAACGTGGCGCTACCGGCCGGTATGCAGTTCACCTCCGGCGCCTATCGCCCGACGTTCATCCCTCCTGTGGCCCAAGGTAGGCGGCATGCGCCCACGCCGCACCTCAAGCGGCTGGAAGCGGAGAGCATCCAAATCCTGCGCGAGGCGGTGGCGGAAGCCGAAAATCCTGCGATGCTGTATTCAATCGGCAAGGATAGCGCTGTCATGTTGCACCTGGCGCGCAAGGCCTTCTATCCAGCGCCTCCACCGTTTCCGTTACTCCATGTGGATACGCGTTGGAAGTTCCAGGAGATGTATCTGTTCCGCGATTTCATGGCCCGCGCAAGCGGCATGGAACTGCTGGTGCACACCAACCCGGAAGCGATCGCCAAGGACATCAATCCCTTCGACCACGGCTCGGCGCTGCATACGGATATCACCAAGACGGAAGGTTTGAAACAGGCGCTGGACGAACATAAGTTCGATGTCGTGTTCGGTGGAGCGAGGCGGGATGAAGAAAAATCGCGCGCCAAGGAACGCATCTTTTCCTTCCGCACCAAGAACCATCGCTGGGACCCGAAGAACCAGCGGCCGGAGTTGTGGGACCTGTATAACGCACGCAAGAATCGGGGTGAGAGCATTCGCGTGTTCCCGTTGTCCAATTGGACTGAGCTCGACATCTGGCAGTACATCTATCAGGAAAATATTCCGATCGTGCCCCTGTATTTCGCGAAGGTGCGGCCGGTGGTCGAGCGCGACGGCATGCTGTTAATGGTTGACGATGAGCGCTTTCGCCTGCTGCCGGGAGAAGCGATCACGGAGCGCCTTGTCCGTTTTCGCACGTTGGGCTGTTATCCGCTCACCGGCGCCGTCGAGTCTTCGGCCGCGAATCTTCCGGAGATCATCCTTGAGCTCGTCAACGCGCGCACGTCCGAGCGCCAGGGCCGTGCGATCGACAGCGATGCCGCGGCCAGCATGGAAAAGAAAAAGCAGGAAGGGTATTTCTGATGACCGCCGCAGTCATTCCCGCGCAGGCGGGAATCCATGACCCTAACCCAAGCCACATCAGCGACTACGACGCCGGTACTGAGAAGAAGATGCAGAAGGAATATTTCTGATGACCTTGGACGAATTTCTCGCGCAGCAGCAAAACATGGATCTGCTGCGCTTCATTACCTGTGGCAGCGTCGACGACGGCAAGAGCACGCTGATCGGTCGGCTGCTGTGGGAGTCGAAGCAGTTGTTCGACGATCAGTTGGCGACTCTTCAGACAGAATCGAAGAAGTACGGCACCCAGGGTGGGGAGATCGACTTTGCGCTGCTGGTTGACGGCTTGGCCGCCGAGCGCGAGCAGGGCATCACGATTGACGTGGCTTATCGCTTCTTCGCGACTCAGCGCCGCAAATTCATCGTTGCAGATACGCCGGGGCATGAACAGTACACCCGCAACATGGTCACAGGTGCCTCGACGGCGGACGTGGCGATCCTTCTGGTGGACGCACGCCACGGGCTGGCGCGACAGACTCGGCGCCACGCTTATCTGGTGTCGCTGGTCGGTATCAAGCATGTGGTACTGGCGATCAACAAGATGGATCTCATGGAGTACGACCAGGCCATCTACGACGACATCACAGAGCAATTCGACGCGTTCGCTGCGCCACTTGGTTTCACCTCCGTGACGGCCATTCCGCTCAGTGCCCTAAAGGGTGACAACATAATGACGCGTTCGGCGGCCACGCCCTGGTATCACGGTGCGACCTTGATGGGTTACCTCGACACGATTGAGGTCGCACGTTCGCACGGCGAGCATCTCGTGTTTCCCGTGCAATGGGTCAGTCGCCCGGATTCGACTTTCCGAGGTTTCGCAGGCACCGTCGTGGAAGGGGAGGTGCAGGTGGGCGATGAGGTCCGTGTTACAGCTTCCGGTCACACCGCAAGGGTGGCTGAGATCGTAACGATGGATGGCAACCTTGCCGTGGCGACGCAAGGTGACGCGGTCACTTTGCGGTTAGACCAAGAAATTGACGCGTCGCGCGGCGATGTGTTTTCTTCGAGTCGCGCGCCGCTACAGATGACCGATCAGTTTGAAGCGACGATCGTATGGATGCATGAGGACGCTGGCATGATGGGGCGGAGTTACGACATCAAGCTAGCCTCCCAATGGGCCTCAGGCACGATCACGAGTATCAAACACCGGATCGACGTGAATACGCTCGCGCATGAGTCGGCCAGGACTCTGAGCTTGAATGATATTGCGATATGCAATTTGGCTCTGACGCGGCCGCTCGTTTACGACGTGTACACCGCTGTCCGTACACTGGGCAGTTTTATTCTGGTGGACCGCTTTTCTCACGCGACGGTTGCGGCCGGCATGATCCGGCACTCATTGCGGCGCGCGCAGAACGTGCATCGCCAAGCCCTATCGATCGCCCGTGCAGACCGCGAACGACTCAACGGACACCGCGGGCGAGTGGTCTGGTTTACTGGGTTGTCTGGTTCCGGTAAGTCTACCTTGGCGAATGCGCTGGAAGTAGCACTACACCAGCGCGGGATACGAACATACTTGCTCGATGGTGACAATGTGCGCCAGGGGCTGAATAAGGATCTTGGTTTCACTGAAGCGGACCGAGTCGAGAACATACGCCGCATTGCGGAGATGGCCAAGTTGATGGCAGACGCCGGTCTTGTTGTGATGACTGCCTTTATTTCCCCATTTCGGCGAGAGCGTGAAATGGCGCGCAGCCTAATTGACGCTGATCGGTTTGTCGAAATTTACGTAAATACTCCGATTGCGGTATGTGAAGCGAGAGATGTGAAAGGACTTTACAGGAAAGCGCGCGCTGGACTTATCCCAAATATGACGGGAGTGAATAGCCCTTATGAAGCGCCAGTGGCCCCTGATCTAATCGTAGACACGAGCCACAACCCCCTTGAAGAGGCAATTGAGCAACTACTCGCGAGCGGTCTGGTGATATGACGCTGTTCGCCCTATCTGCTTAGGGTTTGCCCAGACGCGGTGTTCTTTTGTTGATAAGCTGATTTTACACGCGTTATTCAAAAACTGAGCTGTTGAGCTCGGAGGTATGCTTATCAGCGATAGTTAGAGCTGGGAGTTGTGCTGAAAATAGGACTTTCTTTCCGATGCCGGCTGCCGCAGCCGCAACCATATCACTTTCCTTGTCCCCGACCATGATCGAATTCTTTAGGTCAATCGCCAGTTCCCTCGCGGCACGCAGCAGCATTCCTGGCTTTGGTTTTCGGTCGAACGAATCGAACCTATATTTGTCAATTCCTTCCAGAGGATGGAAAGGGCAGAAGTAGACCTCATCAATAGGAGCGTTCCTCTCAATGAAAACAGATCGCATCCATATTGTGAGCTCATGAAACTGTTCCTCCGTATAGAATCCTCTGGCTATGCCCGCTTGGTTCGTAACGACCACAATAAGATACCCACGGCGGCGTGCCTCGCTACAAAGTTCGAAAATGCCGCCTACAAAATCAAAATCTTGCTGTGTATGAACGTAGCCATAATCTACATTAATTACGCCATCTCGATCCAAAAATAGCGCCGGCCTTAGTCTATTCATACTAAAAGATCCTGCGCGCGTGCGAACTCCTCAGGGATGCCAATATCAATGAATTTACCTGAGACTGTGCTGGATAAATATGCTCGTCGAGCAATGTCATGTGCAAGAAAGTCTGATTCAATTGAAAAAGGTGCCGGCAGATCGAAATTGCGTAGCAGGTCAATTGGGAAAACATAACAACCTGCATTGATTAGCCCGGGGCCACCACCAGACTTCTCTGCAAAACGACGAATCACGCCATCACACACCTCAATGCAGCCGAAGCGTGTGGTGTCATCCACCAATCTGGTCAAGATAATTGGCGCATGAGTGTCACGCCAAAGTGCTTCCAATATTAACGGATCAAACTCAAGGAATGTATCCCCATTGAGGACCGTGACATGATCTGCATTGCAGCGGTCAAGTGCCGCACGAATTGCGCCACCCGTTCCTAGGGGAGTTGACTCAATCACATAATCGATTTCAAGCCCACTGAATGAACTTCCGAAGTGGTCGATAATAGATGCGGCCATGTAGCCGACAGAGAGAATGACCCGTGAATAACCCTTTTGAGCGATTCGATTGAGCAAAATTTCAAGAAATGGGCGCCCTTTGATTGGCGCCATTGGCTTCGGAACATCAGAAACAATGGACTTCAAACGCGTACCGAAGCCACCTGCAAGAATAATCGCCTCCATCATTGCACATTAGCAGAAAACAGTGCATTTTCGACTATTCCGCAGATAATGTGCCCGACAACGAGATGCCCTTCTTGGATCTTTGGTGTGCTTGCAGATGGAATTTCTATTAGGATGTCACACACTTCTCGCATCGGTCCACCACGGTTGCCAGTTAAGCCGATGGTAATAAGGCCCAAACCACGAGCGGACTCAAATGCGCTCAGGATATTTGGCGAACGACCGGATGTGGAATAGCCGATAAATACATCTCCAGGATTGCCATGAGATTGAACCTGCCGAGAAAAAAGTCTTTCGTAGCCGTAATCGTTACCAATAGCGGTCAGTATCGACGTGTCAGTTGTAAGCGCAATTGCTGAAAGACCAGGTCGGTCAAAATTGAACCGGCTCACAAACTCTCCAGCAATATGCTGCGCATCTGCAGCGCTGCCACCATTGCCGGCCAGCAAAATTTTTCCGCGTGATTTCATGGACATAATGCATGCGTCAGCCGCTTTCGCAACTGAAGCAATAAGGGTCGCATCATCCTTCATCAAATTCATGATATCGCGGGCGCTTTCAATCTGCTTTTCAATGTACAGCGAAGTTAGGCTTTCCATGCTTGAGTTCCATTTTTCGTAAAGTGACAGTTACTGACCTGGCCTTGGAAATGGCCGAGTGCGCGGATCACAGCCATCCGTTTTTGCGGCGGGACAAAGAACATCATGAAGCCGCCACCGCCCGCACCGGAAACCTTTCCGGCAAGCGCCCCAGCACTCAGTGCGGCTTCATAAGTTTCGTCGATACGCGAATTTGAGACTGTTCGTGCCGAGCGCTTCTTGTTCTCCCAACCGGACAGCATTGAGCTTACGACACCTTCAAAGTCGCCCTTCAAGATGCATTCTTTCATCGCGAGAGCCTCACGTTTGATACCGTGCATTGCCTCAGTCGCATCGTGCTTTCCCTGAGTAACGTTACTGCTTTGGTCAGCAATAATTTTCGCAGACTCTCTCGATACGCCTGTGTAAAAAAGCAATAGTGAGGCCTCTAGCTCGCACAGCACCCAAGGCTTAATCCGCAGTGGATTTATCACAGCGCGTTCTTCGGCATAAAACTCCATGAAGTTGAAACCGCCGAAGGTTGCGGAATACTGATCCTGACGACCGCCCTGTAGCCCGCAGTCAATTCGTTCAATCTTGAATGCGAGATGTGCAATGGCATAGTCGTCAAGAGGAATATTTAAAAGCTCGACAAATGCTTTGATCATGGCTACAACTAAAGTCGAAGATGAGCCTAATCCCGAGCCAACTGGCGCATCGCAAAAAGTGCTCAGTTCAAGTGGGATCGGAACGTCGTTGTTGTAGGACTTGATCATTTCCCGATAGACCGCCTTGTGGAGACTAAGTAGTCCATCAAATTGAACTCCTTCCTCCAGTGTTGTGGTCTGAGAAATGTCCTGGTCTGTTGCTCGAAACACAACCAACGGATCATCGAGTGTCCGAATTACAGCATATGCATATCTGTCTATTGTGGCGTTCAGTACGTAACCACCGTGGACGTCGCAGTAGGGAGCAACATCGGTACCGCCGCCAGCTAAACCCAGACGAAGAGGGGCTCGTGCACGTATAAGCATAATTCCACCCTATCGAGTCAAGTAGCCACGTCCGGCTGAAATTTGGTCACGCCAGTATTCAAGAAGATCTGCCATAGTTTGTTCAAACGGGATCGTAGGCGCCCATCCGGTTGCGGCATGGAATTTTGCCGTGTTGGGCACTTGAAGGTCCGCGTCGATTGGCCGGAGGCGACCGGGGTCTGTTTCAACGCGAATATTTCTCTCAGTCGACATAGCCAACAGAGTATCGAGCATCTCTCTAATAGTGCAAGTATATGTGCCGCCAATGTTGTAATACGCTCCGGGAATCGGATTTACAGTGACCAACATGTGATACGCACGAACTGCATCGCGAACGTCGGCAAATGTCCGGAGCGAGTCCAAATTGCCGGTTTTGACCACAGGCGGAATAATTCCAGCCTCGATCATCGCGATTTGCTTTGCAAACGTTGATTCCGCGAAAACATCCCCCCTCCGAGGACCGGTGTGAGTGAACATGCGCGTTGTCATTACACACATGTTATAGGCCTCGGCATAATAACGACCTATTAAGTCCGTACCTACTTTCGAGATGGCGTAGGGAGATGCTGGGTGAAAAGTGCACTCCTCATCAATTGGTAGCTTCTCACGCGGTACACGTCCGAAGACTTCGGATGAGGCACAGACGTGAGTTATTGCATCAATCCCATTTTTGCGGAGCGCCTCCAAGACGTTTGCCGTTCCCTGCACATTTGTCTCAAGGGTATCCAGGGGTGAATCAAAGCTAGTTTTAGGATAACTTTGAGCGGCCAAATGGAAAACATAATTGGGCGAGGCTGCTTTTATCGCCTCATGAATCGAGAGATAGTCCCGAAGATCGCCGTAGACGATATGAATCCGATCCTTCGAATTAATCCGAGGGAGCAGATGAGAAATATTATCTAGTGGGCTGCGCCAGCGGCACATCCCGTAAATCTCCCAGTCTGTGTGCTCCAGAAGATAGTCTGCCAAATGAGATCCAACCATCCCGGTAATACCAGTAATAAAAACGCGCGTAGTCATTTTCCTGTTTCTCCTTTAGCTAAATTCGAGTTGTACTGCATCCTGCAATGAGTAGGTGGGGCGCCCTAGTAGTTGCTGCAGCACGGGGGACTGCATGCGAATCGAGCGTGGGCGTGTTTCGAAGAAATCAGGTGGCGCATCAACACTCCGGAAGTCTAAGGATGGAAGTGCATTTTCTCGCAAAATCGAAGCGAAGTTTGGCCGAGAAACTATTTTCGGTCCCCCAAAATTAATTTTCCGTTGGGGAAAAAAATCCCACTGCTTAGCCAATTCAGTCGCACCAGCCAACACATCTTTTAAGTAAATCACGGCCCTATCTAAGGGGTAATAAATATCAGCAACGTTATGACTCATTGCGCAATCACGAAGATAGGTGGTGAACTTGTCATGTTGCGAAAAAACGTACGATAAGCGAATCGACTTGAACGCGATTTCCTCCAGAAAGTGATCCTCCACCTCTTTCTTCATTATGGCGTACTCGCCGACAGCTATACCCTGATAAGACTCATCAATGTCTCGACTAGTTTCGCCATATACGGTATCGCTGGAAAAGAAGATCACACGAACACCTTGAGATAAAAGTCTTTTGATACAATCGACTGTGCCGTCTACATTGACAGCGCGCGCTAAAGATGGCGCTTGCCGGCAAATATCAGGCGATGATATCGCTGCACATATGTATGCTATATCGCCAGCAGCAAAAATCGAATAATCGAAAACCGCGGGTGTACGAAGATCAAGCTTTAGCGAGTTGTTTCGACCATCACTTGTTGTCAGAACAGTCGGAAAGAGTCCACAAAGATCGCCAAATAAATGTTGGCCAATGAAACCGCTCCCGCCAATTACTACTGCTTTCACAGACTTTCCTCCGACTCAGCATCACACCACTCGAGCAGCAAAAAAGTTTGCTCGGATTCAAGATCAAATTTGCTTGTTGCTTCATTCGATTTAAGGAGCGTCTTTATCAATTGGCGCCGGGAAAGGCCCTCACTGGATAACGCCTCAAGATAGCGGTTTACTCCGACAGGGTCTGGCTCACGGCAAAGAATCCTTTGATAACAGAGCGGGACGAACTCATTCAAGTTAATGGCCTCGGCAGCTGACCAGAAAGCGCGATCTAAAGTTGGGCTATTCGGAATTTCAAAACGCGAATGGCCGGCCAACGAAACACTTGGTCGCTCTCCAAGTGTTTCATCAATGATCATCTCCATCGCCTCGATTAAAGGCTTGTTTCTATTCCGTAGAAAGCTAGCAAACTTTGATGCGACTTCGGGCGGAAGATTGTCAAATGCTTCCTGCGAATCTGGCTCGATGCGTTGTTCAATAACCCGCCAGGCAATTTCGGCGCGTTGGAGAGAGTCGCAGTGGTCATTCAACGAAGCGTGGCGTTCTTTATCTGCCAATAAGAGGTCGAAATTTCCTGTCTGCATCGCTTTCAGATAATCGCGATTTGAAAAAACGAACTCAAAAATTTCGCGTGCATAGCGCGAAGTATCATATTCCATCGCATATTTTCGCCCGGCAAGACCAACAGATTGCCTAACCTTTAAATTCTTCGCTGCGTCTTCGAGAGCACGCACGAGTTTTTGCATATCATCTGGGTTATCGATTTTAAATGCGGCATTCTCAGGAACGTCTTGATAGCACCCGGAATTAAAACAAACCACGGGCTTACCAGCTGCCATCTGCTCGATCAGCGAACCAGATTGCCCTTCAGTATTAGGGTTGCGCAAATTGACAAATACATCACTTTCAACCTGAAGCGCGTAGAGCTCTTCGTCGGAAATTTTGCCTCGGAATTCTACGCAGTCTGTAATTCCACATGCTTCAGTTAATTGAGACAGATATTCCTGATAATTCGGCGACGCGCCGCCGCAAATGATGAGCCTAGCATTTTCCCGCAATACAGCAGAAAGACCAAAGGCACGCAACACTTTATCGATGCATTTGTTGGGACTCATATGTCCGAACATGCTATAGATGACCTTCGACCGAGTCTTTTTCCGAATTGAATAGAAGCTTGCGACCACTTCGTCAGAAGGAAATCTCTTCAAGTCAATTGGGTTGCGCGAGCGTAGAATTGGGCCGGGGAAAACCCTTTTTATGTTTTCCTCAAAGAAGTGCGAATGCACAACGCATCCGGTACCCAATTGAGCGGCCAGTTCGAATAGCGGAAAACGAGCGACGGCAGTGCTATCCCAGAAGCCAATACGCTCATTGCTACTCTTCTGAAGGCTATACGCTTCCTGTGCAGCCAATACTCCACTCGTTCCGTACAGATAGGCGAGCAACCAATAGTAGATATCAGGATTCCTCTTTCTCTCGAAAAGATCAACCACAAATGCGTGTTGCATGACGTAGTCGTGGAGGATTGGAATTCCGGGCTGCTTGCGCAAAGCATTTAAGATGTGGTAATGATTTTCCTCATTATTCCCCAAATTATAAAATATGGCATCAAACCTGTGAGCAATTTCCGCAAAATTTAAATCATTTGAAATTGCATGGCAAATGACTCCGGGAATTTCGTATTGAGGCGACGTTGGGTGCCAATGACAAAATACCTCCACGTCAAAGTACTGCGTTAGTTTTTGTACCACCGCATATGACATGAATCCTGGGCCGCACGACGGATGAAACGGAGTAAACCAAGCGATCTTCATTTGTATTGTTCCAACAGAGTGTGTGTCGGGTTGTGGCGCTCGAAAAGAAGTCGAAGGGCGTTTTCGCCGATTCGAGGGATTTCAATAGTTCGAAGTGTAAAAAGACGGATAAGCGTAGAAAATCTCTTAATCGAATATAGATAATAGCCGCTAACTTTATCCGCGAAAATGTCAGGTAGCGGATAATCTATTTGGCCGAATATGATAAGCGGTTTCAGAAGCATTGCGGCTACTTCAGCTCTGCTTTCGAGAAGATCTTGGTCCAGCGAGCATGCAATATATGCGCAACATTGTCGCATTGCCGCCAAAAGTTTCGTGTCGTCATCGATCAACTCTAATCGCAGCTGGGTGTTATCGTATTTCCGTTCAATAGTTGTATATTGTGATGGCGTGAGGCCACGCAAATGTACGTGGATAATTTCTTTTCCAGCAACCCGTGCGATCTCAGCCACAAGCGCTGTTGTGTGTTCAGTTCCACGCCCTTGGGCTTCAATAACGAACGCATTCAGGTATGGGCCTGGGCATAGCGTCCGAATTGAAACGGGCGGTAGTGGTAAAAGATGAACGTCGCGCAAAAATTCTAACAGGAAGCTTTGGCTGGCCCTGTCGGCAGCAAAAACCGTATGCCGCTCTAGAAATCGCTTCTTCTGTGTTCGTTCGAGGTTCGCAATGTCCCGAAACGGCCCGCTCAGCCAAAACACCGCAGTTTCTCCGGGCGACGGTTGGTAGTCAATGGAAAAGGAGAGGCTGAAGCCGCCACGCGAGTTCTTTTGGTTCGCGTCATTGGCTAGGCTTACCTCAATAAATTGTACTTCCCATGCATTAGCCCTGAAGATGGATGCAGCATATTCGGAAATTGCGGCAGTCGTTCGGTTTTCGCTGGGGGTAATGATTTTCAATGTTCGCACGATCTTCTCAGTGTGTAGGTATAATCAAAACTCAAACGCACGAATTTTATCAACGGCAATTCCTAACCAACGGGCCGTACCACTGCTTTTATTTTCCTTTTCTAGGCTTGACCTTATTCTGAGCGTATGCACTAACCAACGATTCTGCGGTTCGGGTAATAGGAACTCCGCGCGAACTAATTGCTCACTTCCATATTGTAGTTTCGCAATTCGCGTCGGAACACTATCGTTTAACGTCACCGCTAAAGTCTCGAGGCATGCGGGTGCCATACATGCGAGGACATTGATTTCAATACGAATACGCCCAAGATGGCGTAGCGGCAATTGCAGCTCAACGCTCGCCTCATCGGACAAGCCTGTCCATCTGAATGTTTTTTGCTGTCCATCACGGGAACTGAGTTGCTCAGCGTAATGAAAGCCGCGGGCGCCATATCCGTTGCCAATATCTAATTCGACCCAGGCGTTCGATTCATTGCTATCTGGTAGCTGTTGCAGCTGTAATTCATACAGGCGCGCTATTGCTTCCGCTGACACGCGATCGAAACGGTATTCAAATAGCTCCAAAGCAAATTGGTAGAGCTCAATGTCCATCCTATTAAAACTCTCGACAAGTTCACGCTCAGTCGACGATATTGCATATTTCGCGTGGCCCGAGGATTTTGCTGGATTAAAATTCGTCATTAGAGCGTCTGTGTCGGTCCAGGGCCGAATCCCAAGTGTCGCCGCCAACATAGTTTTAGAACGTTCGAAAGCTTCAGTGATCCCGTAAAATGCGAAATCTCTCTCAAGATTGCGCTTTGCAGAATCAACTAAATTCTTGTCATAGAAGTCCCTAACCGGCTCCCACGGGTGTTGGCGAGCTAAGTACCGCGTTTGCATATTCTGCGCGCTGTCAGATATATATGCATTCGTGGAACTGACGAATTCCATCAGGGACATCGATTGGGCTAGTTCGACCGCATTCTGTGCATCGGGAATCGCTGCGCCACGATCCAACCAAGACTTTGGAATACGCTCAGCGTTATTCCAGTTGTGGTATTGTGAAACACACCTTTCAATAGGGTCACGCAGGAACGTAAGCCTCACCGCCGTTCCAAAATGATTCATCAAGCCATCATAGCTATAATGCCCGGTGAAGAGTTTATATTGGCCGATTTTAGAAGATCGCTCAAGATCCAATAGCTCGAAATCCGTTGCTGCGTCTGAAATTTCTTCTAACGTGAAGAGGGTGCGGAGCAACTGTGTAAAGCTGGAGCCAGCCGTTTTCGGGATGTGATGAAACACGAGAGGGCCATCACTCGCGAGCGTACAAGATTTTTTAATTAGTTCTACTCTTCTGCTTAGCATAACGATTGGCTCCAAAAGATGTTTGAGTTAAATATGTGCATTAGGGCCGAAGTGTAACTCCGTCCTACCTGTTCTGGGCTATGATCGTGCTTGATTTTTTTTTGCCCAGCCTTCGCTACTTTTGACACATCTTGAGGGTTCTTGACTATATGACGCATGTGTTTTGCTGCATCTTCTATTATTGGGTCGGCCCAGATTTGGTTATTTCCATATGGGTAGTCTCCTGACTTTAGTTTCAATTTCTTGAATTTAACCATAAATGCATTTTTTGAGCTTGTGAAGTCGCAATTGCCTGAAAAGGCAGTCACGATTACTGGTCGCCCCAATAGCATCGCCTCAGCGATACTTCGGCCAAACCCCTCTGCTCGGTGCAACGATATGTAGACATCGCAAACACTGTAAAGTCCCAGTAAATCCGGCATGGATAAGGTTTCTTCGATCAGATATACTCTCTTATCCTGTTTGCTTAGCCGCCGTAAATATGCAAGCGCACTACTACTTCCTTTGACGCCATGCACCTTGATGACGAGCCCGACTTTGAGATTGTTACTGGACTCTGATTTGCCGAAGGCTTTTTGAAAGGCGGCAACGCAAGCTCCAGGGTTTTTGCGCGTGGCCACCGAATTCAAATCGAAAGCAAATATGAACAAAGTTGCATCGCTCGGCAGCCCAAAATGTTCACGATCTAAGCGACTTACGACTTCTGTTGAGACTGCCATTGGCATCACACGAACAGGGGGGCTATAAGTTTCAAGCGCTCTTGCAGTGTAGGTTGTTGAAACCCATATTTCATCCGCGAGGCAATTTAGATGTAGCCACTCATTGGGCCATTTCGGTAATTCCCACGGCCAATACCCAATATTTCTGGCTGCGCTTGCCAAACTTGCAGCTCCACGTTCTGCGAAGTATCGACCGTGTTCTAGAGCTGTTAAACAAAATAGGTTAACGTTGTATTTTGGCTCGGGTGATACATGCTTTGCCATGCTTAGTTCGTTTGTGCTGACAGACTTTCCAGGTGGGAAATCTACAAGTACGAATTCTATGTTTGTAGTGTTTAACGCTCGTGCCGCCATTCGCGCATCTTCGCCAATGCCTAGCTGGCCATATGCGTAACCAATAATGTTCACGCCATTGGGAGGTAACGGCGCGTTTGATATAACCGAGATTGTCGCACGAGAACCGACTGCTAGCGCAGTCGATATGCTGCTTTCTGTATTAAAAAAGTGGTGGAGCCACGATCTAAGCTGAGCAGAACATGCTGGCAACGGGAATGCCGTCTGAACGTCCGGGCGGCCACGATAGACGAATTCTTCAAGGTGGCTAAAATTTGGGTTGGCCGATGGCGCAGTCAGGTATTTAACCTGCCATTCAGCTAAATACCGCTCACCCAATGCCAACTCATTTTGGCCATGCAGAAGATACCATGATAGGAGTTGGCTTCGACCATCGCGCGTCTCTACTTCAAATTTCAAGTCCTCTCGTTCATGAATCAACAATATCATTGCCCAGCTTATTCCGTTCCCTGGGTCATCTGCATCAAGGGTGCCCCGAGGAAAAGCTGGCGCGGTTATTGCATCCAAAAAGATGCGGCTTTCGGCGAGAGCTTTGTATTCTTTTAAGCCGTGAACGACACACCACGCGATAAATCTGATGCGGCTCTCCTTGGAGCGAAGATCAAAGCGCATCTGCACATCCTTATCGCGTAGCTGCCAGATAAGAATCATGATGCCGAGGATTGGGACGGTTAGCCCTTCGGACAGTTCCGGAATAGGTTCGAAATATATACGCCAAGCCTGTCGCTCGCCGGTTCTTTTTCTTGCGAGACGATTTAGATATTCAATTGGGCTGTGCATATTCTTTAAAGCACATGGTTTATCAGTGTTTTCCATGCGCTGACTGAATGCGCTACAGTTAATTCACATGGAAAATTTGTCTTATCACGTTTGGGTTGCTGAGCGAGATGTGCAAGGGTTTTTCGTCCAAACGCTTCGTAGTCAAAAAATGGCGCTGTTTCAATGTTCAGACGATTGGCAAATTCGTTAACGGGCGATGTCGCAGAAGCGATTTGCGGGACACCGTTCGCCGCAGCTTCTAAGAATGACCAGGAAAGGACAAAAGGAGTTGTCCAATATAGATGCGCTCGGCTTATATTGAGCAAGTCACGGAAAGATGCTTTTGGAATGTGGCCAACAAAATGAACGCGGCTAAGGTCGATTTCCCCGCTGACTTCGTCCAGCATATGATTCAACCAAGTAGCCCCCGCGGGCGCTCTTGCTCCATAGCTCACGTTGTCGTTGCCAACAATAATGGCGTGTGCTCTGCGATTTTCCTTAAGGACTAGAGGCAGCATCCGCATTAACATATGAAAGCCGCGGATAGGTTCCAAGCTACGTGCAACGTAGCTGAAAACCATGTCAGTACCCCTAAACTGAATCGGCCCATTCTGACTGTTCGCACGGAATAGTGCGCGAGGTTTAAAGGCAAGCGCGTGGTGATCAATGCCGTCGTGAATTACATTTATCTTTTCGCGTACCCAAGTCGGGAAGGTGCTTCGCTGCCACTGTGTTGGGCTGATTGCGACGTCGCCTATTTCAAGTGCATTCAGGGTGACGTTGTTCCGCAAGCGAAGCTTGCACCGTTGCTGGAAATTCAATGCGGGCATTTCGGGGTCGAAGCCGACATCCTGCCCTTCAGTGGCATAGTAGTATTCGCAGTAGACCACCAGCTTTGCCTGGGGGAATACCTCTTTGATGAACAGGGCTTCGCCCCAGCCGGGATGCGCGACGACGATATCCGGCGTGAAGCCTTCTTGCTTAAGCTGGAATGCGGCGGAAGCGATCGCCTCGGCGCGCAAGACCTTGCCTTCTTCCTCTTGCAGCAACGGGTGGGTTTGTTCCGCAGGCGCACGCAGTAAGCTGTAAGTGCGTAGTTCGACGCCTGGCGGCACGGGGTTATTCGCCTGCGCCAGTGCGACGACCCGGTTTTTCTTGTCCCGTGCCAGTGCTCCGGCCAGGTGTACGAACTGGCCGGGGAAGTTCTGGTGGATGAACAGAATCTTCATTGCTCGATGTTGGCGAAAGCCTCAAACACGCGTGCGCTGGTCTGCGGCATGGTGGCGATGGCCCACAGATCCCAATTTGTGCCTTCCCGCACGCGCGCTTCCGCAAAGCCCGCGTTGACCAATGCGGCGCCCATGCTGGCGGAGGTGAATCCGGTCTTGTGCGCCATGAAGTGGTTGCCGCGCTGGATGGACGCCTGGTGGCCGAACATCATGTCCATGGGGGCAATCGGGCCGGCCGCGGCGACATACAGGGTTTTTTCCAAGCCGCCATTCACCACGTGCATGCAAATCGACTTGAGGTCGGGGACGCAGATCACGGCGAAGCCTTCCGGGCACAGCACGCGGCGAAATTCGGCCAGCGCGCGCGGCACGTCGAACGAATGCAGGTGTTCGAGGTTGTGCGAGGACCAGATCGCGTCAACGCTCTCGTTCATGATCATCGACATGTCGGTGACCGAGCCGATGATGTCCGGTTTCACGGCAGGATCGATATCGAAACGGATCTCGTTCCAGTACGGGGACTGGAACGGGACAGGCAGGCGCTCGCGGCGGGCCTCGCCACAACCGACGTGGAGGAGGTTCGCGCGGCGCTGTGGCGCTTCGGTTTGCTTTTGTTCGGAAACTTGCATCGTTTTCTTTGAGATTCGGCGTTAAGCGAGCGTGCCTGTGCGCGGGTCGCGCCGGCGCGGCGGCAGCGCCAGGCCGGCCATTGCACTGCAGTGGGGGTCCAAGTTCAGGCTCGGGTGGTACGCGGGGTCGTGCAGCAGTGCCTTTCCCCAGCGGTTTCGGAGTTGTTCCAGTTCACGCTTGGCGCGCTCGCGCTTTTGCGGCGAGTCTTCCTTGCCGCGGCTGGCGGATTCCGCGTGCAGCATTTTCGCGAACGGGGTCCAGGTGATGTGCAGGCCGGCCTGGCGCACCCGCAGGCACAGGTCGACGTCGTTGAAGGCGACCGGGAACGCATGGCCATCCATGCCGCCAAGTTTCAGATAGTCGCTTTTGCGCATCAGCAGGCAGGCGGCGGTGACGCCGCTCATCTGCTGCACGAGCTGATTGCGGCCGTGGTCGCCCAGGTCCTGGTCGGACAAGTGATTGCCGAAGTGGCCAGCGGCGTTGCCAACGCCCATGAGCACACCACCGTGCTGGACCATACCGTTCGGCCAGAGCAGCTTGGCGCCGACCGCGCCGACGTGGGGACGCAGCAGTTGCGCAACCAGTTCGTCCAGCCAGCCGTCGTGCAGGGCTTCAATGTCGTTGTTGATCAGTCCAATGATCTCGCCTTCGGCTGCCTCGACGGCACGGTTGTTCAGGTCGGCGAAGTTGAAGAGGCCGGGCATGGCGAGGACCCGCACGCCGTCCTTGGCGATGGCGCGGAAGTAGGCCTTGGTCTTCTTTTCAATGGAGCCGTTGTCGATCACGATCAGCTCCAGCTCGGGCCAGGCCGTGTGGCGCTGGATCGAGGAGATGCAGCGTTCCAGCAGCTCCACGCTGTCGCGGGTCGGGATGATGAGGCTGACCTTTTTGCTGCGTTCCTTCTTGTTCAGCTTGCGCTGCACCCGGCGGGCCGTGAATTGGGGGTGAGGCGCCAGCGTGTCGAGCACGACGAGTTCGCTGTGAGCTTCGCTTGCCTTGAGCGCCGCGGCGCAGGCGGCAAAGCGTTCGGCGCGTTCGGCCTCAGACAAGGGTGTGCCGATCCGCGTCAGCACGCGCGGCACGTGGACGATCGATGTCACGTCGGCGGCGCCGAGGGCGCGCCAGGCGAGTTCGGCGGGGTTGGTCGGCAATTCGCCCAGATGGGCGGTGCGCACCAGCAGGAAGTCGAGCGGGTAATCGGTGGCGTAGGCGTAGTCCCGGTTCCAGGCAGGTTTGAACCAGGGCTTGCCGGCAAATTCGCTATCGGTGTAGACGGCGCGTACTTTATCGTCCGTGAAGCCTTCCAGGGCGCGCTCGAGGGCGTGCGGCAGCAAGGTGTCGCCGGCGCGCAGGCAGGCCAGCACGTCCGCTTTCGCGGCGCGGGCGGCGGCCAGCTGCTGGGCGAAGGGCGTGGGCTTGCCTTTGACGAGAAAGGTTTGCGCCTTGACGTGGCGCTGGGCGCGAATGCTGTCCAGGGTGCGTGCCAGCGCCGCCGTGTCGTCGCCGGTGATCAGCAGGCCCACGGTAAGGGCGGGCGGGCGGGCGCCGGCGTCGTTGTGTTCGAAGCGGTCTGCCCAGGCGGCATAGTGTTCGAATCCAATGCTGCGCGGGACGTAGCTCTCGTACGACAGAATCACGTTGCGCAGCAAGGAGTCGCCTTCCTGTTCGAGGAGGGAGGTCGCGCCAAGGGCGTAGGTGCAGACGGTGACGGCGCTGCCGTTGAGGGGAATGCCTTCGCCGTCGACAATGCGCACCGTGTGGACTTCGCCGTCGGCCAGGTCGAGCGGCAGGTTCAGGGTGAAGCCGTGGCGGCCGACCGCGACATGACGCAGGGCGGGGTGGTCGGTGTCGGCGATGGTCTGGGCGATCTTGCGGTCGCCGAGATAGGCGCATACGGTGACCTGGCGGCGCTGGTCGCGCGCGTCATAAGCCCAGCCGTGCAGGCGCAGGCCGCCGTCGGTGAAGACACCGCTCGTGGCGCTCGTGCCGGGCTTGCTGGCGGCTTCCCAGGCAAGGGGCTCGCCGAGGACCACATCGCTGTTGGCGATGTGCGCGGTCAGCTGGCCGGAGACTTTCGCTTCGCGGCCCAGGTCGGCGACGAAACCATGGCAGGCGTCGGCGTCGCCGTGCAGGGTGCGGAAGGTGTCCAGCAGGTCGGTGCGGGCGGCGTCGGCGCTTACGGTGCCGATCAGGTCGCCGTTCAGGCACAACTCGATGACGACGCGGGACTGCGGGCGCTCGGTGTCAAGCGCCCAGCCGTAGACCAGGCCTTGGTGGATGCCTTCGATGGCGCCTTGCCAGCGGGGCGCGGCTTTGCTCTTGCGGGTGCGCGGTTTGGCGGGTGGGCGTTCCATTTTCATGCTGGGACTTTCTTTTCGGTCCGGCGCGGGCGGGCTTTCGCTCCGGCGCTGGTTTTGGCCTGCGGCTTACCAGGGGTTCCCGCTTGCGCGGGAATGACGGTGGTGCGCCAGGTGGCGAGCCAGGCTTCGGGATCGAAACCGTCGTCGAGGACGGTGTAGGGGATGCCGAAGGGGGCGGCGGCGCCGGCTTCGCCCAGCAGCGCGCTGCAGCCGGACAGGCCGACAATGGCGGCGTCGCTGAGCAGGGTGTTTTCCACCGCGTGCGGGCTGAACGGGATGACGTCGACCACGCCGGTGCGCCACAGGGCGTCGCTCGCTTCGCCGATGACCAGCAGGCGCGGGGTGCGGCTGGTTTGCGGCTGGCTGGCCAGCAGGCGCGCCAGGGCCAGGATCTGGGCGGGGAAACGCGCGCCCTTGGGGCGTTGCCAGATGCCGACCCGCGCTTGGCGCTGGGGCAGGGGGGCGGGCAGGGGGCGCGAGAATTCGCCGAGGCCGTCGATGGCGGTCATGGCGGACTCGTACCAGGTGGCGGCGGGGCCAGTTTGCTGTGTCGCGATGCCTTCTACCAAGGGTCCCCGCTTGCGCGGGGATGACGGATCGAGGGCGGCTTCCAGGGTCTCGCGGGGAGCGGCGAGGATGTCGTCCAGTACGGCGCGGTGGTATTCGGCGTAGAACTCGGGGTAGCGGGCGGTGATCAGGGCGCGGTTCTGGCGCACGCGCAGCTGCTTTTCGAAGCGGAACGACACCGTGCCGACGTGGGCGACGAACACGCCGGTGGCGGCCAGGTGGCGCAGGCCGATGGCGCGAGCGCGCTGGCACCAGTCCACTTCCTCGGAATAGCCGCGCACCAGCTCGGCGCCGTCGAACAGGCCGATCTGGTCGCTGACTTCGCGGCGCATCAGCATCGTGAAGCCGCACACGGCGGGCACTTCGATATCTTCGGTGGCGCCGCTGCGGTGCAGCTCGGCGGCGATGGTGTCGATGGCGGCCAGCTGGGCAAAGGTCGGCGCGGGCGCGGGGTGCGTGGGGCGCGGGAAGCTGGTGATCTCGCCGTTGTTGGACCAGGGGCTGACCGAGGCGATGTCGGGGGCGCGGTACAGGGCGTCGCTCAGGCGGTCGATCCAGTCGCCGTGCACCATGGTGTCGGCGTTCAGGAGCAGCGGGTTATGGCGGGGCAGGGCGCGCATGCCGCGGTTGACCGTTTCGATGAAGCCGAGGTTGCGGGGGTTGCGCAGCAGGGTGATGCGTTTTTCCGCGGCCAGTTGGTTGAGCCAGCCGGCCAGCAGGGGTTCGGGGCTGGCGTCGTCCACGACCACGACGCTAGCTTGCGTGCGGTTGTGGGGCAGGGACGCGAGCACGCTGTTGATGCAGCTTTGGACCAGGATGGCGTCGCGGTAGACGGGGATGATGATGGCTACGGCGGCGTCGGAAGGTTGGGTGGCCTGCGACGTACCAGTGGCCTCCGCATTCGCCAAAACCCCGTCATTCCCGCGAAGGCGGGAACCCCTGGTAGATTGAGCAGCCTGCGACGTACCAGTGGCCCCCGCCTTCGCGGGGGTGACGGTGGAAATTTGAGTGACGGTGGAAATTTGGGTGACGGGTGAAATTTGGGTGGCACGCGAGCTCATCGCTTGCACAGGGGCGAACACGAGCGGGGAGCCGTGCAGCAGGGCGCCCTTGTCAAGCGCCAGCGACCACACGCCCTCCGCGCGCGGCGCGCGCAGGCGGAAGCGCTTGCCGTCGCCCGGCACTTCGAATTGGTATTGCTGCTGTTCGTCCGAAAGCGTCAGGCGCACCGTTCCAGTCGCACCGTACACGACGGCTTCGATGTCCTCACCCGCTTTCCAGCAGGCGCCAACGACGCCCACGCCGGCGGCGCTCAGCAGCGGCAGCAGGCTCGCCTGCGTGCCTGTGCGGCAGCGCGCGGGTAGGAAGGCGGCGCCCAGTTCGGCGGCCGTCGCGGCGGCGCCGGTGACAAGCCACGATTGCAGCATGGCGTCCTGCAGCCCCGGTTCCAGCGGATCGCAGCACCAGGCGCGATACCACGCTTTGGCAACCAGGCCAGTATTGGTGGACGAGAGGATCTTCGCGCGCAGAATGGCAGGAAGATAATTATTCGGGTAGCGGCGGCAGACATACTCCGCTGCGATCAAGGCTTCGGCCAGATGGCCCGCTTCGAACGCCTGGACTGCCAGGTTCAGGATCGCATCGTCCCGCTTGCGGGGCGCGCAGATCGAAAGAAAAAAGGGGGCGGGAGCCCCCTTTGTGAACACCATAAAGCTTAGACGATGTTGTGCACGATGGTAACGGAGCCGATGACCTGGGCTTCGTTGTGCTCGAGCAGGTTGGCACGGCTGTAACCACCGATCTGCGAGAAGTAGGTGAGCAGATCGCCACGGCTCGAGCCGTGGGTGAGTGCGTCCACCCAGTAAGCCAGGCCAGCATCTTCGGCCGCGCGGCCGAAGGTGTTCTGGTACAGGGCTTGCACGAATGCGCTGTCGTCCATGCTGTCCGTGGCGGTGTGGAAGGCCGTGGTGCCGGCAACCTGGTGAGCCAACGTGCTCAGGGTCGTGCCGTCGTTGTACTGGCGGACCATGGTTGCGAGCGTGGTCGCGTCTGCGCCGTGGCCATAGGCCGCGTAGTAGATGCTGTTGACCGCGGCTTCGCCCGCGGTGTCGGCGATGAGCAGCGTGCTGCCGACGGCGTCGGAGACCACTTTGATCCCCGTCGTATCCACCGTCGTACCGCCTGTCACCACGACGGCGTGGCCGTTGTTGACGGTCACGGTGTAGTCGCTCGCGTTGCCGCCCAGCTGGACGATGGTCTGGCCGTGCGACGCGCCGACGATGGTGGAGTTGCCGCCGGTGGCGACCACGGTGTCGGCGCCGGTGCCGGCGAACACGGTGTCGTTGGCACCGATCGTGATTTGGGTGTTGTGGTTGTCCGCGATGACAATCTTGTCTGCGCCGGCGCTGCCCACCACCACGCGGTCGGTATGGCCGGCTTCGCTGCCGGAAGCCACGGTGTCATTGAAGGTCGCGTTCGCGCCAAGCAGGCCGCTGAACACGACGACCGGTGCGTGGCCTTGCACGTTGATCTGCGCATTGCTCAGCGGCGTGACGTAGGCCAGGTCGGTGCCCGACGGGATCGTCACGTCGCCACCGAACAGGGTGGTGGTCTGGCTGATGCCGATGGTGGTGTCGGTATCGGTGGTCGTCAGCGCCAGAATCTTGCTGATGGTGTCATCAGTGAAGACGGCTGTCGAGCTGCCTTTCAGCGCGTCCGTCACTGTGCTTGTATCTGAATCGTACATATCGTTTTCTCCTTGTTTGCAAACACGTTGAGTGTTGCGATGCTGCTTACTTCTTGGTTTTTGTTGCGCTTGCGGATTTCGATGCTTGAATGGTCTTTGCTGCCGTTTTCTTTGCCGCCGCAGGCTTTGCGGTGGCGGGGGTCTTCTTCACCACGGCCGGCTTGGCGGCCGGCTTGGCTGGTGTGCTTGCCACACCCTTGCCCTTGAATACTTTGGTGCGCGGCGACTCGTCCCACGGGTTCGCGCCGGCGGCCGGAACCGCGGCGCGCTGCACGTCCAGGCGCAGCGCCGTGAGATGCTCGAGCCCGCTGGGGCCGCCGAGCGCGTGGCCGGATTCGACCGGCACACGGAATCCGCCGCTGAAGAAGGCCGTGCCTTCCAGCGTGTATTGGTGGGCTTGCGGGCCGATCAGCGCGAAGGTCACTTCCGTGATCCGGCGCGCCTGGCCGCGGGTGCCGCAGAATTTGCCGGTCTTGACTGCAGGCATGGCGCCTGCGCCCTCGACCGAGATGTTGTAGGCGATGTCGACGCCCTCGGGCCGGTCCGGCCACATGAGCTGGAAACCTTCGACCCGCATGGTGCTGGCCGGGTTACCCAGGACCGCGCCGGCGGGGGCCAGCACGTCGCCCTGGCGCTCCACGTGCCCGATTACCGACAGGCCTTGGCCCGGCACGGTGATCTGGCCGCCGGCCTGGGGCAGGGCGGCGGCGGGCGCCTGGGCCGGCATCGCCGACGGCTGGTCGAGCGCCACCTGGTCCACGCGCAAAGCGGGCACGGGCACGCCCTTGGCCGGCAGGATGGCGGTGACCAGCAGTTCGACCGGGTGCTCGCTCACGTGCGCGATGATGCAGTCGGCGCCGCCACGCAGCAGCGTGTTGTGGGTGCCCGAGGTACCCATGACGTCGAGCTTGCCGTTGGTGTGGCCGGGCGCACGCGTGACCGACAGGGCCGCGGGGCTGTTCTTCGGGTGCCGAAGAATGTACATGCCTGGTTTCAACACCAGGAGAGAGCTGACAATGTCCATTTACGTTCGCAAAAGTCTGGCGCAGGGATCGGGCGACAGACGGTCAAATTTTTTGGGCAGACAACAACACCGGCTCGACTATTTCCCTGTGGAAACACTCGTTCAAGCTTTTTCGTTTCTTTTTGGAAACTTCGCCAGGCGATTGCCGAGGTCTGCGGCGTTGCGACTAAAGGTCTATACGATGGGAGGGAATATATCTAAATTTCTGATCGGATACAACAAATTAGAGAAAAAAATTCCTACGTTTGTTGTAATCCGCGTCCTACGTAGATTATCTATTTTGGGGCTTAAAGTTTGTCCAAAAAAGTCGTCAATTGTCACGCGAGGAAATTGCCTTCCTGTCTAAATTGTTGAACAAGTGACAGCAGGGCGGCGGCCATGGGTGGCTCGAAAGCGCTGTGTCCTGCGTCCGGAATCAGGCTCAGGCGAACGTTCGGATTGCTTTCTATCAGGCGAAAAGAATTGATAGGAGGACACAACATGTCGTAACGACCATGCACGATGGCAACGGGAATCTGGCGCAACGCGGCCATCCCGCGGACCAGCTGATCGGGTTGGAGGAAGGCTAAGTGCTTGAAATAATGGCTTTCCAGCTTGGCCATGGTCAGACAGAGGGTGTCCGGAACGATGAAGGGCCCCGGCAGCAGGCTGATGCGCGCACCTTCGTACTGACACCAGGCGCGGGCTGCCGCCAGCTCCTTGTCGGGATCGCCACAGAAGAGCCGGGCATGGTAGGCCTCGAGCGGCCGGCCGCGCTCTGGCGGCGTGAGTTGAGCCAGCAGGCGCAGCCAGGCTTCGGGGTGGTAATACTTCCCGCCTTGAAAGAACCAATTGACCTCTTCGGCGCTGCCCAGGAAGACGCTGCGTAGGACTATTCCTATAACGTTATTCGGGTGAGTTTGGGCATAGGCCAGGCCCAGCGTGGCGCCCCAGGAACCGCCAAAAACGAGCCATTTTTCGACGTGCAGAAAAGCGCGCAAGCTTTCAATATCGGCAACCAAATGGGCGGTTGTGTTGGCCCGGGTCTCGCCGGCTGGGGTGGAGCGGCCGCAGCCGCGTTGGTCGAAGCTGATGATGCGCCAGAACGTGGGGTCGAAGAAGCCACGGTACAGGGGGGACGAACCCGCTCCGGGGCCGCCATGCAGGATCAGCACGGCCATGCCGTCGGGATTACCCGCTTCGTCCCAATAAATGGAATGAATATCATCGACGTTTAAATAACCGTCGCGATTTGTTTCTGCACGGGAATATAAAATCGGTTGCGAATTCGAGCTCATCTCTTTTTATTACAATTGGTGAGAATTTGAAAATAAGACGTTCGTTCGTTTATTTCATTTTTGATAAAAACCGTCATCCCCGCGCAAGCGGGGACCTCTGGTGCGATGCGTTCCAGCCGCGTCCTACCAGGGGCCCCCGCGTCCGCGGGGGTGACGGAGGTACGCGGCCCCGCTTTCCCGGCGATGACGGGGGGTTTTCCCTCCCTGTTCAGCGCATAGTCTACAAGCAAGAACTCCGATAATGGCCACCATCAACATTGGAGTGGTCACATGGCGGCGGACGACAGCGACGCAGAACGGACAGAACCAGCGTCAGCCAAGCGGCTGGAGCAGGCGCGCGAAGAAGGCGACGTGCCCCGGTCGCGCGAACTGGCGACTTTTTCCGTCCTCATGACGGCCGGCGCGGGCCTGTGGCTCACCGGCGGCGCGCTGGCGCGCAAGCTGACCGCCATGCTCAGCTCCGGCCTGGCCCTGACCCGCGACCAGGTCTACAACCCGGACGTTCTCATCACCCGCATCGCCCAGGACATCGGCGGCGTCATGCTGGCCTGCCTGCCCCTGGCCGGCGCCATCATGCTGGTCGCGCTGGCCTCGCCGCTCCTGATCGGCGGCTGGCTGTTCAGCCCCAAGGCCTTCATGCCCAACTTCATGAAGCTCAACCCCATGCGCGGGCTGGCCAACCTCGTCTCCACCAACGCCCTGGTCGAACTGCTCAAGGCCGTCGCCAAGACCATCGTGGTCGGCGCCGTGGCCTATGTCGTCGTCATGAGCCAGAAAGAGGCCGTGTTCGGCCTCGCCGTGGAGCCGGTGCGCGTCGGTGCGGCCCACCTGGTCGATTTGCTGGGCATGGCCTTTTTGCTGATCGTCGGCGGCCTCGGTTTCGTCGCCGCCATCGACGGCCCGTACCAGGTCTGGCACTACGCGAACAAGCTGAAGATGACGCGCCAGGAAGTGATCCAGGAATCGAAGGAATCCGACGGTAACCCGCAAGTCAAGGGCAAGATCCGCCAGCTGCAGCGCGAAATGGCCAAGCGCCGCATGATGGCCAACGTGCCGACCGCCGACGTGGTGGTCACCAACCCGACCCACTTCGCCGTCGCCCTCAAATACAGCGAAGGCCAGCGCGGCGCGCCGCGCGTGGTGGCCAAGGGCACGGACGACGTGGCGGCCAAGATCCGCGAGATCGCGCGCGAAAACAAGGTGGCCCTGCTCGAAGCGCCGGCCCTGGCCCGTGCGCTGTACAAGCACACCGACATCGACGACGAGATTCCCGAGGCCCTGTATTCGGCCGTGGCCGAAGTGCTGGCCTACGTCTTCCAGCTGCGGAACTACATGAAGAACGGCGGCTTCTATCCGGACCGTCCGAACGCCAGCAAGTTGCCGGTGCCGCCGGAGATGGACCCGTTCAATCCGGCCTCGCAGGCCAACCCCGATACGCATAACGGAGCAGCACAATGAAACTTCCGCCCTGGCTAGCCAGCCTGATCGGCAACGGCAACAGCAAGGCGCTAGCCGCGCCTATCCTCATCGTCCTGCTGCTGACGATGATGGTGCTGCCGCTGCCGGCCTTCGTGCTCGACCTGTTCTTCACGTTTAACATCGCGCTGTCCGTGATCGTGCTGCTCACCAGCCTGTACACGGTCAAGCCGCTCGACTTCATGGCCTTCCCGGCAATCCTGCTGGTGTCGACCATGCTGCGCCTGTCGCTGAACGTCGCCTCCACCCGCGTGGTGCTCACCGAAGGCCACACCGGCGGCAGCGCGGCCGGCAAGGTGATCGAAGCCTTCGGCCACTTCCTCATCGGTGGTAACTACACGGTCGGTATCGTGGTGTTCGTGATCCTCACCATCATCAACTTCACGGTGGTGACCAAGGGCGCGGGCCGCATCGCCGAAGTGGGCGCGCGCTTCGCCCTGGACGCCATGCCCGGCAAGCAGATGGCCATCGACGCGGACCTGAACGCGGGCCTGATCGGCGAAGCCGACGCACGCCGCCGCCGCACCGAAGTTGCGCAGGAAGCGGAGTTCTACGGCGCCATGGACGGTGCCTCCAAATACGTGCGCGGCGACGCCGTGGCCGGCATCATGGTCACCATCATCAACGTCGTGGGCGGCCTGATCATCGGCATGGTCCAGCACGACATGGGCTTTTCGGACGCGCTCAAGAACTACACGCTGCTCGCCATCGGCGACGGCCTGGTGGCGCAGATTCCCTCGCTGGTGATTTCCACCGCGGCCGGCGTGGTGGTCTCGCGCGTGGCCAGCGACCAGGACGTGGGCGCGCAGCTGGTGTCGCAGCTGTTCGCCAAGCCGCAGGTGCTGTACATCACGGCCGGCATCCTGGCCGGCATGGGCATTATTCCCGGCATGCCGAACCTCGTGTTCCTGTTGCTGGCCTCGATCCTCGCTGGCACCGCCTACCTGGTCTCCAAGCGCCAGCGCAAGGAGGCCGCGGCTGCCGAAGCCGAAGCCGCCAAGCCGGCCGCCGCTGCCACCACCGGCGAGCAGGAGGAGGCCAGCTGGCAGGACGTCATGTCGGTCGACACCCTCGGGCTGGAAGTGGGCTATCGCCTGATTCCGCTGGTGGATAAGACCCAGGGCGGCGAGCTGCTCAAGCGGATCAAGGGCATCCGCAAGAAATTCGCGCAGGAGGTGGGCTTCCTTGCGCCGCCGGTGCACATCCGCGACAACCTGGAGCTGAAGCCCTCGGCCTACCGCATCACGCTCAAGGGCGTGGAAGTGGGGGCGGGCGAGGCGGTCAACGGCCAGTACCTGGCCATCAATCCGGGCATGGCGACCGGCTCGCTGCCGGGGCTTGTCACCACCGACCCGGCGTTCGGCCTGCCCGCCACCTGGATCGAAGCGGGCTTGCGCGACGAGGCGCAGGCGATGGGCTACACCGTGGTCGATGCCGGCACCGTGATCGCCACGCACCTGAATCACCTGATCACGCTGCATGCGTCCGAGCTGCTGGGGCGTGTGGAGGTGCAGGCGCTGCTGGACCACCTGGCCAAGGAATCGCCCAAGCTGATCGAAGACCTGGTGCCGAAGGTCGTGTCGCTGTCGACGCTGCAGAAGGTGCTCCAGAACCTGTTGTCCGAAGGCGTGCACATTCGCGACATGCGCACCATCATCGAGACCTTGAGCGAATTCGCGGGTGTCATCAACGACCCGACTGAATTGACGGCGCAGGTGCGTATTGCGCTGGGACGCGCGATCGTGCAGCAGCTGTTCCCGGGGACGAACGAGCTGTCCGTCATGACCTTGGATAATCGCCTCGAGCGGCTGCTGATGCAGGCGATGGTGGGGGGAGGGGATGTGGCGGGGATCGAGCCGGGGCTGGCCGATACGATCGTGCAGCAGACCACGGCGGCGGCGGCGCAACAGGAGCAGATGGGGCTGACGCCGGTGCTGGTGGTGCCGGGGCAGCTGCGCACCTTGTTGTCGCGCTTCCTGCGCCGCGGGCTGCCGCAGCTCAAGGTCCTGTCGCACAACGAGATTCCGGAGACGAAGACGATTCGGGTGACCAACCTGGTCGGCGCCGCCGCGTAACGCGGGAGTCGCCACCGTCATCCCCGCGAAAGCGGGGACCCCTGGTAGAGAGAATGGCGGTACAAATTGCGCTGGCGCAAATCCAATGCGCAGGGGTCCCCGCTTTCGCGGGGATGACGAGGTTTGCGAGCCGGGTTAAAGGATGGTGGGGTACAAATCCTCCCAAAGAGGATTCATCTTTTGGATCAGCTCGATCTTCCAGTCGCGCCGCCACTTCTTGAGCTGCTTTTCGCGCACGATAGCCTCCCGGATTTCGGAGTGGATCTCGTACCACACCAGGAGTTTGAGCTTGAATTCCTTGGTGAAGCCGTCCACAACCCCCAGCCGGTGCTGGGCAATGCGCTGCACAAGATCCGACGTCACGCCGATATACAGCGTGCCATACCGGCGATTGGTGACGATGTAGACGTAGCCGCCCATCCCAAAATCCTGAACGAATACGATTTCGTCAACCTGCGCCGCCTCAGAATAGCCCGCCTTTCCCTCCCTTTTTCCCCCCTTCAATTCGCTGGTCGCTCGTCAATAATGATTCCATCAGAGGAGTCTTGCGATGAACGTCAAAAAATTTACTGCACCAACGGCCCGTGAAGCGCTGCGCAAAGTACGCGAGGCGCTCGGTCCCGATGCCGTGATCCTGTCGAACCGTCCGGTGGACGGCATCGTGGAGATCCTGGCCCTCGCCAGCGACGACGTGGCCTCGATCGCCGCGCCCGCGCCCACCAGCGAGATGGCCCAGCCCCGCCCGCAGCTCGACGTGACGCCGGAGCCGGCCTACACGCCGCCGCCCCAGCCGCCGCGCCCGACCCGCCCCGCCTTCGCCCAGGTCTTCCAGCCCGAACCCGAACCCGCGCGCGCCCCGCAAGTCGACCTGCAGGCCCAGATGGCCGAGATGATGCAGGCCGCCATCGCCCAAGCCCGCGAATCGGCCGCCGCCGAAATCTCGGGCATGATGAGCGAACTGCGCGCCATGCGCGGCATGATGGAAACCCAGCTCGCCGAAATCGCATGGTCCTCCACCCAGCAGCGCGAGCCGCAAAAGGCTGGCGTGCTGCGCGAGCTGCTCTCGGCCGGCTTCTCGCCCAGCCTGGCCCGCTACCTCACCGACAAGCTCCCCGCCGGCAAGGACGCCGCCGCCAGCCTCGCCTGGGTCAAGACGGTCCTGGGCCGCAACCTGTCCACCCTGGCCAACGAGGACGAACTCCTCGACCAGGGCGGCGTGTTCGCCCTGGTCGGCCCGACCGGCGTCGGCAAGACCACCACCACCGCCAAGCTGGCCGCCCGCGTCGTCATGCGCCACGGCCCGGACAAGCTGGCCCTGATCACCACCGACGCCTATCGTATCGGCGCCCACGAACAGCTGCGCATCTACGGCAAGATCCTCGGCGTGATGGTGCACTCGGTGAAGGACGAAGCGGACCTGCGCATCGCCCTCAAGGAACTGCGCAACAAGCACACGGTACTGATCGACACGGTCGGCGTGTCGCAGCGCGACCAGATGGTGACCGAGCAGGTGGCCATGCTGAGCGAGGCCGGCGCCGACGTAAAGCGCCTCCTGTGCCTGAACGCCACCTCCACCAACGACACCCTGCACGAAGTGGTGCGCGCCTACCAGGGCAGCGGCCTGGCTGGCGTCATCATGACCAAGCTCGATGAAGCGGCCTCCATCGGCAACGTGCTGGACGTGGTAATCCGCCAGAAGCTGCAGATGTTCTACGTCTCGAACGGCCAGCGCGTGCCGGAAGACCTGCACCTGGCCGACCGCGCCTACCTCATCGACCGCGCCTTCAAGCACAAGCGCGACACCCAGTACACGGACGACGAACTCCCGCTGCTGGTGGCCCACGCCGGCATGGACCGCGCGCTGCGCGAGGTGCAAATTGGCTAACTTCGATTTCGACCAGGCCGAAGGCCTGCGCCGGATGCTGGCGGGGCCCAAGCCCCGCATCGTCACCTTCCTGTGCGCCACGCCGCAGGACGACAAGGGCGCCATGCTGGTCAACCTGGGCGCCTCGCTGGTGCGCTCCGGCGGCGACGTGCTGCTGGTGGACGCCTGCGAACGCGAATACGGCGTGGCCCGCCGCCTGGGCGTGGACAAGAGCCCGAGCCTGGTCCACGTCGCGCGCCAGGAATGTGGCCTGAACCAGACCATCAACGCCGCCCCGCAAGGCTTCACCGTGGCCAGCATGACCCGCGGCAGCCGCGGCGTGCTATCGGCCGAGGAGGGACGGCGCCTGGCCAAGACCTTCGCGGTGCTGGTCAAGCAGGCCGGCATCGTCATCGTCGACGGCGAGCTGTCCGACGACGACAGCTTCCCGGTGCCGATCATGGGCAGCTCCGAGATCGTGGTCCAGGTGGGCACCAGCGCCGCCTCGATCAAAGCCGCCTATGGCCTGATCAAGCGGGTGTCGATGGCCTACGGCCGCCGCCCGTTTGGCCTGTTGGTCACCGGCGCCACCGAAGCCGAGGCCAAGGTGGTTTACAATAATATGGCAACAGCGGCAAGCAAGTATCTGGCAGTACAACTGACTTCCATGGGTTCCGTCCCCGCCGACGAATACTTACATCGTGCGGCGCGCCTGGGCCGGGCCGTGGTCGATGCGTTTCCTCTGGCGGGGGCGTCGGTGGCATTCCGGCGGCTGGCGGGACGTTTTGCGCTGTCGGGCATGCCGGGCCGCTCCGGGGGGACTTCCCATCTGGGCGCATAATCGACAACAATAGGACATGTACACAGCCAAAGGGAAAGCGGACAAGGACCATCTGCTGACGGAGCATATGCCGTTGGTGAAGCGCCTTGCCCACCACATGAAGGCCAAGCTTCCCCCCAGCGTGGAGGTGGACGACCTCGTGCAGGCCGGGATGATCGGCCTTCTGGACGCGATCAACCGCTATGAGGAGACCCACGGCGCCCAGTTCGAGACCTATGCCGTGCTACGTATCCGCGGCGCCATGCTCGACGAACTGCGCAACAGCGACTGGCTGCCGCGCTCCATGCGCCAGAACATGCGCAAGATCGAAACGGCCATGGCCACGCTGCAGCAACGCCTGGGCCACCCGCCGACCGAATCCGAAGTGGCCAAGATGCTCAAGCTGTCGCTGGCCGACTACCAGGAGATGCTGTCCGACGGCGGCGGCCACCAGCTGGTCTACTACGAGGACTTCCACGACCCGGACGGCAACGACACCTTCCTCGACCGCTATGCCGTGGATGACGCCGATCCCTTGCGCAGCCTGATGGAAGGGGACTTCCGCCACGCGCTGATCGAGGCCATCGACGCGCTGCCGCCGCGCGAGAAGATCCTCATGGGCCTGTACTACGAGGAAGAGCTGAACCTGAAGGAAATCGGCGCCGTCATGGGCGTGTCCGAATCGCGCGTGTCGCAGCTGCACACGCAAGCCGTCTCGCGCCTGCGCGCGGCCTTACGGGAGCTTGCGTGGACTGGGCCAGCGTAATCGGCATCTTTCTGGCCCTGGCGGGACTCGCCGTGGGCCATGGTATCGAGGGCGGCAAGTTCGCATCGCTGATCCAGCCGGCGGCTTTCGCCATCGTGGTGGTCGGCACCTTCGGCGCCGTGCTGCTGCAAAACGAAGCTCGCACTTTCGTCAACGGCCTGCGCATGCTGGCCTGGATCTTCCGTCCGCCGCCTTCCCAGCGCCGCCGCCTCGCTTCCGAAATCGCCCAGTGGTCGCAGAGCGCCCGCCGCGACGGCCTGCTGGCGCTGGAACAGCACATGCAGGCCAATAAGGACAAGTTCATCCAGAAGGGCCTGCGCCTGATCGTGGACGGCATCCATCCGGACAAGGTCCGCACCATCCTCGACACCGAATTGTCGGCCTACGAATTCGCCCAGCGCCAAGCCGCGCGCGTGTGGGAGTCGGCGGCCGGCTACGCACCCACCATCGGCATCCTCGGCGCGGTGCTGGGTCTGACCCACGTGATGGAAAACCTGACCGAGCCGGCCAAGCTGGGGCAGGGCATCGCGGTGGCCTTCGTCTCCACCGTGTATGGCGTGGGCATGGCCAATCTGCTGTTCCACCCGATCGGCAACAAGCTCAAGGCGATCATCGCGGAGACGGTGAGCCAGTATGAGATCCTCACCGACGTCTTCGTCGACATCGCCAGCGGCGACCATTCGCGCGTGATCGAAGAACGCGTGCAGAGCATCCTCACGCGGCCCTGACCATGGCGCGCAAAAAGTACGAGGAGCAGGGCGAGAACCACGACCGCTGGCTCATCTCGTACGCCGACTTCATCACCTTGCTGTTCGCCTTTTTCGTCGTGATGTACGCGATCTCCTCGATCAACGAAGGCAAGTACAAGGTGATTTCGGCCGCGCTCGGGAACGCTTTCGGCGGCACGACGGCGGCCCAGGCCAGCGGCGCCGGCCAGAGCATCCAGCTGCCCAATCCCCTGCAGCGCAAGCGCACGGAGGCCATGCGCCGCGAGCGCGAACGCTTGACCCGCCTGGCCGCCGACCTGCGCACAACCCTGGCGCCGCTGGTCCGCGAAGGCAAGGTGCGCGTGACGCAGAACAGCCGCGGCGTGTCGGTGGAGATCAACGCCAGCGTCCTGTTCGCGCCGGGCGACTCGACCCTGCAGCCGGAATCGGTCACGGCCCTGCGCTCGCTGGCCGACGTGCTGAAGAACGATCCGCACGCGATCCAGGTTGAAGGCCATACCGACAACGTCCCGATCCGCAACGTGATCTTCCCATCCAACTGGGAGCTGTCCGCCATGCGCGCCGGCAGCGTGGTGCGCCTCTTCGTGGACGCGGGCGTGCCAGGCGCGCGCCTGACGGCGGTGGGCCTGGCCGATAATGAACCGGTGGCGTCCAACGACACGGCCGAGGGCCGCGCCCGCAACCGGCGGGTGGCGGTGACCATCCTGTCGGCGCTGCCGGACGTGACGACCGAAATTCCCCCTCCCTAGGAGACCAGCATGGGCAGACTGGCGGCATTGGTGTTGTGTGGCGCAGCGCTGGCCGGCTGCACAGCGGAGCAGACCATGGCGCAAGGCGTGCAGGCCGCGATGACGGCGGAGAACAAGGCGGGGCGGGTGCTGGTGCACATGCGCTTCACGAACGGCGGGGCGGATCCGGTGTGGGTACCGGCTGCCGTGGCCAACGACGAGGATCTGACGCGGCGCGAATTCGACATCGTCGCCGAGGACGGCGTGCAGATCGATTACGTCGGCCCGATGGTCAAGCGAGGTCCATTGAGCGCCGAAGACTACATCCGCATCGCGCCGCACGCGCAGTTGGCGCACACGCTGGATATCACGGACAGCTACGCCTGGAAGGCGGGCACGCACACCTACACAGTGCGCTGGCAGGGCAGCTGGCTGCCCAATGTGGCCGATCTCGGAAAAACCGAACCTCTGGCCGCGGGTCCCGCCAGCTTCACCCGCTAACCCGCCGAAGCCCACCCGCGCAAATGGCAAGCGCCGGCTCATCGGCCACGTCCGTTCGCCCGTCATCCCCGCGCACGCGGGGACCCCTGCGCACGCGCAAACGGCAAGCGCCGGCCCATCGGCCACTTTCCTTACCAGGGGTTCCCGCTTGCGCGGGAATGACGGGGAGGTTTTCAGAAGCAGCTGGCGCGCCGCATGGCCAGCCACGCGCAAGGGCGGGGCTCGCAATGGCGGCGCGGGACGGCGATTCGGCGCGGTTGCCCGCGCCGGAGTGGCCGCTTACTGCAGCGCAGGCGTGTTCTCACCAAAATACTCGTGGGAGTCTGCGTTGTCGATTGCCTTGTTCGGATCGCTGATCGCCAGGCTGGCGGCGCCCGACTGGCCGTAGACCCAGTCATCGGTGCCGGCCACCACGTTGAAGTGGCTCATCTCGTGCACCAGCGTGCCGCCCTTGGAATCGGTGCCCGTCATCGGCGCGCTCCAGAAGGCCTTGCACACGTAGATCGTGTACGGCTTGGTCGGGTAGACGTAAGCGTAGTAGGTCTTGTGGCAGCCGCAATCGACCGTGATCGGCGCGTTGGTGAAGGCGTCCTTCAGCGCGGCGAAGTGCTGCTTGACGGTGGCGTAGCGGCCCGAATCGTAGGTGCCGAACCAGTGGGTGTAGCGGGTGCCCTGCTTGTTCCCGCCCATGTAGGCGTCGCCATCGGTCGCCATCGACAGCGCGGCCGAGCGGGCGTTGGTGATGTCGGCCTGCTGCGAACCGGAGCACTTGTTGAACGACAGGGTGCCCAGGGTCTGGTTGCCGCTGGCCTTCAGCTCGGCCAGGGACATCGGCTCGGGCAGCACGGTGCCGCGCGCATGCACGCCGTTGACCCAGATACTCACGCTGTCGGACTTCAGCTCGCCCTTGCCCTTGACCGCGTCCTGGCCGTGCATCTGGCCGGACTTGGTGTGGAAGGCGATCTGGTAGTCGCCGGTCACGCTCATGTCGTACAGCGCTGTCAGTTCGACCTTGCCGTGGTAGGAAGCACCCGGCTTGAGCAGGAAGTAGTCGGCGGCGGTCGGCGCCGGACGCTTGGCGTGCAGGCCGCGGTAGGGGACCGGGACGCCGTCGCGGGTGATGTCGAACAGCGACTCCTCGACTTCGTCGGCGAACGGGGTATGCCATTTCAGCACGAGCATCGGCTCGGACGTGGTGTTGGTGACCGTGACTTTCACGACCACGTCTTCGTTCGAGTTATAGGACGCCTTCATCGGCGCGACGCTGACAGCCAGGCCGCTGGTGGCGGCTTGCGCACCGAACGCCGCGGATGCGGCAACCAGGACGACACCTGCTTGTGCCAAGTGATTCCAATTCATTGATGGTCTCCGTGAGTTGTATGGTTTTTCTCTCTCCGAGCCCGCCCTAGGGCTGGACTCATCTATACATCCTCACACATCGGCAGCCCAAGGATCAAATGAAAAGTTTGGAATTCCTATAAGCCTGCGGCGGAAACGCAACAAGAAGATTTCTCAATAAAAACAATTACATAGGGAATGTTCAATCTGGGACATTAACCGTTTTGAATGTTAATTTTGGGACGGATCAATACGTGTGTGGTCCGGGCGGCTCCGGGGTGATGGCCGCCTCGATTCCGTGCCATTCGGGTAGTTCTGCCGGCGGCAAGGGGAGTACTTGGTCCAGTTGGCCCAGCCTGAGGTCCGGGTTGATCTTCAACGCGTCGGCAAGCTCTTTATATCGCTTGCCTCGTTCAGGGTCGGGATAGATTTGCAGGCGCCTGAGCTTGTCCTTAGTTTCCTGCTTATTGTTTCCCCAAAATTCAGGATCGAATGTCAGCATGAGTGCGCTTGCGCTCGCGGCATTACCGAGTTTGGTGCCTTCTTGGTAGTAGCTGACTGCTTCATCGAACTTGTCGTGGACTTCTGCAAGCAATCCCAGACGTTCCGCTGCGGCGCCATGGCCTTGGCGGAAGGCGCACATGAGCATGGTGCGTTCATCCTCAGGGCGCCTTGCTTCGCCGTACGCCTCGGCCAGCGCCATCTGCGCATCCGGACTGCCAAGCTCCGCAGCTTTAAGGAAGTATGCCCAGGCGATTGCATCATCCAGAGCGGCGCCCCCATAGCCATATTCGTGCGCTACCCCGAGATCGTAATAACCCCAAGCTTGCCCGGCTGCTACCGCGCGGCGGACGAGAGAAATTGAGCTGTCGGGATCCGAGGTGAGGACATTGTTGTAGTCAAATGGCCCCAGACCATGTAGGTAAAAGTGTGATAGCAGAGCGATAGCTCCCCAGTCACCCTTATCGGCGGCCCATCGCACATCGTTCAGAATGTGCTGAAGATCCGCGCGAGTGAATTCAAACTCGATTCTGCTGCGCCAGAACTTCCGTGCTTTGATGTATCGATCGTAGACTTCTTGGTCGCGGACGCTGGGCATTCGTTCCTTCCATGTGCCGCAGTGTGGCAATGGATCGGTGATCTTGAACGGACGTAGGCCCGCAGGCATCGTGTGCATTTTGGCATACTCCTGATGTCGCAGCGTGATGACTGCACTGCCCGCCAATGTGAGCAATGCACCGATGGTGATGAGGATTCGATGGAGTCGCATTTCAGATCACTGGAGAGCCGGGCTTGCGGTCAACGTGAAAAGCGACCAACTGCCCGTTGAGCGGTCGCCCATCTTGCATGTTTTGTCGATTGACCATACCAAGCGAGACCCATTTTTCAAAAGTGTTAGCCATGTCGCCAAACGCTTCAGGGCCGGGTTCTCTGGCGCATTGCCGAAATAGTTCTGCACGAAGTCCAAAGGCGATGTCCTTTGCCTGGCTGAGAACGTTGAGCTCGCTGTCGAGCGCCATGCTTCGGATGTTCAGATTGGCTGAGCCGATCGTAAATGCGGCATCGTCCACGATCGCCACTTTCGCGTGGATGTAGATCTCCTCGTAATCCGAGGCGTCTCTGGGATGTGGAGCGCAGGTCCAGAGCGAACACATGACGACATTGATTCCTTTCCTTGCCATTTCGGAAGGGGTGAGCGGATTTGGGCCCTTTCCTTGTTTCGCTCTCTCGACCGCTTCGCGGTGCTCGACCACCATCGTCTCGCTCTGCCCAAGGCGCTTGGCGACGCCATAGGTCGGCAAGTCCATGCCTGCGGATTCCGGCGTCGAAGTCAGGATGAACACGTAGAACGGCTTCGTGTACCCAGCCCTGCGCATGCGCTGCACGCATTCCGTCAGATGCGTGGCCCAGTCCGCATATTGGACATACTGGTTCTGGATGAAGATGTAGTGCTGCAGTTGACGGTTGAGATTGGCATAGCACTCCTTGATGGCCTTCTCGCCATGCATCGGCTGGGTGCGCATGAGCTGGACGCTGTGTTTCGCGCCGGGACGTTTGAATGCCAGCGCCGCCAGCTTCTTGCGGCGCTCGATGAAGCCGGGGTCGGGCGTGGACGCCAGGTCGGCCTGGCGATCCAGGCTGTCGGCGAGACCGGCCGGGCCGGGAAGAAAGCGCACGAGCGCGCTCACGCCCATCCAAAACGCATGCTTCAAGGTCACCGTCGTGCCTCTCGATTCCGACCAGGCTTGGCAAAAGTTGTGGTTGAGGTCGTATAGGATCGGCCCGCGCATGCGCACCGAGACGTCTTGATAAGGCTTGGCCGTGAATCCGTGTTCCCGGTAGAACCTGAGCAGCCGCTTCCGCTCGTGATCTGGATCGCCGCCCCGATGTCCGCGCATGTGCCGGCCGACGTCCTCCGTGTAGAGCATCTCGCGCAGGGGATCGCGGAAGTTGTGCTGAGCTGTGTCCCAGAAGTCGGTCACCGAATTGTGGCCCATCACGTAACCAATGGCATCCGCGGGCGACTCGTAATCGATCAGGACCATCTTCTGGTGATGGGTTGGATAGGCCGTGCCGACAAAGCCGGCAAGTTCGACCTCGACCTGCTCGTCCGCCAGCGCGGAGTCGCGGAATTTCAGGGGGACCTCGCGCGTGCGCAGGCAGAGATTCGGAATTGCCCCGGAACCGGCTTGATCGAACCAGCGCTCGTTGTAGTGTTGGCGGTATTCGTTCAAATAGCCCGCCGGTCCACCCAGAGTCGGAAAGCGCCGGCCCAGGATTCCGGGATTGTTCTTCATCATCACATGGGTGAAGACGTCGTCGTGCCACACCAGCAGGCGCACCATGCAGCCCCGTGCCGCGGCTTGCCGGAGAACTTCGCCGTAGGCCAACCCATTGCCGGTCGATCCGTTGCGCACGAGCGTCATGCCGGGATCGAAGCCCCAAGTGATGATGTCGATGCTGTGGCGCGCTTGTTCGATGTCTGCCTGAATGCTGGCAAACACGTCTTGGCCGCAGTTGAGCGTCTTCAGTTCGCAGAAATGGCGCGGCTGATAGATCGGATGCCTGGCACGTATCCACCACGGTGTCGAGAGCGCCACGCACGGTCCGGTGGCGATGTCGTAGCACGCCTGTTGCCGATAAAGATCGGCGTTGTCGTTCATGCCCGCCATGTCGATCCCTCCCGATGGAAAGACCATTATTTCGGGTATTTCCTGTTCGCAATTTGACCGGCGGCAACTGTCAGACTGGACGTGAGGCCGCCCGAGTGATAGTCTCAATCTATCTGAACCGCCCATATGCTTAGACAATTACGCCAGCTCACCAGCTCGCGCCGCAGCCAAACCGCTGACCGGCGCCTGGGGTATGTGTTGGCCTTCGTCGCCGGCGCGGTCAATGCGGGCGGCTTCATCGCCGTCGGGCAGTACACCTCGCACATGACCGGCATCATCTCCAGCATGGCCGACTGGCTGGCCCTGGGCGACTTCGCGATGGCCCTGGCCGCCCTGGCCGCATGGGTGGCGTTCATCACCGGCGCCGCCACCACCGCCATCCTCATCAACCTGGCGCACCGGCGCCGCCTGCGCAGCCGGTTCGCCCTCAGCCTGCTGCTCGAAGCCTGCCTGCTGCTCCTGTTCGGCATCGCGGGCGCGCACCTGGCGCAGATGCACGACTTCCTCGCGCCGCTCACGGTCCTGCTCCTGTGCTTCATCATGGGGCTGCAGAACGCGATCATTACCAAGGTGTCGAAGGCGCGCATCCGCACCACCCACGTCACAGGCATGAGCACCGACCTCGGGATCGAGATCGGCAAGCTGTTCTACTGGAATCGCTCCCGGGTGCCGCTGCCCGCCGTGCGCGCCAACCGCGACACCCTGGCCCTGCACGGGGCGCTGATCTTCTGCTTCTTCGCTGGCGGCCTGTCCGGCGCGCTCGGTTTCAAGCGGGTGGGCTACGCCACCACCATACTGCTGGCCGGCGTGCTGGCCCTGCTGGCGGCCGGGCCGATCCTGGCCGAGGCGCGCGTGCGCTGGCGCCTGCGGGTGCGCGCCAACAGGTGACGAAAATGACAATTCCCGCGATAATGGACCAGCGGGCATGAGCTAGGGAAAAGAGGACCACGTTGGGGGACTGGATTTCACTGGATTGGGTACTGTTGGTCATCGCGGGATGGCTGTCCCTTGGCGCCCTCGGCCTGGCAGTCCTGCGCCGCACGCGCCTCGTCGCCCACCTCCTGTTCCCGCTCGGCGCCGTGTTCGGCCTGGTCCTGGCCGCCGTCGCCCTCGGTGCTGCCGGCGTGCAGACGGCGGTGCTGCCGTTCGGCCTGCCCGGGCTGCCGTTCCACCTGCGTCTCGATAGCCTGTCCGCCTACTTCCTCGCCGTGCTGGGCATGGTGAGCACCGGTGTGTCGCTGTTCTCCGCCGGGTATTTCCGGGTCGGGGAGGGCACGCCGCCGGGCCTCCTGTGCATGGAGTTCCACGTCCTGCTGGCGGGGATGGCGCTGCTGCTGGTGGCCGACGACGCCTACTCGTTCATGGTCGGCTGGGAGACCATGACCCTCGCCGCCACCCTGCTGGTGATGGCCAACCACCGCATGGAGGAAGTGCGGCGCGCGGGTTTCCTCTACATCCTGATTTCCCACGTGGGCGCGCTGGCGCTGCTGCTGTGCTTTGGGCTGCTGCAGGCGAACACCGGCGACTACACCTTCGCCAACATGCGCGCCCAGCATCTCGCTCCCTTGTGGGCTTCGCTCGCCTTCTTCCTGGCTCTATTCGGCTTCGGCGCCAAGGCCGGCATCCTGCCGCTGCACGTCTGGCTGCCGGAAGCGCATCCGGCCGCGCCGTCGCCCATCTCGGCGCTGCTGTCGGCCTTCGTCCTCAAGACCGGCGTGTACGGCGTGCTGCGCGTGAGTTTCGACCTGCTGCACGGCGAACAGTGGTGGTGGGGCGGCTCGGTGCTGGCGCTGGGCCTATGCACCGCCTTGTTCGGCGTGGTGCTGTCGGCCGTGCAGACCGACATGAAGCGCCTGCTCGCCTATTCGTCGATCGAAAACATCGGCCTGATTTTCTCGGGTATCGGCCTGTCGATCCTGTTCAAGTCCTACGGCATGACCAGCCTCGCCGCGCTGGCGCTCACCGCCAGCCTGTATCACGTGGCGGGGCACGCCGCCTTCAAGTGCCTGCTGTTCCTGGGTACCGGCAGCGTGCTGCACGCGACCGGAGAGCGCAATCTCGGCCACCTCGGCGGCCTGCTGCGCTACATGCCCTGGACCGGCTGGGCGGTGCTGGTGGGCGCGCTGGCCGCGGCTGGGTTGCCGCCGCTGGGCGGCTTCGTGGCGGAATGGCTGCTGCTGCAAAGCTTCCTGTTCACGCCCGGCCTGCCGAACGCCTTCCTCAACATGCTGGTGCCGATCGTGGCCGCCGTCATCGCCCTGGTCGGGGCGCTGGCGGGCTACGTCATGGTCAAATTCTTCGGCGTGGTCTTCCTCGGCCAGCCGCGCGAGCCGAACCTGGCCCAAGCGCACGATGCGGACGGCTGGGAACGGGCCGGTTTCGGCTGGCTGGTGCTGGCCTGCGTGGGCTTTGGCCTAGCGCCCGTGCCCATGGTGCAGTGGATCGGCGGCGTCACCCGCGTCCTGACCGGCGGCGGCATCGCGGAGCGGGCGGCCGAACATGGCTGGCTGCTGCTGGTGCCGCTGGCGCCGGACCGGGCCAGCTACGCGCCGGCCCTGTTCGTGCTGGTGCTGGCCTCGTGCTGCCTGCTCGCGTTCGCGCTGGTGCGGCGCGTGTTCCACGCGCGCGCGCGGCGCGGCCCGCCCTGGCTGTGCGGCTACCCGTACAACAGCGCGCGCCGGCAGGACACGGCCGAAGGCTTCGGCCAGCCGATCCGCGAAATCTTCACGCCATTCTTCCGCATGAAGCGCGAACTGCCCACCGCCTTCGACGCCGCGCCGCGCTACCGCGTGACGGTGGAAGACCCGTTCTGGGCCATGATCTACCTGCGCATCGCCGCCGCCACCGAGCGGGTGGCGCGCCTGGCCGGCCTGCTGCAGCAAGGGCGGATCGCGGTCTACCTGGGGTACAGCTTCCTGACCCTGCTCCTTCTGCTGCTGGTGACGCGATGAGCTTCGGTATCGTCTCCCAACTGCTCGAACTGCTGCTGGCGCTGGCGGCGGCGCCCCTGCTCACGGGCTGGGTCAACCAATGCCGCGCGTGGATGCAGAACAAGCGCGCCCCCAGCCTGCTCCAGCCTTACCGCACCTTGCGCAAGCTGTTCCACAAGGAGCCGGTGTTGGCGCATAACGCCTCGCCGCTGTTTCGCGCCGCGCCCTACATCGTGTTCGGCTGCCTCACGCTCGCCTGCGGCATCGTCCCCACGCTGTCGACCGACTTGCCGCTTTCGCCGGCGGCAGACGCGATCGCGCTGGTCGGCCTGCTGGCGCTGGCCCGCGTGTTCATCGCCCTGGCCGCGATGGACGTCGGCACCGCCTTCGGCACCCTGGGCGCGCGGCGCGAAATGCTGGTCGGGTTCCTGGCCGAGCCGGCGCTGCTGATGGTGCTGTTCTCCGCCTCCCTCATCACCCAGTCGACCCAGCTGCCCACCATCGTCGAGAGCCTGGTGTCGCGCGAGCTCGGGATCTACCCCAGTCTGGCCTTCGCCGGCGTCGCCTTCACCATGGTGTCGCTGGCCGAGAACGCGCGCATCCCGGTCGACAATCCCGCCACGCACCTGGAACTGACCATGATCCACGAGGCGCTGCTGCTCGAATATTCGGGCCGCTACCTGGCGCTGATGGAATGGGCCGCGAGCCTGAAACTGTTCGCCTACTCCTGCATCGGCCTGAACCTGTTCGTGCCGTGGGGGATCGCCAGCGCGAGCAATCCGCTCGCGCTGCTGCCGGCGCTGCCCATCCTCGCGCTCAAGCTGCTGGTGGGCGGGGCCGTGCTGGCCCTGATCGAAACGGCCAGCGCCAAGATGCGCATCTTCCGCGTGCCGGAGTTCCTGAGCTTTGCCTTCCTGCTGGCGGTGATCGGCATGCTGGTCCATTTTCTGCTGGGGGCGTGAATGGCGCACTACGGACCGCAACTGCTCAATCTCCTGGCGGCAACGCTGCTGCTGCTGACCTTCGCCATGCTGGGCCAGCGCCGCATCCTGTCGCTGATCCACCTGTTCACCCTGCACGGCGCCACCCTGGCCGCCGCGACCGCGCTGGCCGGCTGGCTGACCGGCGACAGCCACCTGTACTTTTCGGCGGCGCTGACCTTGGCGCTGAAGGTGCTGCTGCTGCCCTGGATCCTGCACCGCCTGATCCTGCGCCTGAACGTGCGCTGGGACGTCGAAACGCTGATCAACGTGCCGACCACGCTGCTGATCGCGATCGTGCTGGTGATCCTGTCCTTCAACGTGGCCGCGCCGATCGCCCAGTTGTCGGTGTCGATCGCGCGCGGCACGCTCGGCATCGCGCTGGCCTGCATCCTGCTGTCGTTCATGATGATGATCACGCGCTCCAAGGCGGTGCCGCAGGTGATCGGCTTTCTCGCGATGGAAAACGGCCTGTTCTTCGCCGCCACCGCGGCCACCGGCGGCATGCCGATGATCGTGGAGCTGGGCATCGGCCTGGACATCCTGGTCGGCATCCTGATCCTCGGCGTGTTCATGTTCCAGATCCGCGAACGCTTCGACAATCTGGACATCCACAACCTCGAAACCTTGAAAGAGGATTGAGCATGGAAGCGCTGCTGCTCGTGCTGCTGTTGCCGCTGGCCGGAAGCGTCGCCCTGGCGCTGGTCGGCGAGCGCGACGGGGCAGTCGATCTCAACGCCGGCGTGAGCGGCCTGACCCTGGGCGCCTGCGCCTGGCTCACCGCGGTGGTGGTCGCGCACGGGCCGCAGTTCGCGTTCGGCCACCTGTTCTTCGTCGATCCGCTCAACGTGTTCCTGGTCGCCCTGACCGGTTTCGTCGGCTTCACCACCTCGCTGTTTTCGCGCCCCTACATGCGCATCGAGCGTGACCACGGCAAGATGACGCCGGCCCGCATGCGCCTGTACCACAGCATGTTCCAGGCCTTCATGTTCGCCATGTTCCTGGCGCTGACCACCAACAACGTCGGCATCCTGTGGGTGGCGATGGAAGGGGCCACGTTGGCGACCGTGCTGCTGGTGTCGGTCTACCGCACGGCGGCCAGCCTGGAGGCGGCGTGGAAGTATTTCATCCTGTGCGGGGTCGGCATCGCGCTGGCGCTGTTCGGCACCATCCTGCTCTATCTGGCCGCGCACCGCGTGCTGGGTGCCGGCAGCGGGGCGCTCCTGTGGACCGAACTGAATGCCGCCCGCGCCCGGCTCGAGCCGTCCGTGCTGTCCCTGGCGTTCGTGTTCCTGCTGGTCGGCTACGGCACCAAGATGGGCCTGGTCCCGTTGCACAACTGGCTGCCCGACGCCCATGCGGAAGGCCCGACGCCGATATCCGCCGTGCTCTCCGGCCTGCTCCTGAACATCGCGCTGTACGCCGTCCTGCGCTTCAAGGTGCTGGCCGATGGCGCCCTGCAGGACGGGATGCCGGGCCGGCTGCTGGTCGGCTTCGGGCTGGTGTCCGTGCTGGTGGCGTCCTATTCGCTCTCGCGCCAGAAGGACGTCAAGCGCATGTTCTCGTATTCCTCCATCGAGCACATGGGACTCATGACCTTCGCCTTCGGCCTGGGCGGGCCGGTCGCGACCTACGCCGGCCTGCTGCACATGACGGTGCACTCGCTGGTCAAGTCCGCGATCTTCTTCACGGTCGGCCACGCGGCGCAGAAGACCGGCACCCAGGTCATGGACCAGATCCGCGGCCTGGCGCGCGTGAGTCCCAGGGTGGGCTGGGGCATGCTGCTGGGCGCCCTGGCGATTCTCGGCATGCCGCCCTTCGGCGTGTTCGCCAGCGAATTCCTGATTCTGACCTCGGCCATGCGCCAGCTGCCGTGGGCGACCCCGGTGCTGCTGCTGGCGCTGGGGGTGGCGTTCGCCGCCATCCTCGGGCGCGTGCTGCCGATGGTGTTCGGCGAGACCACCGCCAAGCCGCTGGCGCACCCGCCGGCGCTGCTGCCGGTGTTCGTGCACCTTGGTATCGGCCTGGTGCTCGGTTTGTACATGCCGGCCTACCTGGACCTGTGGTTCCGGGAGGCGGTCCGCATGATCGCGGGGTAGAACGATGGAGCGATTCCGTATCGAAGCGCAGCCGCTGCCGGGAGCAGTACCGGCGTGGACGGCCGAGGTGGACGGTGGCGCCTGGCTGCGCGTGGCGCGGGCCGTGCGCGAGGAGGGCGCGCGGCTGGCCGCACTGTGGGCCGCGCCCGGTTGTGCGTCGGTGGCCTATGCCGTGGCCGAAGGCCTGCTCTGGCTGCGCATGCCGGTGGAGGAGGGCTATCCGAGCCTGGACGAATTCTTCCCCGCGGCCGAACGCATGGAGCGCGCGGCCTTCGAGCTCAGTGGCGTGCGCGCGCTTGGCACGCACGACCGGCGTCCCTGGCTCAATCACGGCAACTGGCCGCGCGACTACGTGCCGCTGGGCGCCGCGCCCACCCCGCCGCGCACGGCGCCGGAGACCGAATATCCGTTCGTGCAGGTGACCGGGGAGGGCGTGCACGAGATCGCGGTGGGGCCGATCCACGCCGGCATCATCGAACCCGGCCACTTCCGCTTTTCGGTGGTGGGCGAAAAGGTGCTGCGGCTGGAGGAACGCCTCGGCTACGTCCACAAGGGTATCGAGCGGCTGTTCGCGGGGCGCGCCTTGGCCGACGGCGCGCGCCTGGCCGCGCGCGTCTCGGGCGATACCACGGCCGCTTACGCCTGGGCCTACGCGATGGCCGCCGAGAGCGTGACCGGCTGCCAGCCGCCCACGCGCGCCCTGTGGCTGCGCGCCCTGCTGCTGGAGCGCGAGCGCATCGCCAATCACCTGGGCGACCTGGGTGCGCTCGGAAACGACGCCGGGCTGGCAATCGGTCTCGCGCAGTTCATGCGGCTCAAGGAGGACTGGGTGCGCCTGCATGCGCGCCTGTTCGGCCATCGGTATTTGATGGACAAGATCGTGCCGGGCGGGGTCGCCGTCGATCTGGACGACGCCGGCCGCGCGGCCCTGCTCGACCAATGCGCCGCGCTGGAACAGGAGGTCGGGGCCTTGCGCACGATCTACGAGGAGCACGCCGGCCTGCAGGACCGCTTCATCGGCGCCGGCCGCGTCACGCCCCAGCTGGCGGCCCAGCTCGGCCTGTGCGGCCTGGCGGGACGGGCCAGCGGCCAGGCCTGGGACGCGCGCTGCGACCAGGCCAGCACGCCCTACGACGTGCTCGATATCGGCATGGTCACGCACCGCAACGGCGACGTCGCCGCGCGCGTGACGGTGCGCTTCGAGGAGATCGCCGAATCGCTGCGCCTGCTGCGCCAGATCTGCGCCCACCTGCCGCCAGGACCGGTCGCGGCCCTGCTGCCGGCGGCCGGGGCGGGGCGCGGCCTGGGCTGGATCGAAGGCTGGCGCGGCCCGGTGCTGGTGGCGCTCGAGACCGGCGCGGACGGGACCATCGTGCGCTGCCATTGCCACGATCCATCCTGGCAGAACTGGCCGGTGCTGCAGCACGCGATCATGGGGAACATCGTGCCTGACTTCCCGCTCATCAACAAATCCTTTAACCTCAGTTACGCGGGGCACGATCTCTGATGTGGCAGATACTGAAACAGATCCGGCGCGGCGGCCTGCCGGCGGAACCGGCGCCGCAGCCGGACGCCGAAGCGGCCGAAGTCGCGCGCATCCAGGACGATCTGCGCGCCATTCTAGGCCGCGCCCTGACCATCCGCGCGGTGGACGCCGGCTCCTGCAATGGCTGCGAGCTGGAATTGAATGCGCTCAGCAATCCCTATTACAACATCGAAGGCCTGGGCATCAAGTTTACGGCCAGCCCGCGCCATGCGGACCTGCTGCTGGTGACCGGGCCGGTGACGCGCAACATGGAAAGCGCGCTGAAGGCCGCCTACGAGGCGACGCCCGACCCCAAGCTGGTGGTGGCGATCGGCCAATGCGCCTGCGACGGCGGGGTGTTCGGGGAGAGCTATGCCAGCTGCGGCAAGGTGGCGAATGTGATTCCGGTGGATGTGCTGGTGCCGGGCTGCCCGCCCACGCCGATCGAGATCCTGCGCGGCATCCTGACCGCCGTCGCCAAATAGTCATCCCCGCGCAAGCGGGGACCCCTGGTGCGCCGCGTGCCATCTGCATATGCGCAGAGGTCCCCGCCTGCGCGGGGATGACGGGGATTAGCCGACGACGAAGCGCTTGGAGGGGCCGGCGCCGCTGGTCTGGCCGGACGGGCCGTAGGTGGTGGTGTCGGTGTCGCTCGCGGCGAGTTTCATGGCGGCGATCACGGTCTGGTTATGCGCCAGCTGGCGCCCGATCAGCATGCCGTTCACGCGGTTCAGTTCCTTGGCCGTGCGGGTGTGCTCGAGCAGCTCTTCCCACAGGGTCAGGGCGGCAGCGTCACCGGCCGCGGCCAGGTAGGCGGACATGCCTTCTTCCTCCGCCGGAAAGCCGGCGGCGGCGAGTTGCTGGTGGCGCTGGGAGGCCGATGCGGCCAGTTGCTGGATGAGATCCGACTTGCGGGGAGTGAGGGCCGCCAAGCTGTCCGTGTCCGCGTTCACCAGAAGATCCTGCTCCTCCTTGAGGACGTCCAGCAGGCTGGTGATGAGTTGGTGTTCCTGTTGCAGTGCGTTCGTCAGGCTTGGCGTGATGGTCATGGTATCTAGCGTTTGCGGGCGTGCAGCAGGTCCCGGACTGTTTCGAGCAGCCCGTCTGCCACCTTTTCGGTATTGACCTGGTATTGGCCGTCCGCGATCGCCAGCTTGATGCGCTCCACCTTCTTGGTGTCGAACACCGCGCCGCTCCCGCCGACAGCACTGGCCAGGGCCTGGCCTTGCGCGGACAGACGCACACTGTCGCTCGACGCCTGGGTGGACGCCGGCGTGGCAGCTGCCGCCTTGTCGGTTTTCGCGCCCGGAGTCGCCGTATTTCCTACCGGCAGCCCCTGGGGACCTTTCAGTGTATCGTTGATTTTCACAGCATCATCCTTGTCTGGCGGAGAAACCTTCCCCGGGATCTGCGCTAAATATCGGCCGCTCGCGCCCGAACTTTAGTCCAACCGGTAGAAAATTTTTCAACGGTCCTTAGAACGTCACCTCGACCACGCCTCCAGCCTGGGCCAGGCCGCTCACCACCGCGCCGCTGGCGGTGCGTACCTGCACCACCTGGCCGGCGGCGGCGGTGCCGATGGCCCGTCCCTCGGCGGACACCGCGAAACCGGCGCCCGATGACACTACCCGCACCAGCTGGCCTTGCTGCACCACCGGCTGGCTCTTCAAGTTGTCTAGACGTAAAGGCGTGCCGGCCGGCAGGGACACGGTCGGCAGCTTGCCGATCACCTGGGCCGCTTCGGTCGCCACGCCGTTCGGCAGGGCGGCCAGGTCGCCTTTGATCGTGACCAGCTGGACCGCGGCGATGGGCTGGCCCTGGGCCAGCGGCACGGCGGCGGCCACATAGTCGGTCAGGACGCTCACCTGCGCCTGAATATACACGGTCCACGGATTGGGTGCGGCGCAGCGCACGCCCACTGTGGTTTTTCCCCACGGGCGCGCGCCCGGCAGCTGGAAGGCGGCCGGGGCCGGGCAGGCGGCCAGGAACACGCGCGGATCGAGCGCGCCTACCGTGATCGTCACTTTGCCGGGCAGGCCGGCGCTCTGGGTCTGGAGATACTGTGCGGCCAGCTGGCGCAGGGCTTCCCCGTCCTGGCGGGCGGGCGCGTCGGCGCGGGCCAGGGTGCAGCACAGGAGCAGGGCGGTCAGGAGCAGGCGTTTCATGATGCGTCCATCTTAGAACAGCCCCGCGCGCGTGAAGCGGGAATAAGCCCCTATTTGCGGTCCCTTATCCTTCGATTGGTTTGACTTTCTCTTCCGTAATATCGAACCTGTCATCACTAGGAATCTGCCGGAGAACGGCCATGGTTGGCAAACTCGACGACTACTTGCGCTTCAACGAACTGGCACTGAACCTGCGGGCCCAGCGCCAGCAGCTGCTCGCGTCGAACATCGCGAACGCGGACACGCCCAACTACAAGGCCCGCGACATCGATTTCGCCAACGCGCTGCAGGGCGCCCTGACCCGGACCACCCCGCCGGCCGGCGTGCTGGCGGCCACCGATCCGCGCCATATCGACAACGCCCAGGCCAACCCGGACCTGCTGCCCGACGGCACCCCGGTCCTGTACCGCCAGCCGGCCCAGGCCTCGGTCGACGGCAACACGGTCGACATGGACGTCGAGCGCAACCAGTTCGCCGACAACGCCGTGCGCTACGAGGCGGGCGTCACGATGATCAATATGCAGATCAAGGGCCTGTTGGCCGCGATCCAGGGAGGTAGCTGATCATGTCGCTGTTTAATATCTTCAATGTGTCGGGCTCGGCCATGAGCGCCCAGGCCCAGCGCCTGAACACGGTGGCCTCGAACCTGGCCAACGCCGACAGCGCCACCAGCAGCACCGGCGAAGCCTACCGCGCCAAGCAGGTAGTGTTCGAGGCGGTGCCGACCGAGGCCGGCGGCAGCGCGGTGCGCGTGGCCCAGGTGGTGGAGGATCCGTCCCCGCTCAAGCAGGTCTACGATCCCAAGCATCCGCTGGCCGACGACAAGGGCTACGTCACCATGCCGAACGTGAACGTGGTCGACGAGATGGTCAACATGCTGTCCGCCTCGCGCTCCTACCAGACCAACGTCGAGACCATGAACGCCGCCAAGTCCATGCTCATCAAGACACTTTCCATCGGCTCGTAAACGAAAGGCTGATCATGGCAACCACCGTCGACTCCGCCGCCAGCAAGGTCTCCGATGACCTGCTGGCCGCGATGAACCCGAAGAAGAACACCACCGCCACCGGCGAGGATGTGGGCGCGGCCACCGACAAGTTCATGACCCTCTTGGTCACCCAGCTCAAGAACCAGGACCCGCTCAACCCGATGGACAACGCCCAGCTCACCAGCCAGCTGGCCCAGCTGTCGACCGTGACCGGCGTGAACAAGTTGAACGACACGCTCGAGTCGCTCAAGTCCAGCTATCAGTCCTCGGCCGCGCTGCAGGCGACCCAGATGATCGGCCACGGCGTGCTGGTCAACGGCAACAAGGTCGAGCTCTCCGGGAGCAAGGGCATCATGGGCGTGCAGCTGGACAGCCCGGCCGACAAGGTGCAGCTCGTCATCACCGACTACCGCACCGGCAAGGACGTGCAGACCATCGACCTGGGCGGCCAGCAGGCCGGGGTCGTGCCCGTGGCCTGGGACGGCGTGCCCGACCCGAGCAAGAAGGACGCCGACGGCAAGCCCATCACGCTCAAGGACGGCACCTACGGCTTCCGCGTGGTGGCCACCCGCGGCGGCGAAACGCTCACCGATGCCACCGCGCTGCAGTTCGACAGCGTGGTCAGTGTCACCAGCAGTGCCAAGGACGGCACCAAATTGAATCTGTCGAGCCTGGGCCCCCGCACCATGGACGACGTGAAGCAGACGTTCTGATCGGCTTCGATACTATTTCAACAGGAGAACCAACATGTCTTTCCAACAGGGTCTTTCCGGTCTGAACGGCGCAGCCAAATCGCTCGACGTCATCGGCAACAACATCGCCAACGCCAGCACCGTCGGCTTCAAGGGATCGCAGGCGCAATTCGCGGACGTGTACGCGAACTCGCTCAACGGTGCGGGCGGCAACCAGGCCGGTATCGGCTCCAAGGTCACCCAGATCGCGCAGCAGTTCACGCAAGGTAACATCGAGTCGTCCAACAACCCGCTCGACATCGCCATCAACGGCGCCGGCTTCTTCCGCACCACGGTGTCGGGCGCCGTGCAGTACAGCCGCAACGGCCAGTTCTCGCTGGACAAGGAAGGCTACATGGTCAACGCCCAGGGCGCCAAGCTGACCGGCTACCAGGCCAATGACCGCGGCGTGCTGCTCAAGGGCGCGCCGGTGCCGATCCAGATCAACACCCAGGACTTGTCGCCGATCGCCACCGCCAACGTCCAGACCCAGATCAACCTGGACTCGGGCAGCACGGTCCCGACCACGGTGCCGTTCAACGAAAACGATCCGAGCAGCTACAACAAGCAGACCCCGGTCGACGTCTACGACACCCTCGGCAATCCGCACGTGATGTCGATGTACTACGTGAAGACCGGCGCCGGCACCTGGGACGTGTACGTCGCCAGCGACGGCGTGGAGATCACCAATAAGGGCGTGTCCCAGGCCTCCGAGCAGGATCCGGACTGCGTGGCCGCGCGCGCCGCCTACTCCACCTCGCTGACCGTGGTGCCGCGCGACCAGGCCGCCATCGACGCGACCTCGCAGGCCGCGATCGACTACGCCACCGTGGCCGGCAACGTGGTGGCCGCCGCGGCCGCCGACGCCGGCGCCACTGCCGAACAGCAGCAGGCCATCATCGACGCCGCCACCTCGGCCGGCGCCACGGCCGGCATCAACACCGAGCAGATCGACGTCCTGATTTCCGCCGCCGTGCACGTGCCGCCGGTGCGCGTGGGCCACTTGAACTTCGATTCCAACGGCGCCCTGTCGACCGCCCTGATGGCGCCGCAGACCTTGCCCTTGACGGTCAGCCTGCCGATCTATCCGCCCACCGGCGCGGCCCAGTCGCTGTCGATCCAGCTCGGCTTCTCCGGTTCGACCCAGTACGGCGCGGCCACCAGCGAAAAACGCACCACCCAGGACGGCTACACGGCCGGTCACCTGCAGCGCTTCTCGGCCGGCTCGGACGGCATCATCCTCGGCCAGTATTCGAACGGCCAGTCGCAGCCGCTGGGCCAGATCGTGCTGGCCAACTTCGACAACCCGAACGGCCTGTCCCCGCTCGGCAACAACGCCTGGGCCGAGACCTCGACCTCGGGCGTGCCCCTGATCGGCACGCCGAACTCCGGTTCGCTGGGCGTGCTGCAGTCGTCGGCGGTGGAGAACTCGAACGTGGACTTGACGGCGGAACTGGTCAACATGATCACGGCGCAGCGCGTCTACCAGGCCAACGCCCAGACCATCAAGACCCAGGACTCGGTCCTGCAAACGCTGGTGAACCTGCGCTAAGCGCGGCTTAGGGCTGAACCGTCATGGACCGCCTCGTCTACACCGTCGCCTCCGGCGCCAAGCACATCCTGGAGCAGCAGGCGACGACCTCGCACAACCTGGCCAACGTCACCACCACCGGCTTCAAGGCGCAGATCGACGCCTTCCGCGCGGTGCCGGTGCAAGGCGAGGGCCTGCCCACGCGCGCCTTCGTGGTCAATGCGACGGTGGGGGCGGACTTCTCGTCCGGCCCCTTGCAGATCACGGGGCGCGACCTGGACGTCGCGGTCAAGGGCCAGGGCTGGATCGCGGTCCAGATGCCCGACGGGACCGAGGCCTATACCCGCAACGGCGCCCTGCAAATGAGCCCGAACGGCCTGCTCACCACGGCCGGCGGCTTGCCGGTCGCCGGCGACGGCGGGCCGATCACGATTCCGCCGGAAGTGACGGTGGCCATCGGCGGCGACGGCACCGTCTCGACCATCGCCACCACCACCAAGCCGGGCGCGCCGACCACGCTCGGGCGCCTGAAGCTGGTCAATCCGCCGGCCCAGGACCTGGTGCGCGGCGACGACGGCCTGTTCCGCCTGCGCGACGGCAGCGCCGCCAACGCCGACCCCAACGTGGTGGTCGCGGGCGGGGCGCTGGAAGGATCGAACGTCAATCCGGTCGATTCGATGGTCAACATGATCTCGCTCGCGCGCTCGTTCGAGACGCAAATGAGCCTCCTGAAGAACGCCGAGAATAACGAGGCGAAAGCGACGCAGATCCTCGCTTTGGGTTGATGGGGGGCGGCGCATAATCCTCTCATGCGTACTAGCAGGAGAGAATCATGATTCGTTCCCTTTTCATCGCCAAGACCGGTCTGGAAGCCCAGCAGACCCAGCTCGACGTCATCACCAACAACCTGTCCAACGTCAGCACCAACGGCTTCAAGCGCTCGCGCGCGGTGTTCGAGGACCTGCTGTACCAGAACGTGCGCCAGCCCGGCGCCCAGTCCTCGCAGCAGACCAATCTCCCGTCCGGCCAGCAGATCGGCACCGGCGTGCGCGCCGTGGCCACCGAGCGCATCTTCACCCAGGGTAATCCCCAGCAGACCGGCAACGACAAGGACCTGATGGTCAACGGGAACGGCTTCTTCCAGGTCCTGCTCCCGGACGGCACCACGGCCTACACCCGCGACGGTTCGTTCCAGAAGGACTCCAACGGCCAGCTGGTGACCGCCTCCGGCTACGTGATCCAGCCGGCCATCACGATTCCCGCCAACGCCCAGTCGGTCACGGTGGCCAAGGACGGCACCGTGTCCGTCACGCTGCCCGGCACCACCACCCCGACCCAGGTCGGCACCTTGCAGCTGTCCACCTTCGTCAATCCGGCCGGGCTGGAAGCGAAGGGCGAAAACCTGTACGTGGAGACCGGCGCCTCCGGCAACGCCAACACCAACACCCCCGGCACCAACGGCGCCGGCGTGATCCTGCAGGGCTATGTCGAGTCGTCCAACGTCAACGTGGTCGAGGAGATGGTCAACATGATCCAGACCCAGCGCGCCTACGAAATCAACAGCAAGGCCATCACCACCTCGGACCAGATGCTGCAAAAGCTCGCCCAGCTGTGATGGGAGCCGCCATGAACCGCTTTGTCCCCTTGATCCTCGTGCTGCTGGCGCTGGCCGGCTGCGCCACCACGCCCAGCACCATCGTCGCCGTGCCCACCAGCGCCCGTCCGCTGCCGCCGGACGATTCCGCGCAGGCCGCCAACGGCGCCATCTTCCAGGTGGCCCAGTACCGGCCCCTGTTCGAGGACCGCCGCGCGCGCCACGTGGGCGACACCCTGATCGTGTCCATCGACGAGAACACCAGCGCCAACAAGACCGGCTCTAGCTCGGGCAGCAAGAGCGGCTCGGCCAGCTTCACGGGACCGGCCGTGCTGTCCTCGCGCTTCGGGTCCACCATTTCGACCACGGCCGACTCCAAGTTCGCCGACGCCGACAAGCAAAGCGCCAGCAACACCTTCACCGGCACCATCGCCGTCACCGTCACCGAAGTGCTGGCCAACGGCAACCTGATCGTGGCCGGCGAAAAACAGGTGGCCATGAACAAGGGGATCGAATTCATCCGCTTCTCCGGCATGGTCAACCCGGACAGCATCTCGGCCAACACCGTGTCCTCGACCCAGGTCGCGGACGCGCGCGTCGAGTACCGCACCAACACCCGCCTGGACCGCGCCGAGATGAATTCGATGCTCGCGCGCTTCTTCCAGTCCGTGCTGCCGTTCTGAGGAGGACACCATGCGCTTCGCATTCGCCGCTCTCGGTCTGGCCTGCGCCCTCGCGGGCGGGGCCGCCCAGGCCGAGCGCCTCAAGGACCTCGCTTCCATCGCCGGCGTGCGCGAGAACCAGCTGACCGGCTACGGCATCGTGGTCGGCCTGGACGGCACCGGCGACCAGACCACCCAGACCCCGTTCACCGTGCAGTCCATCTTGGCCATGCTGCAGCAGCAGGGCGTGACCCTGCCGGCCGGCACCAGCCTGCAGCTCAAGAACGTGGCCGCGGTCAGCGTGACCACCTCGCTGCCCGCCTTTGCCCAGCCGGGCCAGACCATCGACATCACCGTGTCCTCGATCGGTAACGCCAAGAGCCTGCGCGGCGGCACCCTGGTCATGACCCCGCTGCGCGGCGCGGACGGCCAGATCTACGCCATGGCGCAAGGGAACGTGCTGGTGGGCGGCGTCGGCGCCCAGGCCGGCGGGACCCAGACCGTGGTCAACCATCTGTCGGTCGGCAAGATCGCCAACGGCGCGACGGTCGAACGCGCGGTGCCGGTCGCCCTCGGCAAGGACAACCAGATCCGCCTCGAACTGAAGCAGACCGACTTCGCCACCGCCGCCAAGGTGGTCGAGGCGGTCAACAACCAGTTCGGCCCCGGCGTGGCCACGGCCCTCGACGGGCGCGTGATCCGGGTGCTGACCCCGTCCTCGTCCGACCAGCGGGTGGCCTTCATCGGCCTCTTGCAGAACATCGACGTGGCGCCCGACCTCGGGATGGCCAAGGTGATCATGAACGCGCGCACCGGCTCGGTGGTGATGAACCAGGCCGTGACGCTCGACCCGTGCGCCATCTCGCACGGCAACCTGTCGGTCACCATCTCGAGCGACCCGCAGGTGAGCCAGCCGGCCCCGTTCTCGGGCGGGAAGACGGTGGTCACCCAGAACACCAGCGTGGAAGTGAAGAAGGATCCGGGCAAGGTGGTCCTGGTCAAGGGCGGCGCTTCGCTGTCCGAAGTGGTCAAGGCCATGAACGCGATCGGCGCCTCGCCCCAGGACCTGCTGTCGATCCTGCAGGCGCTCAAGGCGGCCGGTTCGCTGCACGCGGAACTGGAAATCATCTGAGGCTGGCGTGATCAAGCAGACCGACCTGTCCGGCAAACTGGCCTTCGACGCGAAAGGGCTGGGCGAGCTCAAGCGCGCCGCGCACGGCAATTCGCCGGAAGCGCTGCGTGGCGCGGCGACCCAGTTCGAGGCCATGTTCGTCAACATGATGCTCAAGTCCATGCGCGACGCCACGCCCCAGGACGGCATGTTCGACAGCCAGGAAACCAAGACTTTCACCACCATGCTGGACCAGCAGCTGTCCCAGACCATGGCCAAGCGCGGGGTCGGCCTGGCGGACGTGCTGGTGCGCCAGCTCGCGGCCAACCAGCAGGCGCTGGCGGTGGCGGGCGACGCGCCGGCGGCCAATCCGGGCACGCCGTTCGCGCCGCACCGCATCAGCGACAGCGCCAAGCGCGCCGACACCCGGCTCGAACCCCTGGCCGCCGCCAACACCAGCGCGTCCGGCGGCGCCGCGAAAGCGAAGGCGCCGCACATCCAGTCCTTCCAGGACAAGCTGACCGTCCACGCCGAGGCGGCGGCGCGCGTCACCGGCGTGCCGGCCAAGTTCATGCTCGGCCAGGCCGCGCTGGAGTCGGGCTGGGGCCGGCACGAGATCCGCAACGCCGACGGCAGCACCAGCCACAACCTGTTCGGCATCAAGGCCGGCAAGGACTGGAAGGGCAAGGTCGCCACCGCCGTCACCACGGAATATGTGAACGGCGTGCCGCACACGCGGGTCGAGCGCTTCCGCGCCTACGACAGCTACGCCGACAGCTTCAAGGATTACGCACGCCTGCTGGCCAACAATCCGCGCTACCAGCAAGTGCTGGCCCACGGCGGCGACGCCGCCAGCTTCGCCCACGGGCTGCAGAAGGCCGGCTACGCCACCGACCCCTTCTACGCCACCAAGCTGACCCGCATCATCAAACAGCACCTTATTGGTTGACGGCAATGCATCTTATCAACCTATCATCAAGTTTCCTGAAAAGCGGTCGTTAACAGGGCATCAAGGAGGGGTTACACCATGGCAGCGAGCATTCTCAGTATCGGCAAGAGCGGGTTGTATGCCGCTCAGCTCGGCCTGGCGACGACCGGTCACAACATCGCCAACGCCAACGTGCCCGGCTATTCGCGCCAGCTGGTGATCCAATCCTCCGCCCCGGCCCAGGACCTCGGCTTCGGCTTTCTCGGCAGCGGCACGGAAGTGGCCCAGATCCAGCGCTACTCGGACGAGTTCCTGAACGCCCAGGTGCGCACCGCCCAGGCGTCCAAGAGCTCGCTCGACTCCTTCGAGGCCCAGATTTCCCAGGTCGACGACCTGATGTCGGACACCGCGTCCGGCCTGTCGCCGGCCCTGCAAGACTTCTTCAAGGGGGTGCAGGACGTGGCCTCCAACCCGGCGTCCTCGGCCTCGCGCCAGGCCTTGCTCTCGACCGCAGACTCGCTGGCCGCGCGCTTCCAGGCCATGAACGGGCGCCTGCAGGAGGTGCGCGACGGGGTCAACACGGAGATCACGACCAGCGTCACCCTGATCAACTCCTACGCCGGCCAGATCGCCGACCTGAACGACAAGATCGCCGGCTTTTCCGACCGCCTGAATTCCTCGCCCAACGACCTGCTCGACCAGCGCGACCAGCTCGTGGCCGAGCTGAACAAGCTGGTCAAGGCCACCGTGGTGGCGGGCGACAAGAACAGCGTGACGGTGTCGATCGGCAAAGGCTACCCCCTGGTGGTGGGCAAGAAGGCCTTCGAGCTGGCCGCCACCCGTTCGCCCACCGACCTCACCCGGGTCGAGATCGGCTACCAGACTTCGGACCGGATCACCGTGCTGGCCGAGGACGCGCTCTCGGGCGGCCAGCTGGGCGGCCTGCTCCAGTTCCGCTCCGAGACGCTGGACCGGGTGCAAAATTCCCTGGGCCGGATCGCGATCGGCCTGGCCTACCAGTTCAACGCCCAGCACCGCCTGGGCCAGGACAACAACGGCGAGCTGGGCGGCGAGTTCTTCAAGCAGGCCGACGCCTACGTGGGCGCCTCGATCAACAACAGCACCGCCAGCACGGCCGCGATCAGCGCCGTGGTGGCCGATCCGAACGCGCTGTCGCAGAGCGACTACAGCCTCAATTTCGACGGCACCAACTACGTGCTGACGCGCCAGTCGGACAAGCACCAGACCATCATCACCACCCCGCAGAGCGGCCCGCAGCGGGTCGATGGCATCGACATCACGGTCGCCGGCGCGGCCGTCACCGGCGACGCTTTCGTGATCCGTCCGACCATCCAGGGCGCGTCCCAGTTCGCCGTGACCCTGAGCGACCGCAACAAGATCGCCGCCGCCGCGCCGATCACGACCTCGGCCCCGCTGTCGAACACCGGCTCCGGCACCATCGACGCGGGCGCCGTCAACAGCGCCTACGTCGGCAACCAGCTGGCCGCACCGATCACGCTCAGCTTCGATGCCGCGACCAACAGCTTCAGCGGCTTTCCGCCGGCGGCGACGATCGTCGTCACGAACAGCGCCGGCACCAGCACCACCTACCCGGCCGGCACGGCGCAGGTGCCGTTCACGGCCGGCGCCAAGGTCAGCTTCGCCGGCATCGACATCAAGCTCGACGGCCAGCCGGAGAACGGCGACAGCTTCACCATCGCGCCCAACGCCGCCGGCGTGGGCGACAACCGCAACATGCGCCTGCTGGGCGACCTGCAGACCAAGAACGTGCTGGACAACGGCAGCGCCACCTTCCAGGGCGCCTATGCCGAGATGACCAGCTACGTCGGCAACAAGACGCGCGAGGTCCAGGTCAACGCCAAGGCCGCGGCCAGCCTGTACGAGCAGGCCTCGAACTCGCAGCAGAGCGTGTCCGGCGTGAACCTGGACGAGGAAGCGGCCAACCTGCTGCGCTACCAACAGGCCTACCAGGCGGCCGGCAAAGTCATGCAAATCGCCAGCACGTTGTTCGACGCGCTGCTGTCCATCGGAGCACGATAATCATGTTACGCGTCAGCACTCGCACCGTTTACGAAACCGGCACCACCCAGCTGTCGTCGCTGCAGGCGCAGATCGCGCGGACCCAGCAGCAGCTCTCGACCAACCGCCGCATCCTGTCGCCCTCGGACGACCCGATCGCCTCGGCCCGGGCGCTGGAAGTGACGCAGTCGCAGTCGATCAACACCCAGTACGCCACCAATCGCCAGAATGCGCGCACCTCGCTGTCGCAGGTCGAGCTGGCGCTGCAGGGCACCACCTCGCTGATCCAGGACGTGCAGACCCTGGCCGTCAACGCCGGCAACGGTTCGCTCACCCAGGCCGACCGCGAATCGATCGCCACCGAACTCGAAGGCCGCCTGCAGGACTTGCTGGGCCTGGCCAATACCTCGGATGGCGCCGGCAGCTATCTGTTCTCCGGCTTTAAATCGACCACCCAGCCGTTCACCCTGACCGCCACCGGCGCCCAGTACCACGGCGACCAGGGCCAGCGCGAGCTGCAGGTCGGTTCCTCGCGCAAGGTGCCGATTTCCGATTCCGGGTCCTCGGTGTTCGAATCTAACCCGACCGGCAACGGCTATTTCGAGACGGCGCCGAATGCGGGCAACGCCGCGCGCGGCGGCTCGGGCATCATTTCCTCCGGCACGGTGGCCGACGCGACCCTGCTGACCGGGCACAATTACGCGATCAACTTCGCGGTGGCCAACGGCAGCACCACCTACACCGTCACCGACACCACCACCGGGCTGCCGGTGACGGCCGCGCCGGTGGCGTTCCAGGAGGGGCAGCAGATCACCTTCGACGGCCTGGCCTTCGACATCAAGGGCCAGCCGGCGGACGGCGACCAGTTCACGATCGCCCCGTCGCAGCGGCAGTCGGTGTTCACCACCCTGACCAACCTGCTGGGCGCGCTGCGCACGCCGGCCACCGGCGCGGCGGGCGTGGCCCAGCTGACCAATTCGCTCAAGTCGGCCAGCGACAACCTCAACAACTCGCTGGACAATGTGCTGTCGGTGCGCGCCTCGATCGGCTCGCGCCTGAAGGAAATGGATTACCTGGACAGCACCGGCGACGACCTCAACATCCAATACGCCTCCACGCTGTCCCAGCTGCAAGACCTGGACACGGTGGCGGCCATCTCGGAATTCTCGCAGCAGCAATTCACGCTGGAAGCGGCCCAGAAGTCCTTCAAGACCCTGACCGGCCTGTCCCTCTTCAACTTCATCGGCTGATTCAAATCGGGGACAGACCCCATTTTCCGGGCAACTAACTAGTTGCCTGGAAAATGGGGTCTGTCCCCGATTTGCGTTTACGTGGGCTTGACGGCGAGCAGCGGGCTGGCCTCGTCCAGCAGGCCGCGGTGCTGGGCGAGCGGGCTGGCGGCCAGCTGGTCCACCCGGCCGTCGTACAGGCGCAGCTGGCGCACGGCCTGCTCCACCGCCGCCGCCAGGGCGCCCGCCGCCGGCGGCGCGACGTCCAGCCGGAACGGCTGGGCGCTCTCGCTCTGCACTTCGTAGCCGCGCAAGGCCTGGGTCAGCTGGGCCACGTTGGCCTGCAAACCTTCGTTGCGGTCGGCCACGAACCAGACGTCGGCCACGTCGCGCGTGCTGCCGTCCGTGCCGGTGTAGCTGCCGGTGTAGCCGATCCAGTTGCCGGCGTTCTTGGCGCTGGCCGCCTGCGCCGCCGTGGCGATCGAGGCCACGCCCGCCTGCGGCAAGCCCAATAGTTCGCCGGCCTGGCTCACGCCGTCCGCGTTCGCGTCCACCCACACCCGCAGCTGGCCGAACACGGCGTCGCCGGCGTCGATCCGGCCGTCGTGGTTCCCGTCCAGCTCGGCCAGAGCGGCGAAGCCGTTGGGCGCGCTGCCGCCCGCCACCGGGGTGACGGTGCCGAACAGCTCGGCGCCGCTGTCGATCGTGCCGTTGCCGTTGCGGTCGAGCGCGAGCAGGCCGTCGCCGCCGCCGACCCAGCCGGTGTGCACGGCCCGGCCCTGGGCGTACAGGTCGAACCTGACCCCGGCGCCGATCTCCAGCGTGGCCACGCCATCGCCGTTCAGGTCAAGCACCAGCGGGCTGCCGGCCGGCAGCACCGCCAGCTGGCTGGAGGACAGGGCCGCCATCTGGGCGCTGGTCAGGGCGCACACCTGCTTGGAGTCGAGCGCGGCCAGCTCGCTGTTGTCCAGACCGGCGATCTGGGCGGTAGTGAGCGCCGCGATCTGGGTCGGTTTGAAGGCCCGGATCTGGGCCGACGACAGGAAGTTGAGCTGCTCGGGCGTGAGCGCCTGCAATTGCTGCGAGCGCAGGGCGGCCAGCTGGGTGCTGCGCAGGAAGGGAATCTCGTCGATCGTCAGGGACTGGATCTGGGCGCTGCTCAGCTCGATCAGCAGACGGGTCGACAGCGCGGTCACCTGCTGGGTCGACAGGTTGGCCAGCTGATCCGTGTTCAGCCCGGGCGCCTGCCGGAAGCTGAGCTGGGCCATCTGGGCGCTGCTCAGCGTCAGGAACAGGTCCGTGTCGAGTCCGGCCAGCTGGTCGCTCGACAGGGCGCCCGCCTGGGACGTGCTGAGGTAGGACAGGCTGCCGAGCGCGGCCAGCTGGTCCGGGGCGAGGACGCGGATTTGCAGCGTGGTCAGGGCGCGCAGCTGCACCGAGGTAAACGCCGGCAACTCGTCGGTGGTCAGGCTGGCGATCTGCACCGTACGCAGGCCCTGCAGCTGGGCCGACGTGAGCGCGCGCAGGTCGGCCGCCTCCAGCGCCTGCAGCTGGTCGCTGGTGAGCGCGTTGAGCAGCATGGTCGGCAGGCCGCGGAACTGGGCCGTCGTCAGGGCGTTGATCTGGTCGCTCGACAGATAGGCCAGCTGGCTGCTGCGCAAGCCGGCCAGCTGGTTGCTGCGCAGGGTGGGCATCAGTTCGGGGCCGAGCGCGGCCAGCTGGTCGCTGCTCAGGCCGTTCAGCTGGCTGCTGCTCAGGCCGTTCAAGCTCGGCAACACGGCGACCTGGTCGGTGTTGAGCGCGCTCAGCTGGACCGTGTTCAGGCTGGCGATCTGGGCCGTGTTCCAGGCCGGGATCTGGTCGGTGGTGAGCGCGCTCAGCAGGTCGGTGCTGAGTTTGCTGACCTGGAAGCTGGTCAGGGCGGCCAGGTCGACCAGTTCGATCGCTGCCACCTGGTCGCTGTTCAGGCCGCGCAGGGCGCTGGTCGAGAAGGCGCGGAACTGCTGGGTGGTGAAGGCCGCGATCTGGTCGGCCGTGAGGGTGCTGAGCTGGACGCTCGTCAAGGCCGCCACCTGGGCCGTCTTGAGGCTCTGGATGCGGTCGGCGTCGAACAGGGCCAGCTGGTCGCTTGGCAGGGCGCCCACCTGGCTGCTGTTGAAACCGCCCAGCGAGGGCAGCACGGCCAGCTGGTCGGTGCTCAAGGCCCGGATCTGAACCGCCGTGAGCGCGGCCAGCTGGGGCGTGGTCAAGGCCCCGATCTGGTCGGTGGTGAAGGCGACGATCTGGTCCGTGCGCAGGGTGGGGATCTGCTGGCTCGACAGGGCGGCCACGTCGCCCAGTTCGAGCGCGGCCAGCTGATCCGAATTGAGGCCGCGCAGGGCGCTGGTGGACAAGGCCCGCATCTGGCCGGTGGACAGGGCCACCAGCTGGTCGGAATTGAGTACGCTCACTTGGAGCGAGGTGAGCAGGTTCGCCTGACGCGTGCTGAAGCTCGTCACGTGCTCGCCGTCGAGGGTCTGCAGCTGATCGGTCGTCAGGGCGCGCACGCCGTCCTCGCCCAGGGGCGCGAGACTGGTCAGGGCCTGCAGCTGGTCGCTCGACAGGGTGCGGATCTGGACGCTGGTCAGGGCCGCCAGGGCCGCGCTGGGCAGCCCCGGCAGCTGGTCCGTCGTGAGGCCGGGCAGCTGGTCGGAATTGAGCAGGGCGAACTGGCTGCTGCGCAGGCCCGCCACATCGTCGGCTTCGATGGCGGCGATCTGGTCCGAACTCAGGCCGCGGATGGCCAGGCTGGACAGGGCGCGCAGCTGGGACGCGGTCAAGGCCACCATCTGGCTGGTGCTCAGGGCCATCACCTGGGCCGAACTCAGGGCGCCGATCTGGACCGAGGTCAGGGTGCCGAGGTGGGTGTCGTCGAAGCTGGCCAGGCGGTCCGTGCTCAGGGCCGCGATCTGCAAGGTGCCGAGATAGGCGAGCGAATCGAACATCGCGAACTGGTCCGAACTGAGCGCGGCCAGCTGGGTGCTGGTGAGGCTGGCCAGCTGGTTGGTGGCGAGGGCCGCCAACTGGTCGGTGGTGAAGGCGGCCACCTGCAGGCTCGACAGGCTGCGCAGCTGGGACGTCGCCAGGCTGCCCACGTCCCACACCGGCAGGGCCGGAATCTGGTCGGTGGACAGGCCCGCGATGGCGCGCGAACCGAGCGCGCGCAACTGCTGGGCGCTCAGCTGGCCGAGCTGGTCGGTGTTGAGGCTGGCTGCCTGCAGGGTCGTCATGGCGCTCAGGGCGGCCGTGTTGAGCACGGCGATCTGGGCCGTGCTCAAGGCCAGGATCTGATCGCTGTTCAGCACCCCGAACTGGGGCGCGCGCAGGGCCGCCACGTCTTCCAGTTCGAGCGCGGCGATATGGTCGCTGGTGAAGGCGGCCAGCATGCGGGTCGGCAGGCCGGAGGCCTGCTGGGTAGTGAGGGCCACCACCTGGTCGGTCGACAGCAGGGCGACCTGGTCGCTGCGCAGGCCGACCAGCTGCTGGGTGGCGAGGGCGGCGATGACCCAGGTGGCGATGGTGCCGATCTGATCGGTCGTCAGGGCCGCCAGGTCGTCGCTGCCCATGGCGCGCCAGCTGACCAGGGCGGCCAGCTGGTCGGTCGTCAGCACCGGGATCTGGCTGCCGTGCAGGGCGCCGATCTGGGCGCTGTTGAGCGCGCCGATCTGGTCGGTGGTCAGCACGGCGATCTGGTCCGTGTTGAAGGCGGCCAGCTGCTTCAGGCTCAGGCCCGGCATGTCGCCCGCTTCGATCGCCAGCACCGCGTCCGTGGACAGGGCGCGCAGGGCGGCCGTGGTCAGGCCGGCCAGCTGGGACGAGTCGAGAATGGCGATCTGGTCGGTGGTCAGCACGGCGCTTTGCTGGCTGGTCAGGGCGGCCAGCTGCTTGGTGCTGAGGGTGGCCAGGTCGAGCGGCAGGATGGCGGCCACCCGGGTGGTGGACAGGCCGGCGATCTGGGTCGGGGTATAGGTGGAGATCGAGCCCAGCGACAGCTGCTGGGCGGTGGACAGGGCGCCGATCTGGGCCGCGGTGAGCACGTTGATCTCGGCCGAGCTCATCGCGTGCAGCTGCAAGGTGGTCATGGCCGCGAACTGGTCGCTGGTCAGGGCCCGCACCTGGTCGCTGCGCAGGGTCGCGATGACCTGGGTGTCGAGCGCGGGGATCTGGTCCGTGGTCAGGCCCTGCAGGCTGGCGTTGGGCAGGGCCCGCATCTGGCCGCTGGTCAGGGTGCTGACCTGGTCGGTGGTCAGGCTGGCCACCTGGAACGGGCGCAGGGCCGCCAGCTGGGTCGACTTGAGGGTGGCGAAGGCGGTGCTGAGCAGGGCCGGCAGCTGGTCGGTCGTCAAGCCGGCGATCTGCTGGGTGCGCAGCACCGTCAGCTCGGGCAGGGCGTTGAGCTGGTCCGAGGTGAGCGCGGCTATGTCGCGCGTTTCGATCGAGACCACCTGCAGCGAGGTCAGGGCGCCGATCTGGGTGCTGGTGATGGCCTGGATCTGGTCGCTGCGCAGCTTTACGATCTGCAAGGTGGTCAGGGCCGCCACGTCTTCCAGCTCGAGCATGGGCAGCTGGTCGGTGGTCAAGCCGCCCAGGCTCACGGTATTGATCGCGCGCCACTGGCTGCTGGTGAGCGCGACCAGCTGGTCGCTGCCGAGCGCGGCGATCTGGGTCGCCGTGAAGGCCCGGATCTGGCCGCTGCTCAGGCTTTGCAAGTCGTCCGTGACCAGGGCCGCGACCTGGGTGGTGCTCAAGGCGGCGACGGCGGCCGTGGACAGGCCGCGCAGGGTCGGCAGGGCGGCCAGCTGCTCGGTCAGCAGGGCGCGCGCCTGCTGGGTGCTGAAGGCGGCCAGCTGGAAGGTGGTCAGGGCCGCGAACTGGTCGGTCGTGAGGGCGCCCAGCTGGAGCGTGTTGAGCACGGCCAGCTGCTGGGTGCGCAGCACTTCCAGGTCGTCCAGCTCGATCGCCGGGATCTGGTCGGTCGTCAGGGCCCGCATGGCCAGCGTGGACAGGGCCCGGAACTGGGGCGCGGACAGGGCGATCAGCTGGTCGGTGGTCAAGGCCGCCACCTGGGCCGTCGTCAGGGCCGCGATCTGGGCCGTCGTCAGGCTGGCGATGGTGTTGCTGGAGAAGCTGGCGATCTGGGACGTGGTCAGGGCCGCCACCTGGCCGGTGGTGAAGGTGTTGAGCGAGCCGAGCGCGGCCAGCTGATCCGACGACAGGGCCGCCTTTTGCGGGGCGGTCAGGGCGGCGATCTGGTCCGAGCTCATGGCGCCCACGGCGGCCGTGCCCAGGCCGGCGATCTGGTCCGGCGTCAGGGCGATGATCTGGCGCGAGCTCAGGATCGCGATGTCGGACAGGTCGAGCGCGTTGAGCTGGTCCGTGCTGAGCGCGGCCAGGGCCAGGGTGCTGAGGGCGCGCACCTGGGTGCCCGACAGGGCGGCGATCTGGGCCGTGTCGAAGGCGCCGATCTGGCTGTCGAGCAAGGCGCCGATCTGCTGGGTCCGCAGCAGGGCCAGGCGCGCGGTCGACAGGGAGGCCAGCTGGTCGGTGCCGAGGGCGGCGACCTGGCGGTTGCCCAGGGCCCAGATGGCGACCAGGGCGTCCAGCTGGGCGCTCGAGAGCAGGGGCAGCTGGGTCACGGGGAAGGTGGCCAGGATCGTGCTCGACAGGGCGTGCAGCTGCTGGGTGGTCAAGGCGGCCACCTGCTCGCTGTTGAGCGCGTTCAACTGCCTGGTCGACAGCTGGGCCAGGTCGCGCGTCTCGAAGGCCGCGATCTGGTCCGTGTTGAGGGCGGCCAGCACGGCCGTGGCCAGCTGCTTGGCCTGGACCGTGGTCAAGGCCACCACCTGGTCGGTCGACAGGGCCGGCAGCTGGCGGCTTTGCAGGGCGTTCAGCTGGACCGTGGTCAGGCTGGCCAGGTCGTCCGTGCCCAGGCTGGCCAGCTGGTCGGTGGTCAGGGCCGCGATGTGGGACGTGCGCCACGGCCGCAGGGTGCTCAGGGCGGCGATCTGGGTGCTGCTCAGCACGCCCAGCTGGAGCGTGGTCAGGGCCGCGATGCTGGCGCTGCCCAGGCCCGCGAACTGGCTCGTGTCCAGGTTCGCCATCTGGACCGTGGTCAGGGCCGCCAGCTGATTGGCCTTGAGCGCGCCCAGGGCGTCGGTGCGCAGGGCGGCCAGCTGGTCGGTGGTCAGGGTGACCAAGGCCTGCGTCTTGAGGGCGCGCAGCTGGGCCGTCGTCAGGGCCGCCACCTGGTCGGTCGACAGGGCGCGGATCTGGAGCGTGGTCATGCCGCCGACCTGGGTGCTGAGCAGGGCGGCGATGTCGGCCGTGCCCAGGGACGCGATCTGGGCGGTCGAGAAGGCCGCGATCTGGGCCGTGCTAAAGCCGGTCAGCGAACTGAGCGCGTCGAGCTGGGTGCTGGATAGGCCGCTGATCTGGGCCGTGGGCAGGGCGCGCAACTGGACCGAGGACAGGGCGGACAGCTGGTCGGTGGTGAGCGCGCTCAGCTGGCGGCTGTTCAAGCCCACCAGCTGGCGGCTGGTGAGCGAGGGGATGTCGACCGTCTCGATGGCCGCGATCTGGCTCGAGTCCAGGGCGGCCAGCTGGGCCGTGTTCAAGGCGCGCAGCTGGAGCCCGGACAGGGCGACGATCTGGTCCGTGCCCAGGGCCGACACCTGATACGCCGACAGGTGCAGCAGCTGGCGCGTGCCGATGGTGGCCAGGGAGGCGCTCGACAAGCTGGCGATCTGGTCGGTGCCCAGGGTCGAGAACTGGGCGCTGCCCAGGGCGTTCAGGTCGGGCAGGGCGGCCAGCTGGTCGCTGGTCAAGGCCGTGATGCGCTCGAGCGCGATGGCTTGCACCTGGTCGCTGCCCAGGTGCGCCACCTGGTCGGTGGTCAAGGCCTGCAGCTGGTCGCTGCCGAGCGCGCCGATCTGGTCCGAGGCGAGGATCGCCACGTGGCGGGTCGGAATGGCGGCCAGCTGGTCGCTGGCCAGCCAGCTGAATTCGTCCGTGGTGAGGGCGCGCCACTGGGCCGAGTTGAGCACCACCAGCTGGTCGGTGCGCAGCACGGCCAGCTGCTCGGCCGTCAGGTAGGCGAGGTGGTCGGTACGCAGGGCGCCCAGCTCGCGCGTGTCGAGCCAGCCGATCTGGTCGGTCGTCAGCTGGGAGATCTGGGCGCTGTTCAGGGGCTGGAACGAGCGCAGGGCGGCCAGCTGGTCGCTGGCCAGCACCGGCACCTGATCGCTGTTCAGGGCCGCGATCTGGGCCGTGGTCAGGGACGCGACCTGGGCCGTGGACAGGGCGGCGATGTGTTCGGTGCGCAAGCCAACCAGCTGGGCCGGCGCGATCAGCTTCAAGTCGCGCGTCTCGAGCGCGGCCACCTGGTCGCTGGTCAGCTCGGCCAGGATCCGGGTCGCCAGGCCGGGCACCTGCAAGGTGCTGAGGCCGGCGATCTGGGCGCTGGTGAGGGCGCGCACCTGGTCCTCGTTGAGCGCGTTGAGCTGGGCCGCGGTCAGATCGTTGAGCGCCAGGGTGTTGAGGCTGGCCAGCTGCTCGGTCGTCAGGACCGCCATCTGGAGGCTGGTCAGCGCCTCCAGCGCGGCCAGCGCCGCCAGCTGGTGCGTGGCCAGGGCCGGCAGCTGGTCGGTCGTCAGGCTGGCGATCTCGAGCGAGGAGAAGGTGGCCACCTGGGCCGTGTCGAAGCCGGTCAGCTGTTCCGGCAGCAGGGCCGCCAGCTGGTAGGAATTGAGGGCGCGCACGTCGACCGTTTCCAGCACGCTCAGCTGGTCGGTGCTGAGCGCGGTCAGCACGTCGGTCGACAGGTAGGGCATCTGGGCCGTCGTCAAGGCCGTCAGCTGCAGGCTGGTCAGGCCGGGCGCCTGGTCGCTGTTGAGGACCGCCACGGCGGCCGTGGTCAGGGCGCGGACGGCCGCGCTCGACAGGCCGGACAGCTGGTCGCTGCCGAGGGTGGTGAAGGCGGTGCTGCTCAGGGAGCGGATCTGGCGGGTGTTGAGCACGCCCAGCTGGTCGGTGGTCAGGCCCGGGCTCTGGTCCGAGCCCAGGGCCGCGATCTGGGACTGGCTGAGCACGGCGATCACGTCCGTGCCGAGCACGTGCAGGGCGTCCGAGCTGAGGCCGGGCACGGCGGCCGAGGAGATGACCCGCAGCTGGGCGCTGGTCAGGCCGGCGGCCTGGCTGGAGCTGAGCACGGCCAAGTCCGCGCTGCCGAGCGTACGGACCTGGGCGGTCGTCAGCGCCGCAATCTGGTCCGAGTCCAGCGCGCCTAGGATCGTTGCCATGCCATTCTCCTCAATTCTCCCTCATTCTACCTGAATATTTCCATATGGAAAAAAATTAGCGGGGCAGGGCCGCCGCCGGGACCGGCTGCGCCAGGCGCCGGCTGGTGTCCAGACCCTGGTGGAACAAGGCCTGGACCGGCCCGGTCAGGTAGGGCAGCGCCAGACTCAGTACCAACAGGCCCACCCCGAGCGAGATCGGAAAACCGATACCGAACAGGTTCAGCTGGGGGGCGGCCCGGGTCAGGATGCCCAGCGCGATGTTGGTTACCAGCAACGCCGCCACGATGGGCAGGGACAGCTGGAAGCCGCTCGCGAAGATCGCCGCGCCCCAGCGCGCCAGCTCCAGCGGCGCCGCGGCGGACCAGGGCGCCGGCGCCACCGGCATCCGCACGAAGCTCTCGGCCAGGGCTTCGATCAGGGCCAGGTGCGCATTCGCCGCCAGGAACACCATGGTCACGACCAGGGCCAGGAACTGGCTGATGCCCGAGGACCGGCCCTGGGTCTGGGGATCGAAGAAGGTGGCGAAGCCCAGGCCCATGGTCAGGCTGGCAACCTCGCCGGCGAACTCCACGGCCGCGAACACGATACGCATGGCAAACCCCATCGCCAGCCCGATCAGGAGCTGTTGCACCAAAATCAACAAGCCGGCGTAGGAGGTCGGGTCCAGCGCCGGCCCGGCCGGCACGGCCGGGGCGATCGCCAGGCAGATCAGCACGCCGAGCAGGACCTTGACCGGCACCGGCACGCTGGCGTTGCCGTACACGGGCGCCGCCGCGATCAGGCCCAGGATGCGGGTCAGCGGCCACAGGAAGGCCGCCAGCCAGGCGTTGAGCTGGATGCTGGTCAGGGTAAGCATGGTAACGGCGCGCCGCGCGCTCTCTTTAGCCGATCATGTTCGGAATCCCGGTCAGCACCTGGCGCATGTAGTCGAGCATGACCGACAGCATCCAGGGCCCGGCCACCACCAGGGCGACGAAGATGCCGACCAGCTTGGGGATGAAGGACAGGGTCGCTTCGTTGATCTGGGTCGCGGCCTGGAAGATCGACACGATCAGGCCGATGATCAGGGCCACCAGCAGCAGCGGGGCGGCCACCATCAGGGTGACTTCCATCGCCGTGCGGCCCATGGTCATGACGGTTTCGGGATTCATGGGCAGTCCTAGTAGAAGCTTTGCGACAGGGAGCCGAGCAGCAGCTGCCAGCCGTCGACCAGCACGAACAGCATCAGCTTGAAGGGCAGCGAGATCACGGCCGGCGACATCATCATCATACCCATCGACATCAGCACCGAGGCCACCACCATGTCGATGATGAGAAAGGGGATGAAGATCGCGAAACCGATCTGGAACGCCGTCTTCAGCTCCGAGGTGACGAAGGCCGGGATCAGGATCCGCAGCGGAATGTCGTCCGGCGACTGCAGGGCCGGGCTGCGCGAGATTTTCACGAACAGGGCCAGGTCGGTCTGGCGGGTCTGGCGCGTCATGAATGCCTTGAGCGGCGCGGCCGCGCGGTCCATGGCTTCGCCCATCTGGATCTGGTTGGCCTGGAGCGGCTGGTAGGCCTCGGTGTAGATCTTGTCGAAGGTCGGGCCCATCACGAACAGGGTCAGGAACAGGGACAGGCCGACGATCACCTGGTTGGGCGGGGCGCTCTGGGTGCCCAGCGCCTGGCGCAGCAGCGACAGCACGATCACGATCCGGGTGAAGCTGGTCATCATGAGCAGCGCGGCCGGCAGGAAGGTGAGCGAGGTCAGCAGCAGCAGGGTCTGGACCGGCAGCGAATAGGCGGTGCCGCCGCCCGCGGCGGGCGCGCTGGTGAAGGCGGGAATGCCGGGCGCGGCCAGGGCCGCCAGCGGCAGCGCGAGCGCCCCCAGCACGGCCAGGCGGGTCAGCTTATTGCGGGTCTTGCTTTGCATTGCGTTTGTCGAGGGTCTGTTTGAGCCAGTCGGCGAAGTTGCCGGCCGGGGTGGCCTGGGGCGTGAGGGGCGCCACCCCTTCCTGGCGCGGCAGGGTGGCCAGGGCGTTGATGCGGCCGGGCGAGGCGCCCACCACGATCCACTGCTCGCCCACTTCCACCACCACGATGCGCTCGCGTCCGCCCAGGTTGAGGGCGCCCACGATGCGCAGGCCGGCCGCGCCCGGCATCTGGCCGGGCGCGAAGCGTTTCATGAACCAGGCCAGCGCGAACAGGGCGCCCAGCACCAGCAGCAGGGCGAAGGTGGTCTGGATCAGGCTGCCGGCGGCGGGGCCGGGCGGCAGCGGCTGGGGCGCGGCCACCACGGGGCGGCCCACCCCGTCATCCCCGCGCAGGCGGGGACCACTGGTGCTTTGCTCATCGGCTGAGCTTGCGACCAGGGGTCCCCGCGTGCGCGGGGATGACGGATCGGGGGCGGAAACGGCGCTGGCGGCGCCCGCGGCTTGCGCCGCGGGGGCCGCCAGCGCCAGGGGGCAGGCCAGCGCGCACGCCGCCGCCAGGGCGAGGAGGGCGCGCGTCATTTATTCAGTTTTCGGATGCGTTCGGACGGCGTGATGATGTCGGTCAGGCGGATGCCGAACTTGTCGTTCACCACCACCACCTCGCCCTGGGCGATCAGGCAGCCGTTGACCAGCACGTCCATCGGTTCGCCCGCCAGGCCGTCCAGCTCCACCACCGAGCCCTGCGCCAGCTGGAGCAGGTTCTTGATGGCGATCTTGGTGCGCCCCAGTTCCACGGTCAGCTGGACCGGGATGTCGAGGATGAAGTCGATGTCGTTCTGGGTGTCCGGCTTGGCGCCCTTGTTCGAGAAATCCTTGAACACGGCGGCCGTGGCCGATTGCTGCTGCGCCAGCGCTTCCGCTTCCGCCTTGGCCTGTTCGGCTATCGCCGCGCCCCAATCGTCGTCGAGGCTTTGATCGTCTTGTGTATCGGACATGTCGTGCTCCTGTTACCGCTTATTTGGTTTCCGCGCCGGAAACGATCAGCTTCTCGACCTTCAGCGCGTACTGGCCGTTCATCACCCCGTAGCTGCAATCCATCACCGGCACCCCGTCCACCGTGGCCTGGATCATCTCGGGAACCGCCAGCGGGATGACGTCGCCGACCTTGAAATTCAATATCTCGTCGAAGGTGGCGCGGCCCGTGCCGAGCGTGGCCACCAGCTCCACTTCCGCCACCTGGATCTGCTGCGTCATCAGGCGGATCCAGCGCTTGTCCACTTCCAGCGCCTCGCCCTGCAGCGAGGAGGTCAGGGCGTCGCGGATCGGCTCGATCATCGAGTACGGCATGCAGAAGTGGATCTGGCCGGACACGGAGCCGAGCTCCACCGTGAAGGTGGACGACACCACCACCTCGTTCGGCGTGGCGATGTTGGCGAACTGGGTGTTCATCTCCGAGCGGATGTACTCGAACTCGACCGGGAACACCGGCTCCCAGGACTTGGTGTAGGCCTCGAACACGATGTCCAGGATGCGCAGGATGATACGCTGCTCGGTCTGGGTGAAGTCGCGCCCTTCAACCCGGGTGTGAAAGCGCCCGTCGCCGCCGAACAGGTTGTCCACCAGCAGGAACACCAGGCCCGGGTCGAACACCATGAGCGAGGTGCCGCGCAGCGGCTTCATGTGCACCAGGTTGAGGTTGGTCGGCACCACCAGGTTGCGGATGAACTCGGAATACTTGGACACCCGCACCGAACCGACCGAGACCTCGGCCGAACGGCGCAGGAAGTTGAACAGGCCGACCCGCAACAGGCGCGCGAAGCGCTCGTTGATGATCTCGAGGGTCGGCATGCGGCCCCGGACGATGCGTTCCTGCGTCGCCAGGTTATAAGTTCGGACCCCGGAAGTCTCCTCCGGGACGACGGTGTCGTCCTGGTCGCCGTTGACACCCTTGAGCAGGGCATCAACTTCTTCCTGGGAAAGGAAATTATCGGCCATGATGCGTCTGTCCGGTCCAGGCCTTACTGCACGATGAACGAGGTGAACAGCACGTCGTTCACTTCCTGCGGCGCGCCCTTGTCGACGAAGGGGGCGTTGACCGCCGCGATGATTTCCTTGCCGAGGGCGCGCTTGCCGTCGACGGTCGAGATTTCGGACGCCTTCTTGCCCGACAGGAGCAGCAGCACCCGGCTGCGCACCTTGGGCATGTTGTCCTTGACGATCTTGGATTGCTCTTCGTTGGGCACCTGCAGGGTGAATTGCAGCTGCAAATACTGGTCGCCGTTTTCCGGCTGCAGGTTGACGGTGAACTGCTCCAGCGGCACGTAGACGGGCGGCTCGGCATGCACCGGCTTGTGCTTGTCCTCCTTGCCGTCGCTGCTCTTGGTGAAGAACCAGGCGGCTCCGCCGCCGGCGCCCAGGATCACCAGCGCCATGACGCCGATGACCAGCAATTTCTTCTTGCTGTTGGGGGCGGGTGCGGCGTCGGCCTTCGGGTCAGCTTTCATTTTCGGATTCGCTTTCAACTTTCTACCTCGGTACGACAACGGACACTGCTATGACTGCATTATGTCATTATCGCGAGAAACTGCCGAGGCATAAGCCGGGAATAGAGGGGGGAAGCGCCGCCATTCCCGCCGCCTTTACGCGAAGGTGTCGACCGTGCCGCGGTCCAGCCGGCGCGCCGGGCGCGCGGCCGCGGCCGGCGGCTCGGACCCGCCCGCCGTCTGGCCGTAACCCGGGCCGTTGCCCTGGCCCTGGCTGCCGGCGCGGGCGTCGGCGCCGGCCTGCTGCTGTTGCTGGTCCGGCATGCCGGCGTTCACGGTGGCGTTGCCCAGGGCAATGCCGCTCTCGCCCATCATCTCGCGCAGCTTGGGCATGGCGTTCTCCAGGGCCTGGCGCACTTCCGGCTGGGCCGAGCTGAAGGTCACGCTGGCCTGGTCGTTGTTCACCTGCAGGACCACCTGCATCGGACCCAGGTCGGGCGGATTGAGCGTGAGCGAGGCGCTTTGCTCACCGCCGGCCACCATCCACACGATCTTCTGGCTCACCTGATTGTCCCAGCCGGGCGTGCCGACCCGGGCCGGAATGCGCGCTTCGGCCACGTTGGCCGCCACGTTCATCGATTCGAGGGCGGCGGCGGCGCGCATCTGGGGCGCCAGCGGAGCGGCCAGCGCGGCCTCCTTCGCCCCGGCGGCCACGGGCGCGGCTTCGCGCGCCTTGGCCGCCACGGCCTGGAAATTCTCGGCGCCGGCCTGGGCGGCGGCGGCGGGCGCCGCGGCCGGGGCCACGGCCGGCTTGACGTCCGGCTGGACCGGGCTGGCGTCGGCCTTGGCGCCCTGGTTCTGGCCTTCGGCCACGGCGGCGCGGGCCGCCCGCACCACGGCGTCGAAGCGGGTGGCGCGCGGTTCCGGCTTGCCCGTGACGCCGCCGGCCGCCTGGGTCCCGTGGTCGGCGCTGCGCCCGCGCACGCCCTCGGCCGCGCCCTTGGCGGCGGGAGCGGCCGCCAGCGCGGCCCGGATGGCGGCGTCGAGCTGCGGATTGCTCTCGTCCGTCGATCCGGGGCCGGCGACGGTGGCGGCCGGCTGGGTGGTGTCGGGCGCACCCGCGGCGGCGCCGGCCGTGGTCACGGCCGCGGCGCTTGCCGCCACCGCCGCGCCGAGCGCGGCCGGGTCCTGGGCCGCCGCGGCCGTGGCAGCGGGCAGCGCCGCCGGCGTGACGCTCTGGGTGGCGTCCGCCGCGCCGTCCTGGGCGGGGCGCTCCGGGCCGGCCACCGCCGGTGCGGTGGCGGGGGCAGGCGCGCCGGGCTGGAGCGCGACCCGGGCCGCATCCGCGGGGGACATCCCCGCGCCGGCGGCGGGCGCGGCCACCGTGCTGGCGCCAGCCGTGCCGGCGGGCTGGGCCGGGGCCGGGCTGCGCAGCACGCCGTGCTGGGTCAGGCTGGCGACCAGGGCCAGCATATCGGCGGCGGGACCGGCTGTCGTCGGGTCGGCGGCGGCCGTGGCCGGGTCGGCGCCGGTCTCGCCCGCGGCGGCGGCATCGGCCGCGCCGGTCTGGTCGCTGCCGTCGGCCTGGGCGGTGTCGGCCGTCCCGCTGGCGGAGGAATCGGTCGGGGCCGGTTCCGCGCCGGCGCGTTCGGCGTCGTCCGGCTGGGCGGCGCGGTTGGCGGCCGGCGCGGCTGGCGTGGCCGGCTTGGCCGGCTGCGGGGCCGGGCGGGCCGGTGCGGCGGCGGCCGGCGGCGCGGCCTCGGGCGCGCTCTGGCGCTGGGCTACCTCGCGCGACAGGGTCTGGCTGAAGGCGCTGGGGCCGCTCTCGGCCGCGCCGAAGCTGACGTTGGCGCGCGTGCCGTTGGCGGCGCCGGCGGCGTTGTTGACCTGGATCGGGAGAGTCGGGGTGTGCATGTCGCGGTTTCCTCGTTAGCGCCGGTAGTAAGCCTGGCGGGTCGCGTGTTCGTCCATCATCTTCTGGTCGCGCTTGTTTTCCAGCTGCAGCGCTTCGGCCGCCGCCCGGTCGGACAAGGTCCGGTACGACAGGCGCTTGCGTTCGGCCGCCTGCCAGGCCGTCCGTTCCACGCCGGCGCGGTGCTCGGCGTGCCGGATCACCTCGCGCTGGCCGCCGATCGCATGGTCCAGCTTGGCCATGAAGGCCACGAAATTTTGGTAACTCATCGGGCTGATGCCGGCGATCTGCGCCGCTTCCAGCCTGCGCGCGTAGTCGTCGCGGTAGCCGAGCAGCATGTCCAGCTTCTGCTTGGCTTCCTCCACCGCCGTCAGCGCGGCGCCGAGGCGCTTGGCGGCGTGATCGGTGTCGCGCTGGGCCAGCTCCAGCAGGGTTGCGAGTGCGGAAGACTTGGCCATGGCATCGATTATAGGAAGCGGCTGGCCGGATCAATCAGCCGAACAGCGAGGTTAACTGCCCCAAACTCTGGAGCATGTCGGCCTTTTCCTTGATTTCCTGACAAAGGAATTGCTCGATCTTCTCGTGCAGGGCAATGGCCTGGTCCAGCACCGGGTCGCTGCCCGGCACGTAGGCGCCCACCGCGATCAGGTCGCGCGAGCGTTCGTAGCGCGAGACCAGCTGCTTGAGGCGGCGCGCCGTCTGCTGGTGCTCGTCGCTGGTGATGGCCGTCATGACGCGGCTGATCGACTGTTCGACGTCGATGGCCGGGTAGTGCCCGGCCTCGGCCAGGCGGCGGTTGAGCACGAAGTGGCCGTCCAGGATGGCGCGGGCGGCGTCGGCGATCGGGTCCTGCTGGTCGTCGCCCTCGGTCAGCACGGTGTAGAAGGCGGTGATCGAGCCGCCGCCGGCCGGCCCGTTGCCGGCCCGCTCGACCAGCACCGGCAGCTTGGCGAACACGGACGGCGGATAGCCCTTGGTGGCGGGCGGCTCGCCGATGGCCAGCGCGATCTCGCGCTGGGCCATGGCGTAGCGGGTCAGCGAATCCATGATGAGGAGCACGTCCTTGCCCTCGTCGCGGAAGTGCTCGGCCACCGCCGTGGCGTAGGCCGCGCCCTGCAGGCGCATGAGGGGCGGGGTGTCGGCCGGGGCCGCCACCACCACCGAGCGCGCCAGGCCTTCCTCGCCCAGGATCTCCTCGATGAATTCCTTCACTTCGCGGCCGCGCTCGCCGATCAGGCCGACCACGATCACGTCCGCGTTCGAATAGCGCGCCATCATCCCCAGCAGCACCGACTTGCCCACGCCGGAGCCGGCGAACAGGCCCAGGCGCTGGCCGCGGCCGACCGTGAGCAGGGCGTTGATGGCGCGCACGCCCACGTCCAGGGTGTGGCGGATCGGCTCGCGCTCGAGCGGGTTGGCCGGGCGCACGTTGATCGGCGCCGCGTTCTCGGTGTGGATCGGGCCCTTGCCGTCGAGCGGGCGGCCGGCGCCGTCCAGCACCCGGCCCAGCAGTTCCGGGCCGACCGGCAGGTGGCGCGCGCGGTCGCTCGGGCGGCGCCGCGGATGGCTCACGGTGCCGGGGCGGGGGATGGCCGGCTCGGCCGGCAAGACGCGGGTGCCGGGCACGATGCCCTCGACATCGCTTTGCGGCATCAGGAACAGGCGCTCGCCTTCGAAGCCGACCACTTCGGCGTCGATCCGGCTGCCATTGGACAGGGGAATCACGCAGGCCGAGCCGACCGCCAGGCGCAGGCCGATGCATTCCATCACGAGGCCGGCCACGCGCGTGATGCGGCCCGAGATCTGGAGCGGCTCGACCAGGCCGGTGACGGCGCCGCAGTCGCGCAGGTAGGCGCGCCAGCGCGCGGTGTGGGCGTCCGGCGCGGCGCTGTCCATCATCCCAGCCACTCCACGTCCTGGCCGACCGCGTGCGCCAGGCGCGCCCAGCGCGCGCCGGCCTGGGCGTCGATCTGGTTGGAGGCGGTCTCGATCTTGCAGCCGCCGCGGCCGATGGCCGGCTCCTCGACGATGCGCCAGCCGCCCGAGGCCAGCTCCTCGCCGATCGCTTCCTGCACCAGGCTGGCATCGGCCGGGTTCAGGTAGAGCAGGGCGGGCTGCTGGGCCACCGGCAGGTAGCCGATCGCCTCGCGGATCACGGGCAGGATCAGTTCCGGTTTCACGTCCAGCGCGGTGCGCAGCATGGCGCGCGCCAGTTGCAGGGACAGTTCCAGCACGTCGTGGCAGATGCTCTCGTCGGCCTGCTGCACGGCGCTGCCGAACAGGGCGCCGATCGATTGCAGATGCTTCATTTCGGTCATCGCCTCGGCGCGGCCGGCGGCCAGGCCGTCCGCGTAGCCGGCGGCGCGTCCTTCCTCGTAGCCGCTGGTGCGCGCGTCCTCCAGGATGGCGTCGACCTGGGCCTGGGTCGGCAGCTCGACCGGGGGCGGGCGCTTGGCCACCACGCTCGGGCGCTCGTCGCCGAAGACGTTCATCTCCCAGCGCTCGTAGGCGGACAGCTGTTCTTTTGGCGTGCTCATCAGATGAACGAGTCCTCACCCTTGCCGCCCAGGACGATCTGCCCTTCGTCGGCCAGGCGGCGGACGATCTGCAGGATCTGTTTCTGCTGGGATTCCACTTCGGACAGGCGCACCGGGCCTTTCGATTCCAGGTCTTCGCGCATCATCTCGGCCGCGCGCGAGGACATGTTCTTGAAGATCTTCTCGCGCAGGTCCTGGGACGCGCCCTTGAGCGCGATGATCAGCATCTCGGACTGCACCTCGCGCAGCAGTAGCTGGATGCCGCGGTCGTCGATGTCGATGATGTTGTCGAACACGAACATCTCGTCCATGATCTTCTGGGCCATGTCGTTGTCGTAGTTCTTGATCGAGTCCATCACCGAGCCTTCCTGCTCGCCCGACATGAAGTTGAGGATCTCGGCCGCCGCGCGCACCCCGCCCAGCGAAGACTTCTTGATGTTCTCGTTACCGGACAGGAGCTTGGTGAGCACGTCGTTCAGTTCGCGCAGGGCGGCCGGCTGCACCCCGTCCAGGGTGGCGATGCGCAGCACCACGTCGTTGCGCAGGCGGTCGGTGAAGTGGCCCAGGATCTCGCAGGACTGGTCGCGCTCCAGGTGGACCAGGATGGTGGCGATGATCTGCGGGTGCTCGTTGCGGATCAGTTCGGCCACGGAGCCGGCGTCCATCCACTTGAGCGACTCGATGCCGGAGGCGTCCTTGCCGCCCAGGATGCGCGACAGCAGCACCGAGGCCTTGTCGTCGCCCAGGGCCTTGGTCAGCACCTGGCGGATGTATTCGTCCGAGTCCAGGCCGACGGTGGAATTGATCTCGGTCTGCTGGCGGAACGAGTCGAGCACGGTCACCACCTGGTCGTGCTGCACGCCCTTCATGGTGGCCATGGCCGCGCCCAGCTTGAGCACTTCGCGCGGGCCGAGGAACTTCATCACCTCGGCCGCCTCGTACTCGCCGATGGCCAGCATCAGGATGGCCGCCTTCTGGAGTCCATTGTCATTCATTCGAGCCTACCCATGATTTGACGACGTTGGCGACGATGCGCGGGTCTTCCTTGGCCAGGTTCTTGGCCATCTGCAGGTTCTCGCGGTAGCCCTGGGCCTGCATGGCTTCCATTTCCTCGAGCTGGCTGCGCACGATGGCGGCGCGTTCCTCGTCCGGATCGGGCGGCGGCGGCGGCGGCGGCGGCGGCGGAATGTCGGCGATCTGGTCGAGCTTGCGGAAGATCGGGCGCATCATCGGACGCAGGATGCGGAAGAACAGGTAGGACAGCACGATGAAGGCCAGCGAGAACTTGCCGATCTCCTTGGCCAGGGTGATGTTCTCCGGGTCCTTCCACCACGGAATGACGGGCGGCGGATCGACCGGCTTGTCCACGCCGTCGAAGGGCGCGTTGGTGACCTTCAGGGTGTCGCCGCGGTCCTGGCTGTAGCCCATGGCTTCCTTGACCAGCTCGTTGATCTGGGCCACTTCGGCCGGGGTCAGCGGCTTGACCGTGACCTTGCCCGTCTTCGTATCGACCAGGCGGCGGTAGTTGACCACCACGCCCACGGTCAGGCGCTTGATGGCGCCCATGCCTTTCTGCTCGTAGCGGACGGTCTTGTCGACTTCGTAGTTGGTGGTGGCGTCCTTGCGCGCGTTGGCGCCGGCGGTGGGGGCCGCGGTGACGCCGCCCGGGGCGGCCGGGTTGGCGCCCGGCGCGGCCGTGATCGGTGCGGCGGCCGCGCCCGGCGGCTGGTTCGACAGGGCGCCCGGCACCCCGGCCGCCGGCGCCGTGCCGGGCGTGCCGGCCTCGCTGGTCTGTTGGCTACGGATCGCCGATTCGTTCGGCGGCGAGTTCGGCTTGAAGGCTTCGGACGCCGTGTCCACCTGGCTGAAATCGACGTCGGCGGTCGCCTCGGCGCGCACGTTGCCCTGGCCGACCAGGGGCGTGACCAGGGACTCGACCTGGTGCACGATGTTCTGCTGCAGCTGGATCACGTACTTGAGCTGGTTCGGATCCAGGTTCTTGCCGCCGGCCCCGCGCGAGGTGTCCGACAGCAGGTTGCCGGACTGGTCGACCACGGTCACGTTGGAGGTGGTCAGCTCCGGCACCGAGGAGGCGACCAGGTGCACGATGGCCTGGACCTGGGCCGCGTCCAGGGCACGCCCGGACTGCAGGTTGATCAGCACGGACGCGGTGGGCTTTTGCTTGTCGCGCACGAACACGCTGTCCTTGGGCAGGGCCAGGTGCACGCGCGCCGAGGCGACCGCCGAAATGGTCTGGATCGAGCGGGCCAGCTCGCCTTCGAGCGAGCGCTGGTAGTTGACCTGCTCGAGGAACTGGGACACGCCCAGCTTCTGGTTTTCCATCAGCTCGAAGCCGACGTTGCCGCCCTTGGGCAGGCCCTGGGCCGCCAGGCGCAGGCGGGCGTCGTGGACCTGGTCGGCCGGCACCAGGATCGCGGCGCCGCCGTCGGAAAACTTGTGCTTGATGCCCATCTGGTCGAGGGCGGCCGTGATGGCGCCGCCGTCGCGGTCGCTGTAGTTCGAGAACAGCACCCGGTATTCGGGCTGCTGGCTCCACATCCAGACCGCCGCCATGAGCGCGACCACCACGGCGATCCCCGCGCCAAGCAGGATGTTCTTCCCGAAGGTGGTCTGGGTGAACGGCACGCGGCCTGCGTTCTCGTTCTCGGTGTCTTGGTCGGCTACGGCCATGGTCGGTTCCGGTGGTTAGGCTCAGGCAGAATTATGGGCCGCGCGGGGCGGCGCCAAAGGCGTAAATAAGGGGGGCTTTGTGCCCCTGCTCGGCCCGACGTTTGCGCCCGTCCTTGCTATCGTGTCAGCCTGAAACAAGGTCTTAGCGCGCATTGTACTCGCGCATTGAAGGAGGGCAATATGAACGTAGGCGGCATCGACCGGAACCAGATCCTGGCCATGATGGAGCAGCTCAAGGCGGCGGCGCAGCGCCCGGCCGGGGTGGCCGCGCCCACGGCCGAGGCAACCGGCGCGCTGGCCCCGGGGGCGTCGGCCAAGGTCGATTTTTCCGACGCGCTCAAGAGTTCCCTGCAGAAGGTGAGCGACAGCCAGCTCCAGGCCGACGAGCTGGGCAAGGCCTTCACGCTCGGCGACGACCGGGTCAACCTGTCGGACGTGATGATTTCGATGCAAAAGGCCAGCATCAACTTCCAGGCCACCGTCCAGGTGCGCAACAAGCTCGTGGCGGCCTACCACGAGATCATGAACATGCAGGTGTAACAGACGAGGGTTAGCTCAGGCCGGCCAGGCGGGCGTTGCGTTCGCGCTCGAGCTTGGTGATGTACTTCTGGACCGCGGCCAGGTTGCCGCGCGAGATGTTGATGAACTCGCAGCCGATCCGACGGTTGGATTTGCTGTTGAGCATGGTCATGTCGAGCGAATTGCGCACCTGCAGGGTCACCGTGACCGGGCCCACCTCGGGCAGGTCGATGCGGCAGTTCTCGAAATTCAAGCCGATCGTGTTGTCGAGTATGAGCTTGTTGTCGAGGATGGCGATGCCGCCGCAGCTGATGTCGGCCAGCGGAAAGGCCAGGGTCTCGCCGCCCATCTCCTCGGGCAGGGGAATCAGGACCCGCACCGGATTGCTGACCGGCGTGGGCATGCGGTAGTACTCGCGTCGCTGCAGCCGGATCAGGGAATCGGGAATCGCCACCGCCAAGGCGTCGCCGTTCTCGAACTTGGTGTCGGACACGCCGCCGTCGGCGCTCCACAGAATACGGATCTTGTCGAGGGTGGTTTCGAAGGACACGCGCTTGGCGGCCACCGCGCGCCGGTTCTGGTCGCGGTCGATCGAGCGGTCGAGCACGATCACGCCGCCGTCCGGGTCGACCTCGAGGATGGATGTGACGCACACGTCGGACTCGCCGGAGATCAGCATGCGCACCAGCTGGTTCTTGTCCTTGATGCCGCGTAGCAGTGCCACGATCTCCCGGCGCGACGTCACTTCGTAGTCGTGCCAGTTTTCCAGGCTTGGGTCCTTAATGGTCATCAATACCAGCCGCGTTCGGTTCGATTAGTCGGGCCGCGTCCGGAGCGGGCGGCACAGGGCCACCGTTTTCTTGCGCGGATTCAATATGATATAGCCAGGCCAGTAGTTCCGCAACGACACGATAGAGGGCGGGCGGAATCTGCCGGTCCAGGTCGATCTGCATCAGTAACGACAGCAACTCCTTCGATTCGTGCACGAATACGCCGGCATCGCGGGCCTTGCGGATGATCTGCTCGGCCACCAGGCCGCGCCCCTTGGCCACCACCTTGGGCGCGGGATCGCCCTCGCGGTAGGCCAGGGCCACGGCGGACTGGGACGGTTTGCGCACGGTATCAGACATCGGCCCCTCCGCGCGCACGAATGTCGAGCGCCGCCAGCGGCGTGCCGGCCGCGGCCAGAGCGTCGTCCAGCTGCTGGGCGTAGCTGCGCAGCAGGGCGCCCGCGTCCGGCCCGGCCTCGACCTGGATCCGGGCCTGGCCCTGGTGCAGGACCACGGTGGCCGCGATGTCGCCCAGCAGGGGAAACGCCAGGCGCAGGCCGCTGCGCCAGGGCGCGGCCGCTTCCTCCTGTCCGGCCGCGCCGTGCTGATCGGGGGCGTCGCGCTGGAGCTCCCATTCCATGTGCTGGCCCGGCCACAGCGGCCCCTGCCAGACGATGCGGGCCTGTTCCTGGGCCGCCAGCTGGGCGTTGACAAAGGCGGCGGTGGCCGGATCGACCGGCTGGCCGCTGCGCACCGGCGCGCCCTCGGCCTTGCCCTGGAGCTGGGGCTCGCGCGCGAGCTGGGCCAGGCTGCGCTCGCCGGCCTCCCATTCCTTGAGGTGGGCTTCGTAGAACAGGCCGCTGCCGTCGACGGCCTGGCGCAGCGCCTGGGCCAGCTGCGCGGGCGGTGCGCCGGCGCCGGGCAGCAGGGCAGTGCGCGCCACCACGGCCGGCTCCGGGGTCCCGGCCTGGGCCGCCGCCGCGAGCACCGCGGTCAGGATCTGGGCGCCGGGGGACAGCTGGGCCGGGGTGCTGTGCGGGTCGAGATCCGGCAAGTGGCTGGCCGGCGCCAGCGCGCGGTTCAGCAGGCCGGCGGCATATTGGGCGCGGATGGCGGCGCCCGCCGCGGCCTCGGCGCGCGGCGGCGCGGCGCCCGGCGCCTGCTCCGCGGCGGCGGTGAGCGCGGCCAGGGCCGCCTGGGCGGTCTGCGCCGCTTCGGCGGTCAGCGCGGCCAGGGTGACCGGCGAAGGCTGCGCGGGCGGAGCCAGGCTGCCCGGCGGCGGCGCCGACCGCGCGGAGGCGCCGTCCGGCACCGCGGGCGTGGTGGCGGCGGCCGCCTGGGCCGGCGCCGCGCCGGCGTTGGCTTGGCCTGCGACCGGCGGGTCCGCCGCTGCTGGTCCCGGCGCGCCCGGCGTGCCTGCCGGCGCCGTCCCTGGCGCGCCCGGCGGCGCCGCGGCCGGGGCGCCAGCGGCGGCCTCGGCGGTGTCGGCCGCGGCCGCGCCGGCCTGCTGCACCGGGGTGCCGGTGGTGGCTTGGCCGCTGCGGGTGGGGATGGCGCCGCCTTCCAGATACACGAGCGGCGCGCCGCGCGCGGCGGCGCCGTCCGGTCCCGGCAGCAGGGCGGGGCCGGCCTCCGAATAGCTGGCCTGGGCCGGTTCGGCGCCGATCTGGAAGGTGGGGCGGGGCGTGAGCGAAACGAGGGTCACCGGCACCTCGGTGCCGACCTGGGCGCTGGCTGGCAGCTGCAGCCGCACGGCGTTGCCGGCCACCCGGACCAGGGAGCTGCCGTCGGTCAGGCGGGCCAGCACCTCGGCCTTGACAGTCTTGTTGAGCAGTCCGGAGAGGGCGCGTTCGAAGGCTTGCTGGCGGGCGTCGCCGGCCGCTTCCGCCGGCCGCACCGGGTCGGCGCCGCCGACCGGTTTGACCGTGGGGAACTCCGGCCGCAGCATGGCGCGACCCTAGGGCTTACACGCTGCCGTAGGCGCGTGCGAGGCGGCGTTCGGCGCCGCTATTGTTGATGAGGGCGGACAGCTTGGCCATCCAGGGCATGGTCAGGTCGCGGATGCGGCGGTCGTCGTCGAGCATCTTGCGGATCGCCTCGACCTTGCGCTCCCGGTTCGCGCCGTCGAGCACGGTGGGCGCCTCATGCTCCTTCAGATGGCGCACATGGGCCGCGCATTCCTGCTCGAGCACCACCAGGCGGTCCCAATCGTTGCTCTCGGCAGCGGCCCGCATCTGGCCGGTCAGCACGGTCATCGCTTCATACACGGCTACGACTTCTTGGTTCGTCATCATTGCTTGCTTCTCGGATGGTCAGGCGCTGGCGAGGGTAGGGGCGGACTTGGCGGGGGCGGCGGGCATGCCCTTGGCGGCCGGCGAGTCGCCGATGGCGTTCCACGCCTCGCGCAGGTCCGACAGCAGTTTGTGCACCTCTTCCAGCTGGCTCACCTGGTTCTTCAGGTTGGCCTGCAGCAGCCGGCTGCCCATGTATTCGTAGAGGGCGTCCAGGCCTTCGGCGATCTCGCCGCCGGCCTTCTTGTCGAGCGCCGCGCGCAGGCCCGAATCGATGATCATGATGGCCTTGGAGATGGCCGCGCCTTTCTCGGCGATGTTCCCCGCTTTCATGTGCATGATGGCCGAGGTGACCGCCACCAGCGCGCCGTCGAACAGCATGACGATCAGCTTGTGCGGGCTGGCCGCCGTGACGCCGGTCTCGATGCCCACCTTGGCGTAGGCATGCACACCGCTTTGCTTGGAACCGAACATTATGGGGTCTCCTTAATTAATTCGTGGATTTCGACAGCGCGGCGAACTGCTGGGTCAGGAAGGACTGCGTCTTGTTCAGGCTGGCGATCGCCGTGTCGAGGGCGGTGTACTGGGCCCGGTAGCGCTTCTCGATGTCGGCCAGGGTGTTCGCGAACTTGTCCTTCTGGTTGCCGATGTCCTTGACAGTCTTGTTCAGGCCGTCCGTCTTGCCCTGAATCAGTCCGTCGCTCCCGAGGAAAGTGTCGGCCAGCTTGCCCAGCTGGTAGCCATAGCCTTGGGAGAAATTGATCTTGCCGCGGTCGCCAGTCGTGCTGCCTTCGACCAGCAGTTTCAGGCCCTCGACCGGGCTGCCGGTCTCGCCGGTCAGGAACTGGCCGGAACCGGTGGCGGCAAAGCCGCCCAGGGTGCCCGCCACGTCCAGGCCCTTGGCCGCGGCCGAGCCCGCGCCGAACACGCTGTCGACGCCGGTGCCGGAAATGGTGGCCAGGGACACGTTCGACACGGAGCCGTACTTGGCCGAGGTCACCACCAGCTGGCCGCTGCCGTCCACGCTTACCGTCACGCTCTTGCCGGCCGAGGAGAAGGCCGAGGCGCTGTTGATGGCGGACTGGATGGCGGTGGTCAGTTCGTCGTTCGTATAGGTGCCGGCGGCGATGGTGACGGTGGCGCTGTTGCTGCTCGAGGACGGATCCGTATCGTCCAGCTTGACGGTCCATTTGGTGTCGGCTGCGATCACGGTGGCGCCGCCCAGCGCGACGGTGCCTGTGTAGGTGCCCTGGGTCGCCAGCTGGGTGATCTTGACGGCGTACTCGCCCGGCACGGTCGCGGTGGTCGAGGCGTTGAAGCTGATGTTGGCGTCGGTGCTGTTGCCGAGCGCGGCGAACACGCCGACGATGTCATTCAGGTTGCCGTCGATGGCCTTTTGCAGCTTGGCCGAATTGGTCGCCAGGGTGCCGTCCTTCTGGAACGAGACGCCGATGTCGGACAGGGTCTTGAACGGCCCGGTCAGGTTCTTCACGGCGCCGCCCAGCAGCTGGCGCACGGAGGCCTGCAGGTTGCGCACCGTGGTGTCGCCCAGCAGCGGGCCGGCGGCCTTGGTGTCGGGGTTGTAGCTGGTCAGGTCCTTGATCGCCTTGTTCAGGTCGTTGTAGGCCTTGACGAAGGCGTCGACGTTGGACTTGACGTTGCTGGAATCCTTGGTCACGTTCAGCTTGGCCGTGCCGGTTCCCGCCAGGGTCAGGGTCACGCCTTCGATGGCGTCCTTGACGGTGGTGTCGTGGCTGTTGACGGTGATGCCGTTGACGGTCAGCTCGGAATCCTGGGCGGCGGCCGTCTGGCGCAGGTTCTGGGTGCCGGCCGGATCGTAGCCGAGCAGGGCGTCGAGAGCAGGGTCCGAGCCGCCCCCGCTGCTGCCGGTCAGGCTGATCTTGAGGGTCGAGGCCACGCCCGTCTTGGACGACGACAGCACCAGGTGGGCCGGGGTCGCGCTGCCGTCGGAGACGATGGTGGCCGTCACGCCGAAGTTGGCCTTGTTGATGGCGTCGCGGATGCCGGCCAGGGTGTTGTTGGTGCTGTCGATGACGATCGAGCCGCTGCTGCCGGTGCCGGACTGGCTGAAAGCCGCGTCCAGGTAGGCGCCGCCGGTGCCGGCCGTCAAGCCCGCCAGGGTCGGGTCGGTCCCGGCCACGGTGATCGGACTGCCATTGGTGGAGCTGAGCGTGAGCGCCCCGTACGCGGCCGTCGAGGAGCCGGCGTTGACGGTCACCGCATCGGTGGCGATGCCGCCAAGCACGCTCCCGGTGACGCCTTCGGCCACGGTCAGCGTGCTGCCGTCGGCGTTCTTGAACTGCAAGTCGCCGCCGGCGGCGGTGCCGGTGAAGGTGATGCCGGCCGCGGCCAGGGCCGTGGTGGTGGCGTTGGCGCCGGCCAGGGTGGCGTCGATGCTGGCCGCGTTCACCCCCGCGCCGGCCGCCACGCCGGTGGCCTGGGCCGCGATCTCAACTCCGCCCACGGTCAGGGAATAGGTGCCGCCGCCGGTGGTGTCGACGTCGCCGAAGGTGGTGGCGCCGCCGGAACCGAACAGGGTGGCGCTGGTGGTGGTGGCGGCCGTGGCCGTCACCCCGGTGGTGTCCGCCTTGGCGTTGACCGCCGCCGCCAGCAGCTTGGCGCTGGTGGTCGAGGTGTCGGTCGCGATCGCTGTGCCGTTGATCTTGAGCGAGCCGGTGGCGATCCCGCCGCTGGCGACCGCGGCCGACAGGGCGCTGCCCGCCAGACCGAAGTTGCCGCCGCTGACGGTGCCCAGGCTGAAGCTGATCCGGGTCGAGATGCCGGTGCCGATGGTGGTGGTGCTGCTGGCCAGGCCGGCGGAGATCAGGCTCTGGGCCTGGGCCAGGCGGGTGACGTTGACCTGGTAGGAACCGGGTGCCGTGCCGGCCGCCGCGCTGCCGGTCAGGACGTCGTTGTCGCTCGAGCTCGACTTGAGGGTCGTGTAGCTGTCGCGCGAGCCGACATTGGTCAGCGCGCTCTGGAAACTGCTGAGTGCGCCGGAAAGGCTGCCATAGGCCGAGATCTGGGTCTGGAGTTTCTGCGTCTTCTGGTCGTACGAGGCCAGGGGGCGCGCTTCGACCGCCATCAGCTTGCTGATGATGCTTTCCACGTCCAGTCCGGAACCGATGCCGGGTGTTGAAATGCCCACTGTCTTACTCCCTACGTAACAAGGTCACTATACGCTGATAACGACCGGATCAAACCGGACTTGAGAGGGACGTTTGCGCCTTAGTTCTACACCAAGGCCGGGGACGGGGAAAGTTGTATGGACGAGCACGTCCAGCGGCGCGCCCAGGCCGAGCGGCCGTCGTACCCCGAACGGGGTGGGAAGAGAATCAGGCGGTCTGCTTGATCAGCAGGCCACGCACGGTGTCGAGGGCCTTGGCGATCTCCAGGGCTTCCGGCGAGGGAATCTGGCGGATCACTTCCTTGGTCTTCTGGTCGACCACCTTGACGATGGTGCGGTTGCTGTCCTTGTCGACCGAAAATTCGAGGTCCTGGGACAGGTCCTGCAGGGTCTTGTTGATGTTGGACACTGCCTGATCGAGCTGTTCCTGGGAGGGCGCCTTGGCTGCCTTCTCGACCGCGACCGCGGTGTCCACCGCCGCGGCCGGTGCGCGCGCTGCCGGCGGTGCGGCGACGGCATCGGTCTGCGTCCGCTCGGGGCCGCGGGCCACCGACGCGCTAATCGCTTGGATACTCATGATACGTCCTTTGTGAAAAATCCCCGGCTGACCTGGTCAGCCGGGGAACCGCTTGGAGCCGGGTTAGTCGACGCGGGATTAGCCGCGCAGCAGGGCAAGCACGCCGTTCGGCAGCGAGTTGGCCTGGGCCAGGATCGCGGTACCGGCTTGCTGCAGGATCTGGCCGCGGGTCAGGTTGGCCGTTTCCGAAGCGAAGTCGGTGTCCTGGATGCGGCTACGTGCTGCGGACAGGTTTTCCGAGGTCGTTTGCAGGTTGCTGATCGTCGATGCGAAGCGGTTCTGGATCGCACCGAGCGAAGCGCGGCTGTTGTTGATCGAGGTCAGGGCTGCGTCCACCACGGCCAGGGCGCTGTTGGCACCGTCCACGTCGGACACGTCGATCTCCGACACCGACGACAGGGTCGAGGCGTAAGAGGTGTTGGCCGCGGTCACCAGCGTCGTGGTGGTCGATGCCACGGTGAAGCCCGAGTTCGAGGAAAACTTGAGCTGGCCACCGACGGTCGAGCTGCCGTTACCGTTGCCCAGGGCGACAGCGGCAGCGCCAGACGCGGCGTGGGTGTAGGCATCGGCGCCCTGGAAATCCAGGGTTTCGGCGGCGGTCGTGGTGTTGAGCACGTCCTCCAGCTTGATGTCATAGCCGTCGCTGTTCTTCAAAGTCACGGTGCCGCCCGCTTCAGTGGCGGTGATACCGGTGTTGGCGGTCTGTTCGTTGATGGCAGCGGCCACCGAGGACAGATCGGTCGAATCGGACACGGTGGCCGAGATCGCCACGCCGGTGGTGTTGGAACCGTACAGCTTGAAGGTGTAGGTACCGGTGCCGGTGCTGGCGGTCAGCTTGAGCGTCGCTTCCGTGGCGGCCGAGGCGGTCACGCCGGTGTCCGCGGTGCTCAGGTTGGCCGCAGTGGCTACTGCGTAGGCACTGTCGCCGGCCGCAACGCTGACCGTCTTGGTGTTGCCGTTACCGGCGATGGTCACCGTCTGGGCGTCGATCCGATTCGCCGGCGGCGTACCGCTGCCAGCTGCGGCGGCCTCGGTGCTGGCGCCTGCGGTCGAGTTCGTGCTGAAGGTGTAGTTGCCGATGTCCGAACCTTTGGCCGATGCGATCGAGACGTTGATGGTCTGGTTGGCGTTGGCGCCGACCTGGAACTGGGACGAGGAAACCGAACCGTCCAGCACGTTCTGGCCGTTGAACTGGGTGGTGGTCGCCACGCGGGTCAGTTCCTGCTTCAGCTGCGAGACCTCTTTGTTGATCGACTGGCGGTCGGAAGCGGAGTTCGAACCGTTGGCGGACTGGACGGACAGTTCGCGAATGCGCTGCAGCAGGTCGCCTGCAGTCTGGAGACCGCCTTCAGCCGTTTGCGCCAGGGAGATGCCGTCGTTGGCGTTGCGCACTGCCTGGTTCAGGCCGCGGATCTGCGACGTGAAACGCTCCGAAATTGCCAGACCTGCGGCGTCGTCCTTGGCGCTGTTGATGCGCAGACCGGACGACAGACGTTGCAGGGAAGTCGCGAGCGAGCTTTGCGAAACGTTCAGGTTACGCTGCGAATTCAGGGAGGCAATATTGGTGTTGATATTTGCAGTCATTTTGATTCTCCAGACTTTAATTCTAGGGTGGGCACCGTGCCACGTTCACTTTGGTCTGCTTCCACGCTCCGAAGCAATCAAACCGCGGTTGAAGCAGATAACGGAGCGTCCTGGCAAAAGTTGATGGAAGAAAAGTAGAAAAATTTTTTTGCACAGCCCTCAAGCCGGCCGCGCGAGTCCCGCTAAATCGGCGGGCAAAAGCGAAACTTGAGGGGCAAAAAAAGATATATTTTTGCGTGAGAAAGCGCGTATTTCTTGATCTGGGGGAAGAAAAAAGCCCGCCGAAGGGCGGGCTGGAAGGAGAAAAATCACCTTTTGAGGCCTAGTCGGCGACCACGACCCGGTTTTTGCCGCTGTGCTTCGCCTGGTACATGGCCTTGTCGGCGCGCTGGACCAGGGCGGCCTGATCCTCGTTGGGCAGGCGCAGGGCCACACCGCAGGAGAAGGTGATCAACACCTTCTCGTTGTCATGCAGGAAGAAGTGCTTGGTCAGTTCGCGCTGCAGGCGGGTCATGGTGGCCGAGGCCGCCTCGACCGTCGTTTCCGGCATCAGGATGCAGAATTCCTCGCCGCCGAAGCGGGCGATCACGTCGATCGAGCGCAAGGTGCCCTTGACCACCTTGACCAGGTGCTTGAGCGCCTCGTCCCCGGCCAGGTGGCCGTAGGTGTCGTTCAGGCGCTTGAAGTCGTCCAGGTCCAGGATCGCCAGGCACAGCGGGGTGCCGCGGCGGTCGGCCCGGGCCGTCTCGCGCTCGAACACGTCGTCCAGGCCGCGGCGGTTGAGGCTGCCCGTCAGCTGGTCCTCGCGCACCAGCTCGCTCATGTGCTGGAGCTTGGCCTCGAGCTGGTGGATGCGTTCTTCCGCTTCCTGCACCTCCTGGCGCGCCTGCAGCATGCGGTCGCGCGACTTCAGGGCCTCGCCCTGCATGGTGCGGGTCTCGCGCAGCACCTCGTCCAGCACCTGGTTCAGTTCGACGATGTTGGCCGCGCGGCTGATGCGGTCGGTGTAGCCGCCGATCTTCTCGTGGTAGTCGCCGGTGCTGGTGGCCACCGAACCGAGGCGGTCGATGAAGGTCATCATCATATTCTTGACGGTGAGCTTCACGTCCGACAGGCTGTGCTTCAACTGGCCCTGCTTGTAGATCACTTCCTTCAGGCTGCGCGTGGCCTCTTCCAGGGCGCGCTGGTCGAGCGGGCCGGCGATCAGCTCCTGCACCACGTCGATCTGGCCGCGCAGCCAGCTGTCGTCGTCGATCAGCTCGCCCACGTTCTCGAGCAGCAGGCGGAACAGGCGCAGTAGCAGCTCCTGGGTCTGGCCCGAGTCGCCGCTGCGAATCTCGATCTGGTAGCACAGCTGCTTGAGGCGGCTGGCGATCTCGGTCAGGGCCGCGTCCGTGTGGGCCGCCTTGACGGCCGCCCCGAGCGATTCGGCCTCGGCCACCAGGGCGGGCGAGCCGGACAGCAGGGAAGCGACCGCGAAGCTCAGGGTGCGGGCCAGCAGGTCGCGCAGCTGGCGCGTCTCGTCGGTCTCGACCAGGGGCGCGGCGGCGGCCGGGCGCTGGCCGAATTTTTCCGCCAGTTGGGCCAGGGTGCGGGCATAGGCGTCCCAGTCGCGCGCCTTAACCGCCCGGCTCAGACGCCGGCCGAAGTCGGCCAGGTCGCCCGGCTGGTCCGTCATGCGCCCCGCGAAGCCGGTCAGCACATGCTCGGCGCCTTCGTCGCGCAGCGGGGCGGACGGGGGCAGGCCGGCGATCTCGTGGTAGATGTCGCGGTAGGCTTCCGGGGTCGGGGCGATGCGGCGCGTCGCGAGGCGGCGGAAGGCCTCGCGGGCGATGTCGGCCGGATTTTGCTCGGCCGGTGCGGCGGGTTTCGACATGTTGACTGCTTGCCTAGATGAATGGTCCATTACCATTGTGATCATACCGACAGGCAGGCCCCTGCTTTTTTGAAATAAGAGGCCCTTCGGCATCTTACTTCAAAGTATTAACGCTGCGGGAAGCGTTAATCGACCAGCTGGTTCTTGATGGCGTAGTGTGTCAATTCCGCACTGTTCTTGAGTTTCATCTTCGTCAACAGGCGGGAGCGGTACTCGCTGATGGTCTTGACCGACAGCGACAGCTCGCGGGCGATGGCGCTGACCGTCATGCCGGAGGCGATCATGGTCAGGGTCTGGAATTCGCGGTCGGACAGGGTCTCGTGCAGCGGGGCGGCGTGGTCCGCCCCGATCTGGTTGGCCAGCTCCTGGGCCAGGGCCGCGCTCACGTACTTCTGGCCGGCCGCCACCTGGCGGATCGCCGTGACCAGCTCGCGCGGCGCGCTCTGCTTGGTCATGTAACCGGCCGCGCCCGCCTTCAGGGAGCGGATCGCGTACTGGTCCTCGCGGTGCATGGACAGCATCAGCACGGCCAGGTCCGGGTGGTCCTTCTTGATCTGCTTGAGTACGTCGATGCCGTTGCGGTCGGGCAGGGAGATGTCCAGCAGTAGGACCTGGCACTTGGCCTTGCGGAATTGCTTGACCGCGTCCACCCCGGTGTCGGCTTCGCCGGCCACGACGATGTCGGGCGTGTCGGAGAGGATCTGCTTGAGGCCTTCGCGCACGATGGCGTGGTCGTCGGCGATGAACACCCGGATGCTGGCTTTGTCGGACATGAAATGGATGAGACGCGAATTCAGCCGCTATTATCTGTGTGCGCCGGGGAAAACGGAATGCTTATCGCCACCACGGTGCCGCCGCCGTGCGCATTCGCCACACTCAGGCTGCCGCCGAGGGCGTGGGCCCGTTCGTCCATGCCGCGCAGGCCGAAGGAATGGGGCTTCTGGCGGTCGGCCGGGCCGAGGCCGATGCCGTTGTCCTCCACCTCCAGGGTCAGGCGCTCGCCCGCGTGCGCCAGGCGCACCGCGACCGCGCTGGCGCGCGCGTGCTTGGCGATGTTGGTGAGCGCCTCCTGCACGATCCGGAACAGGGCGGTGGCATGCTCGAGCGACAAGTCCAGCTCCTTGTCGCTGCTGGTGAAGCTGCAGGCGATGCCGTTCTGCTCTTCGAATTCGCGCGCCTGCCATTCCAGCGCCGCCGGCAGGCCCAGGTCCAGCATCGCCGGGCGCAGGTCGAGCGAAATGCGGTGCACGGCCTCGATGGTGCGGTCGACCAGGGCGTCCAGGTAGTCGGCCTTGGTGCGCAGCTGGGGCTGGTTGTCCGGCAGGCGCTTGGACAGCAGGGCCAGCGCCATCTTGATGGCCGTGAGGTTGCCGCCCAGGTCGTCGTGGATTTCGCGCGCGATGCGGGCCCGCTCCTCTTCCTTCGCGTCCTCGATGTGGGCGGTGAGCTCGGCCAGCCGGTCGTGGGCCGCGGACAGGGCGGCCTGCTCGCGCTTGCTGTCCGAGATGTTGGTCATGATGCCATCCCACTGCACGCTGCCGCGCGGCTCGAGCAGGGCGCGGGGGATGGCGCGCAGGTTGATCCACTTCTCGTCGTTCCAGTGCTCGACCCAGATTCGGCCTTCCCAGTTCCAGGTGCTGAGGGTACGCGCCGATTCCAGCATCGAGGCACGGTAGCCGGCGCGGTCGGCCGGCAGGATACGCGCCAGGAACAGGCGCGGCTCCTGCTGCAGCTGGGCCACGGTCAGGCCGAGCAGCTGCTGGCAGCTGTCGGACAGGTAGGGGTAGGCCGGGCTGCCGTCGGGGCGGATCAGGAACTGGAACACCAGGCCCGGCATGTTGCTGGCGATGGCGTTGAAGCGCGCCTGGAACTGCTCCAGCGCCGCCTCGGCCGCCTGCTCGGCGCTGCGGTCGTCGCCCAGGGCCAGGATCAGGGACTGGCCGTCGCGCTGGGTGCGCAGGAAATGCAGGGTGATGGGGTAGCTGCTGCCGTCGGCGCGGCGGTGGCGCGTGCGCAGGCAGGCCTGCGCGCCCACGCCTTCGCCCAGGCCCGCCAGCAGGGCCCCGAATTCGGTTTCGGACAGCCCCGGCGCCAGGTCGAACGGCGTCATCGCGGTCAGGGTGGCGAAGTCGTAGCCGAGGTTGTCGCGCGCGGTCTGGTTCACGTCGACCAGGCGGCGCGAAGGCTCGTCGATGAGATAGACCTCGGAGGCGGCGGCCTGCATCTGGGCCGCGAGGACGGGCGCGGCCGGGCTCATATGCGGCGGCGCGCCCGGCGCAGGGCGGCGAAACGGCGCAGCACGCGGCTGCCGCGCCAGGCGCCTTCGCGCGGCAGCAGCCGGCGCAGCAGGGCGCGCAGGTGGCGCCGTACGGTGGTGAGCGCGGCGCGCACGTCGTGGTAGGGGCGGCTGGCGCGCAGCAGGGCGATCCAGCGGTCCTTGGTGCGGAGAAAAGCGTCGTGCCAGCGCGCGAACCAGGGGATGGAAAGCAGGCTGGTCTTGGTCAGGGAGTACAGCCGCGCGACCGCGGCCGCGCCGCCGAGCTTGGCCAGCAGGATCACGACCAGGCCGAGCACGGCGTGGCCGTGGGCGATGGCCAGCAGGGCCAGCACCTTGACCGGGAACAGCAGCAGGGCGGGCAGCACGAAGGCGGTCAGGGCGGCCCAGGGCGGCAGGGCGGCGATGCGCCGTTCCAGCGCGCGCAAGGGCGGCCAGGCCGCGATGCGCGCGACGAGGGCGGCGCCCAGGTCCCAGAACCAGTCCTCGAGCATGAGCACGAGGGCGGCCAGGTAGACCAGCGGCACCAGCAGGCGAAAGCGCGGTTTGGGCGGAGGCGTCTTGGACGGCATGGAGGGATGATACACGCTCGCCACGCTCCCGCTACAATGCCGCCATGAGCAAAGCATTCACCAAAGAAGCGGACGGCGACGAGGACGAGGATGGCCTGGCCTTGCAGCGGGCGATTCCGGCCGGGTCGAAGAACTACATCACGCCGCAGGGCTACCAGCGCATCAAGGACGAGCTCTTGCAGCTGATCGACGTCGAGCGGCCGGAGGTGGTCAAGGTGGTGCACTGGGCCGCGTCGAACGGCGACCGTTCCGAGAACGGCGACTACATCTACGGCAAGCGGCGCCTGCGCGAGATCGACCGCCGCATCCGCTTCCTGACCAAGCGCCTGGACTTGGCGCACGTGGTGGACCCGAGCGCCCACCATGGCAACGACCAGATCTTCTTCGGCGCCACCGTCACCTACGCCAACGGGGCGGGGGAGGAGCACACGGTGACCATCGTCGGCATCGACGAGCTCGATCCCCTGAAGGGCAAGATCAGCTGGGTCTCGCCGGTGGCGCGCGCCCTGACCAAGGCGCGCGAAGGCGATACGGTGACCCTGCAGACGCCGCAGGGCGTGGAGGAGCTGGATGTGATCGAAGTCAGTTATCCGGACCCGGCATGAGCATCCCCGTCATCCCCGCGTACGCGGGGGCTCCTGGTAAGAATCAGGGCCGAAACGTGTATGGAGGGCCGCGCTGCTACCAGGGGCTCCCGCCTGCGCGGGAGTGACGGAGGTTAGCCGCGCTCGCGCTCGACGCGGTTGACGCCGGCGACCTTGCGCAGGTTGCGGATCAGCTGGGCCAGGTGGATGCGCTCCTTCACCTGGATCGTGAAGCGCAGCTGGGTGATGGCGTGTTCCTTGTACTCGTCCATCCCCACGTAGGTGATGTTGGCGTCCGATTCGCCGATCTCGGCGGCGACCTTGGCCAGGATGCCTTTTTCGTTCTCGATCAGGAGCCGGATGCGGGTGTCGAAGCGGCGCTCGATCTCGGGCGCCCACTGCACCGGAATCCAGCGGTCAGGTTCCTTGATGCGGGCCCGCTTGGCCACGTGACACTCGCCCGTGTGCACCACCAGGCCCTGGTCGCGCTTGAGCTGGCCGATCACTTCGTCGCCCGGAATCGGCAGGCAGCACTGGGCCACCTGCACCGACATCGCCTCTTCGCCGAAGATGGTGACCGGCTCGAGCTCGCTCTGGGCGCTCTTGGGCTTGGGAATCTGGCCGCTGGCATCGAGCAGGGTGAAAATGTGACGCGCCACCAACGGCGCCATGCGCTTGCCCACCCCGATGTCGGCGTACAGGTCCTCCATCGAGCGCGCCTTCGATTCGGTCAGGAGCTTCTCGACGATGGAGCCCGGCAGCTCCGGATTGATGTTCAGGTTGCCCAGCGCCTGCGCCAGCAGGTCCGCGCCCAGCTCCACCGATTCGTTCAGGTTGGCCGTGCGCAAATGGTGCCGGATCGCCGAGCGTGCCTTGCCGGTGCGCACCCACGACAGCCACATGGGCGAGGGCCGCGCGTTCGGATCGGTATCGATCTCGACGATGTCGCCGTTGTGCAGCTCGCTGCGCAACTGGGCCGGGTCGTTGTTGATCTTGATCGCCACGGCGTGGTCGCCGATGCTGGTGTGGATCGAATAGGCGAAGTCGAGCGCCGTGGCCCCGCGCGGCAGGGCGATGATCTTGGACTTGGGCGTGAACACGTAGACCGAATCGGGGAACAGGTCGACCTTGACGTGCTCCAGGAACTCGGCCGAGTCGCCGGTCTGCTGCTGGATCTCGAGCAGCGACTGCAGCCAGGCGTGGGTGCGCTGCTGCAGGTCGGTCATCGAGGTGTCGCCCGTCTTGTACAGCCAGTGCGCGGCCACGCCGGATTCGGCCGTGCGGTGCATGTCCTGGGTGCGGATCTGGAATTCGACCGGGGTGCCGTAGGGGCCGATCAAAGTCGTGTGCAGCGACTGGTAGCCGTTCAGCTTGCGGATCGCGATGTAGTCCTTGAACTTGCCCGGCATCGGCTTGTACAGCTGGTGCAGGGTACCCAGCGCCACGTAGCAGTCGTTGAAGGAGTCGACCACCACCCGGAAGCCGTACACGTCCAGCACCTGCGAGAAGGACAGGTGCTTGTTGCGCATCTTCTTGTAGATGCCGTACAGGGTCTTTTCGCGCCCGTAGATCTCGGCGTTGATGCCGGCGTTGGCCAGCTGGGCTTTGACCGACTCAAGGATCTTGGATACCACCTCGCGCCGGTTGCCGCGCGCCGCCTTGACCGCCTTGGCGAGCGTCCGGTAGCGCATCGGGTACAGGTGCGAGAAGGACAGGTCCTGCAGTTCGCGGTAGATGCCGTTCAGGCCGAGCCGGTGCGCGATCGGCACGTACACTTCCATGGTCTCGGCGGCGATGCGGCGCTTCTTCTCGGGCACCATGTAGCCGAGGGTGCGCATGTTGTGCAGCCGGTCGGCCAGCTTGATCAGGATCACGCGCACGTCGCTGGCCATGGCCAGCAGCATCTTGCGGAAGTTCTCGGCCTGGGCCTCGATCTGGCTCTGGAACTCGATCTTCTCAAGTTTCGACAGGCCGTCCACCAGGCTCGCCACCTGCGGCCCGAAGTGCTCCAGCAGCTCTTCCTTCTTGACGCCCTGGTCCTCCATCACGTCGTGCAGGAGGGCGGCCATGATGGCCTGGGCGTCGAGCTTCCAGTCGGCGCAGATCTCGGCCACCGCGATCGGGTGCGAGATGTAGGGCTCGCCCGACTTGCGCAGCTGGCCCAGATGCATCTCGTCCGAGAAGCGGTAGGCGTCCTTGACCTTCTTGAGTTCGGAGGGGCTGAGATATTCGGCCAGTTTGGCCGTGAGGTTCGACACCGAGGCCACGCCGGGCGCCGGCGTGGTCGGAGAGACAACAGGTTCCTTCGACTTGCCCGTCCGCGAGGCACGGGGCGCCGAGGTGCCTGAAGGCGTGTCCGGGGTCGTCAGGTTCATGCAATACAGAATACCAGATTCGCCACGGCTTGCGTTTCAGGCAAGGGGGAAATTACAGCGGGACTTTCTTGAGCATCTCCAGGCCGACTTTGCCGGCGGCGATTTCACGCAGGGCCAGCACGGTCGGCTTGTCCTTGGCGTCGACCTTCGGGGTGTGGCCTTGCAGCAGCTGGCGCGCGCGGTAGGTGGCGGCCAGGGTCAGCTGGAAGCGGTTGGGGACTTGTTTCAGGCAATCTTCAATAGTAATACGGGCCATGCTAACTCCTGGTATGCGTTACTGTGCGTGGATACCCAGCTGGGCGAAGAGCGAGGCATTGCGTGCCATCTGCTGCGCGAAGCGGCAGCGGGTCGCTCGGACCACCGACCTCATTTCATCGAGGGCGACGTCGAAATTCTCGTTAATAATAACATAGTCGAATTCCGGGGCATGGGCGATTTCCCCGCCCGCGGCCAGCAGGCGGCGGGTGATGATGTGCGGTTCGTCCGTGCCGCGCTTGTGCAGGCGCTCTTCCAGCGCCGCGATCGAGGGCGGCAGGATGAAGATCGAGGACGCCTGCGGGAACAGGCTCTTGACCTGGCGCGCGCCCTGCCAGTCGATCTCGAGCAGGATGTCGGTGCCCAGCTTCATCTGCTGCTCCACCAGCAGGCGCGAGGTGCCGTAGTAATTGCCGTGCACCTCGGCCCATTCCAGGAACTCGCCTTCGCCGGCACGCTTGACGAAGTCCTCGGCCGTCGTGAAGTGGTATTCGCGCCCGTCCTGCTCGCCGGGGCGCGGCGACCGGGTGGTGGTGGAGATCGACAGCTTGATGGCCGGCTCCTGCGCCAGCAGGGCGTTGACCAGGGTCGACTTGCCGGCGCCCGAGGGCGCCGCCACGACAAACAGGCTTCCCGAGAAGCCTGGAACGGTAGTCACAGTATTCATGGTTTTACTCGAGGTTCTGGACCTGCTCGCGCATCTGCTCGATCAGGAGCTTGAGCTCCATCGACGCGTCGGCCAGTTCTTTCACGGACGCTTTCGCGCCCAGGGTGTTCGCTTCGCGGTTCAACTCCTGCATCATGAAGTCGAGGCGCTTGCCGACCTGGCCGCCCTTCTTGAGGATGTGGCGCGTCTCGGTCAGGTGCGCGGACAGGCGCGAGAGCTCCTCGGCCACGTCGATGCGGATGCCGTACAGGGTCACTTCCTGGCGGATGCGCTCGAGCGCTTCCTGGCGGGTGAGGGTGGACGGGGTGCCGGCGCCGGCCAGGCCGAGCGCGTCCTGCATGCGTTCGACGGCCTTCTGCTGGAATTGCGCGATCACCTGCGGAATGAGCGGCGTGATGCGCTTGACGATGTCTTCCATCGCCTCGATGCGCTGCACCAGCATGGCTTCGAGGGCCGCGCCTTCGCGCTTGCGGCTGTCGACGAAGGCGGCGATGGTCTTGGCGGTGAGCGCGGCCACGTCGGCCTGCAGCGACTCCTGTCCGATCTGGGCTTCCTCGATCACGCCCGGCCAGCGCAGCAGCTCGGCCACCGTCAAGGGCGGGGCGGAGACGAAGTGCTTGGTCACTTCGCCCTGCATGCGCGCGAGGTCGGCCAGCAGGTCGGCGTTCAGGGCCTGCGAGCCGCTGGCGACCTTGCGTCCGAACGAGAGGCGCGCTTCGACCTTGCCGCGCGTGATGGCGCCCATGAGGGCCGCGCGCAGATCCGGCTCGAGCGAGCGCAGATCGTCATTGATGCGGAACTGGAGATCCAGGAAGCGCGAGTTGACGCTTTTGATTTCGATGGTGAGCGTGCCTGCCTCGCATTCGCTGGTGGCCACCGCATAGCCTGTCATGCTTGAAATGCTCAATGGAGTCCCCGTTTTTTCAACTTTTCTTTACAAAGCAGTGATTTATCCACACAATCGCCGTGTTATGCAAGGAACTCGTGATGGCTGCGCAAAATAACGCCCCCTTGCCCGATGGGCTGGAACTGGCCGGATATCGCATTGTAAAGAAAATCGCGTCCGGCGGGTTCAGTATTGTATACCTCGCCTATGACGGGGAAGGCAATGCGGTGGCGATCAAGGAGTACCTTCCCAGCTCGCTGGCGCTGCGCCAGCCGGGCGAACTGGCGCCCGTCATCTCCAAGCCGAATCTGCCGGTCTTCCACCTCGGCCTGAAGTGCTTCTTCGAGGAGGGCCGCGCGCTGGCGCGCATCGTGCACCCGAACGTGGTGCGGGTGCTGAACTTCTTTCGCGCCAACGAGACCGTGTACATGGTGATGGCCTACGAGTCTGGCCACTCGCTGCAAGAGCACATCGCGCGCCTGGCCGCCAAGGGCAGCCGCATGAGCGAGGCCTTCATCCGCCAGGTGTTCGTGGGCGTGTGCAGCGGTCTGCGCGAGGTCCACGCCAACAAGCTGCTGCACCTGGACCTGAAGCCCGCCAATATCTACCTGCGCACGGACGGCACGCCGCTGCTGCTCGATTTCGGCGCCGCGCGCCAAAGCCTGGACAACGAGGTGCCGCGCTTGCGCCCGATGTACACGCCGGGCTTCGCGCCGCCGGACCTGTACGGGCGCTCGGTGACGCTGGGTCCATGGTCGGACATCTACAGCATCGGCGCGGCCATGTACGCCTGCATGACCGGCGGACCGCCGCAGCCGGCCGACCAGCGCACGCAGGAAGACAAGATGCCCGCCAACTTCGACAAGCTCAAGGAGAACTACTCGGAGGATCTGATCCGCATGGTGCGCTGTTGCCTGGACCTCGATCCCGACCTGCGTCCGCACAGCCTGTTCGCCCTGCAGAAGGAGTTGTACCTGCCGCCGCCGTCCGAGCCGGAGGAGGAAGAGCCGGGCGCGCTGCAAAGATTCACCCGCGGACTGGCCGACCGCATCGGTTTCGGCCGCCGTAAAACGGGATAAACCGTATGCAGTTTTCCGTCTACCAGCAAAGCGACATCGGTGCGCGCAAGGTCAACCAGGACCGCATGGGCTATAGCTACACCCGCGAGTCCCTGCTGATGGTGCTGGCCGACGGCATGGGCGGCCACCTGCGCGGCGAGATCGCCGCCACGCTGACCCTGCAGACCCTATCGGCCCTGTTCCAGAAGCATGCGCTCCCTTACGTGAAGAAACCGGAGCGCTTCCTGGAGGAGGCGCTGAACGCAGCCCACCACGAAATCCACCGTTACAGCGCTGCGCATAATTTTCCGGAGACGCCGCGTACGACCGTGGTGGCCTGCCTCATCCAGCACAACACCGCCGTGTGGGCGCACTGCGGCGACTCGCGCCTGTACCTGATCCGGCGCGGCCAGGTGCTCACGCGCACGCGCGACCACTCGCATATCGAGTACCTGATCGCCAAGGGCCAGGTGACGCCGGCGGAGCGCTCCTCGCATCCGGACCGCAATAAGCTGTACAACTGCCTGGGCGCGTCCACGCCGCCCAAGGTGGAGGTGTCCGGCCAGGCCAGCCTGCTGCCCGGCGACGTCTTCCTGCTGTGCTCGGACGGTCTGTGGGCCATGCTGTCGGACGACGATATCGCGCAGCGCCTGAGTACCCAGACCATCGTGCGCGCGGTGCCGGAGATGCTGGCCGACGCCACCGACCTGGCCGGCGCCAAGGCGGACAACGCGACCGCCCTGGCCATCATGTGGCAGGGCGCGCCGGTGGTCGATGCCGCCACCACCGTGGGCCCGGGCGCCGAGACGGTGATCTCGACCCAGACCCTGCCCGAAAACACGGTCAACTCCACCATGCAGACGGCGCCCTCCGCGCCGCCGGAAGTCGATGCGTTCGACGACGACGAAATCGAGAAGGCGATCGCGGAGATCCGCGGCGCCATCGAAAAATCCTCCCAGATCCTGAAAGGTTGAAAACCCATGACGATGTTCGAATCGCGCCCCAGCGGGCGCGCGGTGGATCAGCTGCGCAACGTGCGCCTGACCCGCAACTACACCAAGCACGCGGAGGGCTCGGTGCTGATCGAGTGCGGCGACACCAAGGTGATCTGCACCGCCAGCGTGGAAGAGAAGGTGCCGGGCTTTCTCAAGGGCCGCGGCCAGGGCTGGATGACGGCGGAATACGGCATGCTGCCCCGTTCGACCCATTCGCGCATGGACCGCGAGGCGGCCAAGGGCAAGCAATCCGGACGCACCCAGGAAATCCAGCGCCTGATCGGCCGCTCCCTGCGCGCCGCGTTCGACTTGAACGCGATCGGCGAGCGCACCCTGCACCTGGACTGTGATGTGATCCAGGCCGACGGCGGCACGCGCACGGCCTCGATCACGGGCGCCATGGTGGCGGCTTATGACGCCTTCGACAAGCTGGTCAAGGGCGGCTTCCTGCCGGCCATGCCGCTCAAGCACTTCGTGGCGGCCATTTCGGTCGGTGTCTATCGCGGCATGCCGGTGCTGGACCTGGACTACGTGGAGGATTCGGACTGCGACACGGACATGAACGTGGTCATGACGGATGGCGGGCATTTCGTGGAAGTGCAGGGCACGGCGGAAGGCGAGGCCTTCGACCGCGCGGCGATGAATCGCCTGCTGGACCTGGCCGAATCGGGCATCGCCTCGCTGATCGCGATGCAAAAGCAGGCACTCGAGCTGTAGGCGCTACCCGAGCGGGACGACGATGATGGTCGGCGGCGCCGCAGGAGGCGGCGCTGGCGGCTTTTGCGTGGCGTTGTTAAGCGCGAAGGTCACGAGGGGCACGATGACCACGGTGCCCCCGAGCAGGGTGGCCGCCATCCAACGGATGATGCGCGATTCCATTTGCGCAATGCGAGCGTCGATGGATGTTTCCAGCCGTTCAAAGCGCTGGTCAATGCGTGCGAAGCCCGCACGCATTTCCGTGCGCAGGGCATCGAATTCAGTGTTGACTTCCATACGCTATTGCAGCAATTGATGCTTGCCTTTCGCTTCCGACAACTCCAGTTTGGCGTTGACTTCTTCCCGCAATTCCGTCGTATCCATACGTGCCTCCAGGTTGAGGTGATTGGACCGCGGCCGTGCGGGCTGGTTCTTTCAGCATAGGCGATTCTTTGAGCGGCGTCAGTCCCGTACCGTCAGGTAAAATGGCGGCATGACACAGCGACTCATTCTGGCCTCGAACAACGCAGGCAAACTCAAGGAATTCGGCGAAATCCTGTCTCCGCTCGGCTTCGAACTGCATACGCAGGGCGAATACGATGTGCCGGAGGCGGAAGAGCCGTTCGCGACCTTCGTCGAGAACGCTCTGGCCAAGGCGCGCCACGCGTCGCGCCTGACCGGTCTGCCGGCGCTGGCGGACGATTCCGGTGTCTGCGTCAACGCCCTGGGCGGGGCTCCCGGCGTGTGGTCGGCGCGCTTTGCCGGCGAACCGAAGTCGGACGCGCGCAACAACGCCAAACTGATCGCGGACTTGTCCTGCCACGAGGACAAATCGGCCTACTATTACTGCGTCCTGGTGCTGGTGCGCCACGCGAACGACCCGCAACCTGTGATCGCCGATGGGCGCTGGCACGGCGAGATCGTGGCCGAGGCGCGCGGCAGCAACGGCTTCGGCTACGATCCACACTTCCTCATTCCCTCGCTCGGCAAGCACGTCGCCGAACTGTCGTCCGACCAAAAGAACGCACTGTCGCACCGCGGCCAGGCGCTGCGCGCGCTGGTGGAAAAACTGAAATGATCCCGATCCAGCCGGCGCGCGAGCAAGGGCAGTCGCCCGCGACCGCCGCCACGCGCTATCTGCAGCCCGGCGCGCTCAATCTCACCGCCTTGCCGCCGCTGTCGCTGTACGTGCATTTCCCTTGGTGCGTGCGCAAGTGTCCGTATTGCGACTTCAACTCGCACGAGGCCAAGGGCATGTTCCCGGAAGAGGAATATCTCGACGCCGTGCGCCAGGATCTGGAGCAGTCGCTGCCACTGATCTGGGGACGCAAGGTGTACACGGTGTTCATCGGCGGCGGCACGCCGAGCCTGATGTCCGCCAAAGGGCTGGACCGCCTGCTGTCCGACGTGCGCACGCTGCTGCCGCTCGATCTCGATTGCGAAATCACGATGGAAGCCAACCCCGGCACCTTCGAACAGGAGAAATTCCTTTCCTTCCGCGACAGCGGCGTGAACCGGCTCTCGATCGGCATCCAGAGCTTCAACGACCGCCACCTGAAGGCTCTGGGCCGCATCCACGGCGCGGACGAGGCGCGCCACGCGGTGGAGATCGCGCACCGCTACTTCGACAACTTCAACCTGGACCTGATGTTCGCGCTGCCGGAGCAGACCCTCGCCGAAGCGCGCCAGGACCTGGAGACGGCGCTCTCGTTCGCCCCGCCGCATCTGTCGATGTACCACCTGACCATGGAGCCGAACACGGTTTTCGCCAAGTACCCGCCCACGCTGCCGGACGAAGACACGAGCGCGGACATCCAGGACATGATCTTCGAACGCTCCGCCGATGCCGGCTACCAGCACTACGAGGTGTCGGCCTACGCCAAGCCGGGCCGCCGCGCGCGGCACAACCTGAATTACTGGGAGTTCGGCGACTACCTCGGCGTCGGCGCGGGCGCGCACTCCAAGCTATCCTTCCCGCACCGCGTGCTGCGCCAGGCGCGCTTCAAGCAGCCCGCTTCCTACATCGAAAATGCGCGCAAGGGCACGCCGATCCAGGAAGAGCGCGAGATCGGGCGTGACGAGATGGGCTTCGAGTTCATGCTCAACGCCTTGCGCCTGACCGATGGCTTCGATCCGAACCTGTTCGGCGAGCGCACCGGCATGAGCATCACCGCCATCGAACGCATGCTCGACGCGGCGGAAGCCAAGAGCCTGCTGTACCGCGACTACAAGATTATCCGTCCCACCGATCTGGGTCAGCGCTTCCTGAACGACCTGCAGCAGATGTTCCTTTGATCGGGCCTGCTAGAGTTTGACGAAGACATTGACGATCAGCCCGATGGTGCTGAGTACAGTAGCTGTGGAGATGCCGAGCAGGATGCGAAAGTCCTTGTTGCGCTGATCCTGGAGGCGCTCGAAGCGCGCATCGACTCGGTCGAACCTTGTATCGATGCGCGCGAACCCTGCGCGCATTTCGTCAAGTATCAGTGCGAGCATCTTCTGCCGGGGCTGGTTCTCGCCATTCATCGCTGGCTCCTTGATTGGATGTTCAGCTTACGCCGAAACGAGCGAAAAGCGAGTACGCACGATTGCGGCAAATTTTGATGATTAACTGAATGAGGGGACACACATGGGAAAGAGCCGGCTTGAAGCCTTCAGCGATGGCGTCATCGCCATCATCATCACCATCATGGTCCTGGAACTGAAGGTCCCGCATGGCGCGACACTCGACACGATGCTGCCGCTGTGGCCTGTCTTCCTCAGTTATGTTCTCAGCTTTGTGTACGTCGGCATCTACTGGAACAATCACCACCACCTGTTCCATCCCGTGCATGAAATTGGCGGCGGCGTGCTGTGGGCGAATCTGCACCTGCTGTTCTGGCTGTCCCTCACGCCCTTCGTCACTGGCTGGATGGGCGAGAATCATTTCGCCACGCTGCCGGTGGCAGCGTATGGCTTCAACCTGCTGATGTGCGCGATTGCATACAGCCTGCTGGTGCGTTGTCTCACGCTGCATCACCAAGGGAACAAGTCCCTGGCGGAAGCGATCGGAAACGACCGCAAAGGCCGCATTTCTCTCGTGATGTACATCGCCGGCATTTGCCTCACCTGGGTCCACGCTGGACTCGGGTTGGCCCTCTTCGCCGGGGTCGCTCTCATGTGGCTGATTCCGGACCGCCGCATCGAGCGGCGGATCGCGGAATAGCGTGGACTACTGCAAGCCGCCTCCCAATACTTTGTAGAGCGTGACCTGGTTCTGCAGGCGGGCCAGATTGGCCTGGACTGCCGCCTGCTGCGCCGTGAACAGCGAGCGCTGGGCGTCGAGGTAATCGAGATAGCTCGCCGCGCCGTTCTTGTAGCGCAGGTCGGCCAGGCGGAAGCGCTCGGTTTCCGCGTTTGTGACCGAGCGCTGGGCGCGCAGCTGTTCGCCATACGTCGCCTGGCCCGCCAGCGCGTCGGACACCTCCCGGAACGCCGTCTGGACCGCCTTGTCGTACTGCGCCACGGCCGCGTCGCGCGCGGCTTTGGCGCTGTCCACGCCGGCACTGGTGCGGCCGAAGTCGAACAGTGGCATGACCGCCTGCGGGGCGAAGGTCCAGGCGAACGAGCCGCTCTTGAATAGGCCCGATAGCTCGCTCGATGCGGAGCCCGCCGTCGCCGTCAGCGAAATGCGCGGGAAGTAGTTCGCGCGCGCGGCGCCGATGTTGGCGTTGGCCGCGATCAGCTGCTGTTCGGCGGACCGCACATCGGGGCGCGTGGCCAGCAGGTCGGAGGGCAGGCCGGCCGGGAGGTCGGCCAGGTTTGTCTCCGCCAGCGCTGCCGGCGCCGGCAGCGTCGCGGGCAGCGGCTGCCCGACCAGGAGCGTCAGGAGATTGAAATCGGCCGCCTGCTGGCGCTGCTGCTGCGCCAGCACGACGCGGGCGCTTTCGACCAATGAAATCGCCTGTTCCAGATCGAGCTTGGAGATCACGCCCTGGTCGAACTTGAGCTGCACGAGCCGCATCGATTCCTCGCGCGTGGACAGCGTGCGCTGCGTCAGAGCCAACAGTTCGTCGTCGGCCAGCGTGGCCAGGTAGGCGTTGGCGACCGCGGCCACCAGGCCAATGCGCACCACGCGGCCTGCTTCCTCGGTGGCGAGGTATTGGGCCTGCGCCGCTGCGCTCAGGTTGCGCACGCGCCCGAACAAGTCGAGCTCGAACGCGCTCACGCCCAGGCCCGCCGTGTAGGTGCTGGTGATGGTGTCGTCCTTGCCCGGCACGCGGCTGCCGGTGATGGCGGCGTTCACGCTCGGGAGCTGGTCGGCGCGGCGGATGCGGTAGGCGGCGCGCGCCTGTTCGACATTGGCCAGCGCCACCCGCAGATCGCGGTTGTTGGCCAGCGCTATGCGGATCAATTCCTGCAGGCGCGGATCGGCGAAATAGCGCGGCCACGCGATCGCGGCGGCGGCATCGCCCGCCGGACTGGCGGCCGGAAAGGCCGGCGCCACCGGCAGGGTAGGGCGCTCGTAATGCGGCGCCAGCGAGCAGCCGGTCAGGGCCAGCGCGGTCGAAAGAATGGTCAGTCGCTTAGTCATGTTTGGTCTCCCCGGCGGCGGCGGCTTCCTCGTGGGCGTATCTGCGGCGCTGGCGCTCGCTGCCCTTGAAGATGGAACGCACGACGACGAAGAACACGGGAATGAAGATGACGCCAAGACCGGTGGCCGTAACCATCCCGCCCATCACGCCGGTGCCGATGGCGCGCTGGCTGGAGGCACCGGCGCCGCCGGCGACGACCAGCGGCAGCACGCCGAGGATGAAGGCGAGGGACGTCATGAGGATCGGCCGGAAGCGCAGGTGGCAGGCCTGGATGGCCGCCTCGCGCAGCGACGCGCCCTGCGCCTGCAGGTCCTTGGCGAACTCGATGATCAGCACCGCATTCTTGGCCCCCAGGCCGATGATGGTGATCAGGCCGACCTTGAAGTAGACGTCGTTGGGGAAGCCGCGCATGGTCGCGAACAACACGGCGCCCAGCACGCCGAGCGGCACCACCAGCAGCACCGACATCGGAATCGACCAGCTCTCGTACAGCGCGGCCAGGGCCAGGAACACGGCCAGCAGCGAGAAGCCGATCAGCACACCCACGGTGGAGCCGGACAGTTTTTCCTCGCGCGACTGGCCGGTCCATTCGTAGGCGAAACCTTGTGGCAGCTGGGCTGCCAGGCGCTCCATCTCGTCCATCGCTTCGCCGGTGGAGTGGCCAGGCGCGGCGTCACCGGACAGGCGCATCGACGGATAGCCGTTGTAGCGGATCGTCTGCATTGGGCCGAGCACCCAGCGCGTGGTGGCGAAGGCGGACAAGGGTACGGGCTGGCCCCGGGCGTTCATCGCGTTCAGGCGCAGCAGGTCGCCCGGCTGCATGCGCGCGGGCGCGTCGGCCTGCACCACCACCCGCTGCAGGCGGCCGGCGTTGGGGAAGTCGTTCACGTAGGCCGAGCCGAGCGCGGTGGAAATGGCGGTGTTGATCGCGTCGAAGCTCACGCCCAGGGCGTTGGCCTTGTCGCGGTCGATGTCGAGCTGGAGCTGGGGCGCGTCTTCCAGGCCGTCCGGGCGCACGCCGGTCAGGATGGCGCTCTTGGAGGCCATGCCGATCAGCTGGTTGCGCGCCGCCAGCAGGGCGTCGCGTCCGGCGCCGCCACGATCCTGCAGGCGGAAGGAGAAGCCTGTGCTGCGGCCCAGTTCCGGAATCGGCGGCGGCGACACGGCGAAGATGAAGGCGTCGCGGATCTTCGACAGGGCGCCGCTGACGCGGCCGGCAAGGTCGCCCGCGCCGTGGCCCGCGCCCTTGCGGTCGGACCAGTCCTTGAGCGGCACGAAGCCAAGCGCCGCGTTCTGGCCCTGGCCCGAGAACGAGAAGCCGACCACGCCCACCATGGCATCGACTTCGGGCTGCTTGAGGATGAAGTCCTCGGAGGCGCGCAGCACGCTGGTGGTGCGTTCGACCGTGGCGCCCGGCGGCAGCTGGAAGTTGGCGATGATGTAGCCCTGGTCCTCGTTCGGCAGGAACGAGGTCGGCATGCGCGTGAACAGCAATCCCACCAGGCCGATCACCAGGACGAACACGATCATCATGCGGCCGGTGCGGCGCAGGATGCGCTCGACGAAGGATTCGTAGTTGCGAGCCGTGCGCGAGAAGCTGCGGTTGAACCAGCCGAAGAAGCCGCTCTTGGCATGGTGGTGGCCTTTCTCGACCGGCTTGAGCAAATGCGCGCACAGGGCCGGCGTCAGCGACAGCGCCATGAAGGCGGAGCAGGCGATCGAAGAGACCATCACCGCCGAGAACTGGCGGTAGATGTTGCCCACCGCGCCGGCGAAGAAGGCGAGCGGCACGAACACGGAAATCAGCACCACCGTCACGCCGACGATGGCGCCGGAAATCTGTCCCATGGCCTTGCGCGTCGCCTCCAGCGGCGGCAAGCCTTCCTCGCTCATGATGCGTTCGACGTTTTCCACCACGACGATGGCGTCGTCCACCACGATGCCGATCACGAGCACCATGCCGAACATGGTCAGCACGTTGATCGAGAACCCGAGCGCGAGCAGGGCGGCGAAGGAGCCGAGCAGCGCGACCGGCACGACGATGGTCGGGATGATCGTGTAGCGGAAGTTCTGCAGGAACAGGAACATCACCATGAACACGAGCAGGATCGCGATCAGCAGCGTCTCGACCACCTGCTTGATGGAGATGTCGATGAACTTCGAGCTGTCGAACGGGATGCGCCATTTGACACCCGGCGGGAAGAACTTCGCCAGTTCCTCCATGCGCTGGCGCACCAGCTTGGCCGTCTGCAGCGCGTTGCCGGTCGGGGACAGCTGGATGCCGATGCCGGTCGAAGGCTTGCCGTTCAGGCGCGCGGACGTGGCATAGCTGGCGCCGCCGATTTCGATGCGGGCCACGTCGCGCAGGCGCACGGTGGAGCCGTCCGGATTCGCGCGCAGCACGATGGCGCCGAACTGCTCCACGTTGGTGAGCTGGCCCTTGACCACCACGGTCGCGGTGATGGTCTGCCCCGGCACGTTGGGCAGGTCGCCGATGGTGCCGGACGCCACCTGGGCGTTCTGGCTGCGGATGGCGTTGTTGACGTCGGCCGGCGTCAGGTTATAGCCAAGCAGCTTGGCCGGATCGATCCAGATCCGCATCGCCTTTTCGGTGCCGAACAACTGCGCCTGGCCGACGCCGGGCAGGCGCTGGATTTCGGGCAGGACCGTGCGCGAGGCGTAGTCGCCCAGCGCGATCGGATCGAATTTCGGATCGTCCGAGGACAGGATCACGAACATCAGGAAGTTGGCGCGCGCCTTGTCGACCCGCACGCCCTGCTGGACGACGGTTTGCGGCAGGCGTGGCGTGGCGCGGCTCAGGCGGTTCTGCACGTCCACCTGGGCCAGGTCGGGATTGGTGCCGGTCTCGAACGAGAGCGTGATCGAGCCACTGCCGTTGGCCTGGCTGACGGACTCCATGTAGATCAGGCCGGGCGAGCCGTTCATCTCGCGCTCGATGACGCTGATGACGGAGTCTTCCAGCGTTTGCGCGGAAGCGCCGGGATAGGCGGCGGAGACGACGATGGACGGCGGCGCCACCGGCGGATATTGGGCGATCGGCAGCTGGGTGATGGCGACCGCGCCGGCCACCATGATGAACAGCGCGATCACCCAGGCGAAGATCGGGCGGTCGATGAAGAAACGGGCCATGTAGCGGTTCCTCCGTTACGCCTTGGGCGCGGAAGCCGGGGCCGGCGCGCTGGGCGCGGGCGGCGGCGTCCACGGAACCGGCTTCACGGGCGAACCGGCCATCATCATCATTTTCTGGAAGCCGTCCACGATCACCTGGTCGCCTTCCTTCAGGCCGTCCAGCACCACCCAGTTGCTGCCTTGCTGCTGGCCGATCTTGACCGGGCGCGGCAGGGGCTTGCTGTCCGGGCCGACGACGAACACGGAGTCGCCGTTGTCGGTGCGGGTGACGGCCTGCTGCGGCACCAGGATGCCGTTCGGGAGATCGGCCTGGGACAGGCGCACCCGCACGTACTGGCCGGGCAGGAGCACGTTGTCCGTATTCGGCACTTCGGCGCGCAGCAGCACCTGGCCGGAAGTCGGATCGACCGTCATGTCCGAGAACAGCAGCTTGCCCTTGTTGGCGAGCTGGGTGCCGTCGTCCAGCACCACGGTGACCGGCACCGAGGCGGCGCTCGTCTTCAGGCGCAGGGTGGCCGAGCGGCGCAGGGCTTGCAGTTCGGTGGCGGATTGGGTGACGTTGAGGTAGACGGTGGAGGTCTGCTGGATCAGCGCGAGCTGGGTCGCCTCGGTGGCCGAGACCAGCGCGCCTTCGGTGACCAGCGCGCGGCCAATGCGGCCGGAGATCGGCGCGGTCACCGACGTGTAGCCGAGGTTGATCTGGGCCGTCTGCACGGCAGCCTTGCCGGCGGCGACATCGGCTTCCGCCTGCTTCTGGGCTGCGACCACGTTCACGTATTCCTGCTTCGACACGGCGTTCGCCTCGACCAGGGGCTTGTAGCGTTCGGCCTGGGCGCTGGCCTGGGTCAGGTTGGCCTGGGCGCGGGCCAGGGCCGCCTGGGCGCTTTGCAACGCGGCCTGGTAGGGCGCGGCGTCGATCTGGAACAGGGTCTGGCCGGCGCGCACTTCGCTGCCTTCCGTGAACAGGCGTTTCTGCACCACGCCGTTGACGCGGGCGCGCACCTGGGCCGTTCGTACGGGCTCGACGCGGCCGGGCAGTTCGGTTTGCAGTGCAATCGATTGAGCGTGGGCCGTAATGACGCCGACTTCAGGCGGCGGGGGGCGCTGGCCCGCTTGCGCCGCGTCTTTCTTGCCGCAGGCGGCGAGCAGGAGGGCGAGGGCGGAGACTTTGAGGAGGAGGGAAAGCGTGGAAGCTTGGCGCATATTCGGGCGTCCTTGTTATTGAGCCCGAAAATACTACCACGTATGGGTGTATATCTGATAACCGCAGCGTCCTCCGTCATCCCCGCGAAAGCGGGGACCCCTGATCAGCAGCGCGTGGCAAGCGCCTACAGCTCGGCCGTGCAACTTACCAGGGGTCCCCGCTTCCGCGGGGATGACGGGTTTAGCGCATGGCCGAAATCATCTGCTTGAGCTTGCCCGCGTCGGCGCAGAAGGCGCGGATGCCTTCGGCCAATTTCTCGGTGCCCATCGCGTCTTCGTTGAGCATGAAGCGGAAGGTCTTCTCGTCCATGGCGATCTTTTCGATCTGGACCGTGGTGTCCTGCGGCGACAGCTTGCGCTCGACCTTGCCTTCGGTGTCGGCCAACTTCTGCAGCAGGTCCGGGCTGATGGTCAGCAGGTCGCAGCCGGCCAGTTCCAGGATCTGCGAGGTGTTGCGGAAGGACGCGCCCATCACCTCGGTCTTGTAGCCGAACTTGCGGTAGTAGTTGTAGATGCGCTTGACCGACTGCACGCCCGGATCTTCCGCGCCGGTGTAGTCCATGGCGGTGGTCTTCTTGTACCAGTCGTAGATGCGGCCCACGAACGGCGAAATCAGCTGCACCTTCGCTTCCGCGCAGGCGATGGCCTGCGGCAGGGCGAACAGCAGGGTGAGGTTGCAGTGGATGCCTTCCTTCTCCAGCTGCTCGGCGGCGCGGATGCCTTCCCAGGTGGAGGCGATCTTGATCAGGATGCGCTCGCGCGGAATGCCGGCCTTCTCGTACAGGGCGATCAGCTCGCGGCCTTTCTGGATATTGCCTTCGGTGTCGAAGGACAGGCGCGCGTCGATCTCGGTCGACACGCGGCCCGGAATCAGCTTCAGGATCTCAGTGCCGAAGGCGATCAGGAGATGGTCGATCACGTCGCCGGTGGAGGCGTTGGGATTGTCGCGCACGGCCTTTTCCAGCAGCGGCTTGTATTCGTCCTTCTGCACGGCCTTGAGGATCAGCGACGGGTTGGTGGTCGCGTCGCGCGGCGTGTAGGCCTTGATCGACTGGAAGTCGCCGGTGTCGGCAACGACGGTGGTGAATTGTTTGAGCTGTTCGAGCTGATTCATGACGGTTCCTTGGGTCAGAAGTCGGTGGCGGCGAGGAAGGCGGCGACCATGGCTTCCAGGCCACGCTGGTCTTCCTCGGTGAAGCGGTTGAGCGAGGGGCTGTCGATGTCGAACACGCCGAGCACCTTGCCGTCCTTGATCAGGGGGATCACGATCTCGGAGTTCGAGGCCGAGTCGCAGGCGATGTGGCCGGGGAAGGCATGCACGTCCATCACCAGCACGGTGCGCCGTTCGGCGGCCGCGGTGCCGCACACGCCGCGCCCGAACGGAATGCGCGCGCACGCCACCTTGCCCTGGAAAGGGCCGACCAGCAGGTCTTCGCGCGCGCCGTCGCGCGACGGGCAGGTGAGGTAGAAGCCGGCCCAGTTCAGGTCCGCGACTGTGTCGTAGACCAGGGCGGCGAACTGGGAGGCATTGGCCACCAGGTCGCGCTCTCCTTCGAGGACGCTGGCGACCTGGCGGGTCAGGAGGCTGTAATCGGGATGCAGGCTGGCGCCGGGCGTGGTGTGCATGGTGCGGTCTCGCTAGGGGCGAAAACCGAACATTTTAGCCGATGAAGGAGTCGAACTGCATGTCGAATTCCTGCAGTGCCTTCTGGGCGTTCTGCATCTTGCGGCGGAAATCCGGGCCGCGCTGCAAGGCCAGGCCGACGGCGAGGATGTCGATCACCACCAGGTGCGCCAGGCGCGCGGAGATCGGCGTGTACGGGTCGGTGTTGAAAATCAGGTCGATCGGGATCAATACACTGGCCATGTCCGACATGGGCGTGCCGGAGGGCGCGATCACGATCACGTCGGCTCCGCCGCGGCGCGCCAGCTTCACCGAGCGCACCAGGGTCGGGTTGTTGCCGCGCTGGGAGATGGCGACCACCGCGTCCCCTTCGCGCAGCAGGGCGGCGGCGATGGAGTGGATGGCCGGGTCGGCGTAGGCCACGGTTGGCACGCCGGAGCGGAAGAACTTGTGCTGGGCGTCGGCGGCGACGATGCCGGAGGTGCCCTGGCCGTAGAACTCGATCTTGTTGGCGCGCGCGAGGATGTCCAGCGCGCGCTGGATCGGTTCGGCCTTGAGGTTGTTGCGCAGGTCGAGCAGGGTGTTGATCGAGCGGCTGCAGATCTTGCTGATCAAATCCGCGGCCAGGTCGTCCTGGGCCGGCTGGTCGGTCGCGCCGGGCAGGGCCAGGGCCAGGCCCTGGGCGAGCTTGAGCTTGAACTCGTGCCAGCCCTCATAGCCCAGGGTGCGGCAAAAGCGCACCACCGTGGGCTCGGACACCGAGGCGCTCTTGGCCAGGGCCGTGATGTTCTGACGCACCACGGCGCCCGGCGCGTCGAGCACCGCCAGCGCGACCTTCTTCTCCGACTTGGAGAGCGAGTCGAGCTGGGTGCGGATCGAATCGAGCAGCATCGCGCTCAGTCTTCCGGCAGCGCTTCTTCGCGCCACTGGAGGCCGTCGCGGCCGATCAGGGCCGACGAGGCGGCCGGGCCCCAGGTGCCGGAGGTGTAGGGGATCGGCTGGTTGTCGTCCTGTTCCCAGTTCTGCAGGATCGGCTCGACCCATTCCCACGCCGCTTCCAGCTCGTCGCCGCGCATGAACAGGGTGAGCTGGCCGCGCAGCACGTCCAGCAGCAGGCGCTCGTAGGCGTCCATGCGCGGGGTCTTGAACTGCTCGTTGAAGTCCAGTTCCAGCTCCGCCGGTTTCAGGCGCATGCCGTCGCCGGGGGTCTTGGCCATCAGGTTCATCTTCAGGCCTTCGTCCGGCTGCAGGCGGATGACCAGGCTGTTCGGCTGGAAGCTGTTGGTCGGCTGGTGGAAGATCGAGTGCGGGATCGGCTTGAAGCGCACCACAATCTCGGCCAGCCGGTCGGCCATGCGCTTACCGGTGCGCAGGTAGAACGGCACGCCGGCCCAGCGCCAGGTGTCGATTTCCGCCTTCATGGCAACGAAGGTCTCGGTACGCGACTGTTCCGGTGCATCCGGCTCGTCGCGATAGCTCGGGACGGCGACGCCGTCCACGTGGCCGGCGCGGTACTGGCCGCGCACGATGTTCTGGGCCAGGGTGGTCGGGGTGAAGCGTTTCAGCGAGCGCAGGACCTGGAGCTTGGAGTCGCGCACGGCGTCCGGCGCGATCGAGGTCGGCGGCTCCATGGCCACGATACACAGCAGCTGCAGCAGGTGGTTCTGCAGCATGTCGCGCAGCGCGCCGGAGGTGTCGTAGTAGCCCATGCGGTTGCCCACGCCGATCTTCTCGGCGATGGTGATCTGCACGTCGGAAATCCATTCGCGGCGCCACAGCGGCTCGAACAGGATGTTCCCGAAGCGCAGGGCCAGCAGGTTCTGCACCGTCTCCTTGCCGAGGTAGTGGTCGATCCGGTAGATCTGCGATTCGCTGAACACCTTGCCCACCTCGCGGTTGATCTGGCGGGCGGAGGCGAGATCGCGGCCGAGCGGCTTTTCCAGCACCACGCGCGACTGCGGCGTGGCCAGGCCGACCTTGGCCAGGTTGTCGCAGATTTGGGCGAACAGGTGGGGCGGGGTGGCCAGGTAATAGACCAGGGTCACGGCCGGGTCCATGCGCAGGGTGCTGGCCAGGACCTGATAGGTGGCCACGTCGCTTGCGTTGACGGAGACGTAGACCACGCGCTGGAGGAATTTTTCCCAGGCTTTCTGGTCGAATTTCTTGATGTGGGGGCGCGAATTGGCTTCGACGTTGCGGATGAATTCATCCTGCGACCAGTCGTTGCGGCCGACGCAGATCACGCGGGCGGAAGGAGGCAGGTCTTTGGCGACGTCGCGCGCGTACATCGCGGGGAGCAGCTTGCGCATCGACAGATCGCCGCTGCCGCCGAACAGAACCAGGTCGAAATCTTGAAGGGCCATAGTGCTAGGGAGAGGGTTCGAGAGGGTAATGAAAATTTACTACAGAATTCCGGTGGAATCAAGAAATTTTACTACGGAGTGCAACAAATTATTACAAAAAGGAAAATGTTTTGTTGCCAATTGCGCTAAGCTCTGCGCACCGCGAGGTCATTGGAACGCTCGCGGCATTCTTGGAAAGGATAATGATGAAATTTTCCCCTCTGCTGCTGTTGTTGCTGGCACAGGCTGCCGGCGCCACCGGTCTCGATGAGATGAAGACGGCGCTGTCCGGCCTGCAAGGCCAGGGCGTCCTGCGTGGCATGTACGAAGTGCACCAGACCAGCACCGACCTCGACGCGAAGAAAGGCCCCGAAACGACGGTCGCCAACGCCCAGGTCAGCGACGACGGCAGCGCGCTCGACATCCGCTGGGACCGCGGCCTGCTCAAGCGCGCGGCGGAAGACGCGGCGCGCGCCAAGCCCAATAGCAGCCTGCAAATGCTGATCGGGCAGACCTCGGCCACGCGTCTCGCATCGACGGTCAATTATGCGCCCAAGCTGCTCGATATGCTCACGCACGCGCAGCTGCGCAGCGAAAAGGCGGACACCTACCAGGGCAAGCCTGCGCGGCTGCTGGAACTGTCCGTGAAGCCGCCGATGGACGAGAACGGGAAGGTGTCGATCAAGGAGAACTCGCATATCGCTCAGGTGTGGATCGGGGCGGATGGGTTGCCGCTGGCGGCGACCGTCGCGCACAAGGTGAGAGCCTCGTTCATGGTGTTCATCTCGTATGAGGAGAGCAGCAAGGAGGACATGGTGTTCTCGGTGGCGAATAACCGGCTGGTGCTGGTCAAGCGCGAGGAGCAGGGGATGCGCAAGGGGGCGGGAAGCGACTCGACCTACCGCAACCTGTACACCTTTAACGTCAAAACCGGGGTCTGACCCCGTGCGGGGTCAGACCCCTGACCACAACGGGGGCTTACGGACGGTATAGCGGCTCTTCGCGGCCGGCGGTGTCGAGGCGCAGGGCGATGACCTTGCCGGTCAGCGGGTATTGCGCCTTCTCCTCGTCCGAGCGGCCGTGGCTGGCGCTGGTGACATACAGCGTGTGCAGGCCCGGCCCGCCGAAGCAGACCGCCGTCGGGCATTTCACCGGCAGGGCGATTTCCCGCAGGAGCTTGCCGTCCGGCGCAAAGCGCAGCACGCGCGCGCCTTCGTACATCGCCACCCAGTAGCAGCCCTCGCGGTCGATGGTGGCGCCGTCCGGGCGGCCGCCGTAGTCCGCCGCCTTCTTGTCGGTGCCGAACTGCTGGAAGGTGCGCTTGTTGGACGGCGTGCCCGTGGCCAGGTCGTAGTCGTAGACGTCGATGCGGTGGGCTGTCGTATCGGCGTGATACATGCGTTTGCCGTCCAGGCTGAAGGCCAGGCCGTTGGAATTGGTCATCCCGCCCGACCAGGCGCACCGCAGCGCGCCTTTTTCGAGCACGAACATTTCCGCGGCCGGTTTGTCGCGCGGCTCGTACATGGTGCCGACCCAGAACCGGCCGGCCGGGTCCACCCGGCCGTCGTTGAAGCGGTAAATCGATTTGTCGTAGGGCGCGTCCGCCATCGGCGTGAGCTTGCCGTTCGTGGTGTTCAGGTGGGCAAAGCCGTTGCGCAGGGACAGCACCAGGCCGTTGTCGTCGTCGAGCGCGATGGCGGAGGCCTCGGCCGGCATCGCCCAGCGCGAGTATTTACCGCTGGCCGGATGCAGCCGGTGCACCGACTTGCCGTCGATGTCCACCCAGTACAGCGCCGATTCGACGGCATGCCAGACCGGACTCTCGCCCACCTGCATCGCCTCGTCGTGGACGGCTTCGAACTTGTTGTGGCTCTTGATGATTCCGTCGAGTTTCATACGGCCGCCTTCGCACGCGCAATCAGACCGTTGGTGGAACTGTCATGGTGCGCCGGTTGCGGCGCGCCTGCAAGCTCCGCTTCGATCGCCTTGGCCAACACCTTGCCCAATTCGACGCCCCACTGGTCGAAGCTGTTCACATTCCACAACACTCCCTGCACGAAGGTCTTGTGTTCGTACAGCGCCACCAGTGCGCCGAGGGCATGCGGGGTCAGGTATTCGACCAGGATGGTGTTGCTCGGGATGTTGCCGGGGAAGGTCTTGTGCGGGACCAGGCGCTCCACTTCGGCATCCGGCAGGCCTTGCGCGCGCAGGTCGGCGCGGACTTCGTCGCCGGTCTTGCCGCGCATGAAGGCCTCGGACTGCGCGAAGCAGTTGGCCAGCAAGGCCGTGTGGTGGTTCTGGTAGTCGTGGGCTGGGCGCAAGGCGGCGATGAAGTCGATCGGCGTGACGTCCGTGCCCTGGTGCAGCAGCTGGAAGTAGGCGTGCTGGCCGTTGGTGCCGCAGTCGCCCCAGATCACGGGGCAGGTGGGCGTATCGACCGGTTCGCCGTCGCGCGTGACGCGCTTGCCGTTGCTTTCCATGTCGAGCTGCTGCAGGTAGGCCGGGAAGCGGTTCAGGTCCTGGTGGTAGGGCGCGATCGAGACCGAGGTGCAGCCGAGGAACTGGCGGTTCCAGAAGCCGATCAGGGCCAGCAGGGCGGGCAGGTTCTGCTCCAGCGGCGCGGTGCGGAAGTGCTGGTCCAGCGCATGGGCGCCGGCGAGGAAGTCGCTGAAGTAACCGAAGCCCACGCACAGCGCGACCGGCAGGCCGATGGCCGACCATACCGAGTAGCGTCCGCCCACCCAGTCCCAGAACGGGAACATGTTGGCCGGGTCGATGCCGAACTTCGTGACGGCTTCGCGGTTGGTGGAGACGGCCACGAAGTGCAGGGCCACCGCTTGCTCGCTCGCGCGGCGCAGGAACCAGGCGCGCGCGGTCTGCGCGTTCATCATGGTCTCGGCCGTGGTGAAGGTCTTGGAGGCGACGATGAAGAGGGTGGTCTCGGGATCGACCTTTTCCAGCGTCGCGTCCATGTCGTGCCCGTCCACGTTGGAGACGAAGTGCATGGTCAGGCGCGGGTGGGCGTACTGGCGCAGGGCCAGGCACACCATCTTGGGACCGAGGTCCGAGCCGCCGATGCCGATGTTGACCACGTCCGTGATCGGCTTGCCGGTGTGGCCCAGCCAGGCGCCGCTGCGCACGGCTTCGCTGAACACGTGCACGCGCGCCAGCACGGCGTGCACATCGGCCGTCACGTCCTGGCCATCCACCACCAGTTGCTGGTCGCGCGGCGCGCGCAGGGCGGTGTGCAGCACGGCGCGATTTTCCGTGTTGTTGATGCGCTCACCGGCGAACATGGCGTCGCGGCGCTGCTCAACGCCGCGCTCGCGCGCCAGCTGCATGAGCAGGGCAAGCGTGCGCCCGTCGACGCGGTTTTTTGAATAGTCTAGGAACAGGCCGGCGGCCTCCAGCGACATCTGGTCGAAGCGCTGCGCATCGGCGGCGAACAGGTCGCGCATGCGCCACTGCCGGGCCTCGCCGGCATGGGTGGACAATTGCTGGAAGGCGGGGCTGGCGGTGAGGGCGCTATGGGGCATGATGGATGAATGTCATGGTGATCCGTTCATCATACAGGAATCCGACGTAAATTCACTACAGAATTGGCTGCTGTAGCTACGCTTCACGTCTTCATAGGGAGTGCGTGATCTTCGCGTGCTTCGGCAGTAGGCTACATGGGCGCATGGATTTCGCCCTGTCCGCCCAAATTTGTAGTAAAATTTCAGAAATTACTTTCCAAAGGAGCCCCGCGATGGCCGTCCATCCCGTTCTCGAGCGAGTTACCCAGCGCATCATCCAGCGCAGCCGGCCGTCCCGCGCGGCCTACCTGGCGCACCTGGATGCGGCGCGCCTGAAGGGCGTGCAGCGCACCGCGCTGTCCTGCACCAACCTCGCGCACGGCTTCGCCGCCTTCCCGGCCAACGACAAGCTGGTGCTGCGCCAGCAGAAGAAGCCGTCGCTGGCGATCGTCTCGGCCTACAACGACATGCTGTCGGCACACCAGCCGTTCGAGCACTTCCCGGCCATCGTCAAGGACGCGGCGCGCGAAGCGGGCGCGGTGGCCCAGTTCGCGGGCGGTGTGCCGGCCATGTGCGACGGCGTGACGCAAGGCCAGCCGGGCATGGAGCTGTCGCTGTTCTCGCGCGACACCATCGCCATGTCGACCGCCGTGGCGCTGTCGCACAACATGTTCGATGTCGGGCTGTACCTCGGCGTGTGCGACAAGATCGTGCCGGGCCTGCTGATCGGCGCATTGCACTTCGGTCACCTGCCCGCCGTGTTCGTCCCGGCCGGCCCGATGACGACCGGGATCGCCAACAAGGAAAAGGCGCGCATCCGCCAGCTGTACGCGCAGGGCAAGGCCACGCGCGAGGAACTGCTGGAAGGCGAGGCCGCTTCCTACCACGGTCCCGGCACCTGCACCTTCTACGGCACCGCCAACAGCAACCAGATGCTGATGGAGATGATGGGCCTGCACTTGCCTGGCGCGGCCTTCATCACCCCGTACACGCCGCTGCGCGACGCCCTGACCGCGGAAGCGGCGCGCCGCGCCGCCGCCATCACGGCGCAAGGCGCCGAGTACCTCCCGGTCGGCCACGTCGTCGACGAAAAATCGATCGTCAACGCCATCGTGGCCCTGCTGGCGACCGGCGGCTCCACCAACCACACGCTGCACTTGGTGGCGATGGCCAAGGCGGCCGGCATCGTGATCGACTGGGACGACTTCAACGAACTGTCGCACGTGGTGCCGCTCTTGACCCGCATCTACCCGAACGGCGACGCCGACGTGAATCACTTCCAGGCCGCGGGCGGACCGGGCTTCGTGATCCGCGAGCTGCTCGACGCCGGCCTGGCGCACGACGACGTGACGACCATCCTCGGCCGCGGCCTGCGCGCGCACTGCAAGGAGCCCTTCCTCGGCGAGGACGGGCGCGTGGTATGGCGTGACGCGGCGGCCAAGTCGGGCGACGAGGCGGTGCTGCGTCCGGCCTCCAATCCGTTCTCGAAGGACGGCGGCATGGTGCTCGTCTCGGGCAACCTGGGCCGCGCGATCATGAAGGTCTCCGCCGTCAAGCCGGAGCACCGCACCGTGGAAGCGCCGGCCCTGTGCTTCGATTCGCAGGAAGACTTCATGCACGCCTACAAGGCGGGCCAGCTGGACCGCGACTTCGTGGCCGTGATCCGCTTCCAGGGCCCGCGCGCCAACGGCATGCCAGAGCTGCACGCGCTGACCCCGGCCCTGGCCAACCTGCAGGACGCCGGCCGCAAGGTGGCCCTGGTCACCGACGGCCGCATGTCCGGCGCGTCGGGCAAGGTGCCGGCCGCGATCCACGTCTCGCCCGAGATCCTGGCGGGCGGCCCGCTCGGCCTGGTGCGCGACGGCGACGTGCTCCGCGTCGATGCCGCCAGCGGCACCCTCGAGGCGCTGGTGCCGTCCGACGTGTGGGCCGCGCGCGCGCACGCCACGGCGGACCTGTCCAAGTCGCATATCGGCATGGGGCGCGAGCTGTTCGGCGTGTTCCGCGCCACGATCAGCGAGGCCGAGACCGGCGCCACCACCTTCCCGCTGCCGTCCCCGATTCCTACCACCGTTCCCCTGCACGAAGGCGTCGACACCGGCGAGACCGTGCCGGGTTCCGATGAAGACTTCCTTGTGAAAGCCAAATAATGAGCATGACTCTCCTCGACATCATGAAGACGGCGAAGGTGATCCCGGTGATCGCCATCGACGATCCCGAACACGCCGTCCCGCTGGCCAAGGCGCTGGTGGCAGGCGGCATCCGCGTGCTGGAAGTGACCCTGCGCACCAAGCACGGGCTGGACGCGATCCGCGCCATGTCCCAGGTCGAAGGCGCGATCGTCGGCGTCGGCACGCTCACCCGCGCCGAGGAATTCGCCCAGGCGCGCGACGCGGGCGCGGTGTTCGGCGTGTCGCCGGGCCTGACCGACAGCCTGATCGAAGGCGCACGCTCCAGCGGTCTGCCGCTGCTGCCGGGCACCATGACCCCGTCGGATGTGATGAAGGCGCGCGAGGCTGGCTTCTACCAGCTCAAGCTGTTCCCGGCGGTGCCGGCGGGCGGCATCGGCATGCTCAACGCGATCGGCGGTCCGCTGCCGGACGTGACCTTCTGCCCGACCGGCGGTATCTCGATCGACACGGCCGCGCAATTCCTGGCCTGTAAAAACGTGGCCTGCGTGGGCGGCTCCTGGCTCACGCCGAAGGAAGCGCTGCGCACCGGGAACTGGGAACACATCACCGACCTTGCCCGCGCCGCGGCAGCCCTGCACGCCGACTGAGCCCGCGCGTTACCGCGTGCGCGGGAATGACGAGATTTAGCGCGAGATGTCAGGCTGTTGTGACAGCTTGATACAGTTTTGCGACAGACTTTTGGTTTGTCTATTCGATAAAATATTGCTTCACAGTAATATCAAATCGAAAGGCTGTCGCAATGCATTTCTCTCTGAAGAAAGTCGCCGCGCTGTCGCTCCTGTCGCTTGCGGCCTGGGGCGCGGACGCGCAGAACGTCACCGGCAAATGGGTCACCGGCTACTACGCCGGCTATTTCTGGGATAACGCCGACTACCAGAAACCCCAGCACGTCGACCTGACGGCCATGACCCACATGGTGTTCGCCCGCATTGGCCCGGGCGGCGGCAAGAACGGCGGCGCCGCCGGTGAGGTCCTGAAGGGCGGCGGTTCGTCCCAGACCAATCCGAACGTCGGCCCCGGCGCACCCGTCTATACGGTCGAGCAGTACATGATCAAGCGCGCTCACCAGGTGGGCACCAAGGCCCTGATCATGCTGGGCGGCGAAGGCGACAACGTGGGCTTCCACAACTCCTGCGTCGACGCCGTGCGTCCTACCTTCGTGAAGAACCTGGTGGACTACATGGTGGCCCAGGACTACGACGGCATCGACGTCGACTGGGAAGGCATCCCGACCGCCAACGAGGAAGACTGGGTGCTGCTGGAGAAGCTGATCGCCGACCTGCGCGTCGAAGCGAACTCCCGTCCGCGCTACCAGGACAGCCCGGTGCTCATCACCTATCCGGCCGGGATGTACAACCCGAACAGCGACCGTATCACCGACCACGACCTGAAGATCGCGGGCATGGTCGACCAGTACAACTTCATGAGCTACGGCGTCGGCTGGTTCGGCGAAGGCTGGTACACCAACACCTTCGCACCCCTGACCACGCCGGAAGAACACCGCCCGGTCAGCATCGCCGGCACCGTGCAGGCCTATGTGAACAAGGGCGTGCCGCGGTCCAAGCTGGGCATGGGCATCGGCTTCTACGGCATGAACTACGCGCCCCCGTTCAGCCAGCCGGGCCAGGATACGGCCGGCGCCGACATGGGCACGTCCTGGTCGGTCACCGACTGGAAATGGAGCTACACGCTGCTGAACAAGTACGGCTACCTGAACAACGGCACCTACGCTTTCGAGCAGTCGAGCCAGAACAGCTTTCGCACCTATCCGGGCGGTTACGCGCCGCGGCCGGACGTCATGGCCACCGGCTACCTGAGCTACGAGGACGAGGCCAGCATCGCCGCCAAGGGCGCCTGGGCGCAATCGACGCGCGAAGGCGAGGGCGTGGCCGGCACCATCATCTGGCTGGTCAACTATGGCACCACCGACGGCGCGAACAATCCGCTGCTGTACGCGGTCAAGCGCGCCTTCCTCGATCCGAACGCGACCGATCCGGGGCCGGATTCGAACCCCGTGCCGATTCCCCCGGCGGTCGTGAGCTCGCAGCTGACCGTGACCAGCGACTGGACCAGCGGCTACTGCGGCAAGCTGGTGGTGACCGACGTCGGCACCCTGCCGGGCGAGTGGAGCGTGGCCGTGCCGTTCAAGGACACCATCACCTCGCTGTGGAATGCCGCCTATACGCAGGCTGACGGCACGCTGACCGTGACCGGTCCGGGCTGGAACAAGTACATCTACCCGGGCCAGTCGACCGAGGTGGGCTTCTGCGCCACCCGTCCGGTGACGCCGCCGCCCCCGCCGCCGGCCGAAGAACCGGGCGCGCTGAGCGCCAAGGTGACCATCACCGCCGACTGGACCAGCGGCTACTGCGCTTCGGTCGCCGTGACCAACAGCGGCGCGGGCACGGCCTATGGCTGGAGCCTGCCGGTGACGGTGCAAGGCACGGTGACGAGCATGTGGAACGGCAAGTACACCCAGAGCGGCACCACCTTGCAGCTGTCCGGCCCCGACTGGAAGCGTGACCTGGCAGCCGGGACCACCTTCAGCGACGTCGGTTACTGCGCCACCCGCTGAACCAACTGCGCCACGCAGAAAAGCCGGCTAGTTGCCGGCTTTTTCTTTGTCGGACGGTTTCCGATGACTGTCGCCATGCGCGGTTGGCGGATGGATGCGCCGGGCGGGTGGCGGGTCTTGTGGACGCCGCGCCGGGCCGGAGCCAGTGCGGATACTGTACGCGCCGGTCCGCAGAATAGGTTTCCAAACTTTCCGAAGTTTTCGCAATATTCGGAAGAATCATCTAAACTTGATAAAAATTTAGAGGATTCTTCTTCATGGACGAAATTGATCGCAAGATTCTCCGCGAGCTGCGCAAGGATGGCCGGCTCTCGAACACGCATTTGGCGGAGAAGGTTGGGCTGTCCCAGTCACCGTGCTGGAACCGCGTGCGCCAGCTGGAAGAGGAGGGCGTCATTGAGGGCTACACGGTGCTCTTGAACCAGAAGGCGCTCGGCGTGCCGGACACGGTGATGATCGAAGTCACGCTGGACAAGCACGACGATGCCACCTTCGCCCGCTTCGGGGAAGCCCTGGCCCAGATGCCCGAGGTGCTGGAAGCCTACCTGCTGACCGGCGAATACGACTACCTCATCAAGGTCGCCGTGGCCGGCACGGAAGGCTACGAAGTCTTCCTGCGCAAGAAGCTCTACAAGCTGCCCGGCATCCGTCACAGCCGCTCGACTTTCGTGCTGCGCTGCCTGAAGCAGGTCAGCTCCCCCGAGCCATAAGAATCGAAGTCGTCACCCCCGCGCATGCGGGGGCCTCTGGTAGGGTATTCGACCTTCAAGCGCGCAGGGGTCCCCGCTTGCGCGGGGATGACGGTGGCTCAAAAAAAAAGAGACCGCCACGCGGGCGGTCTCCTTGACGCTGTCAGCCGGTCGGCTTAGAAGCGGTAGTTGTAGCTGAAGTTGAACGTGCGGCCCAACTGGCTGAAGTGCGAGCCGTCGTAGGTCACCATCGAGTAGCGGCCGTTGAAGGTGATCGCGTTGGACTGCATCTCGATCGGCAGCAGACCGGCGTAGCCCGCATCCGTCACCGGCGTCTTGCTGTCGATGATGGCCTGGCCAGCCGCGTTCAGGGCGTGGAACTCCCACTTCGGCGTCACGTTGAACAGGTTGTTGATGTTGAACGTGAAGGTCTGGTTGTTCGAGATGTCGTAGGTGAAGCCCAGGTCGGTCACCGTCTTCGTCTTGAACTCGACTTCCAGGTTCTCGTTCAGACCCGCGTTGCGGAAGCGGGTCGGGCCGAACACCGTGTTGTTCAGGGAGACGTGGAACTTCTGGTAATCCCAGTCGCCGCCGAACAGGGTCTTGAACTTCGGACGCGAGGTGAACAGCAGCGCGCGCTGGGTCTCGTTGAACACCGACTGGCCGGAGGCCGCCACCGGACCGGGGTTCTTCACGTCGCCCACCGGGGCGTTCTTGAAGGTGATGTTGCCGGACAGGTTCAGGTGCAGCTTACCGTCCATGAACGGGATGTTCTTGCGGTTGGCCACGTAGTCCAGGCCTTCGGTCACGCTGTCGATGCCGTTCACGAAGAAGGACACGGAGTGGTAGCCGTACTGCTTGAGCAGCGCGTCCAGGGCCGTGGTGCCGGTGCCCGATTCCACCACTTCCGTACCCAGCAGGATGCGGTCCTTCACCTTGATGTGGTAGAAGTCCAGGGTGATGTTGGTGTTGCGGTCCGGGGTCAGGCCCAGGCCGAGGGTCAGGTTGTCCGACTTCTCGGCTTTGAGCTGCGGCACGCCCAGGCCGGCGGCCGAAGCGTTGTTGATCAGGCCCGAGACCTGGATCGCGCCGCCGGCCACGAAGGAGTACTGCGCCTTCTGGGTGAAGATCTGCGCCAGCGAAGGTGCGCGGAAGCCGGTCGAGAGCGAGCCGCGCAGGGTCATCATGTCGCTGACCTTGTAGCGGGCCGAACCCTTCCACACGAAGGCCGAACCGAAGTCGCTGTACTTCTCGTAGCGGCCGGTGGCGTCGACCAGGAAGGCCTTGCTGATGTCGAAGGTCGCGCCGCCGTACACGCCGTAGTTGGAGCGGCTGTTCTTGCCCGAGTCGCGCGCCGAGTTGCCGGCGTACGAGTCCGGACCGGAGCCGTAGTAGGACAGCGGCTCGCCGGCGATCACGTCATAGGACTCGTGGCGGATCTCGGTGCCGGCGTAGGCGCTGACGGTGTCGCTGAGCTGGCGGCTGATGTCGCCGTTCAGGACCAGGTGCTCGAACTTCACGCCGCCCACGTCGAAGTGGGTGGGCGAGGGCGTGGTCACTTTGCCGGCCAGGTAGTCTTCCTGCAGGCCGCGGTTGACGGAATGGTCGACCGTATAGGACTGCTTGTTGCCGCCGTAGGTCAGCGACACGTCGGTGCTCCAGTCGGCCAGGGTGGTCTTGAAGCCGGCGGTCGCGTTGTAGTCGTCCAGCGAGCCCTCGAAGGTCGGCACATAGCCCTCGTAAGGGGTGCCGGCCGGGTGCAGCAGACCGTAGTCGGTCGGGCGCCAGTATGGATTGCGGTAGTTGGCGTAGGAGTGGACGTCCTTGTGCACGTAGGCGGCGTTGGCATAGAAGCTCAGGTCGTCGCCCAGGTCGTAGCGCAGGTTGAACAGGCCCTTGCCGGTCGAGGTGGCGGGCGAGCCGTTGATGTTGCCCGCGTCCGGATGCTTGGCCAGGAAGGCATTGACGGTGGTCAGGTCGGCGCCGAAGTCGCCGGCCTCGCCGCGCGCGTCGACCTTGCCCGGCCGGTTCGACAGGCCGATGTGGGACGCTTCGAGGGTGTAGTTCACCCAGCCGTTGCCGCCGAGGGCGAAACCGTTGTTGAGCGAGACGTCGCCCATCTTGCCGTCATGCTCGTGGGTCATGCCGCCGCGCAGGGTCAGGCCGTTGCCGGTGGCGCCGTCCTTCAGGATGATGTTGACCACGCCCGCGATGGCGTCCGAACCGTACTGCGCCGACGCGCCGTCGCGCAGCACGTCGATGCGCTTGATCGCGTCCTGCGGAATGGCGGAGATGTCGGCGCCCGATTCGCCGCGGCCCGGGGAGGTCTGGGTGTAGACCAGGGCCGACATGTTCTTGCGCTTGCCGTTGATGAGCACCAGCACGCGCGACGGACCCATGTTACGGATTTCGTAAGGGTCGAGCAGCGAGGTCGCGTCGTTCACCGGCGTCTGCACGGTGTTGAACGAGGGGACGGTGAAGCCCAGGGCCTTGTCCAGGGTGGACTGGCCGGTCTTGGACAGCTGGACCGCGCTGATGATGTCGACCGGGACCGGCGTGTCGACCAGGGTGCGTTGGCCGCCGCGCGAACCGGTGGCGACGATTTCCACGCGCTGGATATCTTCCGCCGGCGCTGGCTGAGCGGCCGGTTTGGCCGGAGCTTGCGCCTGGGCCTGGGTGTCGGAAGGGGGAGTTTGGGGAGTTTCTGCGGCGTGGAGCAGAACGTAGGGGCTGGCGGACAACAAGAGTGCTGCAATGGGGAATCGGGCCTTCATTGATGCTTCCTTTCTCGTTTTTCTACTTCTTGGCCATTACTCTGATTTTTATAGCGATAACCAAATTGCATGGTTAACGCTACGGCGACTCTAATCCGTACGGACAGGAGTCGTCCATGTATTTCGTTTTAAGAATGGCGTGATTGCAACGCTCGCCCTAAGGCAAACGTTTTCGAGAGAGGATTCTTACAGCTGGCTTACGACGACGCGGTTGCGGCCTTCGTGCTTGGCGGCATAGAGGGCGCGGTCGGCCGCGCCGATGAGGGCGGTCACTTCCGTGGTCTGGTCGGCGCGCAGGGCCGCCATGCCGATGCTGATGGTGACGAAGGGCTCGCCGGTGCCGGTATAGGCATGCGGGATGGCCAGCGCGCGCACCCGCTCGCGCAGGGCCTGGGCCATGGCCAGGCTGTGCTGCTCGTCCATCTCCGGCAGGATCACCGAGAATTCCTCGCCGCCGTAGCGGGCGATCAGGTCCATCGGCCGCTGCAGCATGGCCGCCAGGGCGGCGGCCACCTTGATCAGGGTTTCGTCGCCCTGCTGGTGGCCGTAGTGGTCGTTGTAGGACTTGAAGTGGTCGATGTCGATCATCAGGAGCGACAGCGGGGTGCCGCCGCGCTTGGCGCGCCGGATCTCCTTTTCGATCGCCACGTCGAAGTGGCGCCGGTTGGCGATGCCGGTCAGGCCGTCGGAGAAGGTCTGCGAGCGCAGCTCCAGCGCCTGCACCCGCAGCAGGCGCTCGCGGTTGACGGCGGCGCTGACGTCGGTGATCTGGATCAGGCAGTGGCGCTCGACGCCGTCCACGTCCACCGGCGTGATCGCCACCGCCTGCTGCATGCGCGGCGCGCCGGGATGCGCGAACAGGGGGAAGGGCGCCTTGTGCAAGGTCTGCGACAGCACCGAGGGAAAGCCGCGCAGCGCCTGCAGGATCGAGCCTTCCAGGCGTTTGTTGTCCAGGTCCGGGAACACGGAAAGGAAATCGCGTCCCAGCACCTGGGCCGCGGGGATGCCGGAATGCTGGGCCATCCAGCGGTTCCACAGCACGACCCGGCGCTCGTGGTCGAGCACGACCATGCCGAGGCTGGCCGCGCTCAGCACGCTCTCGAGCATGGCGAGCCGTTGGGTGTCGCGGTCCGGCATCTCAGCCACCCATCGCCTTGGCGAGATAGCGGTCCACCTGGTCCTGCAGGTCGTGCAGGGCGCTCATGTCGAGGATGAAGGCGACGTAACCGTGGATCTCGTGCTTTTCGAGGATGAAGTCGATGTGCAGCATCAGCACGATGGCGTCGGCCGGGCTGCCCGAGGCGGTCAGGATCTCTTCGCTGGAACCGACGTGGTACATGGGCAGGGAGCCGGACAGCTGCTGCCCGAAGATGTTGGCCAGGGTGCCGATGCAGGAGTTCAGGATGATGTTCCCGATCTCGCTCATGGCCTCCTGTTCCATCTCGGTCAGCTCCGCCATCGGCATCGCCTCGCCCACCATCAGGCGCACGATCTCGAGGCTTTTCTCCTCGGGGAACATGAGCAGCGCTTCCGTCTTGAACGCGCCTTCGAAATGCTGCGAGATGCCGCAGATGCGCGCGCCGTCCTGACCCAGCATGGAGGCCGCCTCGGCGCGGTTCAGGAAGCTGATCGAAGGCACCGACATCGTCACTTCCTCCTTGACGATGTCGCTCATCGCGGAGGCGGCGTGGCCGACCCCGATGTTGAAGATTTCGAGCAGGGCGTCGTGCTGGAGTTCGCTCAGGTTGAACATGGCGGCACGCTAGGCGTCGAGGGTGGCGAGCACTTTGGCGATGCGTTCCTCGGTGATCGGTTTTTCGGCGAAGCCGATCCCCAGCTCCTGCGCGCGGTTGCGGATCGCGCTTTGCACGTTGGCCGTCAGCAGCGTGATGCGCGCCTGCGGGCAGATCACGCGCAGTTGTTCGGCGGCGGCCACGCCGCCCATGCCCGGCATGTTCACGTCCAGGATGACCAGCGCGGGCGCCAGGGCTTCAGCCCTTTGCAGCGCTTCCTCGCCGGTGTTCGCTTCCTCGACGATCCAGTCGGGGTGCGCCGCGAGGATGTACTGGCGCGCCATGAGGCGGGACACCCGGCTGTCGTCGACGACGAGGACGGTGGTGGGGGTAGGCATGATCGGGTCCAAAAGTGGAATATCGTTTGTAACATTGTCGCACGATCCCCACCCCGGCTGGCAAGAATTGTCGGCGGGGCCGATGCTAAAATGGCGCGCATTATTCATTCCACACACTTCCATGACTCAGGACGAACTCAAACAGGCAGTGGCGCGCGCCGCCATCGCCTACGTCCCGGCCGGCGAGATTATCGGCGTCGGCACGGGCTCCACCGCGAATTTCTTTATTGACGAACTGGCAAAGATCAAGGACCGCATCAAGGGCACCGTGGCTTCGTCCGAGGCGACCGCCGCGCGCCTGCGCGGGCACGGCATCGCCGTGCTGGACCTGAACCAGGTCGAGTCGCTTGGCGTGTACGTCGACGGCGCCGACGAGATCAACGCCGGCGGCGCGATGATCAAGGGCGGCGGCGCGGCGCTCACGCGCGAGAAGATCGTCGCCTCGGTGGCCAAGAAGTTCGTGTGCATCGCCGACGGCTCCAAGCTGGTGGACGTGCTGGGCAAGTTCCCGCTGCCGGTGGAAGTGTTGCCGATGGCGCGCAACGCCGTGGCGCGCCAGCTGACGGCGCTGGGCGGCCAGCCCAAGCTGCGCGTCAAGCCCGGCACCAACGAGGCCTTCGTCACCGACAATGGCGGCGAGATCCTCGACGTGGCCGGCCTGGCGATCACCGATCCGGTCGGCCTCGAACAGGCGATCAACCAGATCCCCGGCGTGGTGGCGGTGGGCCTGTTCGGCCAGCGCGGCGCCAATGTCTGCCTGCTCGGCGTGACCGACGGCGTGCGGACGCTCACTTTCTGATTTCTTTTTCGGGAGACCCCATGAAGCGCATCGCCTTGCTGCTGCTGTCTTCCGCCCTGGTGTTGGGCGGCTGCTCCTACCTGCGTCCGGCGCCGCCGCCGGAGCCGGTGGCGAAGAAGGCGACCACCGCGCTGGGGGCGGACGGGCAGCCGCTGGTGATGGTGGAAGGGGTGCCGATCGAGAAGGTGCAGTTCCGTTCCGGCGTGTCCTCCATGACGGTGGAGAAGCTGGCGCGCGAAGTGCAGGACTGCAAAGGCGGGCTGGGGGCGGGGCTGGTGTCCGAACCGGGGCCGGTGGAAGTCTATCGGATGGCCTGCGACAACGGCAGCGTGTTCCTGGCCAAGTGCGAACTGCGCCAGTGCGCGCCGCTCAAGCGCTGATCGGGTTGGAGAGGTAAGCGCGGCCCCGTCATCCCCGCGGAAGCGGGGACCCCTGGTAAGGGGAAGGGCTGCCGGATGCGCGCAGGGGTCCCCGCTTCCGCGGGGGTGACGATTACGCGCTCGGGGGCACGTAGCCCGCGGCCTGGTCCGCGCCTTCGCCGAAGAAGTGGCGCTCCATCTGGGTCGCCAGATATTTGCGGGCGCGCTGGTCGGCCAGGTTCAGGCGGTTCTCGTTGACCAGCATGGTCTGGTGCTTGAGCCATTGGGCCCAGGCTTCCTTCGAGACGCTTTCGAAAATGCGCTTGCCCAGTTCACCCGGATAGGGCGGGAAGTCCAGGCCTTCGGCTTCCTTGTTCAGTTTGATGCAATGGACCATGCGTGCCATGGTTTCTACTCCTTTAAAAACATCATTATAAGTTCTTGATCAGGACCAGCGATTTCCGCTGCCAGTTGTACAGGCGTTGGCGGTCCTTCGGCAGGGCGTCCACGGTGGCGTTGACGAAGCCGCGCTTGAGGAACCAGTGCGCGGTGCGCGTGGTCAGCACGAACAGCTTGTTGTAGCCGGCCGCGCGGGCGCGGTTTTCCATGTGCTTGAGGATGCGCTCGCCGTCGCCCTGGGCCTGTACGTCCGGGTTCACGGTCAGGCAGGCCATCTCCGCCATCTTCTCCTGCGGGAATCCATACAGCGCGGCGCAGCCGAAGATCACGCCGTCGTGGTCGATCACGGAGAAGTTGCCGATCTCGCGTTCGATCAGTTCGCGCCCGCGCTTGACCAGGGTGCCGTCCGCTTCCAGCGGCTCGATCAGCTTCAGGATGCCGCCCACGTCCTCGATGGTGGCCTGGCGCAGGCTCTCCAGGTTCTCGTGCGAGATCATGGTGCCCACGCCGTCGTGGGTGAACAGCTCCAGCAGGGCCGAGCCGTCCATCGCGAACGGCACGATGTGGGCGCGGTCCACGCCGGAATGGGTGGCGCGGATGCAATGGCGCAGGTAGAACGCCGCGTCCGAGGGCAGGAAGCCGGCCTGCAGCACGGCTTCGGCCTGGTGCGAGGACAGTTCGCGGATCTCGACGCCGGCCTGGTCGAACATCATCGGGGTCTCAGTGATGAAGATCAGCTTGTCGGCGTGCAGTTCGATGGCGGCGGAGACGGCCACGTCTTCCATCGTGAGGTTGAAGATCTCGCCGGTCGGGGAAAAGCCGAGCGGGGAGAGCAGCACCAGGCTGTCGGTGTCGAGGATGCCGGTGATGGTGTCGGCCGCGATCCGGCGCACGATGCCGGTCAGCTCGTGGTCGACGCCGTCGATCACGCCGAGCGGTCGGGCGGTGACGAAGTTGCCGGAGATGATGCGGATCGCCGAGTGGGCCATGGGGGTGTTCGGCAGGCCCTGGCTGAAGGCGGCCTCGATGTCCAGGCGCAGCTCGCCGGCGGCCTCCTTGGCGCATTCCATGGCGGCGGTGTCGGTGATGCGCACCCCGTTGTGAAAGCGTCCCTCGACGTTACGCAGGGCCAGCTGCTCGGCCACCTGGGGGCGCGAGCCGTGCACGATCACGACGTTGATGTCGAGCGCGGCCAGCAGGGACAGGTCGTGGGCCAGCACCGGCAGGGCGCCGGCACTGACCAGCTCGCCTGGAAAGGCGACCACGAAGGTCTTGCGGCGGAAGGCGTGGACGTAGGGCGCGACGGAGCGCAGCCAGTGGACGAATTCGGTGGGGTTTTCCATCTGCGGGATTATAATTCGCTGTGCGGTTCTTCGCGCCAATGCATGTAAAAAACAATGTCTGAGCCGAGCAATAAGCCCCCTTCGTCCCGTCCGCCGCAGTCTTCCACGCCAGCACGCAAGTCCCAGGGCCAGTCGGCCGGGATGACGCTTGCCGACCAACTGCGCGCGGCGCGCCCGGCGGTGGCGGCGGCCACGCAGGAGCGGGCGGCCAAGGTGGAGCAGGAAACGGCGGCGGAAGCGCCGGCGGCCAAGCCGCAGGGTCCTCGTCGCGCGCCCACGCCGGAGCAGTTGCGCGCCCTGGTCGGCCGCGAACCCACCGTCATCCCCGCGCAGGCGGGGACCTCTGGTAAGAAGCGGGAGGCGGAGCCAGCGCGCAGCGACTCCCGCCGCCCCCCCGTCATCCCCGCGCAGGCGGGGATCGATGATAAGAAGCCGGCGGTGGAGCATCGGGTCATCGATTCCCGCCTGCGCGGGAATGACAGCGCTAAACCCGTCATCCCCGCGAACGCGGGGACCCCTGGTAAGAAGCAGGAGGCGGCGCCAGCGCGCAGCGACTCCCACCGCGCCCCCGTCATCCCCGCGAACGCGGGGACCCCTGGTAAGAAGCAGGTGGCGGAACCAGCGCGCAGCGAATCCCGCCGCGCCCCCGTCATCCCCGCGCAGGCGGGGATCGATGATAAGAAGCCGGCGGCGGAGCATCGGGTCATCGATTCCCGCCTGCGCGGGAATGACAGCGCTAAACCCGTCATCCCCGCGCAGGCGGGGACCCCTGGTAAGAATCAGGTGGCGGAGCCGGCGCGCAGGGATTCCCGAGTGCGCGGGAATGACGGAGGGCGCGCGCCGAAGGAAACCGTGCGTACGCCGCTGCCGCCGATTACCTTCCCCGAGGACCTGCCGGTCTCCGGCCGCCGCGACGAAATCGCCGCCGCCCTCGTGGCCAACCAGGTCATCATCGTCTCCGGCGAAACCGGCTCCGGCAAGACCACCCAGCTGCCCAAGATCTGCCTGGCCCTGGGCCGCGGCGAGAAGGGCCTGATCGGCCACACCCAGCCGCGCCGCATCGCCGCCTCGTCCACCGCCAAGCGCATCGCCGTCGAACTAGGCACCCCGCTCGGCGAACACGTCGGCTACAAGGTCCGTTTCAACGACACCCTGCACGAGGGCGCCTGGGTCAAGCTCATGACCGACGGTATCCTGCTGGCCGAAACCCAGACCGACCCGCTGCTCAAGGCCTACGACACCATCATCATCGACGAGGCCCACGAGCGCAGCCTGAACATCGACTTCCTGCTTGGCTACCTGAAGCAGCTGCTGCCGCGCCGCCCGGACCTGAAGGTGATCATCACTTCCGCCACCATCGACGCCGACCGCTTCGCGCGCCACTTCGGCACGCCCGAGCGTCCGGCGCCGGTGATCGAAGTGTCCGGCCGCCTGTACCAGGTCGAAGTGCGCTACCGCCCGATCGAGCGCGATCAGGTCACGCTGCCGCCCACGGACGCCAACAGGCCGCCCACCAAGGCCGCCGCCGCGCGCGAGAAGCGCGACCTGATGGACGGCGTGGTCGATGCGGTGGACGAGCTTTGCCGCATCGGCTCCGGCGACGTGCTGGTGTTCCTGCCCGGCGAACGCGAGATCCGCGACGCCGCCGAAGCCCTGCGCAAGCACCACCCGCCGCACGTGGAGATCCTGCCCCTGTTCGCGCGCCTGTCGGTGGAGGAGCAGGACCGCGTGTTCCGCACCACCAACGCGCGCCGCATCGTGCTGGCGACGAACGTGGCCGAGACGTCGCTCACGGTCCCCGGCATCCGCTACGTGGTGGATGCTGGCCTGGCGCGCGTGAAGCGCTATAGCTACCGCAACAAGGTCGAGCAGCTCCAGATCGAGCCGGTGGCGCAGTCCGCCGCCAACCAGCGCGCCGGCCGCTGCGGCCGCGTGGCCGACGGCGTCTGCATCCGCCTGTACGAAGAGGACGACTTCCTCAAACGGCCCAAGTTCACGGACCCCGAGATCCTGCGCTCCTCGCTGGCCGCCGTCATCCTGCGCATGAAGTCCCTGCACCTGACGGACGTGGAGAGCTTCCCCTTCATCGAGCCGCCACAGCCGCGCGCCGTCGCCGACGGCTACCAGCTGCTGCAGGAAGTCGGCGCGGTGGACGACGACAACCAACTCACGCCCCTGGGCCGCAAGCTGGCCAAGCTGCCGCTCGATCCGCGCGTGGGCCGCATGATCCTGGCCGCCGTGGACAATGCCTGCCTCTCCGAGATGCTGATCGTGGCGTCGGCCCTGTCGGTGCAGGACCCGCGCGACCGGCCGATGGAATACCAGCAGGCCGCGGACGAGGCGCACCGCAAGTTCGCGGACGATAAATCGGAATTCCTCAGCTTCATCAAGATCTGGCGCTGGTTCGAACAGGCCATCGAGCACAAGAAGTCGAACCGCCAGCTGATGGACAGCTGCCGCGCCAACTTCCTGTCGCAATTGCGCCTGCGCGAGTGGCGCGACGTGCATTCCCAGCTCCTGACCATCGTGCGCGAGCAGGGCTGGCGCTTGAACGACGCGCCGGCGACCTACGAGAACCTGCACCTGGCGCTGCTCACCGGCCTGCTCGGGAACATCGGCTTCAAGTCGGACGACGAGCCGGGCGCGGGCTACCTCGGCGCGCGCGGCATCCGCTTTCACATCTGGCCTGGCTCCTTCCTCGTGAAGAAGGCGGGCAAGTGGGTGATGGCGGCGGAACTGGTCGAGACCACGCGCCTGTACGCGCGCTGCGTGGCGCAGATCCAGCCGGAGTGGATCGAGAAGGTGGGCGCGCACCTCCTGAAGAAGTCCTGGGGCGAGCCGCGCTGGGAAAAGCGCGCGGCCCAGGTGACGGCGGCCGAGAAGGCCACCCTGTACGGCCTGACCATCTACAGCCAGCGCCGCATCCATTACGGTCCGTTCAATCCGCGCGAGGCGCGCGAGATCTTCATCCGCGACGCGCTGGTGGGCGGCGACTACGACACCCGCGCGCCGTTCTTCGCCCACAACCGCAAGCTGGTGAAGGAAATCGAAACGCTGGAGCATAAGTCGCGCCGCCTGGACGTCCTGGTGGACGAGCAGCTGATCGAAGCCTTCTACGACCAGCACGTCCCGGCCGACATCATCAACGGCGCGGGCTTCGAGAAGTGGTACAAGGACGCGGCGCGCGAGAACCCCAAGCTGCTGTTCCTCACGCGCGAGGAACTGATGCGCCACGAGGCGGCCGGCGTGACCACGGAGCTGTTCCCCAAGACGATGTCGGTTACCGGGATCGAGATGGGGCTGTCCTACCACTTCGAGCCTGGCAGCGTGCGCGACGGCGTGACGCTCACGGTGCCGCTGTATGCGCTGAACCAGGTCTCGGCCGAGCGCGCGGAGTGGCTGGTGCCGGGCATGCTGAAGGAGAAGGTGCACCTGCTGCTCAAGTCCCTGCCGCAGAAGCTGCGCCGTCACCTGGTGCCGCTGCCGGAATACGCGGCCAAGTTCATGGACCGGGTGCAGGACAAGCTGGCTTTCGGCCGCGGTAACCTGATCGACGTGCTGATCGCGGACATCCGCGAGCAGACCGGCGTGCACGTGCTGTCCACGGACTTCAAGCGCGAGACGCTGCCGGCGCACCACTTCATGAATTTCAAGGTGATCGACGAGCACGGACGCCAGCTGGACCTGGGCCGCAACCTGGCCGCGCTGCAGGCCGAGCTGGGCCGCCAGGCGCGCGCGAGTTTTCAGAAGATGGCGGAAGGGACGGCGCCGGTGGCCGATGGCGCCACGCCCGCGCCGACCGCGGCGCCGGTCGCGGCCAAGCCGCGCCAGAGCGCACCGTCCGCGCCTGCCGCGCCGTCCGGACCGAGCGAGTACAGCAACCTCACCGGCTGGACCTTCGGCGAGCTGCCCGAGCTGCTGGAAATCGTGCAGGGCAAGATCACCCTGATCGGCTTCCCGGCCCTGGTGGACAAGGGCACGCACTGCGATCTGGAAGTGTTTGACGATCCCGCCGTGGCCGCGCGCACCCACCGCGTCGGCCTGCGCCGCCTGTTCGCGCTGCAGTTCCGTGACCAGCTGCGCTACGTCGAAAAGAACATCCCCGGCCTGCAGCAGATGGGCATGCAGTTCATGGCCTTCGGTGCGCAGGAGGAGCTGCGCGACCAGATCATCGCCAAGGCGATCGACATCGCCTGCCTGCAGGACCCGCTGCCGCACGACGCAGCCTCCTTCAACAAGCGCAAGGAGGAAGGCAAGGCGCGCCTGACCTTGCTGGTGAACGAGATCGCGCGCCTGGTGGGCGCCGTGCTGGCCGAGTACTACACCTTGCCCAAGCGGGTGCAGAACCTGCCGCAGCCGGCCATGCAGGACATCCAGCAGCAGCTGCAAGGCCTGGTGCACAAGCGCTTCGTGGCCGATACGGATTTCGCGCAGTTGGCGCACTTCCCGCGCTACCTGAAGGCGGTGGCGGTACGCATCGACAAGCTGCGCGCCGATCCGGCCCGCGACACGCGTCTCATGGGCGAGTGGAACCAGGCCGCGCAGCACTTCCAGCGCGCCGCGCGCGAACGCAAGGCGGACCTGTTCGCCGACCCGAAGATGGTGGAGTACCGTTGGCTGCTGGAGGAGCTGCGCGTGTCGCTCTACGCGCAGGAACTGCGCACGCCGATGCCGGTGTCCGTCAAGCGCCTGCAAAAAGTCTGGGAGTCGATGCAGCGCTAACCCCGTCATCCCCGCGAAGGCGGGGACCCCTGGTGCGCTGCGTGCCACCGAAATTCGCGCTTGCCACCAACGTCATATCAGGGGGCCCCGCGTGCGCGGGGATGACGGTGGTTATTCGGGTTCCTGATAGTTGCTGTGGCTGATGGAGCCCGAACCCGGTTCGGACAGATCGCTGTCCGGCCCCAGCATGCCGCCGCGCGACCCGCCCGAGACATTGCTGCCGGCGCCGCTGTCACGGCTCAGATGGCCGCCGCGGGTTGGACTGGCGGCCGCTTCGCGTTCCAGCGACGAGCCTGGATGCCCGGCGTGGCCGGCGCCGAGCGAGCCGCCCGCGCCCATCGAGGCGCCGCCGACCGGCGCGCGGGTGCCGCCGCTGATGCCGCCGGACAGGCCGGCGCCGCCGGTGTGCGAACTATACGGCTCGGTGCCGTAGAACTCGTGGATCTGTTCCTGCCAGGTCACGTCCGTCATGTCGGGCCAGCGGTCCTTGTCGAAGCCGGGGGCGCTTTCCAGCCGGTCTTTCGGAACGTTGAGCGTGAAGCGGTGGTTTTCGGTATCGAGCTTGAGGGCCTGCCAGGGCACGGCGAACAGTTTTTCACCAATGCCGAGGAAGCCGCCGAACGCCAGCACGGCGTAGGCGATATGGCCGGTGCGCATGTCGATCATGATTTCCTTGATGTCGCCGAGGCTTTCCTCCTGCCCATTGACGACGTCGTTACCCAGCAGCGTGTCGGCGCCCATGAGCGCGGGGCCCGGGCCCTGCTTGTCCGTGTCCTTGTACATGCCGTAGTTGTCGCGGTCCAAATAACTGGCCATGGTGTTGCCTCCTTGTGGTCAAAAAAGTCCATGCAGGAGGCCAATCTAACAGCGCGTTTCACCTCGCAGCGCCACGGTGCCTCACGTCATCGACGCGTGTGCGCACGGTGCAAACGCTTGTGCTTGCGCGACGTCTTGAACGCGAAGGCGCCGCTCAGGTCGCCCATCTGGGCACGCACGCCCGGCAACGGCTCGAGATTGAAGCGGCGGGTCAGGAACTTGAGGATCGAGGTGGTGTCGTACAGCGTGTGATCCACGTGGCCGCGCTTGGCGTAGGGCGAAATGATGATTGCCGGGATGCGCGAGCCGGGGCCCCAACGGTCCGCCTTGGGCGGCGCGGCGTGGTCCCAGAAGCCGCCGTTCTCGTCGTAGGTGACGATGATCGCCATGTGCTTCCATTGCGGCGAAGCCTGTAGCTTGCGCACGATGTCGGCCAGGTGCATGTCGCCTTCGAGCACGTCGGCATAGCCCGGGTGCTCGTTCAGGTGGCCTTGCGGCTTGTAGAACGCGACCTGCGGCAGGCTGCCGGCGGCGATGTCGGCGAAGAAGTCGGTACCGTCCTTCAGGTGGTCGGCGCGCTCCGGCGTGCCCGGGGCGTAGCGCAGGAAGTAGTTGAACGGCTGGTGGTGCGGCTGGAAATTGATCGGACCGTCCTCGTCGTAGATGTTCTTCGGGTCCTGCAGCGCGGCGGTGAAGCCGCCCGCGTACCATTTCCAGCTCACGTGCTTGTCCGACAGCGTGTCGCCGATGGTGCGCGCGGTCTGCGGCGGCAGCACGCCCTTGGTGGCATCGGCGAAGCGTGGGTCGCCGCCGGGGGCCGGCGCCACGTCGCTCGGCTGGAACGGCGGGGACACCGTGTTGACCGCGTAGCCGTCCGGGGTGAATTCGCCGTCCTGCAGCTTGGGCGGACCATCGGCGGCGCGCGCCGGCGACCCCTCCTTGAACAGCAGGCGGCCGTCCGGCCCCACCTTGGCGCGCCGGGTCTCGGGCGCGTTGGGATCGGCGCCGACACAGGCGCACACCAGCCAGATGTGGTTCATGAAGGAACCGCCGAAGGCGCCCATGAAGAAGTTGTCGGCCAGGGTGTATTGGCGCGCCAGCTGCCACAGCGGCAGACGCGCGCCGTCGTAGTGGCCCATGGTGAGCGCGCCGGCGTCGGACCAGGCCACGAACATGTCGTTGCGTCCGCCGTCGATCTGCATCCGGTTCTGGTAGTAGCGGTGGACCAGGTCGCGCGTGGGCTGGGACAGGAGCAGGCCGATCGGCGGCGCATCCAGCTGGAAGGGCGCGTTCGGCAGCGCGGCCGGATAGCGCGGATCGGCCACCGGCGCGCCTTTCTGTTTCTTCCATACGGGCGGCAGGGTGGCCAGCACGCTGCCGTCGCGGTCGCGCTGGACGGCGCCGTCCTCGGGCCGCGCCTGGGCCACGCCATTGGCGCCCGGGAACAGGCCGTACAGGTTGTCGAAGCTGCGGTTCTCGCCGTACAGGATGACCACGGTCTGGATCTGTTCCAGGCCGCTACGGACGGGCGGGGCGGCGTAGGCATGGGCGACGACGAGGGGCAGGGCGGCGAGGACGAGCTTGGCGTTCATGGACGATTGGCAGTGTGGCAAGAGGTCATGGATTATTTCACAGAATCTCCTTGCCAAAATCGGCGTCGGCGTATACTGTACATTCATACAGTAGTTCTCCTCCCGACTCCCATGAACTGTCCTGATTCCCTCGCCCTGCATCCGGCGTTGTGGCGGGCTTCGCAACTGGCGCATGCCGCCACCCGCTGCATCGATACCGGCCACGCGGCCTTGTCGGCCCAGCTGCCCGGCGGCGGCTGGCCGACCGGCACCCTGGTCGACCTGCTCCAGCAGCAGCCCGGCATCGGCGAGCTGCGCCTGCTGCGCCCGGCCCTGTGCGCGGTGGCGCGGCGCAAGGTGGTGCTGCTGCAGCCGCCGCACGCGCCGCAGGCGCTGGCGCTGGCCGCCATGGGCCTGCAGCCTGCGGACCTGGTCTGGCTGCGCAGCGCGCGCAGCAGCGACGCCCTGTGGGCCGCCGAGCAGGTGCTGCGCAGCGGCAGCTGCGGCGCGCTGCTGTTCTGGCAGCAGCACGTGCGCGGGGACAGCCTGCGCCGCCTGCACCTGGCCGCGCAAAGCGGGGAAACCCTGTTCTTCATGCTGCGTCCGCTCGCCGCCGCCCAGGAAGCCTCGCCCGCGCCGCTGCGCCTGGCGCTGCGTCCGGCCGCCGGCGGGATCGAGATCGGTTTTCTCAAACGCCGCGGGCCGCAGCGCGAAGCGCCGCTGTTCCTGCCCCTGGCACCGTCGCTGTTGCAACGTCATGCGTCTTTGGATCGGCCTGTGCCTACCCCGGCTGTCGCTCGAAGTCTTCTGCCCGAACTGGTCCAGTGACCCCGGTAGCGTCGTGCTGGAGCAGGACCGGGTGCTGGCCGCTTCGCCGCGGGCGCAGGCGGCCGGCATCGCCCCCGGCATGCGGCGCGGCGGCGTGACCATGCTGATGCCGGAGGCGGTGCTGCTGGAGCGCGACCCGGCGCGCGAGGCCGAGGCCATGCACGCCGTGGCCATGGCCATGCTCCAGTACACGCCCCAGGTGGCGGAGGCGGAGGAAGCCTGCCTGCTCTTGGACGTGGGCGCCAGTTTGCGCCTGTTCGGCGGCGCGAGCGCGCTGTGCCGGCGCCTGCGCGCCAGCCTGCGCACGCTCGGCTTCACGGCGCGCCTGAGCTGCGCGCCGACCGCGCGCGGCGCCTGGCTGCTGGCCCGCCACGGGCGCGGCCGGGTGCTGCGTACGCCCTCCCTGGTGCGCCGCCTGGACCGGCTGGCCGTGGGCCTGCTGCCGCCGGCGCGCGCTTACGCCGACTGGTTCGACGGCATCGGCTGCCAGAGTCTGGGCGAGCTGCGCCGCCTGCCGCGCCCAGGCTTGCAGCGGCGCTGCGGCAAGCCGTTGCTGGACCTGCTGGACGCCGCCTACGGCCAGGCGCCGGAACTGTTCGAATGGATCGAGGCGCCGGTCACCTTCCGCGCCCGGCTGGAACTGTTCGACCGCATCGAGCAGGCCGAGCTATTGCTGGCCGGCGCCCAGCGCCTCTTGCAGCAGATGACGGGCTGGCTGTGTGCGCGCCAGCTCGCGGTCGAGCGCGTGACGCTGACGCTGGAGCACGAGCGGGGAAGGGTGGCGCGCCCGCCCACCATGCTCGACATCGCCCTGTCGGAAGCGACCTGGCGCGACGAGCACCTGGTGCGGCTGCTGAAGGAACGGCTGGCGCGCCAGACCCTGGACGCGCCGGTGATCGGCCTGGTGCTGGAAGCGCCCCAGGTGCAACCGATGGAGCCGCCCAGCGAATGCCTGTTCCCGGAGCCGGGCGGCAGCGCGGAAGACCAGCAGCGGCTGTTCGAACTGCTGGCCGCACGGCTGGGGCCGGAGAACGTGCTGCAGGCCGTGCCCCAGGCGGACTACCGCCCGGAGCTGGCCAACGTATGGGTGCCGGTGCAGATGAAGGTGCGTCCGGCCGCGGCCCGCGCCCAGCTGCCGAGCGAGGCGGGCAGCCTGCCGCGCCCGGCCTGGCTATTGGCCAAGCCGATCGCGCTCCTGATGCGCGAGCACCGCCCGTTCTATGGCTCGCCCCTCAAGATGGTGTCCACCCCGGAGCGGATCGAGGCCGGCTGGTGGAGCCAGTCGCAAACGCGCGACTATTTCATCGCGCAAGGGCAGGACCACGCCTACTACTGGGTCTACCGCGAGCGCATCGTGGGCGACGCGCAACAGGCCGAGCCGCGCTGGTTCCTGCACGGCCTGTTCGGCTGACTACTGCAATTCGATGGTCAGGCGGCGACCCAGTGCCACTGCCGTCTGTTCGACAAAATCCAGCTTGGACGAATGACGCAGATCGAACAAGCGGTCCACCTGCGGTTGATGAACATGCAGACGACGCGCCAGGTCCGCTTTGCGCAACCTCTGCTTGAGCATTTCATTCCATAGCAGCACCTTGGCCGTTTCCAGGGCTGGCAGGGTGACGACATACTGGCCGGGTGCGCATTTGGAAGGCATGGGTACAGGACGACGGTCATCCATATACATTTCCAAGCCGGTGAGCAGGCCATCCATCGCTTCCCGTAAAGCGTCGTCCACCGTGTCACCGACCGAATGAACGTCAGGAAAATCGACAAACTCGACCAAGTAAGTGCCGTTGGTATCAGGAACTAGAGTGACGGGATAGTTCAACATAATTCAGCCCATTCATTTCAGGCCCAGGTCCTTCTTGATCTTTTCCACCAGCGCGGTGCTGATTTCCTTTGATCCGTGGACGGGGAAAGTCGAGCGTTTGCCGTTCAACGTGACCTTGTGGTGACTGCCCCGGCCAGGAACGAATTCCGCCCCCTGCCGTTCCAGCCATCGTCGGAACTCGCTGTATTTCACAACGCCTCCTATCGGACGATCGGCAAGAAGACTATAAAACACTTCTGTTGCGAATGCAACAGAAGTGTTTAATTTTTACGGAGGCAGTTTACTTGAGCGGCGCCAGGATGGTCGCCAGCCGGTCCGGCGTATTGGGGATGCGCTCCAGGTGGGGGTAGCGCAGGCCGTCGTGGTAGTCGAACTTCACGACGCGGAACACGTTGCCCTTGCGCACCAGCAGCTCGATCGGCTCCTTGCCTTTCTGGGCCGCCTTGATGGCCGCCTTCAGCACGTCCGGCTTGTAGGCCTTGTTGTTGACCGCGACCAGGGTGGTGGCGCCGGCCAGGCCGGCGTTGAAGCCCAGGCCATCCCACTGCACGCCGACGATGCCGCCGTCGCTCTTGACCGAGAAGCCGAGCGAGTAGGTGAAGTCGGTGAACTTGTTGCGCTCCTCGGCGGCCTTGATGAGGTCGGTCGGCGTGTCCTTGAACACCAGCTTCCAGCCGGCGCGCGCCAGGCCGTCCAGCGGGGCCGGGCCGTTGTTGTCCAGGCGCGCGCGCAGGAAGGCGGCCCAGTCGTAGTCCTGCACGCCGCGCAGCGCCTTCACCACGTCGTCGAACGTGTAGTAGGCCGGGCCGATGCTGCCGTTGTCGGTGCCGAAGAAGACGCGCGCGAAGTCGTCCAGCGAGCGCTTGTCGCCGGACAGCTCGCGGATCTTGGTGTCCACGTCCAGCCAGATCAGCTCACCCTCGGAATAGTAGTCCTCGCTGCGCTGCCAGCTCGACCAGCCGAGCGGGCGGCGCATGGCGATGATCGGATCGTTGACCGTGTCCTGCACCGTGCGCCAGCTGCGTCCGCGGATGCCGGCGTAATGCGCCGCCGTCAGCGCCAGCGAATCGCGCGTGCCCTGGGCCGACACCAGGCCCGAGCGCGCGCCCAGCACCTCGCCCCAGAACTGGGTCTGGCCCTCGTACACCCACAGCAGGCTGTTTTGCAGCGGCACGTTGAAGTTGGGAACGTTCTGGTCGGCCGGGCGGCGGAACTTGCCGTTCCAGGAGTGGGTGTACTCGTGCGGCAGCAGGTCGCGCACCGGCTCGTTCTTGGCCCACTCCGTGAAGTAGCCCGGCTTGACGCCGTTCTCGCTCGACTGATGGTGCTCGCGCCCGATGCCGCCGAAGTCCTCGGACAGGGCGAACAGGAAGTCATAGTGCTTGTAGTGGTGCGACTGGAACAGCTTGGCCGCCTGCTGCACCAGAGCGCGGTGCGGCGCCAGCTGCTCCGGCTTGGCTTCCAGGCTTTCCGGATTGTCGGCCACCACGTTCAGCATGACCGGCACCTTGGCGCCCGGATCGAGGTCGTAGCGCTTGAAGTAGCGGCCCGCGAACAGGGGCGAATCGACCAGGGTCTCGAGGTCGGTCGGCTTGAAGCGGACCACGTCACCGTCGCGGCGCTCGGTCTCCAGCGCGGTGCCGTACTGCCAGCCGGCGGGCAGGGTCAGGTTGGCCTGGACCGGGATGTGGCGCGTGGCGTAGCCGGCCGGGTAGAGCGACATCGACAGCCATTGCACGCCGAGGATGTCGGCGGTCATGGTAATGCGGCCCTGGCTCTGGTCGACCGGGGACAGGTATTCGTAGTGCGCCTCGAGCGTGGTGGCGCCGGCCGGCACCTCCACGTGGAAGGCGTGCACGTTGACCGGGTCGCGCTTCCAGGCCACCGGCTTGCCGCCCGCCGTCAGGCGCAGGCCGGCGAACTGCATCAGCGGGCCGCTCGGGCCGTGGTTGCCCGGCACCCACTGCGGATACAGCAGGGTCATGGGACCCGGCGTGGCGGGAATCGTGGCGCGCACGCGGAAGATGGCTTGGCCGACGTCGGTCGCGTCCACGTTCAGCACGATCGTGCCCGGGTAGGGACGGTCGGCGGGGGTGGGAATGTCGGCGGCGGAGGCGCAGGAATAGGCGAGGGCGAGGGCGGCGAGCAGGGGGCGCAGGGTCATCTTGAGAAGGGGTAGGGTCAAGGTGGCGGCGAGTGTAGCACGCTGTTCAAAAATTTTATGTACCTACCTCTTGAAAGCCCTTGGACCCGTCCTTAGATCGGAAACAACGGATGCTTGCAGTCCTGGAGGTCCGTCCACTTATCGCTTGAACCTTGAAAGGATACTTACCATGCGTACTTTTGATCTCACCCCGCTGTACCGTTCCGCCATCGGCTTCGACCGCCTGGCCAACCTGCTGGAGACCCGCGCCGACACCGCGCCCAGCTATCCCCCGTATAACATCGAGCTCGTGAGCGAGGACCAGTACCGCATCGTGATGGCGCTGGCCGGCTTCGACCGCTCGGAACTGGACATCACCACCGAGCGCGACAGCCTGGTGATCACCGGCCGCAAGCACAAGGAAGACCAGCAGAAGACCTATCTGCACCGTGGTATCGCCGCGCGCGATTTCGAGCAGCGCTTCCAGTTGGCCAACCATGTGAAGGTGACCACCGCCGCCTTCGACAACGGCATGCTGACCATCGAACTGGTGCGCGAGGTTCCGGAAGCCCTGAAGCCGCGCAAGATCTCGATCAACGGCGCCGGCGAGAACGTGCAAGTGCTGGAGCAGCGCCAGGCCGCCTGAGTCTGACCTGAGCAGCAAGCCCTGATGCGACGGGGGCGACGGTGCAAGCCGTCGCCCCCGTTTTTCGTCGTCATCCCCGCGCACGCGGGGACCCCTGGTAAGACGTTGACCTCAATGCATCAGCGCAGAGGTCCCCGCTTCCGCGAGGATGACGAAATTAAGAGACATCTAAGCTTGCTGCCCCAATATGGCAGGCATAGACAAGCCACACCATCCACGCAGGAGAAGACATCATGCAGAACGACCGTGTTTACACTGCCATCACCGCCAAACGACTCACGCTCGCCCTTGCAACGGCAGGGATGATCGGCGGAGCCGTGGGGGCGCTGACGGTCAATCATAAGAATGCCGTCGCCGAACCGGCGCCGGTGGTCGCCGCCGCCGCCGGCGTGACGACCAGCGCCACCGGGCCCGCGACCACCGTCGCCCTGCCGGACTTCACGTCCATCGTCGCGCGCATGGGGCCGGCCGTGGTCAACGTCAGCGTGACCGGCTCGGTCAAGACCAATGCCGCCCAGGGCATGGACCCGTTCGGCGACGATCCCTTCTTCGAGTTCTTCCGCCGCTTCCAGGGCCAGCAGCGGCGCATGCCGCGCGAGGTGCCGATGCACGGCCTGGGTTCCGGCTTCATCGTCGACCAGTCCGGCATCATCCTGACCAACGCCCACGTGGTGCGCGACGCCAAGGAAGTCACCGTCAAGCTGCAGGACCGGCGCGAGTTCCGCGCCAAGGTGCTCGGCTCGGATCCGAAGACCGACGTGGCCGTGCTCAAGATCGACGCCAAGAACCTGCCCACCGTGCCGGTCGGCCGCTCGAGCGACCTGAAGGTGGGCGAATGGGTGCTGGCCATCGGCTCGCCCTTCGGCCTCGAGTCGAGCGTGACGGCCGGCGTGGTGAGCGCCAAGGGCCGCTCGCTGGGCGACGAATCGAACGTGCAGTTCATCCAGACCGACGTCGCCGTCAACCCCGGCAACTCGGGCGGCCCGCTGTTCAACACGCGCGGCGAGGTGGTCGGCATCAACTCGCAGATCTACAGCCAGACCGGCGGCTACCAGGGCCTGTCGTTCGCGATCCCGATCGACCTGGCCTTCCGCATCAAGGACCAGATCGTCACCACCGGCAAGGTGCAGCACGCCCGCCTGGGCGTGACGATCCAGGAAGTGAACCAGAGCTTCGCCGACTCCTTCAAGCTCGATACGCCGGAAGGCGCGCTGGTGGCCAGCGTCGAGCGCGGCGGTCCGGCCGACAAGGCGGGCCTCAAGTCCGGCGACGTGGTCCGCAAGATCAACGGCCAGACCATCGTGGCCTCGGCCGACCTGCCGGCCGCGCTGTCGGTGGCCCGTCCGGGCGACAAGGTGGTGCTCGACGTCTGGCGCGACGGCAAACTGCAGCAGATCACGGCCAAGCTGGGCAGCGCCGACGACAAGGTGGCCCAGAACGACGCCGACGAATCCGGTGGAGCGGACAGCAGTGCCAAGCTGGGCTTGGCGCTGCGTCCTCTCGAGCCGGTCGAGAAGCGCCAGTCCGGCATCGCCTCGGGCCTCGTGATCGAGGACGTGGGCGGGGCCGCCGCCGCGGCCAACGTGCAGCCGGGCGACGTGCTGCTGTCGGTGAACGGCCATCCGGTCACCTCGGTCGACCAGGTGCGCGACATCGTGCGCAAGTCGAGCAAATCGGTCGCCTTGCTGATCCAGCGCGGGAATGACAAAATCTTCATTCCGGTGCGGATCGGATAAGACGAAAGGAAAGCGATGCGGCTCTTGCTGGTGGAGGACGACACGATGATCGGCGAAGTGGTGCTCGACCAGCTGCGGGCCGAGCACTACGCCGTCGACTGGGTCAAGGACGGCGCCATGGCGGACACCGCCTTGCAGACCCAGACCTACGACCTGGTCGTGCTCGACCTCGGCCTGCCCAAGAAGGACGGGCTGGAAGTGCTGCGCACCATGCGCACCCGCAAGGACCGCACGCCGGTCCTGATCGCAACCGCGCGCGACGCGGTGCAGGACCGCATCGCCGGCCTGGACGCCGGCGCCGACGACTACGTGCTCAAGCCCTACGACCTGGACGAGCTCCTGGCGCGCATCCGCGCCCTGCTGCGCCGGGCCGCGGGGCGGGCCGAGCCGACCTTCGAATACCGCAACATCAAGATCAATCCCGCCACGCGCGAGGTGGAGGTGGACGGTGCGCCCGTCACCCTGTCGGCGCGCGAATGGGCGGTGCTGGAGGCGCTGATCGCGCGTCCCGGCGTGGTGCTCTCGCGCGCCCAGCTGGAGGAAAAGCTGTACAGCTGGCGCGACGAGGTGAGCAGCAACGCCGTCGAAGTGTATATCCACGGCCTGCGCAAGAAGCTGGGCAGTGACCTGATCCAGAACGTGCGCGGCGTCGGCTACATGGTTCCCAAGCTATGAGGATGACGCACTCCCTGCGCGGGCGCCTGTTGTGGTTCCTGCTGGCCGCGATCTCGCTGGCGGCCATCGCGCAGGCGGCCATCGCCTACCGCACCGCGCTGCGCGACGCCAACGACATCTTCGACTACCACATGCAGCAGATGGCCATGGCGCTGCGCTCCGGCGCGCCCCTGACCAACCTGCAAGGCTACGGCGCCGATCCGGAAGCGGGCAACGACGACCTGGTGGTCCAGGTCTGGACCCCGGACGGGGTGCAGGTGTTCCGCACCGTCTCGCGCGCGCACCTGCCGCAGCGCGCGGTGCTGGGCTTTTCCAACGTGATGGCCAACGGCACCACCTACCGCGTGTTCTCGGTCCAGACCAGCGCCCAGACGGTGCAGGTGGCCCAGGACCTGGCCGTGCGCCGCCACCTGGCCGGCAATCTCGCGCTGCGCACTACCGGGCCGATCCTGGTGATGGTGCCGGTGCTGATGCTGGTGGTGTGGTGGGTGGTGAGCGGCTCGCTCAGGCCCGTGGCGCGGGTGCGCTCGCAGCTGTCCCAGCGCCAGGCGGACGACTTGTCGGAGGTGTCGGATACCGGCCTGCCGGACGAGGTGCGGCCGCTGGTGCAGGAACTGAACCTGTTGTTCGGCCGGGTGCGCGCCGCGTTCGAGGCGCAGCAGCACTTCGTGGCGGATGCCGCGCACGAACTGCGCACGCCGCTGGCCGCGCTGCGCCTGCAGGCCCAGAGCCTGGAGCGGGCGGAAACGCCGGAGGCGCGCAAGCTGGCCGTGGACCGGCTCACCTCCGGCATCGAACGCGCCACCCGCATGGTCGAGCAGCTTCTGGTGTTGGCGCGCCAGGAAGCGACCGACACGCTGCCCGAGGCCCAGGTGGATCTGGCCGAGCTGGCGCGGCGCGCGGTGGGCGACATGGCCGGCGTGGCGGCGCACAAGAAGATCGACCTGGGGCTGGACCGCGCCGATGCGGCGCCGGTGCGCGGGCAGGGCGACGCACTGATGGTCATGCTGCGCAACCTGATCGACAACGCGATCAAGTACACGCCGGAAGGCGGGACGGTGAACATCGAAGTGCGCGCGGAAGGCAAGGGCGCGCAGGTGGTGGTGGAGGACAGCGGGCCGGGCATCGCCCCGGAGGAACGCGAGCGCGTGTTCGACCGCTTCTACCGCATTGCCGGCAGCGAGGCCGCCGGCAGCGGGCTGGGGCTGGCGATCATCAAGTCCATCGCCGACAGGCACCAGGCGCGCATCGAGCTGGGAAGCTCCGCGCGCCTGGGCGGCCTGCGGGTGACCGTCACTTTTTGAGCGGGATCAGAAGCGGTGGTACAGGCGCGCGAAGTAGGCCGCGCCGTTCAGACCGAATTGCACCGATTCGTACTTGAAGCCGTTGTCGGTCTCGTCCGGGTTCTGCGGGGTCGGATGCACGTTGAAGATGTTGGTGCCGCCGAAGGTCAGCTTGGTGCGCTCGCTGAACGCATACGTGAACGACAGGTCGGCCGAAGTCTTCCCTTCGTAGTGCTGGTTCGGCACGCCGGCCGCCGTGCCCGAGAACGTGCCCAGGGTCTGCGGTCCGTAGTACACCACCTTGAAGTTCGATTCCAGCTGCCCCACCGTGTAGTCGAAGCCCAGCGTGGCCTTCGAACGCGGGCCGCCTTGTTCCATGAACAGGCGCTCACGCTCGGACAGCAGCACGTCCTCGTAACCCTTCAGCGCGCTCGGGGCGTGCACGTCGGTCACCTCGGTCTTGCTGTAGTTGTAGGCCAGGTAGGTGTTGAGGCGGTTGCCGGCGACGGTCGCCTTGTTGGACCAGGTCAGGTCCAGGCCCGAGGTCTTGGTGTTGACCGAGTTGACGAAGAACTGGGCCTGGCCCACGCCCAGCGACTGCAGCAGGCTGCCCAGGGCCGGGTAGTTGTCGGCGTCGAAGCGGCCCGACAGCACGATGCGGTCGTCGATCTTGATCTGATACAGGTCGGCCGTCAGCGAATTGGCCGCGTTCGGGGTCCAGGTGCCGCCGAAGGTCAGGCTCTTGGATTTTTCCTCGTGCAGTTTCGGAATGCCGGCCGCATCGGCGACCTTGCCGCCGTTCGGCGCCAGCACCACGTCCATCGGCACGCCGGAGACGAAGTCGGTGAAGGTGGACGAGAAGTAGATCTGCTGCAGCGAGGGCGCACGGAAACCGGTCGAGGCCGAGCCGCGCAGCAGGAACTCGTTCGACAGGCGGTAGGCCGCGGCCACCTTGCCGGTGGTGGTCGAACCGAAGTCGCTGTAGCGCTCGTGGCGCAGGGCCGCCTGCAGCTTGAAGCGGTCGGTCAGGTCGGTCTCGACGTCGAGGTAGGCGGCACTGCTGTGGCGGTCGCGGTCGGTGGCGTCGCCCGGCTGGAAGCCGGGGAAGCCTTGCGAGCCGGCGTTGCCGCCCACGCCCACGCCGTCGGCGTCGATCCAGGAGCCCGGCTCGCCCGCGTAGATCTTGTAGTTCTCCTTGCGGTACTCGGCGCCGAAGGCCACGTTCATGCCGTTCGCGACGTCCGGGAAGAAGCGGCTGAAGTCGGCATTGGTGGTGTACTGGCTGAAGGCGAAGCCGCCCGCGTCGAAGTGGTCGGGGCTCATGCCCTTGCCGCCGGCCAGCAGGTCCTGGTTGGCGATCGAGGCGTTCAGCGTGTGGCTGATGTTGTAGATGAACTTGTTGTGGCCGTAGGTCTGCGAGAAGTCCGCGTTCCAGTCGTCGAACCGGGTGCGCACGCCGACGATGGCGTACTGGTCGTCGATGTCGCCGTTGATGAAGGGGACGAAGCCGTCCGGGTACATCGCGGCCGAGTTGCGGGACGGGATGTCGTCCGAGCCGACGCCGCCGCGCGCCCAGGCGCCGGAGGAGGCGTCGCGCTTCTGGGCGCCCGCGGTCAGGTACAGGCGGGTCGCGCCGGAGAGCGGGAATTCGCCGTTGGCGTACAGCGTCTTGTTCTTGACGGCGGTGTCGCCGATGATGCGCGGGTTGCCGGCCTCGGCGCGGTTGGAGCGGCCGCGGTCGAGCCACTCGCCGGTGATGCCGAGCACGCCGCCGCCCAGCTCGATGCCGCAGTAGGCCGAGGCCAGGTAGTTCTTGCCGTCGCCCTTGGCGTATTCGCCGAAGCCGGCAATCGCTTCGCAGCCCTTGGTTTTCTTGAGGTCGATGTTGATCACGCCGGCGATGGCGTCCGAGCCGTACTGGGCGGCGGCACCGTCGCGCAGCACCTGTACGTTCTTGATCGCCAGCAGGGGCAGGGCGTTCATGTCGGTGCCGGTGTTGCCGCGGTTGCGCGCGCCGAACAGGTTGACGAGCGAGGTCGTGTGGCGGCGCTTGCCGTTGACCAGCACCAGGGTCTGGTCCGAACCCAGGCCGCGCAGGGCGGCCGAGTCGACCAGGTCGGCGCCGTCGGCGCCCGTCTGGCGGGTCGAGTTGAATGAGGGGGAGATGTCGGCCAGGGTCTGGGCCAGGTCGAACTGGCCGCCTTGCTCGCTCACCTTGGTGAGGGGGATGAAGTCGACCGGGACCGGGGTTTCGGTGGCGCTGGTGGTGCCCACGCGGCGGGTGCCGATCACGTTCACGGACTGGATCTGGGTGTCGGCCTGGGCGCCCGGCGCGGTCTGGGCGCGCACGGCGGCGGGGGCCAGGACGGCGAGGGCGGCGCTGCCATACAGCGCGAGCAGGACGGCTTGACGAACCGGGGTAATCGAGGTCACTAGTTACTCCATGGCAAACGATAAAGATAGCATTCTACTATGATGTTGCTCTCAGCCCAACTTCGTAACGCGGCCGCCGATCAGGATTTCGTTACCGTCGAGTTGCGTGAGTAGTAAACACGGGTTGTTCACGGCCGCGCCCTGGTGCAGGCGCACCGGACGGCCGAGCAGGACGGTGAGCGCCCCGGCGGCGACCCCGGTGGCGCTGTCTTCCAGGGCTGGATCGAGGTGGTTGAAGTTGCGGCCTTCGAGCTCGCCGTCGGGCCGGGTGCAGTAGGCGTAGATGCCGTTGATGCCCTGGGCCGCGCTCCAGGCGGCGATGGCGGCCAGGTCGGGGGCCAGGGCGTACAAGGTGGCGCGGTCGGGCACCTGGACCAGCAGCTTGGGGCTGCCGACCGAGGCGGCGCGCGGGGGCGCGGCCGGTTCCAGCGCGGGCGCGCGCAGCAGGGTGCGCAGCGTGTCCAGCGGCACGGCGGGCGTTTCCACGGCGGCTAGGGTGGCGCGCACATAGGCCACGTCGCCGTCGCGGCTGAGGGACAGGGGCTGGCCGTGCCAGGCCGTGCGCACGGTGAGCGGGCCGGCCTCCGCCAGCTCGGCCGCGGCCGCCAGCGAGGCGTGCATGCACAGCGGGCTGCGTTTGTGGGTGTAGTAGTAGTCCAGGCGCCAGCCGTGCGCGTCCTGGTCCAGGAACACGCAGGCCGGCTTGCGGCGCTCGGCCGCGAAGGCCAGGCGCCAGTCCGGGTCCGCCGGGGCGTCGTAGACCACGAGGGCGGCGTTTCCTTGTCCGGCTTGCAAGCCGAAACACTTCCATTCCTGAATTCGCATATCGGAAAAGTCTGAAGTTGCCTGTCAAGTCTTGTGCAGGCGGGTGAGATGGCTATACTGTGTTTTTATACAGTAGTTCTCGACTGCACCCATTGTAGCTTTTCTGCCATGTCTTTGCTGCCAGACTATGCGGAGCTGTTTTGCCTGACCAATTTCAGCTTTCTCCAGGGCGCCTCCCACGCGGAGGAGCTGGCGGAGCGCGCGGTCAAGCTCGGCTATTCCGCCCTTGCCATCACCGACGAGTGTTCGCTCGCCGGCGTGGTGCGCGCGCACGGCGTGGCCAAGAAGCACAATCTGCCGCTCATCATCGGCGCCCATTTCCATCTGCAGCAGCGCGACGGCAGTCCCGCCCTGTCCCTGATCGCGCTGGCGCAGAACCGCAATGGCTACGGCAACCTGTCCGAGCTCATCACTCTGGCGCGCACGCGCAGCGAGAAGGGCAGCTATCTCATCCGGCCGGACGACTTCGCCGCGCCCGCGCCCGAGTTCGCCCACCTGGCCGGGCTGCCCGACTGCCTGCTGATTCTCCTGCCCGCCTATCCGGGGCACGAGGCGCAGGACGTGGACCGCCTGCACACCCAGGCCGCGTGGATGGCGGCCACCTTTCCCGGCCGCTGCTGGATCGGCCTGAACCTCCTGCACCGCGCGTTCGACGAGGCTCACCGCGCCACGGTGGAGGAGGTCGCCCTGCAGCACGGCCTGGGCGTGACGGCGCTCGGCCGGGTGTGCATGCACGTGCGCTCGCGCAAACCCTTGCAGGACACGCTGAGCGCCATCCGTCTCGGGAAACCGGTGGCCGCGTGCGGCTACGAACTGGCCCAGAACGCCGAGCAGCACCTGCGCGCGCGCCTGCGCCTGGCCAACATCTACCCGCCCGAGGCCCTGGCCGAGACGCTGCGCATCGCGCGCCTGTGCAGCTTTTCGCTGGACGAACTGCGCTACGAATATCCGGACGAGCTGGTGCCGGCCGGCGAGACGCCTTCCAGCTACCTGCGCAAGGAAACCTACATCGGCGCCCACCAGCGCTTCCCGGCCGGCATACCCGCCCGGGTGCAGGAACAGCTCGAGCACGAACTGGGCCTGATCGCGGAGCTGCGCTACGAGCCTTACTTCCTCACCGTGTACGACATCGTGCGTTATGCGCGCGGCATCGGCATCCTGTGCCAGGGCCGGGGCTCGGCCGCCAATTCGGCGGTCTGCTACTGCCTCGGCGTGACCGAGGTCGATCCCGCGCGCGGCAACCTGCTGTTCGAGCGCTTCATCTCCAAGGAGCGCGCCGAGCCGCCCGACATCGACGTGGACTTCGAGCACCAGCGGCGCGAAGAGGTCATCCAGTACATCTACCGCAAGTACGGACGCCAGCGGGCCGCGCTGGCGGCGGTGGTCATCTCCTACCGCCCCAAGAGCGCGCTGCGCGACAGTGGCAAGGCGCTCGGCATCGATCCGGCCATCGTGGACAAGGCGGCCAAGTCCCACCACTGGTTCGACAGCCGCGCCGACCTGCTGCAGCGCCTGGCCGAGATCGGGCTCGACCCGGAGGCGGATGCCACGCTCCAGTGGGCCACGCTGGCCATGCAGTTGCTCGGCTTTCCGCGCCACCTGTCCCAGCACCCGGGCGGCTTCGTCATCGCGCGCGGCAAGCTGTCGCGCCTGGTGCCCATCGAAAACGCGGCCATGGAGGAGCGCAGCGTCATCCAGTGGGACAAGGACGACCTGGAGGAACTGGGCCTGCTCAAGGTGGACGTGCTGGCGCTGGGCATGCTGTCGACCCTGCGCCGCACCCTGGAGCTGGTCAGCCAGCGGCGCGGCACCGAGTTCGCCATGCAGGACATTCCGGCCGAGGACCCGGCCACCTACGACATGATCTGCCGGGCCGACACGGTGGGGGTGTTCCAGATCGAGTCGCGTGCCCAGATGAGCATGCTGCCGCGCATGCGCCCGCGCACCTTCTACGACCTGGTGATCGAAGTGGCGGTGGTGCGCCCCGGTCCCATCCAGGGCGGCATGGTCCACCCTTATCTACGCCGGCGCCAGGGCATCGAGCCGGTGGTCTATCCCAAGCCGGAAATGAAGATCGCGCTCGAGCGCACGCTCGGCGTGCCCATCTTCCAGGAGCAGGTGATGCAGGTGGCCATGCTGGCGGCCGGCTTCACGCCGGGTGAGGCGGACCAGCTGCGGCGCGCCATGGCGGCCTGGAAGCGCAAGGGCGGGCTGGAGAAGTACTACCACCGCATCGTGCACGGCATGCTCGAGCGCGGCTACGACCTGCAATTCGCCGAGAGCATCTTCAGCCAGATCCAGGGCTTCGGCGAATACGGCTTTCCCGAGTCGCACGCGGCCAGCTTCGCCTTGCTGGCCTACGCCAGCTCCTGGCTCAAGTGCCACGAGCCGGCCGCCTTCGTGTGCGCCCTGCTCAATAGTCAGCCGATGGGTTTCTACAGCCCGTCCCAGCTGGTGCAGGACGCGCGCCGCCACGACGTCCAGGTGCGTCCGGTGGATGTCACCATCAGCACCTGGGACTGCGCGCTGGAGGAGCTGGACGCGGCCGGTGCGCGCCAGCCTGCCGTGCGCCTGGGCTTGTGCCTGGCGCGCGGCATGCGCCAGGAGACGGCCCTGCGCATCGAAGAGGCGCGCGCGATCCGCCCCTTCGCCAGCGTGGACGACCTGGCGCGCCGCGCCCAGCTGGACCGCCACGACCTGCAGGTGCTGGCCGCTGCCAACGCCCTGCTGCCGCTGGCCGGGCACCGGCGCGCCGCGCTGTGGCAGGCCGTGGGCGCGGTGGCGGACAAGGACTTGCTGCGCCCGACCACCCCGCGCGAGGAAGCGCCCGTGCTGGCCGCGCCCAGCGAGGGCGAGGAGATCATCGGCGACTACCGCGCGCAAGGACTCACGCTGGGGCGCCATCCGGTGGAGCTGCTGCGCGCGCAGCTGACCAAGCGGCGCTTCCTGCCGGCCGCTGTGCTGGCGGACTTCCAGGACGGGCAGCTGGCGCGCGCCTGCGGCCTGGTCACGGTGCGCCAGCGGCCGTCCACGGCCAAGGGCGTGCTGTTCCTGACCATCGAGGACGAAACCGGCAACGTGAACGTGATCATCTGGCCCAAGCTGATCGAGCAGCAGCGGCGCGAGGTGCTCAATGCGCCGCTGCTTGGCGTGTACGGCATCTGGCAGCGGGAAGGGGAGGTACGCCACCTGGTGGCCAAGCGGCTGGTGGACTTGTCGTCCTTGCTGGGGCGGCTGACCACGCGCAGCCGCAATTTCTGCTAGCCGCACCGGATGGAGCGGGGAAGCGCCGCGCGCCGCGCGCTGGATCGGGCATGCGCGCCACGCAGGACCGGAACGGGCGGCGCCCGGCGCTTCGCCTATCCTAAGACAGCAGCATGCCGGCGTCCTTCGGGTCGCCGAACAAATCCTCTTCCTCACCGGCGCCGGTGCGGTAGAAGCGCTCGACCTCGTGCTTCCAGCGCGGGTCGGCCATGTCCGGCCAGTGGTCGGTGTCGAAGCCGGGCGCGTTTTCGATGCGCTCCTTGGAGATGTCCAGCGTGAAGCGCTTGTTCACGGTGTCGAGCTGCAGCAGCTTCCAGGGCACGGCGAACAGCTTTTCGCCCAAGGTCAGCAGACCGCCGCTGGACAGGATCGCATAGGCGATGGTCCCGTCGCGCATGTCGAGCATGATCTCCTTGATCTCGCCGAGATGTTCGTTGTCGTGATTGTGCACGTGGTCCCCGATCAGCGTGTCCGCGCCCATCAGTTCCGGACTCGGGCCTTTGCGGCCGTGGTCCACATAAATGCCGTAAGCGTCGCGTTCTTCATAGGACATGGTGACTCTCCCGTTGAAAACCGCAGGCTAGAGCCGTGCCGCTTCCCGGTCTGTACGTTGTCACACGGTTGCGCCGCCGTTCGCACCCGTCAAACAGCCGTTCGTCGGCCCCGGCTTGCACCTGCGCGCAGCGCCGCGTACAGTCCGCGGCACCAACAATAACCACAAGGAGAGCGCCTTGAACCTACGGAATTCCCTCTTCGCCGCGCTGCTGCTTGCCGCCGGCGCCGCCCAGGCCGGCCCGGTCGATGTCAGCGTCCAGCCGGCGCCCGTCTTCATCGAACACGGCAAGCACCAGCAGCTGCTGAACCTCGACTTCAACATCGCCAATCACAGCCCGGACAAGATCGAACTGTCCGAGATCGAAGTGGCCGTGCTGGGTAAGGACGACCAGCTCCTGGCCCAGTACCGCGTCGGCGCCAACGGCATGAGCGTGCTGGTGGTCCCGAACCGCGTGCTCGAGCCGGGCCAGAGCACCCTGGTGTTCAACCCGCTGTTCGCCTATCCGGAAGAACTGGATCTGGGGCGCCTGCGCTTCACGTTCAAATTCGACGTCGGCGACGACACCAAGTACACGGCCGAAACGACCGTCAGTCCGCGCGCCTACGAGCCGAAGGCCGCCCTGCGCCTGCCGGTGTCAGGCCCGGTCCTGGTCCACGACGGCCACGACTTCTACGGTCACCATCGCCGCCTGAACCTGATGGACCCGATGGCGCAGGCGCTCAAGTTCAAGCGCAATTTCATGCGCTACAGCTACGACTTCGTGATGACCGACGCCCAAGGGCGCATGTACCGCAACGACGGCGCGCGCAACGAAGACTGGTACGGCTGGGGCGCGCCCGTGTCCGCGCCGGCCGGCGGCAAGGTGGTGCGGGCCGTGCACGACTTGCCCGACAACGGCAAGGGCAAGCCGCCGGCCTTCACGCGTGAGCAATTCCTCGCCAATCCGGCTCTCATGTGGGGCAATCACGTGGAGATCGACCACGGCAACGGCGAATACAGCCTGCTCGCGCACATGAAGCAGGGCAGCGTGAAGGTCAAGGTGGGCGACCTGGTCAAGGCCGGCCAGCAGGTCGGCCAGATGGGGTTCTCCGGCGACGCCTTCCTGGTCCACCTGCACTACGACTTGAAGAACGGCCCCGGCTTCGACGCCGACGGTCTGCCGTCGCCCTTCGACGGCTTCGAGCGCCTGACCGGCAGCGGCCGCTGGCAGCCGGTGCGCCACGGCCAGGTCGACAGCGGCGACATCGTGCGCCGCCGCTGAGGCTCGCTCAGCGCCCCGGTCCCGCCTGCCCGCGCAGGCGGGCGATGCGCTCGGCGCTGGAAGGATGACTGGACAGGTAGCCCAGGCTGGCGCGCATCCAGGGCGGCAGCGCCTCCTCGTCCACTCCTTTGCGGCGCAGCTCGGCGCGGAGCGACTCGAACACGCCGGCATAGGCCGCCACCGGTACGTCGTGCGCGCGCAGCAGGGCGACCGCGTAGTCGTCCGCCTCCGTTTCCATCGCCCGCGAATACTTCATGTTGGTCGCCAGCGCCGGCAGCGCCGACGCGACCGCGGAAAAGTCGCCGAACAGCGCCCACGACGCGCCCAGCGTCAGCGACGACTGCGCCAGCGCGCGCACCGAATGGCGTTTCTGGACGTGTCCGATTTCGTGTGCGAACACGCCGGCCAGACCGTCCTCGATGTCGCCGATGTCGCCGCCTTCGGGCAGCAGCAGCTTGACCATGTCGTCGGTCAGCACAATGGTCCCGTTGGGCAGCGCGAATGCGTTCGGGCCGACGTTCGGCACCTGGCGCACGATCAGGCGCAGCGGCATGCGCGTGTTGGCCGGCACGGTGCGGTCGAACACGGCGCGCAGCCGCGCGATGCGCTCGCGCGAGAAGCGCGACGGCTGCAGCAGATTGTGTTCGAGCGCCGCTTGGGCCGTGTCGCCCAGACGCTGATCCATCGACTCCGGAATCGCGGCGGCGATGCGTTCGGCTGCGGCCGGAATGCCGACCGACCAGGCCAGCACCAGGCCGACCGCCAGCCCGGCCAGCGCCGCCAGCGCGGCCGGCCAGTTGGCCTGCCAGCGCTCCACGCGCGAGGGCCGGTAGGCGAGCGCCTGCGCCAGTGCGCGCCGGCCCGCGTCGTCCGCGACTTCGCAATGGGTGGCGTCCGGCAGTTCGAGCACGGCGGCGGCCTGCTCGAACGGTTCCAGCAGGCGCAGTTGCGCCACCGGCACCTGGCGCGCGTGCTCGGCGCCCACCAGGGTCAGGTTCCCGTTACGCACGAACAGATGGACCGGGTGCGCGCGGGCCGAGCGCCCGTCGAAATAGCTCGCTGCAATCATGCTTTTACCTTACCAAGAGAGGTCGAACCCAAACATGTCGGCCGCGCCTTCGCCGGCCGCGCCGGTGCGCGCCGGCATCGCGTCGGCGAGCAGCGCATCGAACGGCTGCTCCGTGTGCACGCTCAGGTGTTCGATCCGATAGCGGTGCGACGCGACCACGGCCCAGGGACGGTACAGGCCGAGCGTGAGCAAGGTGAGCACGGTGTTCTTCGTCTGCAGCTTCATGTAGCCGCGCGCGGTAAGCCGCGCCTGGAAGGACAGGCCATCCAGGCGGGTCGCGTTCCACACGTGGTTGAAGACCCGGACGAAGACATAGGGGCCGGTGATCAGATAGAACAGGTAAACCCCGAGCACTGCGCCCAGCGTGCCCATGATGATGGCGCCCTTGGTCGTGCCGTGCATCAGCATGTTCATGGCGAAGGCGGCGACCAACAACACCAGCACCATCGCGAGTATGCCGGCCAGCATGATCCCGGCCGTGGCCAGGTAGATCAGGAAGAATTCGCGGTAGCCGCCGGAGTATGCGGAACGCGCGCTGCCGAAGCGCAGGTGCTCTTGCTGGAAGCGGCGCAGCTGGGCATGGACCAGTGGCCAGGCCAGGAAACTCAGCCACACCGCGCCGATCAGCCAGCCCGGCGCCCCCGCCTGCGCCAGCAGTCCCGGCCCGAGCAGGAGCAGGAGCGCCGGGGCAAAGGCCAGGTAAGCGCCGCCGGCGCCGCCGTCGAAGCCGAAGCGGATGCCGCGGTAGCTGGTATTGCGGCTGCGAAAGCGCAGCGAATTGAGCATCAGGTAGGGCAGGGCCAGCACCAGGCCGGCCGCGGTGGCCACGCCCGCCGCGAACGAGAAACCGAAGGCGTAGTGATAGGCCAGGGCCAGCAGCACGGCCAGCACGCGTCCGCGCAGGATCGCCAGCGGCGTGCCGTGGAAGCGGAACACGGCGCCCGCCAGTACCGTGTTGCGGTCGAAGTACTGCAGGCGCCGCACCTTGGCCCAGGCCGAGTAGACACCCAGCGTGAGCACGGTCAGCAGCAGGTTGACGATCCAGATGCGGAAGTATTCCTGGCCGCTGCCGGTAAAGCGCAGGTCGTAGACGTGTGCCTGCGGTTGTGGCGGCGCCAGTTCGTCGGGAGCGAGGAGGGCGGTGTTTTCCATGGCTGCCGATTGTACTTGCCCTGACGTAAAAATAGTATAAAAATCAACAAATACGGCGACCGTGGAATAAGCTATAATTTCAATTTCCCGCGCGTGCCGTCCGGCACTCTCTAGCAAATGACCAAATTTGTCTTCGTTACTGGCGGTGTCGTGTCGTCCCTGGGCAAGGGGATCGCCGCCGCTTCCCTCGCTGCGATCCTCGAATCGCGCGGCCTGAAAGTCACCATGCTCAAGCTGGACCCGTACATCAACGTGGACCCCGGCACCATGAGCCCGTTCCAGCACGGCGAGGTGTTCGTCACCGACGACGGCGCCGAGACCGACCTGGACCTGGGCCACTACGAACGCTTCATCTCGACCCGCATGCGCAAGGTGAACAATTTCACCACCGGCCAGATCTACGAATCCGTGATCCGCAAGGAGCGCCGCGGCGAATACCTCGGCAAGACCGTGCAGGTGATCCCGCACATCACCAACGAGATCCAGGACTTCATCCACCGTGGCGCGGAAGGCGTGGACGTGGCGCTGGTCGAAATCGGCGGCACCGTGGGCGACATCGAGTCGCTGCCCTTCCTGGAGGCGGCCCGTCAACTGAGCCTGCGCGTGGGCCGCAAGAACGCCGCCTTCGTGCACCTGACCCTGGTGCCTTTCATTGCTTCGGCCGGCGAGCTCAAGACCAAACCGACCCAGCACAGCGTGCAGAAGCTGCGCGAGATCGGCATCCTGCCCAACGCGCTGCTGTGCCGCGCCGACCGCCCGATCCCCGACGACGAGCGCGCCAAGATCTCCCTGTTCTCCAACATCGAGGAGCAGGCCGTGATCTCCGTGTGGGATGCCGACACCATCTACAAGGTGCCCCAGATGCTGCACGACCAGGGCCTGGACACCATCATCTGCGAAGCGCTCGACATCAAGGCTCCGCCGGCCGACCTGTCGGTGTGGACCAAGCTGATTTACGCGCTGGAGCACCCCAAGGCCGCCGTCACCATCGGCATGGTCGGCAAGTACGTGGACCTGACCGAATCCTACAAGTCGCTGACCGAGGCGCTGCGCCACGCCGGCATCCACACCGAAAGCCAGGTCAACATCGAGTACCTGGATTCGGAAGAGATCGAGATCAAGGGCTGCGACGGCCTGGCCAAGTACGACGCCATCCTGGTGCCGGGCGGCTTCGGCAAGCGCGGCGTGGAAGGCAAGATCATGGCCGCCCAGTACGCCCGCGAGAACAAGATCCCCTACCTGGGCATCTGCCTGGGCATGCAGGTCGCGCTGATCGAATACGCGCGCCACAAGGCGGGCCTGGCCCACGCCAACTCCACCGAGTTCGATCCCGAGACCGACCAGCCGGTGGTCGCCCTCATCACCGAGTGGCAGAACCACGACGGCAAGGTCGAACAGCGCGACGAGAATTCCGACCTGGGCGGCACCATGCGCTTGGGCGCGCAGACCTGCGAGGTCGCCCCCGGCACCCTGGCCGCCGAGATCTACGGCAGCGTGGTCACCGAGCGCCACCGCCACCGCTACGAAGCGAACAACCACTACCTGCAGCGCGTCGAGGACGCCGGCCTGATCGTCTCGGCCCGCACCCCGACCGAGAACCTGTGCGAGATCATGGAGCTGCCGCGCGACGTGCATCCCTGGTACATGGGCGTGCAGTACCACCCCGAGTTCAAGTCGACCCCGCGCCAGGGCCATCCGCTGTTTACCTCCTTCATCAAGGCCGCGCTGGCGCACAAGGCCGCCGCCCACGGCAGCCCGGCCGCCAAGGCCCCGGCCATGGAGGGCGCGGCATGAAACTGTGCGGATTCGACGTCGGTATCGACCAGCCCATCTTCCTGATCGCCGGCACCTGCGTGATCGAGTCGCGCCAGATGGCGCTCGACACGGCCGGCACGCTCAAGGAAATCACGGCGGAACTGGGCATCCCCTTCATCTACAAGTCGTCCTTCGACAAGGCCAACCGCTCGTCCGGCAAGTCGTTCCGCGGCCTCGGCATGGAAAAGGGCCTGGAAATCCTGGCCGACGTGCGCCGCGAGATCGGCGTGCCGGTCCTGACCGACGTGCACACCGAAGAGGAAGTGCCGGAAGTGGCCAAGGTGGTCGACGTGCTGCAGACGCCCGCCTTCCTGTGCCGCCAGACCGACTTCATCAACGCCTGCGCCCGTTCCGGCAAGCCGGTCAACATCAAGAAGGGCCAGTTCCTCGCGCCCGGCGACATGAAGAACGTGATCGACAAGGCCCGCAGCGCCGCGCGCGAAGCCGGCCTGGCCGACGACGTGTTCATGGCCTGCGAGCGCGGCGTCTCCTTCGGTTACAACAACCTCGTATCGGACATGCGCTCGCTCGCTATCATGCGCGAGACGGGCTGCCCGGTGGTGTTCGACGCCACCCACTCGGTGCAACTGCCTGGCGGGCAGGGCACCTCCTCCGGCGGACAGCGCGAACACGTTCCCGTGCTCGCGCGCGCAGCCGTGGCGGCCGGTATCGCCGGCCTGTTCATGGAAACGCACCCTAACCCGGCGCAAGCGTTGTCCGACGGTCCCAACGCCGTTCCCCTGGGCCGGATGAAAGAACTGCTTTCGGTCCTGGTGGACCTGGACCGCGTGGTCAAGAAGGCAGGCTTCCTCGAAACCAGCTTCGCGTAATGCGCGCAGCGCTGGTCGAACCCGGCACCAGAACTGCGGCGGGCCTTGTTCGGCCCGCCGACCTCTTTCAATCCTTTGGAGATTTCACATGAGTGCTATCGTTGATATTATCGGCCGCGAGATCATTGACTCGCGCGGCAACCCCACCGTCGAATGCGACGTGCTGCTGGAGTCCGGCGTGATGGGCCGCGCAGCCGTGCCCTCGGGCGCCTCGACCGGTTCGCGCGAAGCGATCGAACTGCGCGACGGCGACAAGAGCCGCTACTTCGGCAAGGGCGTGCTGCAGGCCTGCGAGAATATCAACACCGAGATCTCCGAGGCCATCATGGGCCTGGACGCCAACGAGCAGGCCTTCCTGGACCGCACCCTGATCGACCTGGATGGCACCGAGAACAAGTCGCGCCTGGGCGCCAACGCCATGCTGGCCGTGTCGATGGCCGTGGCCAAGGCGGCCGCCGAGGAATCGGGCCTGCCGCTGTACCGCTACTTCGGCGGCTCCGGTTCGATGCAGATGCCGGTCCCGATGATGAACGTGATTAACGGCGGCGCTCACGCCGACAACAACCTGGACATCCAGGAATTCATGATCATCCCGGTCGGCGCCCCGAGCTTCAAGGAAGCGATCCGCTACGGTGCCGAGGTGTTCCACACCCTGAAGAAGATCCTGCACGACAAGGGCCTGACCACCGCCGTCGGCGACGAAGGCGGCTTCGCCCCGTCGGTCGCGAACCACGAGGAAGCGATCAAGCTGATCATCCAGGCGATCGAGCAGGCCGGCTATGAGCCGGGCACCCAGATCGCGCTGGGCCTGGACTGCGCCGCCTCCGAGTTCCACAAGGACGGCAAGTACCACCTGGAAGGCGAAGGCCTGGTGCTGTCGGCCCAGGACTTCACCAACCTGCTGGCCACCTGGTGCGACAAGTACCCGATCATCTCGATCGAGGACGCGATGGCCGAAGGCGACTGGGACGGCTGGGCGCACCTGACCTCCGTGCTGGGTCAGAAGGTCCAGCTGGTGGGCGACGACCTGTTCGTCACCAACACCAAGATCCTGAAGGAAGGCATCCAGAAGGGCATCGCCAACTCGATCCTCATCAAGATCAACCAGATCGGCACCCTGACCGAGACCTTCGCCGCCATCGAGATGGCCAAGCGCGCCGGCTACACCGCCGTGATTTCGCACCGTTCGGGCGAGACCGAGGACTCGACCATCGCCGACATCGCCGTGGGCCTGAACGCCCTGCAGATCAAGACCGGCTCGATGTCGCGTTCGGACCGCATGGCCAAGTACAACCAGCTGCTGCGCATCGAGGAAGACCTGGGCGAGACGGCCAGCTACCCGGGCCGCGACGCGTTCTACAACCTGAAGTAAGCCCATCCGCCGTTTTCGACCGTGCGCCTCATCACGCTAGCACTGGCAGCCCTGCTGATCCTGATCCAATACCCCTTGTGGCTGGGGAAGGGCGGCTGGCTGCGCGTGCATGACATGGAGGCGCAGGTCGAAGCGGCGCACAAGAAGAACGACGAACTGCGGGCGCGCAACGCCAAACTCGATTCCGAGGTGCGCGACCTGAAGGAAGGGACCGGCGCCGTCGAAGAGCGCGCCCGTCTCGAACTTGGCATGATCAAGCAGAACGAAGTCTTCATCCAGGTCGTGGGGCCGAACGCAGGAGCCAAGCCTGCGCCCGCCACGCCTGCGCCCACCGCCAAACCCTGATTCACGGACTCGGAACGCCGAGCCACAGCTCCTTGCGCTGCAGCGCTGTCTCCGTTGGCAGCACGGGATTGGCCAGGTCGATCACCCGTCGTCCCGGCAGCTTCGCCAGTTTCAGTACCGGATCGTAGTACTGGTGGAACAGGCGGTCGAAGCTGCCATCGGCCAGCATCGTGTTCAAGCCCGCGGCGATGTCGCGCGCCAGCGCGGCATTGCCCTTCTTGACGAAGAAGTAGAACGCGGCCGGATAGCGCAGCAGCAGCGTGGGCTCCACCACCAGCTTCGCACTGCGGTTGGCTTCGGCCTCGTTCCAGATTTCGATGATCGAGCGCGGAAAATAATCGGCGCGGCCGTTGGCCAGCATCGGGAACATGGAGCGGTAGTAGGCGCTGGTGTTCACGTGCAGGCCGTTGGCGCGCAGGATGGCCGTGTCCGGCCAGTCGTGGCCCTGCAGGGCGGTCAGCGCGGCCAGATCGCCGCGCTGGCGGACGGCGGCGAAGCGCGGCAGGTCGGCGGTGCGCACCAGCAGCAGGCGCCAGCCGATCAGGCCTTTGTAGATCGGGATCCGCACCGGGCGCATGTCCCGTTCGCGCTCGCGGGTGGTCATGGTCCACATCACGTCGATCCCGCGCCCGCTCTGCAGCTCCAGCGCGACCCGGCTCTGGGTCATCTTCATGGGCGCGGGGCGCAACTGGTAGGGTTGGCCGCTGCGGCGCAGCGCCTCTTCGAGCAGGCGGATCGGGTAATACTCGGCCTGGCGGAAGCGCCAGGCATGGTCGTTCACTTCCGGCTGGGGATAGACCACCAGCGCGGCGCGCGCGGGCGCCAGCCAGGCAGGCAGCAGGAACCCAGCCAAGTACAATAGCCGCAACAGGACGCGCACCGACACCGCCAATCTCCTCAACGATCGCGTCCATTCTACCGCGCGTTGTCAGCGCGGCCCGGATGGCCGATAATCTCGCCCCATGAATACTGAAACCACACTCCCGCCGCTGCCGGACCACCTGTCGATCGATCCGGCCAGCCCGCACCACGACCGCAACGTCCTGCAGCACCCGATCGGTATCCGCTTCAACGGCAAGGAGCGCCACGACGTCGAAGAATACTGCGTCAGCGAAGGCTGGATCAAGGTCGCCGCCGGCCGTACCCTGGACCGCAAGGGCCGGCCGATGCTCATCAAGCTGAAGGGCAGCGTCGAAGCCTTCTACGCCTAATCCACCCGCCACAGCTCCTTGCGCCCGAGCGGCGTCGCGGGCGGGAGCAGCGGGTTGGGCAGGTCGAACACGCGGCGCTGCTTCAGGCCGGCCTGTTTCAGGTAATCCTCGTGATGGCGGTGGAACAGCCGGTCGAAGGTACCGTCGGCCACCATCACATCCATCCCTTTGCGCAGGTCCTCGGCGAGCCGGGTGTTCCCTTTGCGGACGAAGAAGTACAGCGCGGTCGGATAGCGGATCAGGAGCGTCGGCTCCACCGCCAGGTCCAGGTCGGGATGGGCGCGCAGCTCGTCGTAGGCTTCCACCACGCCGCGCGGAAAATAGTCGACGCGGCCGTTGGCCAGCATCTCGAAGAAGGTGTGGTAGTACGCCCCCGTCATTACGCGAAAGCCGTTGGCGCGCAGGATCGCGGTATCCGGCCAGTCGTGGCCTTGCAGGGCGACCAGTCGCTTGAGTTCATCCACGCTGCGGATGGCGGCGAACTTGGGCAGGTCCGCCTTGCGCACCAGGAGCACGCGCCAGCCCATCAAGCCCTTATAGAGCGGCACGCGGATCGGTTCGATCTGCCGCTCACGCTGGCCGGTGGTCATGGTCCAGATCACGTCGACACCCGCGTCGAAGCGCAGCTGCTCGATCAGGCGCCCCTGGGACATCAGCTGGGACGCCGGTTGCAGGTCGTAGGCATGACCGCTGCGGGCGAGCGCGGCGGCCAGTACCTCCAGGCTGTAGCGGTGCGCCAGCGTGTACCAGCCTTCCGTGCCTTCCGGTTCGAAGCGCGGATAGCGCACCACTGTCGCGGCGCTCGCCGCGACGGCGAACGCGCACAGGGCGCAGCACAGCAGAAGTCGGAGCAGGCGCATGATGGGATGGCCGAAGGGTCACCCCATTGTAGCGCGCTGGCTCAGTCGATCAAGGTCTTGACGAGAATTCGCCCGTCCGGCATCGCGCCTTCCTGGCGCAGCATGACCTGGCTGGCCTTGGCGAACCAGAACGTGGAGACTTTGCCGGGCTGGTTGTAATCGGTCGTCATCACCCAGCAATCGACCGGCCCCTGTGGGCCGTTGATGGTTTCGGAACCGGTCACTTTCCACGTGTAGCGGGCCGGCGCCGGACCGCCCGGGTGATAGAAGTTGATGCGCGCCTCGTAGCCGGCCGCCAGCGGAAGCGTCTGCAGCAGCTCCATGTCGGTCTCGAAGTTATAAGTGGGCTCGGTGCCGGTCACCGCCAGCTCGCGCTGGGCGTTGTCGGCCAGCTCCTTTAAACCCGTGACCTTGGCGCCGTCGAAGGCGAAGCCCTCGACGGTGCGCTTGCCGTCCTTTTCCGTGATGCGTTCGTGCGTGCGCGGGCGGAAGGTGCTCCGGTCGAACCACGAGTCGAGCGTCTTCACCGAGCCGTTTGCGCCGTCCCAGCGCTGGCGGATGCGCATGCCGTCGGCCGTGAAGCGCACCTCGCGCGTCCAGATGTCCATCGGCGTGTTGACCTCCCCCTTGCGGAAGTAACGCAGATAGTGGTGGGTGCCTTCCTTGAGCATGCCGAAGCGTGGCAGCGGGGTGCCGACATCGACGTCGGCGGCGTGGGCAAAGGAAGCGGAGAGCAGGACGAGCGCGAACGCGCCGGCGCGAAAGGTATGCATGTGGAGTGACCCCTGCAAAAATCGGATTGTACGCTTTGTGCCGGCATCGCGCCGCTGGCCGTTCAGGCGCCGGCGGCCGCCTTGGTCCGGGCCGCGTGCAGCTTGCGGTAGCTGTCGATCTTGCGCTGGTGGCGTTCCAGCCCTTCGAGCTGCATGCTGGTTGGCGTCAGGCCGTGAAAGCGCACGTCGCCCTCGACCGATCCGATCACCGCATCCATGCGCGCATCGCCGTACATGCGGCGGAAGTTGAGCACGTAGTCGTCCAGCTCCAGCTCCTCGTCGAGCACGACGTCCAGCACCGCGTGCAAGGCCTGGTAGAACAGGCGCCGGTCCACGGTGTTGTCGTTGTACTGCAGGAAGGCGCCGGTCAATTCGTGCGCCGCTTCCAGATCCTGCAGGGCGAGATGGATCAGCAGCTTCAATTCGAGCACGGTCAGCTGGCCCCAGACCGTATTCTCGTCGAACTCGATGCCGATCAGGGTCGCGATATCGGAGTATTCATCGAGCTCGTTGTTCTCCAGGCGCTCGAGCAGGTCTTCCAATTGGTCGTCGTCGAGGCGGTGCAGGTTCAGGACATCCGCGCGGAACAGCAGCGCCTTGTTGGTGTTATCCCAGACCAGGTCCTCGACCGGATAGATTTCGGAGTAGCCCGGCACCAGGATGCGGCAGGCGACGGCGCCCAACTGGTCGTAGGCCGCCACGTAGACTTCCTTGCCCATCTCTTCAAGGATGCCGAACAGGGTCGCGGCCTCCTCCGCATTGGATTGTTCGCCCTGGCCGGAGAAGTCCCACTCGACGAACGGGTAGTCCGCCTTGGCGCTGAAGAAGCGCCAGGACACGATGCCGCTGGAATCGATGAAGTGCTCGACGAAGTTGTTCGGTTCCGTCACGGCCTCGCTGACGAAGGTCGGCGGCGGCAGATCGTTCAGGCCTTCGAAGCTGCGCCCTTGCAGCAACTCGGTGAGGCTGCGTTCGAGCGCGACCTGGAAGCTCGGGTGCGCCCCGAAGGAAGCGAACACGCCGCCCGTGCGCGGGTTCATCAGGGTCACGCACATGACGGGGTAGGTCCCGCCCAGCGAGGCGTCCTTCACCAGCACCGGAAAGCCTTGCTCCTCCAGCCCTTTGATGCCGGCCACGATGCCGGGATACTTGGCCAGCACCTCCGCCGGCACGTCGGGCAGGGCGATTTCCCCTTCGATGATCTCGCGTTTCACCGCGCGCTCGAAGATCTCGGACAGGCACTGCACCTGCGCCTCGGCCAGCGTGTTCCCGGCGCTCATGCCGTTGCTGACGAAGAGATTTTCGATCAGGTTGGACGGGAACCACGCCTCGGCGCCGTCCGAGCGGCGCACGAAGGGCAGGGAGCAGATGCCGCGCGCCTGGTTGCCGGAATTGGTGTCGATCAGGTGCGAACCGCGCAGTTCCCCGTCGGGATCGTAGATCGCGCGGCAGTATTCGTCCAGGATTTCGGACGGCAGGGCGTCGTCCGGGCCGGGCTGGAACCAGCGCTCGTTCGGATAGTGGACAAACGGCGCGTTGGCGAGATCCTCGCCCCAGAATTCGCCGGCGTAGAAGTGATTGCAGTTGATCCGCTCGATGTATTCGCCCAGGGCCGAGGCGAGGGCGCTTTCCTTGGTCGCGCCTTTGCCGTTGGTGAAGCACATCGGCGAGTGCGCGTCGCGGATGTGCAGCGACCACACGTTGGGAACGATGTTGCGCCAGGAGGCGATTTCGATCTTGATGCCCAGGTTCGCCAGCACCGCCGACATGTTGGCGATGGTCTGCTCCAGCGGCAGGTCCTTGCCGGGGATGTAGGTGCTGGTCTCGGACGACGGCGCCAGCGCCAGCAGGGCCTGTGCGTCGGCGTCGAGGTTCTCGACTTCCTCGATCACGAATTCGGGGCCGGTCTGCACCACCTTCTTTACGGTGCAGCGGTCGATGGAGCGCAGGATGCCCTGGCGGTCCTTGTCCGAGATGTCCGCCGGCAGTTCGACCTGGATCTTGAAGATCTGCTTGTAGCGGTTTTCCGGATCGACGATGTTGTTCTGCGAGAGGCGGATGTTCTCGGTCGGGATATTGCGCGTGTCGCAGTACAGCTTGACGAAGTAGGCCGCGCACAGGGCCGACGAGGCGAGGAAGTAATCGAACGGGCCCGGCGCCGAGCCGTCGCCCTTGTAGCGGATCGGCTGGTCGGCGATCACCGTGAAGTCGTCGAACTTCGCTTCGAGGCGCAGCTTGTCGAGAAAATTGACCTTGATTTCCATGATTTATTTCGCTTGGATGGTGTCCAGTACCGCGCGCACGGGAGGCGGGATCGGCACGGCGCGGTTGGTGCTGCGTTCGACGTAGACGTGGACGAAGTGGCCGGCGGCGCAGGGCAGGGGATCGTCGTTGCGGTACAGGGCGATCTCGTAGCGCACGCTGGAGTTGCCCAGCTTGGCCACGCGCAGGCCGGCATGGACGGTGTCCGGAAAGCTGATGGAGCTGAAGTAGGAGCAGCCGGAATCGACCACGTAGCCGACCACCTCGCCCTGGTGGATGTCGAGCACGCCGCGCTCGATCAGGAAGCGGTTCACGGCCGTGTCGAACAGCGAGTAGTAGACCACGTTGTTCACGTGGCCGTAGACGTCGTTGTCCATCCAGCGGGTGGCGAGGGTCTCGAAGTGGCGGAACTGGTCCCGCGTGGCGCCGCGCATCAGTGCTTGGCGCCGCTCGCGTGCAGGTGGGTGCCCACCGGCGCGTCGTTGGCGAAGAGCTGGGCGCAGTCGACCGCGTCGAACTCGTACAGCTTGCCGCAGAAGTCGCAATTGATCGACAACGCGCCGAGGTCGCGCAGGGCTTCCTCCACTTCGTCCCGGCCCAGCATCTTGAGCATGTTGCTGACCTTGTCGCGCGAACAGCCGCAACGGAAGGCCGGATGCAGCGGCTCGAACACGCGCAGGGTCTCTTCCCAGAACAGGCGCTTCATCAGGGTCGTGATGTCGGTCGAGAGCATCTCCTCCTGCTTGAGGGTGGAAGCCAGATGCACGGCGCGGTTCCAGGTGTCGAGGTCTTCCTCCTCGCTGGCCTGCTTGGGCTGCTCGCCTTCCTGGCCGCTATGGCGCGGCAGTTTTTGCAGCAGCAGGCCGCGCACCACGTCGCCGTCCGCGGCCAGCCACAGGTGGGTGTCGAGCTGCTCCGAGCGCAGCATGTAGTTCTGGATGATGACGGCCATGCTGTCGCCGTCCAGCGGCACGATGCCCTGGTAGGGCTGCTGGCCGGGGATCTTGTCGCGCGGGTCGAGAGTGATCACGAAACGGCCCTTGCCGTGCGCGTTGAGCATGTCGCGCAGCGGCATGTCGGGCGGGATGTCCGCATCGGGCGCCAGCTTGGCGGTGGCGCGCACGTGCAGCTCCTCGTCGCACTCGACCACCAGCAGGCGGATCGGGCCGTCGCCGTGCAGCTGCATCACGATCGAACCGTCGAACTTGAGGTTGGCCGAGAGAAGGGCGGCCGCGGCCACCATTTCGCCCAGCACGTGCTTGACGGCCAGCGGGTAGGGCAGATGGCGCGCCTGGATCTCTTGCCAGGCGTGGTGCATTTCGACGAACTCGCCGCGCACGGCGGCGTTTTCGAAAATGAATTTCTGGAGGGTGTCCGGGTTGGTGCTCATGGCTTATCCGATGCGGGTGAGGTCGGTCTTGAAGCGCTGGCCGCGCACGGCGTAGCTGGCGGCGGACAGCTTGAGGCGTTCGACTTCTTCCGGCGTGAGGGTGCGCGCGACCTTGGCCGGTGCGCCGATGATGAGGGAGTGGTCGGGGAATTCCTTGCCTTCCGTGACCAGGGCGCCGGCGCCGACCAGGCAGCCCTTGCCGATCTTCGCGCCGTTCAGGACGATGGCCTGGATGCCGATCAGGGAGCCGTCGCCGATGGTGCAGCCGTGCAGCATGGCCTGGTGACCGATGGTCACGTCCGCGCCCACGTCGAGCGGAAATCCGATATCGGTGTGCATGACGCAGTTTTCCTGCACGTTGCTGTTGCGGCCGATGGTGATGCGCTCGTTGTCGCCGCGGATGGTCACGCCGGACCAGACCGAGGCGTTGGCCTCGAGGGTAACCTTGCCGATCAGGACGGCGGCGTCGGCGACATAGGCGGAGGGATCGATCTCGGGAGCGTCATCGCCCAGCTGGTAAATAGCCATGGAGTAGGGAAGGCAGGCAATTGGAATACCCGCTATTTTACGCTCCCGGCCTCGCGCAGCGTTTTGGCATATAATCGAACGGTCGTTCTATTTTGATTGCCGATCATGCAAGAGTCCCGTTCCGAATTCCTGTCCGTGCGCGGCCTGCGCTACCACGTCCGCCATTGGGGCCGGGAGGGCGCACCCAAGCTGTTCATGGTGCACGGCTGGATGGACGTGTCCGCCTCCTTCCAGTTCGTGGTCGATTGCCTGCAAGGCGACTGGCACGTGATCGCGCCCGACTGGCGCGGCTTCGGCCTGACCGAGCGCTCGGCCGCGGACACCTACTGGTTCCCGGACTACCTGGCCGATCTGGAAGCGCTGCTCGACCATTATGCCCCTGGCGAGGCCGTCAACCTGCTCGGCCACAGCATGGGCGGCAACGTGGTCGGCCTGTACGCGGGCGTGCGGCCCGAACGGGTGCGCAGGCTGGTCAACTTGGAAGGTTTCGGTCTGGCTTCGGCCACGTCCGAGCAGGCCCCGGGCCGCTACGCCAAGTGGCTCGACGAGCTGAAGGAGCCGTCCAGCCTGAGCAGCTATGCGTCGCAAGCGGAGGTCGCCAAGCGGCTGCAAAAAACCAATCCGCGCCTGTCCGACGAGCGCGCGGCCTTTCTGGCCCGGCATTGGTCGGTGCAGAATGCGGCCGGCGCGTGGGAAATCCTGGGCGACCCGAACCACAAGAAGCCGAGCCCGCTGCCCTATCATACGGAGGATGTACTGGCCTGCTGGCGCCGCATCAGCGCGCCCGTGCTGTGGGTGGAGGCGGCCGACACCAATATGTGGCTGTGGATGGGGCCGAAGGAGCAGGCGCGCGCCGAAATCGACCGCCGCCTGGGCCACTTGCAGAACGTTACCGCCCGCATGATGCCGGACGCGGGCCACATGCTGCACCACGACCAGCCGGCCCTGCTGGCCGAGATGCTCGAAACCTTCCTCGCAGCCTAGCCGTCATCCCCGCGCAAGCGGGGACCTCTGCGCGTATGTGTTGAGGCCAAGGTCCTACCAGGGGTCCCCGCTTGCGCGGGGATGACGGAGGGCGGCGTACAATAGGGCTTTCGCGCACGCCCCCGCCTTCATGCTCAAAGCCGACCTGCATTGCCATTCCACCGTATCCGACGGCACCCTGGCGCCGTCCGCCGTGGCGGCCACGGCCCATGCGGCCGGGGTGGAGCTGTGGGCCCTGACCGACCACGACGAGGTGGACGGCATTGCCGAGGCGCGCGCCGCCGCCTGCGAACTGGGCATGGGCTTCGTGGCCGGCGTCGAGATCTCCGTCACCTATGCCGGAGAGACCGTGCACATCGTCGGCCTGCGCATCGACGAGACGAACGCGACCCTGCGCGCCGGCCTGGTCGCCACCCGCAGCGGACGCGACGCGCGCGGACGCGAGATCGCGGCCCAGCTGGCTGCCGTCGGCATCCCCGGCGCCTACGAGGGCGCCCTCAAGTACGTCGGCAACCCGGACCTCATGTCGCGTACCCATTTCGCCCGCTACCTGGTGGAAGTAGGCGTATGCCCGACGCTGCCGGACGTGTTCCGCAAATACCTCACCGAAGGCAAGCCCGGCTACGTGCCCCACCGCTGGGCCAGCCTGGCCGACGCGGTCGGCTGGATCCGCGGCGCGGGCGGCGTGGCCGTGGTCGCCCATCCCGGCCGCTACAAGTTCGACCGCATGACGGAAGGCGCCCTGTTCGACGAGTTCCAGGCCTTGGGCGGCGCCGCCATCGAAGTGGTCACGGGCAGCCACACGCCCGACCAGTACGCCCTCTATGCGGAGCAAGCCCGGCGCTACGGCTTCCAGGCCTCGCGCGGGACGGACTTCCACGCCCCGGGCGAGGCGCGCGTTGATTTCTCCCAGCTGCCGCCACTGCCGGCCGGCCTCACCCCGGTGTGGCAGGATTGGCAAGAAGTCCGCGGCGCTTGAATTTTCCATAACGCAGCCTTATCTTAGCGGCGTCGTTCAACTACCGGCCCCGGCCGACCTTGACACCTATGAAACGCATCATCCTCTTCATCGCCACCAACCTGGCCGTCATGCTGGTGCTGTCGATCGTCCTGTCCGTGCTCGGCGTGGGCCGCACCTATGGGCCGGGCGGCTTGCAATTGCAGAGCTTGCTGGTGTTCTCGCTGGTGGTGGGTTTCACCGGTTCCATCATTTCCCTCCTCATGAGCAAGCCGATGGCCAAGTGGTCGACCGGCGCGCGCGTGATCGAGCAGCCGGCCAACGCGACCGAGCTGTGGCTGGTCAATACGGTGCGCCAGCTGGCCGAGCGCGCCGGCATCGGCATGCCGGAAGTGGCCGTGTACGAGGGTGAACCGAACGCCTTCGCCACCGGCGCGTTCAAGAACTCGGCCCTGGTGGCCGTCTCCACCGGCCTGCTGCAAGGCATGAACCGGGAGGAAGTGGAAGCCGTGCTCGGCCATGAGATCGCGCACGTCGCCAACGGCGACATGGTGACCCTGACCCTGATCCAGGGCGTGGTCAATACCTTCGTCGTGTTCCTGGCGCGGGTGGTCGGTTCGGTCGTCGATTCGGCCCTGTCGCGCGGCGAGCGCGACCGCGGCCCCGGCATCGGCTACATGGTGACCGTGTTCGTGTGCGAGATCGTGTTCGGCATCCTGGCCTCGATCATCGTGGCCTGGTTCTCGCGCCAGCGCGAATTCCGCGCCGACGCCGGCTCGGCGCGCCTGCTGGGCAGCACCACGCCCATGCAGCATGCCCTGGCCCGCCTGGGCGGCCTGGAGCCGGGCAACCTGCCGCAGGCCATGGCCGCCTCGGGCATTTCGCCCAGCCACGGCGGTTGGGGCGCGCTGTTCTCGACCCACCCGCCGCTGGAGGAGCGCATCGCGGCCCTGCAGTCCCTGCGCGCCTGATCGGAGCGGCATGAGCCAGTTCTTCCAGATCCACCCGGACAACCCGCAAAGCCGCCTGGTCAAGCAGGCGGCCCAGATCATCCACGGCGGCGGCATCGTGGCCCTGCCGACGGACTCCTGCTATGCCCTGGTGTGCCACCTGGACGACAAGGCGGCGGTCGAGAAGCTGCGCCGCCTGCGCGGCATCGACGAGAAGCACCACCTGACCCTCTTGTGCCGCGACCTGTCCGAGATCGCGGAATACGCGCGGGTGGACAACCGCCAGTACCGCGTGCTGAAAGCCGCCACGCCGGGCCCGTACACGGTGATCCTGGAAGCGACCCGCAGCGTCCCGCGCCGCCTGTCCCACCCCTCGCGCAAGACCATCGGCCTGCGCGTGCCCGAGAACAAGGTCGCCCATGCCTTGCTGGAGGAGCTGGGCCAGCCGCTGCTGGGCACCACCCTGATCCTGGACGACGAACTGCTCAACGACGCGGAAGACATCCGCGAACGCCTGGCCAAGCAGATCGACCTCATCATCGACGGCGGCTCGTGCAGCATGGAGCCCACCACCGTCGTCGACCTCACCGGCGACGAGCCCGTCCTCGTGCGCCAGGGCCGGGGCGACGCGGCCGCCTTCGGGCTCTGAGCCCGGCGGTTGGCCCGACCGGCTCTGTTAGAATCGACCACCATGAATGAAATGATCCAGAACATCGCGGTCTTCGCGCTGCCCGTGATCTTCGCGATCACCCTGCACGAGGCTGCCCACGCCTACGCGGCAAAGTACTTCGGCGACAATACGGCCTACGCCATGGGGCGCATGAGCCTCAATCCGCTCAAGCACATCGACCTCTTCGGCACCATCATTATCCCGATTGTTCTTTACCTCAGCATCGGCATAGCGTTTGGCTACGCCAGACCCGTGCCGATTGACTTCTCGCGCCTGCGCAATCCGCGCAAGCAGAGCGCCTATGTGGCCCTGGCGGGGCCGCTGGCGAACTTCGCCATGGCCTTCGGCTGGTTAGTGCTCGGTATCCTGTTGCGTCTGGTTGGGGTCCAGGAGGACTTTTTCCTGGCGATGGCGCAGGCGGGCGTTTGGACGAATATCCTTTTCTTTGTCCTGAACTTGCTGCCTATTCCACCGCTCGATGGCGGCCGCATCCTGACCAGCATGCTCCCGCCGCGCCTGGGCTACAAATACGCACGGATCGAGCCGTACGGCTTTTTCATTGTGCTGGCGTTGATATACTTCAACATTCTCGCGTTCTGGGTGGCGCCGCTGTCGACCCTGACCGACTACGTGCTACACAAGCTGGCGTCGCCCCTCACTTTCTTTTTGAACTGAACCTATGTACCCCGATCGTGTCGTTTCCGGCATGCGCCCCACGGGCACCATGCACCTTGGCCACTACCATGGCGCGCTGAAGAACTGGATCAAGATGCAGTCCGAGCAGCAGTGCCTGTTCTTCGTGGCCGACTGGCACGCGCTCACCACGCACTACGACGATCCGTCCATCATCGAAAAGAGCACCTGGGACATGGTGATCGACTGGCTGGCGGCCGGCATCGACCCGGCCCAGGCCACCATCTTCATCCAGTCGCGCGTGCCCGAGCACGCCGAGCTGCACCTGCTGCTGTCCATGGCCACGCCGCTCGGCTGGCTGGAGCGGGTGCCGACCTACAAGGATCAGATGGAGAACCTGTCCAACCGCGACCTGGCCACCTACGGCTTCCTCGGCTACCCGCTGCTGCAGGCGGCCGACGTGCTGATCTACCGCGCCAGCCAGGTGCCGGTGGGCGAGGACCAGGTGCCCCATGTCGAGATGATGCGCGAGATCGCGCGCCGCTTTAACCACCTCTATGGCAAGGAGCCGGGCTTCGAGGAAAAGGCGCTGGAAGCGGTCAAGAAGCTGGGCAGCAAGCGCGCCAAGCTATACCAGGAACTGCGCACCGAATTCCAGCAGGAGGGCAAGGAAGACGCGCTGGCCCAGGCCCAGGCCATGATCAACGACGCGGCCAGCCTGTCCATGGTGGACCGCGAACGCCTGTTCGGCTACCTGGAAGGCTCGCGCAAGCTGATCCTGGTCGAGCCCCAGGCCAAGCTGACGGAGGCCTCGCGCCTGCCGGGCCTGGACGGGCGCAAGATGTCCAAGTCCTACGGCAATTCGATCTCCCTGCGCGAGGACAAGGACGCCGTCACCAAAAAAATCCGCACCATGCCGACCGACCCGGCCCGCGTGCGCCGCACCGACGCCGGCGAGCCGACCCGCTGCCCGGTCTGGCAGCTGCATGAGGTCTACTCGAACGGGGACACCAAGGACTGGGTGACGAAGGGCTGCCGCTCGGCCGGTATCGGCTGCATCGAATGCAAGCAACCGGTGATCGACGCCGTGCTGGCCGAGCAGGAACCGATGCGCGAGCGCGCCCAGCAGTATCTGGACGATCCGTCCCTGGTGCGCGCCATCGTGGCCGACGGCTGCGAGACGGCGCGCAAGCTGGCCCAGGAGACCATGCGCGACGTGCGCGAGGTCATGGGCCTGTCGTACACGTAAGGCTCGCGTCATGGACCACGCCGCGCTCGCCGTCTCGTCCTGGGTGCGCCGCTTCGCGCCCCTGGTGCCGGCCGGCGAGGTGCTGGACCTGGCCTGCGGGGCGGGGCGCCACGCGCGCTTTTTCGCCGGCCGCGGCCACCCGGTGCTGGCGCTGGACCGCGATACCGACGCCCTGGCCGCGCTGGCGGCCGACGCGGCGGTGGCGCGCCTGGGCGCCCATGCCGCGCCCGTGACCACCATGCCGTTCGACCTGGAGCGCACGCCGGACGGCGCCGACTGGCCGTTCGCGCCGGCCCGCTTCGCCGGCATCGTCGTCACCAACTACCTGCACCGGCCGCTGCTGGCACGCCTGGCCGAGGCCCTGCGTCCGGACGGCGTGCTGATCTACGAAACCTTCGGCGCCGGCAACGAGCGCTTCGGCAAGCCGTCCAATCCGGCCTTCCTGCTGGAGGAGGGCGAGCTGTTGCGCATTCCCTTGCGCGTGCTGGCCTACGAATGCGGTTTCACGGCCCAGCCGCGTCCCGCGATGGTCCAGCGCCTGGCCGCCTGCGGCCCCGGCTTCGCCCGGGAAAACGCGATTTTAAGCGGGGATTCAGGTCAGGAATGAACCACGGCTCCTGCCCATCGGCTACAATCAGACTTTTATTTACCTGTACAGCGTCAAGATTATGATTAAGGGCAGCATTGTCGCCATCGTCACCCCGATGCACGAAGACGGCAGCCTCGACCTCCCCGGGCTGCGCAAGCTGATCGACTGGCACATCGCCGAAGGCACCGACAGCATCGTCATCGTCGGCACCACGGGCGAATCGCCCACGGTCAGCGTGGAAGAGCATTGCGAACTGATCCGCGTGGCGGTGGAGCACACCAACAAGCGCGTGCCGATCATCGCTGGCAGCGGCGGCAATTCGACCGCCGAGGCGATCAAGCTGACCGAGTTCGCCAAGCAGGTCGGCGCCGACGCTTCGCTGCAGGTGGTCCCGTACTACAACCGTCCGACCCAGGAAGGCATGTACCGCCACTTCCGCGCCATCGCCGAAGCCGTGGACATCCCGATCATCCTGTACAACGTGCCGGGCCGCACCGTGGCCGACATGAGCAACGAGACCATCGCCCGCCTGGCCGCGATTCGTAACATCGTCGGCGTGAAGGACGCGACCGGCAACATCGGCCGCGGCATCGAGCTCTTGCGCATGGTGCCCAAGGACTTCGCCGTCTATTCCGGCGACGACGCCAGTGCCCTGGCCCTGATGCTGTGCGGCGGCGCCGGCAACATTTCGGTCACGGCCAACGTCGCCCCGCGCATCATGCACGAGATGTGCAAGGCGGCCCTGGCCGGCGACATCGCCCGCGCCGTCGAACTGAACAACAAGGTTTTCTCGCTGCACACCAAACTCTTCATCGAGCCCAATCCGGTTCCGGTGAAATGGGCCATGGCCGAGATGGGCCTCATGCCGCGCGGCATCCGTCTCCCGCTGGTGCCGCTCTCGACCTCTTGCCACGACGCCGTCCGAGCCGCCTTGCGCGAATCGGGCCTCCTCAACTAAAGCCCGCAGCTCCATTCGCATCCGCACATGATGATTCGTAAGACCCTTGTTTGCAGCGCCGTGCTGGCCACCCTGGCCGGCTGCGGCACGATCAACAACATGATGGAGTCCGACAAGGTCGACTACCGCGCCGCCAAGAAGGCCGCCGCGCTCGACGTGCCGCCGGACCTGACCCAGCTGGCCAAGGACAACCGCTATGCCGTCCCCGACGGCAAGGGTGTGGCCACCGCCTCGGGCATGCAGCAACAGCTGCAGAACCCGGTGGCCGCCGCCGCCGCGGCCGAGCAGGTCGGCCCGGTCAATTCGCCGCTGGTGCGCATCGAGCGCAACGGCAATCAGCGCTGGCTGGTGGTGCGCCAGACCCCGGAACAGCTGTGGCCGGAACTGAAGGAATTCTGGCATGACATGGGCTTCAACATCGCGACCGAGGTGCAGACCGCCGGCGTGATGGAAACGGACTGGGCCGAGAACCGCGCCAAGATCCCCCAGGACTTCATCCGCAACGCCATCGGCAAGGTGTTCGACGGCCTGTACTCGACCGGCGAGCGCGACAAGTTCCGTACCCGCCTCGAGCGCAACCCGGACGGCAGCACCGAGATCTTCATTTCCCACCGCGGCGCGGAGGAAGTGCTGACCGGTCCGCAGAAGGAAACCTCGGCCTGGCAGGCGCGCCCGAACGACCCCGAGCTGGAAGCGATCTTCCTGTCGCGCCTGATGTCGCGCCTGGGCCATACGGACGTGAAGACGGCCCGCACGATGGTCGAGACGGCCACGCCGGTCACCCTGCACGCCAAGCTGGTTGGCAACGCCGTGGAAGTGGACGAGGGCTACGACCGCGCCTGGCGCCGCGTCGGGCTGGCGCTGGACCGCATGGGCTTCACGGTCGAGGACCGCGACCGCGTCCAGGGCGTGTACTTCGTGCGTTACGTCGATCCGGACGCGCTCAAGAACCAGAGCTTCTTCAGCAAGCTGATGAGCATCGGCGACAGCGACAAGGACAAGCTGGCCCAGCGCTACCAGGTCAAGGTGGTCGCCGCCAGCGGCGCCTCCACCAGCCAGGTGACGGTGCTGGACAAGGACGGCAAGCCGGACAGCTCGCCGACCGGCGCCAAGATCCTCAAGCTCTTGAGCGACGAACTGAAATAAAGACCGGGGTCAGACCCCGTGCAACGAAACGGGGCCTGTCATGGCCCCGTTTTTTTTGGAGCGTAAGATGCTGCGTCGACTCGTGCTTGCCTGCCTGTTCGCCACCTCCGCCCACGCCGCCGAGGTGTCGCCCCAGCGTTTCGCCAGGCTCGGCGACCTGGCCCTGGCCGGCGGCGGCACGATCCGCGACTGCGCGCTCGGCTACCGCACCGTCGGCACGCTCAACGCGCAGCGTTCCAACGCCGTCCTGGTTCCCACCTGGCACACCGGTACCAGCGAGGACGTGCTCGGCCTGCTCTCGGCCAGCGGCTGGTTCGATCCGGGACCGTGGTACGTGATCGTGGTCGATGCCATCGGTAACGGCGTGTCCTGTTCCCCGTCCAATAGCCGCGCCCAGCCTGGCCCCGCCTTCCCGGCTTTCACCATCCGCGACATGGTGACGGCCGAATACCGGCTAGTGACGGAAAAGCTCGGCCTTACGCATCTGCATGCGGTGCTCGGTTTTTCCATGGGTGGCCTGCAGACCTTCGAATGGATCGCCACCCATCCCGATTTCATGGATGTGGCCGTGCCCATTGCCGGCAGCCCGCGCCTGACCAGCGCCGACCTGCTGCTCTGGCGCACCGGCGCGATGGCGGTGAGCGCCGACCCGGCCTACGCGGGCGGGCGCTACGCGCGCAAACCGGCCCTGACTTTGTTCTGGTCGCTTCTGACTTTGCACCAGACGACGCCGCAGTACCGCGTGGCGCACACGTCGCGCGCCGAGTTCGAAGCCTGGTTCCGCTCGCTGGCGGCGGCCGGCGAGGGGCCCGACGCCAACGACCTGTTATGGCAGATCCGGGCCATGCAGGCCCAGGATATCGATCCGGCCACGCTCGCGCGCAGCCGCGCGCGGGTGCACGTGATCCACAATCTGCAGGATGCCATGATCAACCCGGCGCCGGCGCTGGACTACGCGCGCCAGGCCCATTGGCCGGTGACGGAATTGAAGGGGAATTGCGGCCATCTGGCGGCCGTGGCCTGCGAAGTCGATGCGGTGCGCGCAGCCGTGGAGCAGGCCCTGAAGTCAATCGCGGACGAAAAAAAGCCGGCCCGCAGGCCGGCTTTTTTAAACCAAAGCTGATTAGTGCTTGGCAGCCGAAGCAGCTTCCGAAGCGGCCGAAGCAGCAGCGGAGGCAGCCGAAGCGGCAGCGGAAGCAGCCGAAGCAGCTTGCGAAGCAGCAGCAGCAGCGTCAGCAGCGGCCGGAGCAGCAGCGTCAGCAGCCGGAGCGGCAGCCGGAGCCGAAGCTTCAGGAGCAACAACCGGAGCGGCCGGGGCCGGAGCGGCTTCTTCTTTCTTGCTGCAAGCAGCCAGAGCAACAGCCAGCAGGGAAACGATCAGCAGAGATTTTTTCATGGGTTTTCCTTAGTTAATTCAACAAAAAGCTGCGATGAATAATTACCGGTAATTATCGCTCGTCATAGGAAATTCGGATGGAAACTTCCTAACCCAGTATTATAGCTAACTTTTGTTTGTCGCAACAGTATTCCTTGTGACTTTTACTGGAATTTGTAAACTAACAACGAGCTTCCTGCTCTGGCACAAAGGATAAGTATTTACAATCCGGTTGTGGTCGGATGGAGGGTGGGCGCGGACTCGCCCCAGATCTGATCGAAGCGGTCCAGGCTGACTTCGCAGGCTTCCGGCACGCCGAACGCCGCCTCGCCGCGCAGATGGTCGCTGTGATAGCGGCGCACGATGTGGACCCGGTCGCCGATGCAGAACGAGTCGGTCAACTGGTGCAGGTGACGCCCGGTGGCGCGGCATTCGATGCGGTGGTTGTAATCCTTCAGCAGGCGCAGGAAACGGGGATAGTGGCGCTCGATGTAGTCCCCGTGGTGCAGCGCCAGGCGCATGGTTCCGCCCTCCTGCAGGAAGCGGCGCAGCAGCGCGTCCACGTCCGTCACACCCAGCGGGAACACGGAAAAATCGGGATCGAACAGCAGCAGCGTGTCGGTCGCGCGCAGCAGGCACTCGCGCAGCGCGGCTTCGAAGTCCGCGTGCGAGGCGAATTTGCGGACCTGGCTTGCGTTCCCGTTCTCCATGCAGCCTCCCGTCAGGCCAGTTCGATCCATCCGTCGGTGTACCACGTAAACAGCGCCTCCTGGACGTCCTGCGACGCGGCCGTCACTTCCGCTCCGGCCAGGGCGCGCGCGTCGGCCAGGGCGCACAGGGTCGGCTTGTCGGCCCGTCCAGCGGCGAAGGACTCGCCGTTGATGAACACGTGCTTCCCACGGTACAGCATCAGGGTCTTGCGCGACAAGGCCACGCCGCGCTTGGCGGCGCGCTCCAGGAAGCGCCCCATCGCCAGCGGCTGGTCGGGCGGGGTGAAGAAGACATTGTGCTTTGGTTCCGACAGGTATTCGCCGAGGAAGATCGTCACGTCGTCCTCGGTGAAGCGCACCTTGTTCAATTCTTCCGCCACCTTGGCCAGCATTTCACGCGGCAATTCGGCCGGGTGCTTGGCCGGCTTGAGCTCCGGGTCGCCATAGCGGCCGGGCAGGTCGATCGAATCGGCCATGAATTGCAGGAAGTTCTCGCCCAGCTCCTGGAACGAGGGCGCGCGGAAGCCCACCGAGTAGGTCATGCACTCGCCTTCGGCCACGCCGTCGTGGGCGTAGTGGGGCGGCAGGTACAGCATGTCGCCCGGTTCGAGCACGAATTCCTCGGTCGGCGTGAAATGGCGCAGGATCTTGAGCGGCAGGTCCTCGACCAGGGTCAGGTCCTTTTGCGCGCCGATGCGCCAGCGGCGCTTGCCGTGGGCCTGGAGCAGGAACACGTCATACGAATCGAAGTGGGGGCCGACGCCGCCGCCATCGGTGGCGAAGCTGATCATCAGGTCGTCCAGGCGCGCATCCGGCACGAAGCGGAACTGGCGCAGCAGCGCGTCCGCCTTGGCGTCGTACAAGTTCACGCCCTGCACCAGCATGGTCCAGGCGGCCTCGGTGCGCGGCGGCAGCTCGGTGAGCGGGCCGTGCTGCATGCTCCATTCGCCCCCGGTATTGGCGATCAGGCGCGCTTCCACATGGTTCTGGCGCGCCAGGTCGGCCAGGGCGTCGAAGGACAGCAGCGGCTTGAAACCGGGGATGGCCTGGCGGATCAGGAGCGGGCGCTTGTGCCAGTAGTCGCGCAGGAATTGGGCCGGCGTCAGGCCGCCGAGGAGTTGGAGAGTTTGCATGCCTCATTATACCGCTGCCGTTCCGGGCCCCCAGCGGGGGCGGAGTATAATCGGCGCTTAGCTAACAGGAAAGGAAGCACCCATGAAGATCGCCAAGGACACCGTCGTGACGGTGCAGTACACGCTGTCGGACGCGCAGAACAATCTGATCGAGGAAGGCCGCGAGCCGATGGTGTATCTGCACGGCGGCTACGAGAATACCCTGCCTAAAATCGAGGAAGCGCTCGACGGCCAGGTGGTCGGCTTTGCCACCACCATCCAGATCGAACCGGACGACGCTTTCGGCGACTACGACCCCGAGCTGCTCAAGCTGGAAGAGCGCAGCCGCCTGCCCGAGCCGGTGGAAGTCGGCATGCAGTTCGAAGGCATGCCGGAAGGCGCGGGCGCGGACGAGGATCCGGTGATCTTCACCGTGACCGAAATCACGGACGACAAGGTGGTGCTGGACGGGAACCATCCGCTGGCCGGCATGGCCTTGCGCTTCGAGCTGAAGGTCGAGGGCGTGCGCGCCGCGACCGACGAGGAGATCGCCCACGGTCACGTGCACGGTGCGCACGGCCACCATCACGAGATGGACGACGAGGACGATGACGACGGCGCGGGCGACCAGTTCCGCACCCACATCATCCAGTAAGTCTGCCCTAGAAAAAAACGCGCCGTCCGGCGCGTTTTTTTTTTGCGATCAGCGCGGCTGGTCCGGCTCCGTCAGCACGAACAGGGACGGCTGATCCGGATCGACCTTGATCTCCGCCGCGTGGCTGCCCAGGCTTACGTGGCCGACGTTGCCGTGCCAGGTGAGGCTTGGGCGCGCGTCCGCCGCCAGCGGGGCGGCGTCCACCAGCAGAATCTTCCCCGGATATTTGTGTTCGATCGACGCGAGCTGCCGGCGCAGTTCGGCGAAGCCGTCGTCTGCCTTGGGCCGGGCCGGTGCGGCGGGCGAGATGTCGGCCTCGGTAAACAGCACCAGCGCTTCCAGACGCTCGCGCCGCGCCAGCGTGAACAGGCGGTGCAGCCAGGCGCGGTTGGCGACCAGCCGGTCCTCGAATTCGCTGTTGCGGCCCGCCGCGCGCAGGTAGTGGTTGTTGTTGGACGGGACGTTGAGCGTGGCGAACAGGACCTTGCCGACCTGCCAGTGGGCGTTCTCCGCGTAGCTGCGGAACTTGGCGGTGCCCGACAGGCGGGTGAGCGCGAGCTTGCGCGCGCCCAGCGAGTGGGGCTCGGCGAAGAACAGCTCGCGCAGCCGGTTCAGGCGTTCCACGGCGGAGGAGCGGCCGGCGGAATTGCGGCATTCGGTCCAGTCGCTCGCGGCCAGGGACACGATCAGCGGGCGGGCCGCATCGTCCAGCAGGTTCAGGCGGCGCTTGAACAGCTTGTCCGAGCAGTCCTCGTTGGCGCCCTTGATGCCGGTGACGGCGACGAAGGCGAGCGAACTCTCGCTGCTGTCGGCCAGCGCCTGCTTGAGCAGCGCCTCGTCGCCCAGGGTGTGCCCGATGGCGGCGAAGCGGAATTCGTCCTTGCCGTTCGGCGCCGCATGCGCCGGCCAGGCCAGCGCCGCGGCGGCCAGGGCGCACAGGACGGGACGCAGGACGCTCGCCATCAGACGGCCAGGCGCTTGAGGCGGTACAGCTGCTCCAGCGCTTCGCGCGGGGTGAGGGCGTCGGGGTCCAGTTCGGCCAGCGCTTGCAGCAGCGGGGCGGCCGACGGTGTGTCGTCGGGCTCGGGTTCGACATCCGGGATGGGGGCGGCGAACAGGTCCAGCTGCGAGCTCGCTTCCAGCGCCTGCGCCTCCAGCCGCGCCAGGTGCTTGCGCGCGGCCTTGATCACCTGCGGCGGCACGCCCGCCAGCTGCGCCACCTGCAGGCCGTAGCTTTGCGAGGCGGGGCCGGGCTGCACGGCGTGCAGGAACACGATGGTGTCCTTGTGCTCCACCGCCGACAGGTGGACGTTGGCGGCGGACGGGTGCGCCTCCGGCAGCTGCGTGAGCTCGAAGTAGTGGGTCGCGAACAGGGTGAAACTGCGGCTGGCGTCGATCAGGTGGTTGGCGATCGCCCAGGCCAGCGCCAGGCCGTCGAAGGTGGAGGTGCCGCGCCCAACTTCGTCCATCAGCACCAGTGACTGTTCGGTCGCCCCGTTCAGGATGGCGGCGGCCTCGGTCATCTCCACCATGAAGGTCGAACGGCCGTTGGCCAGGTCGTCGGAGGCGCCGATGCGGGTGTAGATGCGGTCGATCGGGCCGATGCGCGCGCTGGCGGCCGGCACGTAGCTGCCGACATAGGCGAGCAGGGTGATGAGGGCCACCTGGCGCATGAAGGTCGATTTACCGCCCATGTTCGGGCCCGTGATGAGAAGCATGCGCCGCTCGTCGCGCAGGGCGCAGTCGTTGGCGATGAAGCGTTCGATCTGGTTTTCCACCACCGGGTGGCGGCCGGCCTGGATGTCGAGGCAGGGCTCGGAGACCAGATCCGGCGCGCACCAGTTGTGGCGCATGGCGTGCGCGGTCAGGGCGGCGAGCGTGTCGAGCAGGGCCAGCGCGCCGGCGATGGTTTGCAGGGTGCCGATGTACTGGGCCAGGTCCGCCAGCAGCTGGTCGTACAGCATCTTCTCGCGCGCCAGCGCGCGGTCCTGGGCCGACAAGGCCTTGTCCTCGAAGGCTTTCAGCTCGGGCGTGATGTAGCGCTCGCAGTTCTTGAGGGTCTGGCGGCGCCGGTAGTCGTCCGGCACCTTGTCGGCCTGGCCATTGGTCACTTCGATGTAAAAGCCGTGGACCTTGTTGTATTCGACCCGCAGGTTGCCGATGCCGGTCCGGGCGCGTTCGCGTGCCTCCAGGTCGACCAGGAACTGGCCCGCGTTCTCGGACAGGCCGCGCAGCTCGTCCAGTTCGGCGTCGAAGCCGCGCGCGATCACGCCGCCGTCGCGCACCATGGTCGCCGGCTCCGGCGCCACGGCGCGCGCCAGCAGGTCCAGGCAGGCTTCGGGCGTGGCGAGCTGGCCTTGGATCTGGCCGAGCAGCCCCGGGTCTTCGGGGCGCAGCGACAGCGCTACGCCGTGGCGCAGCGCCGGCAGCTGGCGCAGGCCATCGCGCAGGCTGGCCAGGTCGCGCGGACGCGCCGAGAGCAGGGCGATGCGGGTAGTGATGCGTTCGATGTCCGGCACTTCGGACAGGGTGGCGGCCAGGCCGCCGGCGGCGTCGCTCTCGCCCAGCGCGGCGATGGCGGCGTGACGCGCCCGCGCCACCGACTGGTCGCGCCGCGCATGGTGCAGCCAGTGGCGCAGCAGGCGCGAGCCCATCGCCGTGCGGCAGTGGTCGAGCAGGGAGAACAGGGTCGGGGCTTCCTGGCCGCGGATGGTTTCGGTCAGCTCCAGGTTGCGGCGGGTGGCGGCGTCCAGCCCGATGAATTCCGTTTCCGTTTCGGTCACCAGGCTGCGCACATGCTGCAGGCCGCGTCCCTGGGTCGCCTGGGCGTAGCGCAGGAGGGCGCCAGCGGCGCCGAAAGCGGGGCCCAGTCCGTCCGCGCCGAAGGCGCTGAGCGTGGCCACGCCGAGCTGGTCGAGCAAGGCCTTGTGGCCGTGGACGATGTCGAAATGCCAGTCCGGCACGCGGGTGACGCGGCCGATCTCCGTGCCGTCCTCGAACAGCTCGGCGCCGTCGCCGCGCAACACTTCGGCCGGCAGGATGCGCTCCAGTTCATGGCGCAGGCGTTCGGCGGCAGCGCTGGGCGTGCCGGAGAATTCCATCAGGCGCAGGTTGCCGCTGGCGAGCGACAGCCAGGCCAGGCCCGTGGTCACGCCTTTGCGCGACTGCTGGGAGCACAGGGCGAGCAGGGCGCGCTCCGATTTTTCGGGCAGCAGGTCGGCGTCGGTCAGCGTGCCGGGTGTGACCACCCGCACCACCTTGCGCTCGACCGGCCCCTTGCTGGTGGCCGGATCGCCGATCTGTTCGCAGATGGCGCAGGATTCGCCCTGTTTGACCAGCTTGGCCAGGTAGCCGTCCAGGGAGTGGAAGGGCACACCCGCCATCTTGATCGGATTGCCGCCCGAAGCGCCGCGCGCAGTCAGCGTGATGCCGAGCAGGCGCGCGGCCTTTTCGGCGTCGTCGTAGAACAGCTCGTAGAAGTCCCCCATCCGGTAGAACACCAGCATCGTCGGGTACTCGCCCTTGATGCGTAAATACTGCTGCATCATGGGGGTGTGTTTCTCGGCGGAGGCGTTTTTCAGGGCCGCAGGGTTGATTTCGGCGGGAATCTTCGTCATGGATGGGGACTGCTTGCTCGAATCCTGACATTCTACCGTGGAGTGGGGAAATGCCGGGAGGTGCTAGGATCGACAATGCTATCGGGGGTTTAGATAAAAACTATTTCATTTATTTGATTGATAGTTTTATACTCGCCCCCACTTCATCTTTCATCAACCGTCAAGGAACACGTCCCATGAAAACCGTAGGCGAAAAACTCGACGCATTCAGCGTCCCAGCGGCTAAACCTGGCTTCAACAATCACGAAGAGAACGGCGTTTCCGCCTTCGAAACCATTACCGAGAAATCCTTCCCGGGCAAATGGAAGATCATCTATTTCTACCCGAAGGACTTCACCTTCGTGTGCCCGACCGAGATCGTCGAATTCGCCAAGCTGGCCAAGCAGTTCGAAGAGCGCGACGCCGTGCTGATGGGCGGCTCGACCGACAACGAATTCTGCAAGCTGGCCTGGCGCCGTGAGCACAAGGACCTGGACCGCCTGAACCACTATGCCTTCGGCGACGCCACCGGCTCGCTGGTGGACATGCTGGGCGTGCGCGACAAGGACGCCGGCGTGGCCCTGCGCGCGACCTTCATCGTCGACCCGGACAACACCATCCAGCACGTCTCGGTGAACAACCTGAACGTCGGCCGCAATCCGGAGGAAGTCCTGCGCATCCTGGACGGCCTGCAAACCGACGAGCTGTGCCCGTGCAACCGCGCCGTCGGCGGCGCCACGCTGTAATCGGCAAGAACCCGCTGCGGCGGGTTTTTTTACCGGCTCACTATAGGATTTCGCTATGGAATTTCTAAATTCGATCAAGGATCAGATTCCCGACTACGCGAAGGACATTCGCCTGAATCTGGACGGCACCATTGCCCGCTCCAGCCTGACCGGCAACGACGCGGTGGGCGTGGCCCTGGCCGCCGCCTTCGCCGCGCGCTGCCGTCCGATCGTGGACGCCATCGTCACCAGCGGCGCGCTGGCGCCCGAGGAGCAGAATGCGGCCTTGTCCGCCGCCGCCCTGATGGGAATGAACAACGTCTGGTATCCCTATGTCGAGATGGCCGACGACGCCGACCTCAAGAGCCAGCCGGCCCAGCTGCGCATGAACGCCTATGCCAACAACGGCGGCGTGGACAAGCGCCGCTTCGAGATGTACGCGCTGGCCGCGTCCATCATCGGCAAGTGCCACTTCTGCGTGAAATCGCACTTCGACCTGCTCAAGCACGAAGGCATGAGCAGCCAGCAGCTGCGCGACGTGGGGCGTATTGCGGCCGTCGTCAACGCGGCCGCGCAGTGTATCGCCGCATCGACATAATTCGGCGCGGGGGTGGCGGGGCGCGGCGAACCCGCTAGAATTGCAGCGAATAAATACTTTCGCTCGCTCATGCCTGCTTACCACCTGTCGTCCGCGCCGCTGCCGCTGTTTGCCGTCTGGCTCGCCCTGCTCGGCCTGGCCGTGGCGGTCGGCGGCGCGGCACTCCAGTACTGGCGCGGGCGCCACATGCTGGGCCGCCTGCACCAGTGGCAGCACATCTTCGAAAATGCCGACTGGGGCCTGGTGGTGGGCGACGCCGACGGCGGCGCGCTCGGCCTCATGAACCCCGCCTTCGCGCGCATGCACGGCTGGACCGTCGAGGAACTGACCGGCCGCCCGATCCTGACCGTGTTCGCCCCGTCCGAACATGCGCGCCTGCCCGAGCTGGTGCGCCTCACCAACGAATCGGGCAAGCGTTCCTACGAGTCGCTCCACATCCGCAAGGATGGCACCGTGTTCCCGGTCTGGATCGACGCCACCGCCATCAAGGACCGGCAGGGGCGGGTGTTGTACCGCGCCGTGAACGTGATCGACATCAGCGTGCGCAAGCGCATGGAGCAGCAGCTGCGCCAGAGCGAGCAGATGCTGCGCAAGGTGCTCGAGGCGCTGCCGGTGGGGGTGATGGTGCTCGATGCCTCGGGCCAGCCGGTGATCAAGAATCCGGCCGCGGAACGGATCTGCGACGGCCTCGGGCCGGACGCGTTGGAGCGCCTGTACCAGGCCTGGAACGCCCGCACCGGCGCCTTGCTCGACCGCAGCACCTGGGGCATCGTGCGCGCCCTCGACCACGGTGTCAGCACGGTCGACGAGCTGGTCGAGATCGAGTGCGCGGACCGCAGCCGGCGCACCTTGTCGAGCTCCGCCGTGCCGCTGCTCGACGACGAGGGCCGGGTCAGCGGGGCCGTGTGCGTCAACCAGGACATCACCCAGGCCCGCCGCGCCGAGCAAGCCCTCGCGCGCAGCGAGGCCAGCCTGGCCAACGCCCAACGCCTGGCCCAGCTGGGTAACTGGGACGCGGACCTCGCCAGCGGCGAGCTGTATTGTTCGGGCGAGGTATTCCGCATCTTCGGCATGCTGCGCGGCCCCGGGCGCAGTGCGCTGCGCCCGCTCCTGCGCCGCATCGTGCCGGCCGACCGGCGGCGCGTGCTGGTGGTGCTGCGCGCGGCCCTGGCCAACCGTGGACGCTTCGACCTCCAGGCGCACCTGCGCACGCCGGAAGGCGGCATGCGCGTGCTGCATGGCCAGGCCGACGTGCGCTTCGGCGTGGACGGCCGCGCCGTCGGCATGAGCGGCGTGGTGCAGGACATCACGGAGAAGACCCAGGCCGAACTGCGCCTGCGCCGCCAGGAAGAGCAGTTCCGCGCCCTGGTCGAGCATTCGCCCGACGCCATCGGCCGTTTCGACCGCGACGGCTGCTGCGTGTACGCCAACCCCGCCATGGAAGCGGCCACCGGCTGGAGCCGCGAACGCAGCACCGGCATGCCGGTGGACCTGGTGTTCCCGGCGCCGGCCGGCGCCCTCTGGCGTCAGGCCATCGAGCGCGTGTTCGCCAGCGGCGTGGCCGAAAGCCTGGAGATGGCGCTGGGCGCGCCGGACCTGGAACGCTACTACCACGCGCGTCTGGTCCCCGAGTTCGACGACAGCCCGGCCGTGCGCAAGGTGCTGGCCGTGGCGCGCGACATCACGGTGCTCAAGAGCGGCGAGGCCGTGCTGCGCCAGAGCGAGCAGCGCCTGCACGCGATCACGGCCAACCTGCCCGGCGTGGTGTTCCAGTGCGAATTGGGAACCGGCGCCGAGCAGCCACGCTTCACCTACGTGAGCGGCGGCGCAGCCCTCCTGTTCGGGCTCGACCCGGCGCGCCTCATGGACGATGCGGGCGCGCTGCTGGAACACATCGCCCAGGCCGACCGCGACGCCTTGCGCCTGTCGCTGCGCCGCTCCGCCTCCTTGCTGTGCGTGTGGGACTGGGAAGGGCGCCTGGCCGGGCCGGGCGGCGAAGTGTGGATCAACTGCCGCGCCACGCCGCGGCGCGAGGCGCACGACCTGGTGGTGTGGGACGGCGTCATGCTCAACATCAGCGACAGCAAGCGCGGCGAGCAGGAGCTGCGCCAGTCGCGCCAGCAGCTGCGCGCCCTGTCGGCCCACCTGGAATCGGTGCGCGAGGAGGAGCGCCGCCGCATCGCACGCGAGGTGCACGACGAACTGGGCCAGGCCCTCACCGCGCTGCGCATGGACGTGTCGATGCTGCGCGTGCACGTGGGTGGCCAGCACGCGGATCTCGACACGCGCCTGCAGGCGATGAAGGAGCTGGTCGACGGTACCATCGGCATCGTGCGCCACATCACCAGCACCCTGCGGCCGGCCGCGCTGGACCTGGGCCTGACAGCCGCCATCGAATGGCTGGTGCAGGACTTCGGCAAGCGCACCGGCATCCGCTGCGTGCTCGAGACCCACGGCGGTGACGTGCTCATCGACGACAGCCGCGCCACCGCGCTGTTTCGCATGGTGCAGGAGTCGCTGGTCAACGTGGTCAAGCACGCCCAGGCCTCGCGCGTGACGGTGCTGGTGCGCGAGGAACTCGATCACGTGTGCGTGGAGGTGGCCGACAACGGTGTCGGCTTCGTGCCGGGGACCGGCGCGCCCCAGTCCTTCGGCCTGGTCGGCATGCGCGAACGCGCCCTGATGATCGGCGGGACGGTGGAGATCCGTAGCCGTCCCGGCAGCGGCACGGTGGTCTGGATCTGCGTGCCGCAAAACGAGGAAACCATGAGCAAGGAAGAGACATGATTCGGATTATTCTCGCCGACGACCACAAGATCGTCCGCCAGGGCCTGCGCCAATTCATGCAGCTGGCCGAGGACATCGAGGTGGCGGGCGAAGCGGCCAATGGGCAGGAGCTCCAGACCCTGCTCGCCACGCAGCCGGCCGACGTGGTCCTGCTCGACATGACGATGCCGGGCATCAGCGGGGTGGATCTGATCAAGCGCCTGCGCCTGGCCACGCCGGAGGTCGCGATCCTGGTCCTGTCGATGCACAACGAGGCCCAGATGGCCAGCCGGGCCCTGCGCGCCGGCGCGGCCGGTTACACCACCAAGGACATCGACCCGGAGACCCTGTTGTCGGCCGTGCGCAAGGTGGCGCGCGGCGGCCGCTATATCGATCCGTCCCTGGTCGACCATCTCGTGTTCGACCACGGCCTGGAGGGCAACCGCCCGCCCCACGAGCGCCTGTCCGATCGCGAGTTCCAGATCTTCCAGATGTTGGTGGCGGGCCACACCGTGACCTCGATCGCCGAATGCCTGGCCCTGTCCAACAAGACCATTTCCACCCACAAGCTGCGCCTGATGCAGAAGATGCGGATGCACAGCATCGCCGAGCTGACCCGCTACGCCCTGGAAAACACCCTGACCCTGCCCTGAGCCGGTGTTGTAAGGCGATCCTTACAAGCGACTGAGCGGTATCCCCACAAGAAAATGCACCACGCCTGATAGGTTCGCGACAATACACATTGCAACAATGTCTGTAGGAAAAATCCTTCAGACAACATGGCACGGCTAGACTTCCTGATCGCGTGGGCACCCGCCGCCCCGGCCGCCGCCGGAGCGCTCGTCTGTCTCAAATTCGTTCCCGGCCCGTGGGCGGTGGGCGGCGCCGCGGCCCTGCTGCTGGCGGGGCTGGGCTTGTGCCGCTGGGCGCAAGCGCGCTGCGCCACGCTGCACGCCCAGGTGACGCAGGGGGCCGCCGACGCCGCCGCCCTGCGCGACCTGTGCGCCGCCGTGCTGCCGGCCTGGCGCTCGAACGTCGACTCCGGGCGGACCCAGTCCGAGGACGCGATCAACCGCTTGGCCGAACGCTTCGCCGGCCTATCGGCGCGGGTCGGCGCCGCGGCCGACGCCACCGCCCACCAGGCCGGCGGCGACAGCGCCGTCAACGAGCTGCTGGCGCGCAGCCGCGACGAGCTGTCCGCCGTCCTGGCCGCGCTGCGCTCCGCCCTGGCCGCGCGCGACAGCCTGCTGGCGCAGATCGCCGCCTTGTCGGCCCAGACCTCCGCCCTGCGCGAGATGGCGGCCGAAGTGGCGGGGCTCGCGGCGCAAACCAATCTTCTGGCCCTGAACGCCGCCATCGAGGCCGCCCGCGCCGGACCGGCCGGCGCCGGCTTCGCCGTGGTCGCGCGCGAAGTGCGGACCCTCGCCCAGCAGTCGGCCGACGCCGGGGGCCGGATCGGCGCCACCGTGGGCCAGGCCGGCGCCGCCATCGCCGCCGTGGCCGCGGAAGCCGGGCAGCATGCCGCGGCCGAAGGCGCCGCCCTCGGCACCGCGGAGCAGGCCATCGCCCGCGTGCTGGACGGTTTCGCCGCCACCGCGGGGGAACTGGGCGCGACCGCCAGCACCCTGCTGCAGGAACAAGGCGTGCTGCGCGCGGAGCTGGACGACGTGCTGGTGGCGCTCCAGTTCCAGGACCGCGTCGGCCAGATCCTGTCCCACGTGCTGGCCGATGTCGACCGGCTCGAAGCGCACTTGCGCAACGCCGAACCCTTGCCCGCTCCCGCCGCCTGGCTGGCGGAACTGGCCCGCAGCTATACCACCGAAGAACAGCATCGCCTGCACGGCGCGGCCCCGGCTGCCGCCAGCGGCATCACCTTTTTCTGAGGGAGTGGCATGAAGAAGACGATTCTCATCGTGGACGATTCCGCGTCGCTGCGGCAGGTGGTGGCGATGACGCTGGAGCGGGCCGGCTACGAGGTGGCGCAGGCCGCCAACGGCAAGGAAGCGCTGGCGGCGGCGGACGGCCGCAAGATCCACCTCGTCATCAGCGACGTGAACATGCCGGTCATGGACGGCATCAGCTTCGTGACCGAGCTGAAAAAGCTGCCGGCCTACCGCTTCGTGCCGGTGGTGATGCTGACCACCGAATCCGGCGAAGGGCGCATGCGGGCCGGGATGCAGGCCGGGGTCAAGGCCTGGGTGGTCAAACCCTTCCAGCCGGTGCAGATGCTGGCGGCCGTAGCGCGCCTGATCGCACCCTGAGGAGACACCCATGTTCACCCTGACCGCAGGCCCGGTGTGCGGCGCGCGCGCCGGCGCCGAACTGACCATCTACCACGCCGCCGCCGGCCACGCCGCGCTGCTCGATTGGCTGGCCAGCGGCACGCCGTTGGCCATCGACCTGGCCGCGGTGGAGGAGGCCGACTGGGCCGGCATGCAGCTGCTGCTGGCCGCGCGCCGCGCCGGCGCCGCACGCGGCCTGGAGGTGCGCCTGGACCGGATCAGCCCCGCCGTGGCGGAGCTGGCCGGACTGCTGCGCCTGGAGCGCGAACTGGGACTGGCCGGGGAGGGCGCATGACACTCGACCTGCGCCAGGCGCTGAACACCTATGTCGACGAGAGCCTCGCCCTGCTGGACGAGATGGAGGCGGCGCTGCTGGCGCTGGAGGACCGTCCGGACGACGACGAACTGCTGGCGGCGCTGTTCCGCTCCGCCCATACCATCAAGGGTTCGGCCGGCCTGTTCGCGCTGGAGCCGATCATCGCCTTCACCCACGTGGTGGAGAACGTGCTGGACGCCCTGCGCGCGCGCCGCCTGGCGCCGGCGGCGGACCTGATCAACATCCTGCTCGCCTGCCGCGACCACGTCGCCCTCCTGCTCGAGGTATGCGCCGTGCAGGGCGGCCTGCCCGGTCCGGAGCAAGCCGCGGCCGGCGCCGAGCTGATGGCCCGGCTGGAGCGCCACTTGCGGCCGGCGGCATCGACCGAGGCGCCCGACCTGTGGCACGTCTCGGTGCGCTTCGGCCGCGATGTGCTGCGCGACGGCATGGACCCGGTCCCCTTCCTGCGCTACCTCGGCACCGTGGCCGAGATCGCGCAGCTCTCTCCGCTACTGGACGAGCTCCCGCCGCTGGAGGAACTCGATCCCGAGGCCTGCTACCTGGGCTGCGAGATCGACCTGCGCGGCTGCGCCGGCAAGGAGCCGATCGAGGAAGTGTTCGAGTTCGTGCGCGCCAGCCTGCGCCTGCGCATCCTGCCGCCGCCCAGCCACCTGGCGCGCTACATGGACCGCATCGAACGGGTCGGCGGCGACGTGCGCCGCCTGGGCGAGATCCTGATCGAGGCCGGGGTGCTGACCGAGGCCGAGCTGGACGAGGCGCTGGTCATGCAGGGCACCGCCGCGCCGACGGCCGAGGACCCGGTCCGCCTGGGTAGCATCCTGGTGCAGGAAGGGATGGTGCAGCCGGAGATCGTCGACGTGGCCCTGGACAAGCAGGCGCGCCTGCGCGAACAGCGCGGCCACGAGACTCAGTTCGTGCGGGTCAACGCCCAGAAGCTGGACCAGCTGATCAACCTGGTCGGCGAGCTCGTGATCGCGGGCGCGTCGGCCGCCACGCTGGCCAAGCGCGATGGTGGCGGCGCCCTGATCGAAGCGACCGCCATGGTCAACCGCTACGTCGAGGCCTTGCGCGAGGACGCGCTGCGCCTGCGCATGGTGGAGATCGGCGAGACCTTCCAGCGCTTCCAGCGCGTGGTGCGCGACGTCGGCCGCGAACTGGGCAAGGACATCGCGCTCGAGATCCGCGGCGCCGACACGGAGCTGGACAAGGCGGTGGTGGAAAAGATCGGCGACCCCTTGCTGCACCTGGTGCGCAACGCCATCGACCACGGCATCGAGGCGGCCGAGCAGCGCGCGGCGCGCGGCAAGGACCCGCGCGGCAAGCTGTCCCTGAATGCCTACCACGACTCGGGCTGCATCGTGATCGAGGTGGGCGACGACGGCGCCGGGCTCGATCGCGCCCGTATTCTCGCCAAGGCCCAGGCGCAGGGCCTGGTCGCGCCGGGAGCGGTTTTGACGGAGCGCGAGATCGACGCACTCGTGTTCGCGCCGGGCTTTTCCACGGCGGCCCAGGTCACCAACCTGTCCGGGCGCGGGGTCGGCATGGATGTCGTCAAGCGCAACATCGAGGCGCTGCGCGGCAGCGTGGAGATCGACAGCGTGCCGGGGCAGGGCAGCACCATGCGCATCCGCCTGCCGCTCACGCTGGCCATCATCGACGGCTTCCTGATCGGCGTGGGCAAGGCCGCCTTCGTGCTGCCGCTCGACTGCGTGCTCGAATGCGTCGAGCTGCCCGCCACGCCGCCGGGCGTGCGCTATTTCGACTTGCGCGGACAGGTGCTGCCCTACCTGTCCCTGCGCGAGCAGTTCGCGCTGGGCGGAGCGCCCGCGCGGCGCCAGAACATCGTGGTGGTCCAGCACGCGGGGCGCAAGGCCGGCCTCGCGGTGGACCAGCTGATGGGGGAGTTCCAAACCGTGATCAAGCCGCTGGGCCGGATGTTCGCGCAGGTGCGCGGCATTGCCGGCTCCACGATTCTCGGCAGCGGCGAGGTGGCCTTGATTCTCGACGTCCCGGCCCTGTTGCAGGCCGCGGCCGCCGAGGCGGACAGGCCGGATGCAGTGCCCAATAACACCAACTGAGGGGATGGCAATGCTGAAGAATCTGAAGATCGGTTTCAAGATGGCGCTCGGCTTCGGCCTGGTGCTGATCCTGCTGGGGGCGACGATATCGGTCGGCCTTGGCCGCATGGAGAAGATGGCGCAGAACACGGACTCGATCGTCAACAGCGAGTGGGTCAAGGCGCAGATGGCGAACGACATCGGCGAGCTGGCCAACGAGAACGCCAAGGCCAACCTGCAGCTGTTCGTGGTGTCCGACCGCCAGGCGATCGACACCATCCAGGAAGGGGTGGGGCGGCGCAAGCAAAAGATCTCGGATCTGCTCGACCAGCTCGAAGCCCGGTTGCGCCGCCAGGAGGGCAAGGCGCTGCTGGTGCGGGTGCGCGACACGCGCAAGGCCTACGTGGCCTCGTTCAGCAAGGTCGCGACCCTGCTGCTGGAGGAGCATAAGCGCGAGGCGGCCACCTCGGCCATGGTGGGCGAAACGCTGCCCGCGCTGGCGAACTTCCTCGAGACCACCAACGCGCTGGCCGAATTCCAGAAGAAGCTGGTGGACGAGGCGGGCGCCCAGGCGGCGGAAACCTACCGCGAAGCGCGCACCATGATGCTGGCCCTGGGCGGCACTGCCCTGGTGCTGGGTACGCTGGCCGGCTTGCTGGTCACGCGCGCCGTCGCGCTGCCCCTGCGCGAAGCCATGACGGCCGCCGAACGCATCGCGGCGGGCGACCTCACGGTGCAGATCGAGGCGCGCGGCCGGGACGAAACCGGCAAGTTGCAGGAAGCGATGGCCAGCATGATCGACAAGCTGCGCCACGTGATCGGTGAGGTGCGCGCCGCGGCCGACAACCTGTCCTCGGCCTCGGAGGAGGTGAGTGCCACCGCCCAGTCGATGTCGCAGGCCACCAGCGAGCAGGCCGCCAGCGTCGAGGAAACCTCGGCCACGCTGGAACAGGCCACCACCTCGATCACCCAGAACGCGGAGAATGCGCGCGTCACCGACGGCATGGCGTCCAAGGCCGCGCGCGAGGCGGCCGAAGGCGGCCAGGCCGTGGTCCAGACGGTGAGCGCGATGAAGAGCATCGCCACCAAGATCGGCATCATCGACGACATCGCCTACCAGACCAACCTGCTGGCCCTGAATGCCGCCATCGAGGCGGCGCGCGCGGGCGAGCATGGCAAAGGGTTCGCCGTCGTGGCGGCCGAGGTCAGGAAGCTGGCCGAGCGCAGCCAAGTCGCGGCCCAGGAGATCGGCGAAGTGGCCACCTCCAGCGTGGAGCTGGCCGAGCGCGCCGGCAAGCTGCTGGACGAGATCGTCCCCTCGATCACCAAGACCTCCGACCTGGTGCAGGAAATCGCCGCCGCCAGCGAGGAACAGTCGACCGGAGTCGCGCAGATCAACGTGGCCATGGTGCAGCTGAACCAGATCACCCAGCAAAACGCTTCCTCCTCCGAGGAGCTGGCGGCGACGGCGGAGGAAATGAGCAGCCAGGCGCAGCAGCTGCAGCAGGCGGTCGGCTACTTCAAGGTGGGCGCCGAACAGCATGTGGCGTCCGTCGCCCCGCTGCGCAAGACGGCGCCGGCCCGCGCCCCGCTGCGGTCCGCGCCGCGCCTGGCGGCGGTGCCCGACGAAGCGGACTTCGTCAAGTTCTAAGGGGCCACCGTGAACGCCCCCGTCAAGCTGGCCGAGGAGGCCGCGCAGCAGCCCTTCCTGTCCTTCGTTCTGGGCGGCGAGACCTATGCGATCGGGATCCTGGCGGTGAAGGAGATCATCGAATATGGCGCCGTCGCCGTGGTGCCGATGATGCCCGAGTACATCCGCGGGGTGATCAATCTACGCGGCGCCGTGGTGCCGGTGCTGGACCTGGCCGCGCGCTTCGGGCGTGCGGCCGCGCCGGTCACGCGCCGCACCTGCATCGTGATCGCGGAAGCCGGTCCGGCCCAGGAGCGGCAGGTGATCGGCGTGGTGGTCGACGCCGTGAACGCCGTGCTGGACATCGCCCCGGACCAGATCGAGCCGCCGCCCGCGTTCGGCGCGCGCGTGCGGCCCGATTTCATTCAAGGCATGGGCAAGGTAAACGGCAATTTCGTCATCATTCTCGACATCGAGCGCGTGCTGGCGCTCGACGAACTGGCCCTGTTGGGCAACCTGGAGGCGGAACCCGCATGAATCGATACTGGCAGCCGCATCCCATCACGGACGGTGAATTCAGCCTGTTCCAGCGCATGCTGGCGGACGTCGCGGGCATCAAGCTCGCCGCGTCCAAGAAGGCCCTGGTGGGCGGGCGCCTGGCGCGCCGCCTGCGCGAGCGCAAAGTGACCAGCTATGGCGACTACTTCCGCCTGGTGGAGCCCGGCGGCGCCGATGGCGAGCGCCAGATCGCGATCGACCTGCTGACCACCAACGAGACCTACTTCTTCCGCGAGCCGCGCCACTTCGCCTATCTGCGCACCCTGGCCGAACAGCGCGGACCGGGGCCGTTCTCGGTGTGGAGCGCGGCCTGTTCCAGCGGCGAGGAAGCGTACAGCATCGCGCTGGTGCTGGCCGACGTGTGCGGCGCCGATGGCTGGAACGTGCTCGGCACCGACCTGTCGACCCGCATGCTGGAACGCGCGCGCCGCGCCCAGTATGCCTTGCACCGCGCCAACGACATCCCGCGTGCGCTGCTGGACCGCTTCTGCCTGCGCGGCATCGGCGCCCAGCATGGCACCTTCATCGTGAGCGGGGCGGTGCGCGAGCGCGTCGCGCTGCGCCAGGTGAACCTGAACGCGGCCCTGCCCGATCTGGGCCTCTTCGACGTGGTCTTCCTGCGCAATGTGATGATCTACTTCGACCTGCCGACCAAGCAGGCGGTCGTCGAGCGCGTGGCCGCCGCCCTCAAGCCGGGCGGGATTCTGATGATCGGCCATTCCGAAAGCCTGAACGGCATCGGCACCGCGCTGCGGCCGGTGGCGCCGTCGATCTACCGCAAGGAGGCGCGATGAGCGTCGTGCTGGCGCGCACCGAACTACGGCTCGGGATCGGCGAGGTGCGCTTCGCCGGCGCCGAAACGCGCCTGTCCACCGTGCTCGGCTCCTGCGTCGCGCTCACGGTCTGGCATCCGCAGCGGCGCATCGGCGGCATGTGCCACTTCATGCTGCCGACCCGGCCCGGCGAACCGCAAGGGGAGCTGAACGGATGCTACGCCGACGAGGCGCTGGCCCTGATGCTGCGGATGATGCGCGCGGCGCGCACCGCGCCGCAGGACTACGAGGCCAAGCTGTTCGGAGGGGGCAACATGTTCCCCGACCTGATCAAGGGGCCGGGGGTGTCGGCCGCCAACGCCGCCGCCGCGCGCGACCTGGTGCGCGCCCATGGCCTGCGCCTGGCGGGCTCGCATCTGGGTGGCTTGGGACACCGGACGGTCCGCTTCGACATCTGGAGCGGTGAAGTGTGGCTGCGCCATTGCAGCGCGCCGCGCGCCGCCGAATGCAGGGAGCCATGGACCGCGACCTGATTGCGCTGCTGCCGGCCTTGGCCGGCGCGGCCCCGGCCTTGCTGTTGGCGGCGGCGCTGCTGGCTGCCTCGCTGCCGGCGGCGGGTGCATTGTTGGCGGGCGCCGGTTTGTTCGCCTTGGCCGCGCCGGCGGCGTGGGACGTGCTGGCGGCGGTGCCGGCCCTGGGCGGCCTGGCCCTGCTGGCGCGCCGCGCCGGCATCGGCCGGCGCAGCCTGGCTCCGGCGGCCGTGCTGCTGGTGCTGGCGCCGCTGTGGCATGCGGTGGCGCCGCCCCTGGCCACGCTGCTGTTCGTGCTCGGCTGCGCGGCGGCGGTCCTGCTGGCCCGCGACGCTGCCTACCTGGCCGGCCTGCGCGCGCTGATGGACGCCAGCGCCGATGCGGTGCTGCTGCTGGACGCGCATCAGCGCGTCCTGTGCGCCAACGCGCCGGCGCGCCGCGTGTTCGGCGCCGCCCTGGCCGGACTGCCGTGGAGCAGGCTGTTGGGGGCGCCGGGCGCGCCGGCCGGCCAGCGCTGCGTGCGCCTGGATGGTTCCAGCTTTCCGGCCGAAGTGCGGCTCGCCAGCACCGGCCCTCACTGGACCGCCGCCGTGGTGCGCGACGCCAGCGAGCGCACCGAATTCGAGCACATTTTGCTGGAGCATGTTTCGCACGATCCGCTTACCGGGCTGCCGAACCGCGCGCTGTTGCTGCGCCAGCTCGATGCCGGGGACGCGGCCAGCGCGATGCTGGCCCTGCTGATGCTCGACCTGGACCAGTTCAAGCGCATCAACGATACCTTCGGCAGCGCCGGCGGCGACCGCGTCCTGCAGCAAGCCGCGCACCGCCTGGGCGAGCGCCTGCCGGCCGGCGCCCTGTTGGCGCGCCACGAGGGAGATCAGTTCGTCGTGGCGGTGCCGGGCGTACCCCATCTGTCGCAGGTGGCCGACCTGGCCGAGGACCTGCTGCGCTGCATGCGCGCGCCGTTCGATCTGGATGGACACGAGCTGTTCCTCACCATGAGCGTCGGCATCAGCGTGCGTCCGCTGCACCGCCAGGACGGCGCGGAACTGCTGCATGCCTCGGGCATCGCCCTGGCCCGCGCCAAGGCCGACGGCGACAGCTACGCCTTCTTCACCCACGGCATGGGGCAGTCGTTGGCCGAGCAGATCGACCTCGAAGCAGCGCTGCGCCACGCGCTGCCGAACGGCGAATTCACGGTCCACTACCAGCCGCGTTACACGATCGATGGCGGCGCCCTGGTCGGCATGGAAGCGCTGCTGCGCTGGCGGCATCCGCGCTTCGGCATGGTGGAGCCGAGTCGCTTCATCCCGCTGGCCGAGCGCAATGGGCTGATCGCCGAGATCGGGATGTGGGTGCTCGACTGCGCCTGCGCCCAGATGCTGGCCTGGCGCCGCGCCGGCCTGGCGCTGGTGCCGGTGGCGGTCAACCTGTCGGCGCGCCAGTTCCGCCAGGAGGGCCTGGACGAACTGATCGGGCAGGCCCTGGTACGCAGCAGCCTGCCCGCATCCTTGCTGGAGCTGGAGATCACGGAATCGACCCTGATGCACGACACCGCGGCCGCCACCCAGACCCTGCGCGCCCTCAAGCGCCTGGGCGTGAGCTTGTCGGTCGACGACTTCGGCACCGGTTACTCCTGTCTCAGCTACCTCAAGCTGTTCCCGCTCGATGTGTTGAAGATCGACCGCTCCTTCGTGCTGGACGTGACCCATAGCGTCAACGACGCCGCCATCGTGCGCGCCATCGTCGGCCTGGCGCACAGTCTCGATCTGCGCGCCGTGGCCGAGGGCGTGGAGAACGCCGAGCAGCAGGCCTTCCTGCGCGAGTGCGGCTGCGACGAGGTGCAGGGCTACCATTTCGGGCGTCCCGCGCCGCCGGAGGACATCGCCTTGCTGCTGGCGCGCGCGCAGCCGGTGGCCGAGGGAGACCCGGCGTGAACCCGCGGCGCGTCCTGGCCGGGGTGCGCCACGCGCTCGCGGCACGCTGTTCCAGCTTGCGCGTGCGGGTCGCGCTGGGCGTGGCGGCGGTGCTGGTTCCGGTCCTGTTCGGCCTGTGCCTGCTGGTGCGCGAACTGCTGGAGGAACAACGCACCGGCGCCGTGCGACATCTGCGCGCGGTGCTGGGGAACGGTGCGGCCGCGCTCGAGCACCAGGTGGACTTGGCCAGCCAGGCGCTCGCCCTGTTGGCCGCCGATCCGGACACCCGGGCCGGAGGCGCGCGCGCTTGCGCCGCGGTCGACCGGGTGGCCCTGGCGAGCCTGCAGGAGAATGTCGGCCGCGCCGACGCCGCCGGTACGGTGCAATGTCTGGCCCATCCGGATGGCGTGGCCCTGAGCTTCGCCGAGCGCCCCTGGTTTCGCGCGGCGCTCGACGCGCCCGCCGGCACGCCGGTGCTGACGCTGGAGGAGCAGCACGGGCGGCCGCTGGCCTTCGTGGCGCTGGCGCTCGAGCGCGGCAGTGGCGTCGCGTTCGTGCGGTTCGATCTTTCGGCCGTCTTGAGTCGGACCATGGCGCGCGAGCGGCTGCCGCGTGGCGCGGCACTCGCGCTGTCCGGACCGCACCTGTCCTTGGTTTCCGACGAGGGGAGCATGCGCGGCTGGCGGCCCCTAGGGGCTGCGCTGCCGCCGACGGCGCGCGCCGGCCAGACCGTGTCGGCGGCCGGCGGCGTCTGGACCAGCGTGCCGCTGGCCGATGCGGGCGGCCGTCCCGCTGCAGTGCTGGCGCTGTCGGTGCCCGAGCAGGAGCTGGGCGTGCCGTCCTCGACCCTGCGCATGACCCTGCTTGCGGTGGGGATGAGTGGACTGCCGATGCTGTTCCTGACCTGGCTGGGCTATCGCGTGTTCGTGTTCCGGCGCCTGGACCGTCTGGTGGAAGTGGCGCGCCGCATCGGCTCCCATGATTGGCGCGTGCTGTCCGAACCGATGCCGCGCGACGGCGAATTCGGCACCTTGGCCGACACCTTGCGCGCCATGGGAGGCGCGGCACGCCAGCGCGAACGCGAGATCGCCTTCCGCCAGCGCGCGCTCGACCAGCACGCGATCATGAGCATGACGGACGCGGAAGGCACGATTGTCCAGGTCAACGCCCGCTTCTGCGAGGCGAGCGGGTATTCGACGGAGGAGCTGCTGGGGCAGAATCACCGCATCCTCAATTCCGGCCTGCATCCGCCCGGCTTCTTCCGCGACATGTGGGACACCATCAGCGGTGGCGCCGTCTGGCATGGCGTGATCCGCAACGTGCGCAAGGATGGCGCCTTCTATTGGGTCAAGTCCAGCATTGTCCCCCGCCTGGACGAGTGGGGCCATCCGATGGGCTACATGTCGATCCGCACCGACGTGACGGCCCTGGTGCATGCCGAACAGGCGCGCCGCACGAGCGAAGCCATGTACCGCCTGTTGGCCGAAAACACCCAGGACATCGTCAGCCTGATCGAGCCGAACGGGAAGGTCAGCTACGTGAGCCCGGCGTGCGCGCGCGTGCTGGGCTACGACTCGCTGCGCGCCATCGGCAGCGACCCGCTCGACCTGATCCATCCGGACGACCGCACGGCGGTCGTGCAGACGCTGGTCCAACCGGTGCGCGACGGCGCGCCCGGCGCGAGCGCCGTGTTTCGCATCCGCCATGCAGGCGGCCAATACGTCTGGATGGAGGCCATCGCCAGTGCCGTGCGCGAGCCGGATGGGCGGCTCGCCCACATCCAGTACAGTCTGCGCGACATCAGCCTGCGCCACGAGGCGGAGGAGCAGCTGCGCCTGCGCGACCTGGCCGTGCAATCGAGCCTGACCGGCATCCTGCTGCTGGACGCCGGACCCGGTCACCCGGTCGCTTATGCCAATCCCGCCTTCGAGACCCTGACCGGCTGCCGCCTGGCGCTGCTGCGCGGCCTGCCCGCGCTGCGCGCGCTGGAACGGCTGGAGGGGGCCGACGCGGTGGAGGACATGCTGGCCGGGATGTCCGATGGCGCGGACCGGCGCACCCTGCTGCGCATGCGCCGCTGCGACGGCGACTGGCGCTGGATCGACTGCGCCGTGGCGCCGGCCCATGGCGCCGGCCGCAGCATCACGCACTTCGTCATCGCGTTGAACGATATGACGGAGCGGATGCTGGTGATCGAGGAACTGCAGCGCGCGCGCGACCTGGCCGAGCAGGCCAGCCGGGCCAAGACGGAATTCCTGTCGCGTGCGACGCACGAACTGCGCACGCCGCTCAACTTCATCCTCGGCTTCGCCCAGCTCCTGCTGGCGCGGCCGGACAATCTCACGCCCGCTCAGGTGGACGGCGTGCGCCGGATCGTCGATTCGGGCTGGCACCTGTCCACGCTGATCGACAGCGTGCTCGACATGTCGCGCATCGAGGCCGGCCGGCTGGAACTGGAGCCCGCCCTGGTTCCGCTCGCGCCCCTGCTCCGCGAATGCCTGCAGGTGGTGGAGCTGGCTGCCGCCGAGCGCGCCCTGCGGCTGTCGTTCACGGCGGCGGACGGACCGGCAGCGGCCTGGGCCGATCCAATGCGGCTCAAGGAGATTGTCCTGAACCTGCTGTCGAACGCCGTCAAATACAGCGCGCCGGGAGCAGCGGTCCAGGTGCGCTGCACCGGCGGCGCACCTGGGCGCGTGCGGATCGAGGTGACGGACGAGGGCCCGGGCATCCCGCCGGAGCAGATCGGGGATCTGTTCCGCCCCTTCAGCCGGCTGGCCGCGAATCGCGCGGGGGCTCCGGGCAGCGGGGTCGGCCTGGCCATCAGCCAGCAGCTGGCCACCCTCATGGGTGGCGCGATCCAGGTCGCCAGCGTGCCGGGCCGGGGCAGCACCTTCACCGTCGAACTTCCCGAGACGCCGCCGCAGGGCGCGCTCGCCACCAATCCAACGTAGAGAGGTCAATCATGGATATCGATATCCGGCTGGGCGGCAATCAAGCGGTGATCGCGCTGAGCGGCCGGTTCGACTTCAGCACGCACAGTGAATTCAGCGGCTGCTATGCCCAGGCGGTCGCCAATCCGGCCGTGTCCGAGGTCGCGGTGGACCTGCGTCAGGTGGAGTACCTGGACAGTTCCGCGCTGGGCATGCTGCTGCTCCTGTCCGAGCGCGCCAAGTTCGCCAACAAGAGCGTGGCGCTGGTCAATCCGAACCCGATGGTGGCGCAGGTCCTGGCCCGGGTCAGCTTCGGCCGCATCTTCACCATCCGTTAGCGGGCCGCGCCCATGAACCCCGCGCTCAGCATCCTGATTGTCGACGACGAGGAGAACGCACGTGTGATGCTGGCGCAGATGGTGGAGCTGATCGGCCACCGTCCGTTGCTGGCCGCGGATGGCGAAGCGGCCCTGGCCCTGTATCGCAGCGCCGCGCCGGACGTGGTGCTGATGGACGTGATGATGCCGGGCCTGGACGGCTACGAGACCACCAGGCGCCTGCGCGCCTGCGGCGGCGACACCTGGGTGCCGGTGGTATTCCTGTCCGCCCTGCCGCGCGCGGTGAACCTGTTGCGGGCGCTGGAAGCGGGCGGCGACGACTACCTGGACAAGCCGGTCAGCCTGAACGAGCTGCACGCCAAGCTGCGCGCGCTGGAGCGGGTGGCGGTGCTGCAGCGGCGCCTGCGGGCCAAGCGCGACGAACTGGAATACCACTACCAGCGGGCGGAGGAGGAGGCGCGCATCGGCGCCCACCTCATGGACAGCCTGACCAGCATGGCCGGGCTGCGCGACGAGACGGTGCGTTTCTGGACCCATCCCGTGCACCGCTTCAGCGGCGATCTGGTAGCCGCCGCGCGCACGCCGGCCAATGTGCTGCACCTGCTGGTGGCCGACGCGGTGGGCCACGGACTGCCGGCCGCGCTCAACGTGCTGCCGCTGGCCGATGCGTTCTACGGGATGACGGCCGAAGGCTGCGCGCTGGAGCGGATCGTCGATGAACTGAACCGGCGCATCCGCCGCCTGCTGCCGGTCGACCGCTTCGTCTGCGCGACCCTGGTGGCGGTGGACCTGTACCGGCAGGAGCTGCGCATCTGGAACGGCGGGAACCCGGCCCCGCTGTTCGTCTCCAGCGGTGGCGAGCTGGCGGAACTGCACCTGAAAAGCCATCTCCCGCTCGGGCTGCTGGGCCAAGGCGCCCAGGAGGTGCGGCCCGACACCATCATGATCCACGAGCGCGGCCAGCTCCTGATGCTGACCGACGGGCTGTGGGAAGCGGAAGACGCGGGCGGCGTCCCTTGGGGGCAGGGCGGCCTGCAGGAAGCCTTGGTGGACGCGCCGGTGCAGCAGCGTTTCGAACATCTGCTGGCATGCTTCCAGCAGTATACGGCTGGCCAGCACGTGCGCGACGACGCCGCCTTCCTGTTGGCGGACATCGCGCATCACGAGGCGCAGCAGCGCTTCGACCTGCGCGCGCCGGCGGTGGCGGCCGGCGCGCCTCCCAGCGTGGACGAACATGGCTGGAGCGTGAACATGCGCTTCGGCGCGCGCGAGCTGCGCACCCTGGACGCCATTCCGCTCCTGACTTCGGTGGTAGAGCGGCTGGAGGCCGGCAAGGAGCACCGGCGCCAGGTGTTCGTGATCCTGTCGGAGCTGTTTACCAACGCCGTCGAGCATGGGTTGCTCGGCCTCAGTTCCAGCCTCAAGGGCGGTGGCGACGGTTTCGAGACCTACATGGCGGAGCGCCAGCGCCGGCTCGACGCGCTGGACGAGGGGCACGTGGAGATCGGGCTCGAACGGGCCCTGATCGACGGCCGCGCCGCGATCCGCATCCGGGTGCGCGACACGGGGCCAGGCTTCGATTACAACACGCTCGACCTGGCCGCCTTCGGCCAGAACGCGACCCCGTATGGACGCGGCATCCTGCTGGCGAGCAGCCTCTGCTATTCGCTCGAATTCGTCGGCGCGGGCAACGAGGTGGTCGGCTACTACTGTCTCTAGCGCAATAGCAGGATGGGCGCGCTGTCGAGCAGGTCGGAGGCCACGACCATCCAGGTGGTCAGGCCGATCACGCCTGCGTGCAAGGCGCCCCACAGCAGAGGTGTGATGCGTAACATGATGGTTCTCCCAAGCTAGGGCTCCATCCTACGTTGCCTGACGAACCGGCAATATCGGCGGCCATACCTTCGCGTTGTAGGAAGAGTTCCTGTGGCGCGGCATAAGGCGGCGCTCCTACGGGGGCTGTAGGCCGCGTCCTATTGGCGTTTCGGGCGCCGGGCCGTACAGTTGAGGCCATGTCCCGTCCCGCCCCAGCCCCCAGCCATGCCGGCGCCCGCGCCGCGCGCCGCCACGCCATTCGCAAGCTGCTGCATACCGTGTTCGGCATCGAGCACCTGCGCGATGGCCAGCAGCGCGTGATCGACGCCGTGCTGGACGGGCAGGACACGCTCGCCATCATGCCCACCGGGAGCGGCAAGTCGCTGTGCTACCAGATTCCGGCGCGCCTGTTGCCCGGCATGACGGTGGTCGTATCGCCCCTGATCTCGCTCATGAAGGACCAGCAGGACAAGCTGCAGGCCCTGGGCGTGCGCGCCGCGCAAGTCAACAGCAGCCTGACGGCCGAGGAGGAGCAGGCGGCCCTGGACGCCATCGCGCATGCCTCGCTCGAAATCGTGTTCTGCACGCCGGAACGGCTGGCCACGCCGGCCTTCGTCGCGGTTCTCAAGGGCGTGGCGCTGGACCTGGTGGTGGTGGACGAAGCGCACTGCATCTCGCAATGGGGTTACGACTTCCGCCCGGCCTACCTGGAAATGGCGGCCTCCCTCGGCGCGCTGGGACGCCCGCGCATCCTGGCTCTGACCGCGACCGCCACCGAGGACGTGGTGCAGGACATCCGCACCCAGCTCGGGCGGCCGCGCATGGCCGTCATTAACACCGGCATCTACCGGCCCAACCTGCACTACCGGGTGATCCAGGCGACCAACGCGGAGGAGAAGATCGTCGCCGCCTGCCGCCTGGTGCAGGACACGCCGGGCGTGGGCATCGTCTATGCGGCCACCGTCAAGGCAGCCGAGGAGCTGTACCGCGCGCTGGAGCAGGCCGGCGCCAGCGTCGCCCTGTACCACGGCCGCCTGCGCGCGGCCGAGCGCCGCCACAGCCAGGACCAGTTCATGTCCGGGGAACGGCGCGTCATGGTGGCCACCAACGCCTTCGGCATGGGCATCGACAAGCCGGATACCCGCTTCGTGATCCACCTGCAGCTGCCGGCCAACCTGGAAGCCTACTACCAGGAGTCCGGCCGCGCCGGGCGCGACGGCCAGGACGCGCAGTGCATCCTGCTGTACCAGTCCGAGGACAAGCGCGTGCAGCAGTTCTTCCTGCTCAAGCATTACCCCACGGCGGAGGAGGTGCGCGCCGCCTACGACCAGGTGGCGCGCCAGGCGCAGCCGGTGCTGGCCAGTGCGCTGGACGATCCGCACGGCCAGCTGCCGGTGCTGCTCAAGCTCCTGAAGGATGCGCACCTGCTGCGCCAGAACCGCGGCCTGGAATACAGCGTCACGGCGCAGGCGCCCAAGCCGTCCGCGTTCATCCGCATCGCGGAGGCCAACCGCGCGCGCCAGGAACGTGAGCGTGCGGCGCTGGAGGCGATGGCCGATTACGCGGTCAGCGGCTTGTGCCGCTGGAAGCTGCTGCTCGACTATTTCGGCGACGAGATGCCGGACTTCGAACGTTGCGGCGGCTGCGACAACTGCCTCGATCCACCCCAGATCCAGCTGGACGTATCGGACCTGGCCAGCGCCTTCGCCGCGGTGCCGCGGCCCGCGCCCGCGTTCGAGCCGGGTCAGCGGGTGCGCGTGCCCAAGTACGGCCCCGGCACGGTCACCGCGGTGGCGGGCGAGCAGGTGACGATCCAGCTGGAAGGCGCGGAAACCCGGACTTTCATGGCGGAGTATGTAACGCACGCATGAGCGACATGGTGGTGGTACGCCGGGAAGGGCTGTACTGCGTACCCGGCGATTTCTATATCGATCCCTGGCGGCCGGTGGACCGGGCCGTGATCACGCACGCCCATGGCGACCACGCGCGCCTGGGAAACCGGCACTACCTGGCCGCGGCGGCCGGGGCCGGCGTGCTGCGCGCGCGCCTGGGCGAGGTGCGGCTCGACACCCTGGCCTATGGGGAGCGGGTGGTGCACAACGGCGTGACGATCTCCCTGCATCCGGCCGGGCATGTGCTCGGTTCGGCCCAGGTGCGAATGGAGTGCGGCGGCGAGGTCTGGGTGGCGTCGGGCGACTACAAGGTGGAGGCGGACCGCACCTGCGCCCCGTTCGAGCCGGTGCGCTGCGACACCTTCATCACCGAGTCGACCTTCGGCCTGCCGATCTACCGCTGGCCGGACCAGCAGGAAGTGTTCGACGCCATCAACCAATGGTGGCGCCGCAATGCGGAGGAGGGCCGCGCCAGCGTGATCTTCGCCTACGCCTTCGGTAAGGCGCAGCGCGTGCTGTCCGGCCTGGACCCGGCGCTCGGCCCCATCGTCTGCCACGGCGCAGCCGAGCCCCTGAACCGTGCCTACCGCGCCGCCGGCGTGGGCCTGCCGGAGACGCGCATGGTGACCGAGGTCGCCAAGGCCGACCTGCGCCGCGCGCTGGTGGTGGCGCCGCCGTCCGCCGCCGGTTCGCCCTGGATGAAGCGCTTCGGCGACTACAGCGACGCCTTCGCCAGCGGCTGGATGCAGCTGCGCGGCGCGCGCCGCCGGCGCAGCGTGGACCGCGGCTTCGTCCTGTCCGACCATGCCGACTGGCCGGGCCTCCTGACCGCGATTCGCGCCAGCGAAGCGTCCCGCATCCGCGTCACGCACGGTTCGGTCGGCGTGATGGTGCGCTGGCTGCGCCAGTGCGGCCTGGACGCGGCGGGCTTCGAGACGGAATTCGGCGACGACGAAGCGACTGCCGACGCGACCGGTACGGAGGGCGCCGATGCGTGAATTCGCGCGCCTCTACGCGGAGCTGGACGAGACCACCGCCACCAACCGCAAGCTCGACGCGCTGCGCCGCTATTTTTCCAACGCGGCGCCCGAGGACGCGGCCTGGGCCGTCTATTTTCTTGCCGGCGGCAAGCCGCGCCAGGCGGTGCCGACCAAGCTGCTGCGCCAGTACGCGGTCGAATTCGCGCAGCTGGACGATTGGCTGTTCGACGAGTGCTACGCGGCCGTGGGCGACCTGGCCGAAACCATCGCCCACATCCTGCCCGCACCGAACCGGCGCAGCACGCTCGGCCTGGCCGCATGGATGCAGGAGCGGATCGGCCCCTTGCGCGGCGCCGATCCCGAAACCATCCGCGCCGCGTTGTTCTCCTACTGGGACGAATTGGACTGGTGCGAGCGCTTCCTGTTCGTCAAACTGATCGGCGGTGCGTTCCGGGTCGGCGTGTCGCGCCTCCTGGTCACCCGTGCGCTGGCGCAGCTGGCGGACGCCGACCCGAAGCTGCTCGCCCAGCGCCTCATGGGCTGGACCGACGGCAGCGTGCGGCCGACCGGCGCCGGCTTTCTGGCCCTGATCGCGCCGCCCTCCGCGGCGGAGCACCAGCGCCGCGGCGGGCAGCCCTATCCCTTCTTCCTGGCCCACCAGCTCCAGGCCGAACCGGCATCGTTGGGCGCGCTGGCGGACTGGCAGGTGGAGTGGAAGTACGACGGCATCCGCGCCCAGCTGGTGCGGCGGGCCGGCCTGAATTACCTGTGGTCGCGCGGCGAGGATCTGATCACGGAGCGTTTCCCGGAACTGGCGTCTCTGCGCCTGCCGGAAGGAACGGTGGTGGACGGCGAGATCCTGGTCTGGAACGCGCCGGCCGGCACGCCCGCGCCGTTCGCGGAACTGCAACGCCGCATCGGCCGCAAGAACCTGTCCGCGCGCCTGCTGGCCGAACTGCCCGCCGTGCTGGTCGCCTACGACCTGTTGGAGCGTGACGGCGTGGACCTACGCGGCCTGCCGCAGTGCGAGCGGCGCGCGCTGCTCGAACAGCTGGTGCAGGAAGTGGCGCAGGAGGCGCTGAAGCTTTCGCCGCTGGTGCAAGCGCCGGACTGGGATGTGCTGGCCGCGCTGCGCGCGCAGTCGCGCGAGCGTGGCGTGGAAGGCTTCATGCTCAAGGCGGCCGATGCCCGCTATGGCGTGGGCCGCACGCGCGACGTTGGCACCTGGTGGAAATGGAAGATCGACCCGTACAGCGTGGACGCCGTGCTGGTCTACGCCCAGCCGGGCTCCGGCCGGCGCGCTTCGCTGTATACGGACTACACCTTCGCCGTATGGGACACGGACGGGGAGGGCGAGCGCAAGCTGGTGCCGTTCGCCAAGGCCTATTCGGGGCTGACCGACGCCGAGATCGCGCAGGTCGACCAGGCCATCCGCCGCAGCACGGTGGAGAAGTTCGGACCGGTGCGTTCGGTGCGGCCGGAAATGGTGTTCGAGATCGGCTTCGAGGGCATCGCCCGCTCGAGCCGCCACAAGGCCGGCATCGCGGTGCGCTTCCCGCGCATCTTGCGCCGCCGCGCTGACAAGACGGCCGAGGAGGCCGATACGCTGGCCGCCCTGCGCGCACTGCTGGAGGCGCCATGAAGGCCCGCCTGCAAGCCTGGTTCGCGGCGCGCGGCTGGAGCATCTTCCCGTTCCAGCGCGCGGTGTGGGAGGCGGCGCTGGCCGGCAGCTCGGGCCTGCTGCATGCCAGCACGGGCGCGGGCAAGACCTACGCCGTGTGGTTCGCGGCCCTGCTGCGCGGGGCCGGCAAGCGCCCGGCCGGGCTGCGCGTGCTGTGGCTCACGCCGATGCGGGCGCTGGCGGCGGACACGGAGCGGGCGCTGGCCGAGTCCGCGGCGGACCTGGCCCCGTCCTGGCGGATCGGCGCGCGCACCGGCGACACCACCGCGTCCCAGCGCGCGAGCCAGGCCAAGACGCTGCCCACGGCCCTCATCACGACCCCGGAGAGCCTGTCCCTGCTGCTGTCCCACCCGAATGCGCACGAGCGTTTCGCGGGCCTGGACATGGTGATCGTCGACGAGTGGCACGAGCTCCTGGGCAGCAAGCGCGGGGTGCAGGTGCAGCTGGCCCTGGCGCGCCTGCGGCGCTGGAATCCGCAACTGGTGGTGTGGGGTCTGTCGGCCACCATGGGCCGCCTGGACCAGGCGCGCGACGTGCTGCTGGCCTGCGGCCCCGGCGTCCTGGTGGAGGGGGCGCAGGGCAAGGAGATCGTGGTCGACACGCTGATTCCGGACCGCCCCTCGCGCTTTCCCTGGGGCGGGCACCTGGGCATCGCCATGCTGGAGCCAGTGCTGCGCGAAATCGAGCAGCATGCGGCCACGCTGGTGTTCACCAACACGCGTTCGCAGTCGGAGCTGTGGTACCAGAACATCCTGGATGCGCGGCCGGAATGGGCCGGCCTCATCGCCCTGCATCACGGCTCGCTCGACCGCGAGGTACGCGAATGGGTCGAGCTGGGCCTCAAGCACGGCCAGCTCAAGGCGGTAGTCTGCACCGCGAGTCTGGACCTGGGCGTGGACTTCCTGCCGGTGGAGCGGGTGCTGCAGATCGGCAGCGCCAAGGGCATCGCGCGCCTGCTGCAGCGGGCCGGGCGCAGCGGCCACGCGCCAGGCCGCGTGTCGCGCGTGACCCTGGTGCCGACCAACACCATGGAGCTGCTGGAGGCGGCCGGCGCCAAGGCCGCCGTGGCCGAGCGCCGCATCGAGGCGCGCCTGGTTCCCAACAAGCCGTTCGACGTGCTGGTGCAGCACCTGGTCACCGTGGCCCTGGGCGGGGGCTTCCGCGCCCCGGAGATGCTGGCCGAGGTGCGCGGCGCCTGGTCCTACCGCGCCCTGTCCGAGGAGGAGTGGCAGTGGGCGCTGGACTTCGTCGCGCGCGGCGGGCAGAGCCTGGTCGCCTATCCCGAATACCGGCGCGTGCTGCCGGACGAGGAAGGCGTGTACCGCGTGCCCGACGCCGCGATCGGGCGGCGCCACCGCATGGGCATCGGCACCATCGTCTCGGACGCCTCGGTGCAGGTGAAGTACATGAGCGGCGGGCGGATCGGCAGCGTGGAGGAGTCCTTCGTCACGCGCCTGAAAACCGGCGACCATTTCCTGTTCGGCGGGCGCATCCTGGAATTCATCCGCCTGCACGAGATGACGGCCTACGTGAAGCGCGCCACCGGCGCCAAGGGCGCGGTCTCGCGCTGGCAGGGCGCCAAGATGCCGATGTCCTCGGAACTGGCGCACGCCATGCTGGAGCAGCTGCGGCGCGCGGCGCACGGCGTGCTCGAAGGACCGGAGATGGATGCCTTGCGCCCGCTGCTGGCGATCCAGCAGCGTTGGTCGGCCCTGCCCACCGACGAGACGCTGGTCGTCGAGAGCATGAAGAGCCGCGACGGTTACCACCTGTTCCTGTATCCCTTCGCGGGCCGCGCGGTGCACACCGGCCTCGCTTCGCTGCTGGCCTGGCGCGTGGGCCGCATGCAGCCGATCACCTTCTCGGTGTCGGTCAACGACTACGGCTTCGAGCTGCTGTCCTCCGAGCCGGTCGACTGGGCCGCGCTGTTCGCCGGCGCCACCGGGGCGGAGGTCGGCCTGTTGACCACCGACCAGCTGCTCGAGGACGTGCTGGACAGCCTGAACGCGACCCAGCTGTCGCAGCAGCGTTTTCGCGAAGTGGCGCGCATCGCCGGCCTGATCTTCCAGGGCTATCCCGGCCAGCCGAAGAGCAATCGCCAGTTGCAGGCTTCGTCGTCGCTGTTCTTCGAAGTCTTTCGCAAGCACGACGCGGCCAACCTGCTGCTCACGCAGGCGCAGCGCGAGGTGATGGAGCAGGAGCTGGAGCTGACCCGCCTGCGCGCCACGCTGGAGGAGCTGCATGGCCGCCGCATCGCCTACCAGGCCACGCGCCGCGCCACGCCCTTCGGCTTTGCGCTGATGGTGGAGATGTTTCGCGAGAAGGTCAGCACGGAGCGGCTCAACGAACGGGTCGCCCGCCTGCTGCGCGAACTGGAAAAGGCGGCCGACGCATGAAGGGCGCGCGCACCATCGAGCTCGCGGGAGAGACCGTGGTCCTGCTGCCGGAGAAGGCCTTGTACTGGCCGCGCGCCGCCACGCTGGTCGTGGCCGATGTCCACTTCGGCAAGGCGGCCGCCTTCCGCGCCCTGGGGGTGCCGGTGCCGCACGGGACCACGAGCGAGAACCTGGCCCTGCTCGCGCAGCTGGTGGCGCGGCTGGGCGCGCGCCGCATCGTCTTCCTGGGCGACTTCCTGCACGCGCGCGCGGCGCACGCCCCGCGCACCCTGGCCGCGATGCTGGACTGGCGGGGGCGCCATCCCGACCTGGAGCTGGTGCTGGTGCGCGGCAACCACGACCTGCGGGCGGGCGACCCGGCCGCCGCGCTGGGCGTGGCGCTGGTGGACGAGCCGTGGGCGCTCGGCCCGTTCGCCTGCGCCCACCATCCGGACCTCGCCGCGTCCGGCTACGTCCTGGCCGGGCACGTGCATCCGGTCTACCACCTGGCCACCCGGATCGAATCGGTGCGCCTGCCGTGCTTTCTGGCCGGGCCGCGCCGCCTGATCCTGCCGTCCTTCGGCGCCTTCACCGGCGGCCATCCGGTGCGCCCGGCCGCGGACGAGCAGGTCTACGTCTGCACGGGCGAGGCCGTGCACGTGGTGCGCTGACGGCGGTTCGCTGGCGCACGGAAGCGCCAATCGTGCGCGGCTACCGTGCGGGAATGCGGCTTGGACCGCAGCAAGGAGAGCGAACATGAAAATCAAACGCTTTTTTCTCGGCATGTGGTGCGCCCTCGGCGCATTGTTCCTGGCCGCGCCCGCGCCGGCGCCGGCCCAGACCTCGACGATGACGCTGCGCGGGCCGTCCATCTCGGGCTTCAACGTGGGCGAGGTCGGGCGCCTGCGCCCTGGCGCGGAGCTGGCCTTCACGCTGTGGGGCTCGACCGGTGGCATTGCCACTCTGCATATCGATGGCGCCACGCGCAACCTGACCATGGTCGAGACCGAGCCCGGGCAGTACGAAGGCACCTACATCATCGGCACCCATGACCGGATTGCGCCGGACAGCACGGTGCGCGCCAACCTGCGCTTGGGCAACTCGGTGGCCTCGACCGTGCTGGCCGAGTCGCTGGTGCGCGGCGGGACCAGCCGCATGGCCGTCCTGGCCGGCCCGGGCGCCAAGATCGACAGCTTCAACGTCGAGCAGGCCGGCGAGCTCGCGCCAGGCAACGAACTGGTGTTTGCGGTGCACGGCACGCCCGGCGCCCGGGTGCAGCTGTCCATCGCGGGCGCGCGCGGCGTATTCTTCCTGCCCGAGGTGAGCCCGGGCGTCTATCGCGGCAGCTACACCATCCGCCACCAGGACCGGATCGCCGCGGACAGTGCCGTGACGGCCAGCCTGCGCGCCGGCAATCGCATCGCGACGGCCAACCTCGGCCAGTCCCTGCTGGCCGCGCGTTCGGGCGAGCGGACCGAGCGCCTGGTGCGGGTGTGCACCAACTGCGCGACGGTGGAGGCGGTGAACGTGGTGACGGTGAGCGGGGAGGCGGGCTACCTCGGCAACCAGGTCGGTGGCAGCGGCGGCACCACCACCAGCAGCTACCAGCGCACCGTGTACGAGGTGAGGGTGCGCTACGCCGGCGGCGGCAGCCGGACCCTGACTTACGAGAACGACCCGGGCTTCCGGATCGGGGAGAAGGTGAAAGTCAACAACGGCGTCCTGTCGCGCGACCAGTGGTAGCGGCCGCGCTGGCGCGACGCTTCCGGCCAGGCCGCGCGGGCCGGATCGAAAAACGGCCCGCCGCACCCGAGGGCGCAGGCGGGCCGCAGGGGAAGCGGCAGGGTCATGCGTGGGCCAGGACGGGCGCGGCGGCCGGGGTGTCGGCGTCCTTGCGCGCCTGGCGGGTGCGCGTGCGCGACGGCGGCAGGCGGCGCAGGGTCTTGAGCGCTTCCGGATCCTTGATGCCGATGGTGCGCTGGTCCACCGTGATGAGACCGATCTCGTTGAAGGCGGACAGCGTGCGGCTGACGGTTTCCAGCGTGAGGCCGAGGTAGCTGCCGATCTCGTGGCGGGTCATGCGCAGGTTGAACAGCTTGCTGGAGTAGCCCATGGCGCCGAAGCGCTCGGCCAGAGAGACCAGGAAGCGCGCCACCCGCGCCTCGGCCGACAGGGCGCCCAGCATGCCGATCATGGCCTGCTCGCGCACCAGCTCGCGGCTCATCACGCCGTACATCATGTTCTCCAGCTCGGCGTGGGTGCGGCCCAGGGCGGTGAGCTTCTTGAAGGGCATGAGGATCAGGTCGCAGTCGGACAGGGCCACCGCCTCCGAGGCGTAGTGGCGGGTGTGGATGCCGTCCACGCCCAGCATGTCGCCCTTCATGGGGAAGGACAGCACCTGTTCGTTGCCGAACTCGTCGATCAGCACGGTCTTGAGGAAGCCCGAGTTGACGATGTACAGGGTGTCGAAGGCCTGGCCGATGGTGTGCACGCGCTGCCCGGTCTTGAATTGCACGTGCTGGAACAGCAGCTCCTCGTGCGCCACGGTGGCGGCCGCGGGGATGTGCAGCAGGTCGCACACCTCCTTCAGGTTGGACCACAGGCGGCCTTGGCGCTGGCGGCCCGCTTCCATCGGCGTGTGGACCGTGGCGGCGGCCGTGCGCATGTCTGGCGTATTGGTGGTGAGCATGCTGATCTCCTGTTGGTGAAGACTTCTGAAATGACCCGCAAGCAAGTCTTGATGAGGTCAGTATGCCAACCGGCATGAGGCATGGATATCGGCATTGCCTGAATCTCCGGGTAGGAGTGCACGGAGCTTTGTAGGAATTTTCCTAACGCGCGTCGCAGTCCGCAGAAGGACGGCCCCGTTGCCGGACGGAGCAGGGTGGTTTGCGCCTGCGCAAAGGGCGCCTTGGGGCGCGGGAACTTTCCGGCCTCAGGCCCGGAACGGGGTGAGCAGGCGGTGCGCCACGGCGTACTGGACCATCTCCGACAGCGACGACATGCCCATCTTCTGCATGATGCGCGTCTTGTGGGTGGAGACGGTCTTGACCGACAGGTGCAGGTGGTTCGCGATCTCGGTGATCGAACGGCCCGCCACCAGCAGCGAGAACACCTCGAACTCCCGGTCCGACAGCTGCTTGTGCAGGAGCTGCTCGTTGGGCGTCATGATGTTCAGGGCCAGCTGCTCGGCCACCTCGGTGCTGATATAGGGCCGGCCCGAGGCGACCTTGCGGATCGCGCCCACCAGCTGGGTGCCGGCGCTTTCCTTGGTCAGGTAGCCCTGGGCGCCGGCGCGGATGGCGCGCACCGCGTATTGCTCCTCCTCGTGCATGGTGAGGATGAGGATGGCCAGCTTGGGCGCCTCGGTCTTGATCTGGCGGATCAGTTCGACGCCGCTGCGCCCCGGCATCGACAGGTCCAAGAGCAGCAGATCGAAGCCGCCCTGGCGCACCAGGGCCAGCACTTCGAAGCCGTTGGTGGCCTCGCCGACGATGTCGATATCCAGGGCCCCGTCGAGGATGCGCTTGAGCCCCTCGCGCATGATGGTGTGGTCGTCGGCGATGACTATGCGGATCATGGGCGCTATTGTAAGTTAATCAACAGGTTCCTGCAGCAATCTGTGCACCAGCACCGGCTTGGCCGTGTGCGACAGGACCTTGTTGGTCACGCTGCCCAGCAGCACCTGGCCCCAGCCGCTGCGCCCGTGCGAACCGATGAAGATCAGGTCGCAGCCCGCCTCCTCGGCCACGTCCACGATCTTCTGGGCGGTGGCGTCGGCAAACGCGGTCATCGATTCGCAGGGCACGCCGCACTTGGCCGCCTTCTCTTCGATCGAACGCAGGTGTTCGGCCCCGGCGCGGCGCATTGCGGCCCGGTAGTCGTCCTCGCTCGGGTAGGCCGGCGGGACGATCTCGACGTACACCGGGAACTGGTATTCCGGCGCCACGTACAGGGCCAGCACGCTGGCCCCCATCTGCTGCGCGAACTTCACGCCGGCGCAGGCGGTGTGCTTGGACACGGTCGAGCCGTCGGTGGTAATCAGGATTTTCCGGTACATGGCGCTCCTCCTTTGGGAACACAGCGAAACATTCTGATTCCTAGTGTGCGGCAATGCCAGCTCGGCAAGACGCACTGTTGACCTGCGTCAAATCGACACATCTGTAACCTTTGTGTCCGGAGCTGATGCATTTTGCCAAGGAACCAAGGTAAGATTACAGAATACAACACTTCCCGCCCGTTTTTTTGCCCGACTGACCCTTTTGGGCAGCGGCGGTGATTTACCAATGCCATGGGGCACTGCTACACTCGGGAAAACGCGGCGATGTTGCCACGCATCATGCACAGGATAGTTACACAGGAGAAGCAGGGATTATGACCGACGCCGCAGATGATTTCGATGCACTGTTCGAAGAAGTGTCCGCCCAGCGCGCGGCCACGGTGCAGCCGCCCGCGGCGGCGCCGGCCGCGCCGGCTCCGGCCGCTGCCGCCGAGGACGACATGGAAGCCTTGTTCGACCAGGTGTCGGCCGAGCGCAAGGCCGAGGCGCCGGCCCCGGCCGCCGCTGCTCCCGCCGCCGAGGCCGTCCCGGCCGGCGACGGCGCCGACCTGCATGACAAGCCCATGTTCGAACGCCTGGGCGGCATCGTGCGCCTGCTGCACGACTCGCTGCGCGAGCTGGGCTACGACAAGGCGCTGACCGAGGCCTCGACCCAGATCGTGGACGCCCAGGACCGCCTGGAATACGTCGCCAGCCTGACCGAGCAGGCCGCCAACAAGGTGCTCAACACCCTGGACGACGGCATGCCGGCCCAGGACAACCTGTCCAAGCGCGCCAAGGAGATGGAAACCCGCTGGGACGCCCTGTTCTCCGGCAAGCTTTCCCTGGACGAGTTCAAGACCCTGGCCGGCGATTCGCGCTCCTTCGCCAAGCTGGTCAACGACGCCACGGAGGCGGAAAAGGCCCGCCTGCTCGAAATCATGATGGCCCAGGACTTCCAGGACATCACCGGCCAACTGATCAAGAAAGTCGTGACCATCACCAAGACGGTCGAGAACGAGCTGGCCGAGCTGCTGCGCGACAATGCGCCGCAGGACGTGCGCGACCGCCTGGCCGCGAAGGAGCAGGAGACGACGATCATGACCGGCCCGTCGATGCCGGCCGTCGCCCTGAACCAGGATAGTGTGGACGACCTTCTTGCCGATCTGGGGTTCTGATGGACGATATGCTCAAGGATTTCGTCGTCGAGGCGATGGATCTGGCAGTCAATGTTGAAGAGCACCTCCTAAACCTCGAACGCGACCCGAACAACAAGGAGACCCTGAACGCGGTCTTCCGTTCGTTCCACACGATCAAGGGCGGCGCCGGCTTCATGAACCTGACCGCCCTGGTCGGAGCCTGCCACCTGACGGAGAACCTGTTCGACGCGCTGCGCACCGGCGCCGCGCCGGTCACGCCCGATTCGATCGAGGCGGCCCTGCAGGCGTCCGGCTTCGTGGCCGATCAGCTCACCGCCCTCAACAACGGCACCGAGGCGGACCAGCTGGCGCCGCTGCCGGCTTCGCTGGAAAAGATGCTGAAGGACGCGATCGAAGGCAAGTCCTCCGCCGCCGCGCCCAAGGCCGCTCCGGCCGCGCCCGCCGCCCCCGCACCCGCCGCCGCGGCTGCGGCGCCGGCCGCCGCCGTGACCACGCTGGACGACGACGGCCTCGATTGGGAAGCGATGTACATCGCGGTCATCCCTCCCGGCACCTATACTCCGGCCGCCAAGCCGGCCGTCGCCGTCGCCGCCGAAGCCGCGCCGGCCGAAGCGCCCAAGCCCAAGGGCTGGGACGGCATCGAGCGCCGCGAAGAGCACAAGATCGCCGAGATCCGCACCGCCGCCCCGGCCAAGGAAGATTCGATCCGGATCGACGCCGTCAAGCTCGACGCGCTGCTCGAAGTGGCGGGCGAATCGGTGCAGGCCGCCAACCAGGCCGCCGTGCTGATGGAGCGGCTGCAGCAGTTCAAGTTCGAAGGCACGGTGGGGACCCTGATGGCGACCCTGGTCGAGACTCTGGAGCGCGCCTCGCGCTACTCGGCCGAGCTGCAGCGCGCCACGCTGGCGACTCGCATGCAGCCGGTCGGCCGCCTGTTCCAGAAGTTCCCGCGCCTGGTGCGCGAGCTGGCCAAGGACCTGGGCAAGGACGTGGAGCTGACCATCGAAGGCGCCGAGACCGAAGTCGACCGCGTGGTGGTGGACAGCCTGTACGACCCGCTGGTGCACATGCTGCGCAACGCGCTGGACCACGGCGTGGAAGCGCCGGACGAACGCGCCGCGGTCGGCAAGCCGTCCAAGGCCTACATCTCGCTCAAGGCCTGGCAGGAAGCGAACAGCGTCATGATCGTGCTGCAGGACGACGGCAAGGGCATGGACCCGGTCCGGCTGCGCAAGAAGGCGTTCGAGAAGGGCCTGATCGCCGAGAACGGCGCCCCGACCGACGACGAAGCCTACCAGCTGGTGTTCCTGCCGGGCTTCTCGACCAAGGAAGTGGCGTCCTCCGTGTCCGGCCGCGGGGTCGGCATGGACGTGGTCAAGACCGCCGTCGAGAAGAACCGCGGCGCGATCCACATCGATTCGCGCCTGGGCCACGGCACCAAGTTTTCGATCCGCCTGCCGATCGAATTGTCGATCGTGCCGACCATGCTGGTGTCGACCTCCGGCGCCCAGCTCGCGCTGCCGATGGCCGTGGTCGAACGCGTGGTCGAACTGCCCGAGGAATTCGAGCGCGTCGGCGGCGCCCCCGTCATGCGCGACCAGGGCCGCCCGCTGCCGGTGCGCTCGCTCGGCGCCGCGCTGTCCTACGAGCCCTGTTCGGAGCGGGTCGGCATCGTCATCAACGCGCCCAACCCCTACATCCTGTCGGTGGCGGCGGTGGACGGCACGGCCGACCTGGTGATCAAGCCGATGACGGCGCTGACGGTGGAAGGCATCACCGGCACCGCCCGTTCGGCCGAGGGTGAACTGGTGCTGGTGGTCGGCCTGTCGTTCCTGATGGACGGTTGCCGCGGCAGCGTACGCATGGCCGCTTGAACGATATGGATCGCTGAAATCTGATACGGAAACCGAATTAGTGTCGGAATTGTCGTATCAAAAGCATTTTTTGTATTAAATGCCCCGGGGCGGTGCCGCAGTGCACAATTGTGGCATAATCGTGCGAGAACCTGCCGCATGCCTGCCCCAATATGATCAAAACCCTCTACGACAAACTCTGGGATTCCCACGTCGTCCGTTCCGAATCCGACGGCACCGCCATCCTCTATATCGACCGCCACCTGGTCCATGAAGTGACCAGCCCGCAAGCTTTCGACGGCCTGCGTGCCGCCGGCCGCCAGCCCTGGCGCCTGTCCGCCAACCTGGCCGTGGCCGACCACAACGTGCCCACCACCGACCGCTCGCACGGCATCGCCGACCCGGTCTCGCGCCTGCAGGTGGAGACCCTGGACCGCAACACCAAGGAGTACGGCGTCACGTACTTCAACATGAACGACAAGCGTCAGGGCATCGTCCACGTGATCGGCCCGGAGCAGGGCGCCACGCTGCCCGGCATGACGGTGGTGTGCGGCGACTCGCACACCTCCACCCACGGCGCCTTCGGCGCGCTGGCGCACGGCATCGGCACTTCCGAGGTCGAGCACGTGCTGGCGACGCAAACGCTGGTGGCGAAAAAATCCAAGGCCATGCTGGTGCAGGTGGACGGCGTGCTGCCCGCGGGCGTGACCGCCAAGGACATCGTGCTGGCCATCATCGGCAAGATCGGCACCGCCGGCGGCACCGGCTACGCCATCGAATTCGCCGGCTCGGCGATCCGCGCGCTGTCCATGGAAGGCCGCATGACAGTCTGTAACATGGCCATCGAAGCGGGCGCGCGCGCCGGCATGGTGGCGGTGGACGAGACCACCATCGACTACGTCAAGGGCCGCCCGTTCGCGCCCGCCGGCCCGCATTGGGAACGCGCTGTCGAATACTGGCGCACCCTGCATTCCGATCCGGGCGCCCAGTTCGATATGGTGGTGATGCTGAACGCCTCCGAGATCCGCCCCCAGGTCACCTGGGGCACCTCGCCCGAAATGGTGGTGCCGGTCGACGGCCGCGTGCCGGACCCGGATAGCGAAAAGGACACCGTGCGCCGCGAGGCGATGGAAAAGGCCTTGCAGTACATGGCGCTCACGCCCAACACGCCGGTCACGGACATCCGCATCGACAAGGTCTTCATCGGCTCCTGCACCAACTCGCGCATCGAGGACTTGCGCGCCGCCGCCGCCGTGGTGCGCGGCCGCCAGCGCGCTTCCAACGTCAAGCTGGCGCTGGTGGTGCCGGGCTCGGGCCTGGTCAAGGAGCAGGCCGAACGCGAAGGCCTGGACCAGATCTTCAAGGCCGCCGGTTTCGAATGGCGTGAACCCGGCTGCTCGATGTGCCTGGCGATGAACGCCGACCGGCTCGAGCCGGGCGAGCGCTGCGCCTCAACCTCCAATCGCAATTTCGAAGGCCGTCAGGGCCAGGGCGGGCGCACCCACCTGGTGTCGCCTGCCATGGCGGCCGCCGCCGGTATCGCCGGCCATTTCGTCGACGTGCGCGCCCTGCGCTGATTATCCAAAACATAACAGGAGTCCCCCACCATGAAAAAACTGTTCGCTCTCTCCCTGATCGCTCTGACCCTCGCCGGCTGCAACACCATCGCAGGCATCGGCAAGGACGTGCAGAAAGCCGGTCAGGTGGTGGAAGGCGCCGGCAAGAAATAGGACAGCAATGGAAAAATTTACGGTGTATGAGGGCCTGGTGGCGCCGCTGGATCGGCCGAACGTCGATACCGACGCCATCATCCCCAAGCAGTTCCTGAAGTCGATCCGCCGGACCGGCTTCGGCCCCAATTTGTTCGACGAGTGGCGCTACCTGGACCACGGCGAACCCGGCATGGACAACAGCCGCCGTCCGCTCAATCCGGACTTCGTGCTGAACCAGCCGCGCTACCAGGGCGCCTCGATCCTCCTGACCCGCAAGAACTTCGGCTGCGGGTCCTCGCGCGAGCACGCGCCGTGGGCGCTGGACCAGTACGGCTTCCGCGCCATCATCGCGCCCAGCTTCGCCGACATCTTCTTCAATAACTGCTTCAAGAACGGCCTGCTGCCGATCGTGTTGTCCGAGATGCAGGTCGAGCACCTGTTCAACGAAGTGAAGGCCTTCCCCGGCTACCGCCTGGTGGTGGACCTGGAGCAGCAGGTGGTGCGCACCTCCAACGGCTCCCTGTCGTATGGCTTCGAGATCGACCCGTTCCGCAAGTTCTGCCTGCTGAACGGCCTGGACGACATCGGCCTGACCTTGCAGCACGCGGACGAGATCCGCGCCTTCGAGGAGCGCCACCTCGCCACCCAGCCCTGGCTGGCCAACACGATCTGAGAACGACGGACATGAGCACGAATATCGCAATCCTCCCGGGCGACGGCATCGGCCCGGAAATCATGGCGCAGGCAGTCAAGGTACTGCAGGCGCTCGGTGAAGACTTCACGCTGGAACAGGCGCCGGTCGGCGGCGCGGGCTACGCCGCGCACGGCCACCCGCTGCCGGAAGCGACCCTCAAGCTGGCCAAGGACGCCGACGCCATCCTGTTCGGCGCCGTGGGCGACTTCAAGTACGACACGCTGGAGCGCGCGCTGCGCCCGGAACAGGCCATCCTGGGCCTACGCAAGGAACTGGGCCTGTTCGCCAACTTCCGCCCGGCCATCCTCTACCCCGAACTGGCGGGCGCCTCCTCGCTCAAGCCGGAGATCGTGTCGGGCCTCGACATCCTGATCGTGCGCGAACTGACGGGCGACATCTACTTCGGCAAGCCGCGCGGCGTGCGCGAATGCCCGGACGGCCCGTTCAAGGGCGAGCGCGAAGGCTTCGACACCATGCGCTACGCCGAGACCGAGATCCGCCGCATCGCCCACGTCGCCTTCCAGGCCGCGCGCAAGCGCAACAAGCGCCTGACCAGCGTGGACAAGGCCAACGTGCTCGAGACGTTCCAGTTCTGGCGCGACATCGTCACCGACGTGCATAAGGAATACCAGGACGTCGAACTCGATCACATGTACGTCGACAACGCCGCGATGCAGCTGGTGCGCGCGCCGAAGAAGTTCGACGTCATGGTCACCGGGAACATGTTCGGCGACATCCTGTCCGACTGCGCGGCCATGCTGACCGGCTCGATCGGGATGCTGCCGTCCGCGTCGCTGGACGCCAACAACAAGGGTCTGTACGAGCCATCCCACGGCTCGGCGCCGGACATTGCAGGGAAGGGCGTGGCCAATCCGCTCGCGACCATCCTGTCCGCCGCCATGATGCTGCGCTACTCGCTCGGCAAGGCGGAACAGGCCGACCGCATCGACAACGCGGTCAAGAAGGTGCTCGCGCAAGGCCTGCGCACACCGGATATCTACGAAGCCGGGTCGACCAAAGTCGGCACGGAGGAAATGGGCAACGCCGTGTTGGCGGCCCTGAGTTAAAAGCATTCAAACCCAAGGAAAAGAGAAATGAAACTGGTAGGCTTGGTTGGTTGGCGCGGCATGGTGGGCTCGGTCCTCATGCAGCGCATGCAGGAAGAGGGCGACTTCGCCCATATCGAACCGGTGTTCTTCACCACGTCCAATCCGGGCGGCGCCGCGCCCAAGATGGCGAAGAACGAGACCATTCTGAAATCCGCGACCGACATTACCGAGCTGTCCAAATGCGAGATCATCATTTCCTGCCAGGGCGGTGACTACACCACCGAGGTGTTCCCGAAACTGCGCGCGGCCGGCTGGAACGGCTACTGGATCGACGCCGCTTCCACCCTGCGCATGGCCGACGACGCCGTGATCGTGCTCGACCCGGTCAACCTGCACGTCATCAAGGACGCGCTGGGCAAGGGCGTGAAGAACTATATCGGCGGCAACTGCACCGTGTCGTGCATGCTGATGGGCCTGGGCGGCCTGTTCCAGCACAACCTGGTGGACTGGATGACCTCCATGACCTACCAGGCTGCTTCCGGCGGCGGCGCGCAGCACATGCGCGAGCTGCTCACCCAGTTCGGCACCATCAACGCCGCCGTCAAGCCGCTGCTGGACAACCCGGCCTCCGCGATCCTCGAGATCGACCGCGGCGTGTTGGCCACCCAGCACGGCATGTCGGCCGACGAGACCAAGCAGTTCGGCGTGCCGCTGGCCGGCAACCTGATTCCGTGGATCGACAAGGACCTGGGCGACGGCCAGTCGCGCGAGGAGTGGAAGGGCGGCGCCGAGACCAACAAGATCCTCGGCCGCGGCGCAGGCTTCGGTTCGGCGGCGATTCCGGTGGATGGCCTGTGCGTGCGCATCGGCGCCATGCGCTGCCACTCGCAGGCGCTGACCATCAAGCTGAAGAAGGATGTGCCGCTGGACGAAATCAACGACATCATCGCCTCCAACAACCAGTGGGTGAAGGTGGTGCCGAACACGCGCGAAGCGTCGATGACCGGCCTCACGCCGGCCGCCGTCACGGGCTCCTTGAGCATCCCGGTCGGCCGCCTGCGCAAGATGTCGATGGGCGGCGAGTACCTGTCCGCCTTCACGGTCGGCGACCAGTTGCTGTGGGGCGCGGCCGAGCCGCTGCGCCGCATGCTGCGCATCCTGATCGACTAAGCGTCACCCCCGCGCACGCGGGGGCCTCTGCGCGCCGGCATCCCGGCAGCGCATCGCACTAGGGGTCCCCGCCTGCGCGGGGATGACCCCTCCTTTCCCCCCCCCTGCAGTGACAACTTTGGTGACATCTTCGTCAGTCAATTTGGCGAACAAACACTAAAGTCCCCCGCAATTCACACGTAAACCCCTGAATCCAGGCGCAATGCTTGCTTCCCCGGGAGCATGATGATATGTTGGGCCGTCCAATTCACTCTGCCGCTTCGCCATGCATGTAAACCGCCGTTCCCGGTTCGTCTCGTTCGCCCTCAAGGCCATGACCGCCGCCGTCGCCAGTGCCGTGATGGTCAGCGCCGCCCACGCGGCCGGCCTTGGCAAGCTGACCGTCCTGTCCTCCCTGGGACAGCCGCTGCGCGCCGAGATCGAGCTCACCGCCGTCACGCCCGACGAAGCGCAGGAACTGGTCGCGCGGCTCGCATCGACCGATGCCTTCCGGCTGGCGAACATCGAATTCAATCCGGCCCTGCTGTCCCTGCATTTCGAAATCGAGCAGCGCGGCGGCCGCCAGATCCTCAAGGTCACCTCGTCCAAGCCGCTGAACGAACCGTTCGTCGACATGCTGCTCGAGCTCCAGTGGAGCAAGGGCCGCATCGTGCGCGAGTACACCTTCCTGCTCGACCCCGCGGAATTGCGCAGCACCCAGTCGGCCCAGGTGGCGCCGGTGGAGGTCAAGCGCCTGCCGGCCCAGAGCGCGCCGGCCGCGGAACCGGCCAAGCCGGCCAAGGCGCCGGCCGCGCAACCGGCCGAGCGCGCGGCAGCTTCCGAGTACAAGGTCAAGCGCGGCGACTCGCTCTCCAAGATCGCGGCCGAGGTCAAGCCGGCCGACGTGTCGCTGGACATGATGCTGGTGGCGCTGTACCACGCCAATCCCGACGCATTCTTCGGCAATAACATGAACCGCCTGAAGTCGGGCGTGATCCTGGCCGTGCCGGACGACGCCACGATCAAGGGCACCGGCGAAGGCGAGGCGCGCAGCACCGTGATCGCCCACGCCGCCGACTTCAACGCCTACCGCAATAAGCTGGCCGGCCAGGTCGCCGCCGCCGAACCGCAGCACACCCAGGAGCCGGCGCAGACCGCGGCCGGCAAGATCACCGCACGGGTCGAGGAACAGGCCACGCCCGCGCGCGACGCGAAGGACCAGCTCAAGCTCTCGCGCGCCAACCCGTCCGCCAAGGCTGCCGCCGGCAAGAGCATGGTGCCGGCCGCCGAGGACCGTTTCGCCAAGGAGCAGGAACTGGCCGAGGCGACCGCGCGCGTCAAGGAACTGGAAAAGAACGTCAACGACCTCGAGCAGCTGCTGTCGGTGAAGGGCAAGGCCGGCGCCAACGCGGCCAAGCAGGTCAAACCGTCGGTGCCGCCCGCGGCATCCAAGCCGGCTTCCGAGCCCGCTCCGGTCGCCTCCAAGCCGCCGGTCAAGAAGCCGGTGCGCAGTGTCGCGCCGCCCGCGCCGTCCATCATGGACACGGTAATGGACAACCTGTACGCCGTCGGCGGCGGACTGCTGGTGCTGCTGCTGGGCGCTTTCGCAATCGTCCAGCGCAAGCGCAAGAAGGCGGAACCGGAAGGAGCGTCCCTGCCGACCGAACCGAGCATCCTCGGTGCGCCGAGCGAGCAGGCGACTTCGCTGTTCGCCGACACCGGCGGCGCCAGCGTGGACACCACCAACAGCGTGTTCAACTCCAGCTTCGCGCCGTCCGCCAGCCAGCTCGACACGAACGAGGTCGACCCGGTCGCGGAAGCCGACGTCTACATCGCCTACGGCCGCGACGCCCAGGCCGAGGAGATCCTCAAGGAAGCCCTGCGCGTGCATCCGGAGCGCATGCCGGTGCGCCTGAAACTGCTCGAAATCTACGCCGCCCGCAAGGACCAGCGCGCGTTCGAAACCCAGGCCTCCGAAATCTACAGCATGACCAAGGGCGTGGGCGACGAATGGGCGCAGGCCGCCGCGCTCGGCCTCACCATCGACCCGCTCAACCCGCTGTACGCGGGCGCCGCCGCGCCGAGCATGGCGCCGTCGGTGGAGGAACAACACCAGCAGGCCATCCTGGCGCAGGAGCTGGACGACGCCCTGGCCGGCGAAGCGCCGGCGATGCCCGCTCCGGAACCGGAAGCGACCGCCGTGCCCGAGCCGGCCGCCGCCGCGCCGGAGGAAGACCACACCCTGGATTTCGACCTCGGTGGTCTGAGCTTCAAACCGACCCAGCCCGGCGCCGCGCCTGCCCCGACGATCGCCGAAGCGGCGCCGGCCGCCGAACCGCTGCCCGAGATGTCGTTCGACCTGGATGCGGCCGCCGAGACCGCGGCCCCGGCGCCGGCCGCCGAAGCCGCGCTGGACGACATGTCTTTCGACCTGTCCTTCGACACCCCGGCTCCCGCCGCGGCCACGCCGCTGGAGCAGGAAATGGCCCAGGCCGAAGCCGAAGCCGCGGCCGAGAACAAGCTGGAAGACATGAACTTCGACTTCCCGCCGCAGGCCGCGCCCGCGGGCGCGCCGGCCCCGGCCGCGCAGAACGACTTCAACATGGCCGACCTGGCCAAGGAATTCGAGCTGCCGTCGCTGCCGGAAGCGGCCGGTGCCGCCGAGCCGCCGCCGGCCGCGGTCCCCGATTCGCTGCTCGACCTGGATGCCATGAGCTTCGAGCTGCCCGGCGCCACCCCGGCCCCGGAAGCCGCGCCGGCGCCGGCGGCGGAAACCGACTTCTCGCTCGACCTGCCTGAACTGGCGGCCACGCCGGCCCCGGCCGCCGCCGAAGCGGCCGCCTTCGACCTGTCCGGCATCGACCTCGACCTGCCCGTCGCGGGCGCCGAGGAGACCGCGCTGCCGGACCTGCCCGCGGTCGAAGCGGTGGCGCAGGAAGTGGGCGAACTCACGCCCGAACAGATGGAGATGGAAACCAAGCTCGATCTGGCCGTCGCCTACCAGGAAATCGGCGACAAGGAAGGCGCGCGCGAACTGATCGAGGAAGTCGTCAAGGGCGGCAGCCCGCAGCAGGTGGCCAAGGCCAACGACCTGCTCGCGCAGCTGGGCTGATGGGGCGTATCGCGCTCGGCGTGCAGTACGACGGCACGCCCTGGAACGGCTACCAGACCCAACCCGCCCGCAACACCGTGCAGGACAAGCTGGAAGAAGCGCTGGAGCGCTTCGCCTGCACGCCTGTGCACACCACCTGCGCCGGCCGCACCGATCGCGGCGTGCACGCCACCGAGCAGGTGGTCCACTTCGACACCGACCTGGTGCGCGCCCCGCAGTCCTGGGTGCGCGGCACCAACGCCTTCCTGCCCGCTTCGATCGTGGTGCGCTGGGCCCACCCGCTGCCGGAGGCCGAAGACGAGGAATTCCACGCCCGCTTCGCGGCACGCTCGCGCACCTACCACTACGTCCTGTACAACAACCCGAATCCGTCCGCGCTGCTGCACGCCCGCGCCGGCTGGGTGTTCCGCCCGCTGGACGTGGAGCGCATGCGCGCGGCGGCCGCGCACCTGATCGGCACTCACGACTTCACGGCGTTCCGCTCGTCCGAATGCCAGGCCAAGTCGCCCATCAAGGACATGCACGAGATCCGCATCGAGCGCCAAGGCGACATCATCGTCTTCACCCTGCGCGCGTCGGCCTTCCTGCATCACATGGTGCGCAACATCGTCGGCAGCCTGGTCTTCATCGGCACCGGCCGCAACGAGCCGGGCTGGATGGCCGAGGTGCTGGCCGGGCGCGATCGTAGCCTGGCGGCGCCCACCTTCATGCCGGACGGGCTGTACCTGGCCAAAATCGAGTACGATGCCAAGTGGGGCCTGCCGCAGGAGGCAGCCAGCCCCTTGCCCTGGTTCTGACTCATGCACCGTACACGGATCAAGATTTGCGGGCTGACCCGCGCGGAAGACGTGCGCGCCGCCGTCGCGGCCGGCGCGGACGCGATCGGCTTCGTCTTCTATGCCAAGAGCCCGCGCCACGTCACGCCCGCGCAGGCGGCGGAGCTGATGCGCGCGCTGCCGCCCTTCGTCACCGCCACTGGCCTGTTCGTCAACGCCACGGAGCAGGAGGTGGCCGCCACCGTGGCCGTGGCCCCGGTCAGCCTGCTGCAATTCCATGGCGACGAAACACCGGAGCAGTGCGCCGCGCTGGCCGCGGCCGCCGGCCGGCCTTTCATCCGCGCCTTCCGCGTCAAGCCGGACACGCAGCCGCACGAGCTGCTAGAATATGAAGCAGCTTATCGCGCCGCCAGCGCCAGGTTCTCGGGTCTTCTGCTCGACACCTATGTGGACGCTTACGGCGGCGCCGGAAAGGTATTCGATTGGTCTCTTATTCCAAACGCGCTCGCGCCTCGGGCCGTTTTAAGTGGTGGCTTGAGCGTACACAACGCGACTGGCGCGGTTGAACGCGTGCGTCCTTTCGCCGTTGACATCAGCAGTGGTGTCGAAGCGGCCAAGGGCATCAAGGATGCCCGCAAGATCGCCGACTTTGTCGCGGCGGTGCGGGCGGCGGATGCCACCATCCAAGGAATACATCATGACCGAGAAGACTGACAGCGGCGCGCTGCATCGCGCCACCACTTATGACCTGCCGGACGCCGGCGGCCACTTCGGCCCCTACGGCGGCTCCTTCGTCGCCGAGACCCTGTCCCACGCCCTGGCCGAACTGAACGCGGCCTATGAGAAGTACGCCCACGATCCGGAATTCCTGGCCGAATACCGCTACGAACTGAAGCACTTCGTCGGACGGCCTTCGCCCGTGTACCACGCCAAGCGCTGGTCCGCGCAGCTGGGCGGAGCGCAGATCTACCTCAAGCGCGAAGACCTGAACCACACCGGCGCGCACAAGATCAACAACGTGATCGGCCAGGCCTTGCTCGCCAAGCGCATGGGCAAACCGCGCATCATCGCCGAGACGGGGGCCGGGCAGCACGGCGTGGCCACGGCCACCATCTGCGCGCGCTTCGGACTCGAATGCGTGGTCTACATGGGCAGCGAGGACGTCAAGCGCCAGGCCCAGAACGTGTACCGCATGAAGCTCCTGGGCGCCACCGTGGTGCCGGTGGAGTCGGGCTCCAAGACGCTCAAGGACGCGCTCAACGAAGCCATGCGCGACTGGGTCACCAACATCGAAAACACCTTCTACATCATCGGCACCGTGGCCGGACCGCACCCGTACCCGATGATGGTGCGCGACTTCCAGTCCGTGATCGGCGAGGAATGCCTGGAGCAGATGCCCGAGATGACCGGCCGCCAGCCGGACTACGTGGTCGCCTGCATCGGCGGCGGCTCGAACGCGATGGGCATCTTCTACCCGTACATCGACCACAAGGACACGCAGCTGATCGGCGTGGAGGCGGCGGGCGAGGGCATCGCCAGCGGCAAGCACGCCGCTTCGCTGACGGCCGGCGTGCCGGGCGTCCTGCATGGGAACCGCACCTACCTGCTGCAGGACGAGAACGGGCAGATCATCGAGACGCACTCGGTGTCGGCCGGCTTGGACTATCCGGGCGTCGGGCCGGAGCACGCGTGGCTGAAGGACATCGGACGCGCCCAGTACGTGTCCGTGACGGACGCGGAGGCGCTGGCCGCCTTTCACGACTGCTGCCACATCGAAGGGATCATACCCGCGCTGGAGTCCTCGCACGCGCTGGCCTATGCCTGCAAACTGGCGCCGACTCTGCCGAAGGACAAGATCATCCTGGTGAACCTGTCCGGCCGCGGCGACAAGGACATGCACACGGTGGCGGAACGCGCCGGCCTCAACTTCAATTAAGGAGGCCGACATGTCCCGTATTGCATCCGTATTCGGCGCGCTCAAGGCGCGCCAGCAGACCGGCCTGGTCACCTTCATCACCGCCGGCGACCCGGCGCCCGAGCTGACCGTCCCCCTCATGCACGCCCTGGTGGCGGGTGGGGCGGACGTGATCGAGCTGGGCGTGCCGTTTTCCGACCCGATGGCCGAGGGGCCCGTGATCCAGCGCGCCTGCGAACGCGCGCTCAAGTTCGGAGTCGGCATGCGCGACGTGTTCGCGTTCGTGCGCGAATTCCGCCGGACCAACCAGAGCACGCCCGTGGTCCTCATGGGCTACGCCAACCCGATCGAGCGCATGGGGCAGGACGCCTTCATCGCCGGCAGCGTCGAATGCGGCGCGGACGGCGCGATCGTGGTGGATTACCCGCCCGAGGAGTGCGAGCCGTTCGCCAAGGCGATGCAGGCCGCTGGGCTGGACCTGATCTTCCTGCTGGCGCCGACGTCGACGCCCGAGCGCATCGCCCAGGTGGCGCGGGTGGGCAGCGGCTTCTCGTACTACGTCTCGCTCAAGGGCGTGACGGGAGCGGGTCATATCGACACGGCCGAGGTGGCCCGCCGCCTGGCCGCGATCCGCGAGCACGTGAAATTGCCGGTGGGCGTAGGCTTCGGCATCCGCGACGCCGCGACCGCCAAGGCCGTGGCCGAGGTGGCCGACGCCGTCGTGATCGGCAGCCGCATCATCCAGGAAGTCGAAACGGCCGGCCCCGCCAGGGCCGTGGACGCCGTCCAGGGTTTCGTCACCGGCATCCGCCAGGCCCTCGACGCCTGAAAAATCGGGGACAGACCCGGTTTTTCCGGCAACTATTGCCGGGAAAACCGGGTCTGTCCCCGGTTTTCAAGAAATGTTTCTTAGGGGGCAACGTTCGACAAACCCGCCCCAAGGGGCTAAACTTCGGGCCACCGAACACGCCGTAAAGGAGTCTCCATGAGTTGGTTGGAAAAACTGTTGCCGCCGCGTATACAGCGTAATGATGCCGGCGCGCGCAAGACGATGCCGGAAGGCCTGTGGGTGAAATGCCCGTCCTGCGAAGCCGTCCTGTACCGTACCGACCTCGAATCGAATCTCCATGTCTGCCCCAAGTGCAGCCATCACATGCGCATCCGCGCCCGCGAGCGCCTCGACGCGCTGCTCGACGAGGGCGGCCGCTATGAGATCGGCCAGGAAATCCTGCCGGTCGACTCGCTCAAGTTCAAAGACAGCAAAAAATACCCGGACCGCCTGAAGCAGGCCATGGAAGCCACCGGCGAGACCGACGCCCTGATCGTCATGGGCGGCGCCATCCTCAGCATGCCGGTCGTCGTGGCGGCCTTCGAATTCGAATTCATGGGCGGCTCGATGGGCTCCGTCGTCGGCGAGCGCTTCGTGCGCGGCGCCCAGGCGGCCCTGGAGCAGAAGGTGCCCTTCATCTGCGTCACCGCCACCGGCGGCGCCCGCATGCAGGAAGGCCTGCTCTCGCTCATGCAGATGGCGAAGACCACTGCCATGCTGACCAAGCTGTCCGAGAAAAAGCTTCCCTTCATCAGCGTGCTCACCGACCCGACCATGGGCGGCGTGTCCGCGTCCTTCGCCTTCATGGGCGACGTCGTGATGGCCGAGCCGAAGGCGCTGATCGGTTTCGCCGGCCCGCGTGTGATCGAAAATACGGTGCGCGAGAAGTTGCCGGAAGGCTTCCAGCGCGCCGAGTTCCTGCTGCAGAAGGGCGCGATCGACATGATCGTGGACCGCCGCGAGATGCGCCAGGAGATCGGCCGCCTGCTCGCCTTGCTGCAGAACCAGCCGGCCGAAGTCCTGGCCTGATTTGCCGTCCCCCGCGTGTGCGCCCCACAAGGCGCGCACGCCGCTGTATCTTCGCTGTATCTTCTGTCCCGCCATGCCCACCATGCCCACCACCTTGCCCGCCTGGCTCGCGCTGCTCGAGTCGCGCCACGCCGAAACCCATATCGATCTCGGCCTGGACCGGGTACGCCAGGTGAAGGAGGCGCTGGAGCTCAAGTTCTCCTGTCCGGTGATCATGGTCGCCGGCACCAACGGCAAGGGCTCCACCTGCTCGATGCTGGAAGCGATATTGCTCCAGGCTGGCTACCGTGTGGGCCTGTACATCAAGCCGCACTTCCTGGACTTTAACGAACGCGCCCGCATCAACGGCGAAATGGCGTCCGACGCCGCCCTGATCGCGGCCTTCGACGCGGTCGAGGCCAAGCGCGGCGCGGTGCCGCTGACCTACTTCGAGTTCACGACGCTGGCGATCATGCAGCTCTTGGCGTCTTCCGCGCTGGATGTGGTGATCCTGGAAGTGGGCCTGGGCGGCCGCCTGGACGCGGTCAACGTGATCGACGCCGACGTGTCCATCGTCACCAGCGTGGACATCGACCACACCGACTACCTGGGCGACACGCGCGAGCAGATCGGCTTCGAAAAAGCGGGCATCTACCGCCCCGGCAAAGCCGCCATCTGCAGCGACCCGGTGCCGCCGCAGTCGCTGATCGACCACGCCAACGCCATCGGCGCCGACCTGTGGCTGCTGGGGCGCGATTTCAATTACGCCGGCGACAAGCAGCAGTGGAGCTACGGCGGACGCAGCCTGCGCCGCAATTCGCTGGCCTATCCGAGCCTGCGCGGCGCGAACCAGTTGCTCAACGCCGCGGCCGCGCTGGCCGCGCTGGAAGCGCTGCGCCATGAGTTGCCGGTCGGGGCCCAGGAAGTGCGCACCGGCCTGGTGCTGGTCGAGCTGCCGGGCCGCTTCCAGGTGCTGCCGGGACGCCCGTCGGTGATCTACGACGTGGCCCACAACCCGCACGCCGCCGCCACCCTGGCCCAGAACCTGGCCAACATGGGCTTCTACCGCTATACCTACGCCGTGTTCGGCGTCATGCAGGACAAGGACATCGACGGCGTGCTGGCCCCGATGGCCCAGTACGTCGATCACTGGTGCGTGGCCCAGCTGCCGTCGCCGCGCGCCGCCGACGCCGAGGAGCTGGCCGGGCGCATCGCGGCGCGCAGGCCGGCCGACGCCAAGCCGGGCGACTGGACGGCGCAAGCCTTTTCCGATCCGGCCGCGGCCTACGAGCACGCGCTGAAGCAGGCGGGCGAGAATGATAGAATTGTGGTCTTTGGTTCCTTCTACACCGTCGCCGGTGTGATGGCCGCCCGCAAAACCTCTTCTCACTGACAGTACACAGCAAATGGGCTTGTTCTCCTCCGGTCAAAACAAGCAGGACGCCGCGGAAGACAGCGGCCACTACGTCGCTCGCGACGAGGCCGATCTGGCGGCCACGGCCCGCTCCAAACGCGCCACCAACGCCGGTGAGAACGGCCGTCGCAAGAAGGCCGAGGCGCCGGACCCCATCCTGCCCGAGAAGAAGCGCGCCCGCCGCCGCCTGGTCGGGGCCATCGCGCTGGCGCTGGCCGTCGCCGTCGGCCTGCCGATGATTCTCGACTCCGAACCGAAGCCCGTCGCCGCCGACATCACGATCCAGATTCCGCAAAAGGACAAGGTGCCGCCACTGCCCGCGCCGGAGCCCGCGCCGGCCGCCAGCGCGAGCGTGCCTGCGTCCGCCGCGCTGGACGCGAAGGAGGAGATCGTCGATCCGGCCGCCGTGGCCAAGGACAAGCCGCCCGCCGCGGCCGATGCGCACGCCGTGAAGGCGGTCGAAGCCAAGCCGGCCGAGAGCAAGGCCGCCGAGCCGGCCGCGAAGCCGGAAGCCAAGCCGGCCGACGCCAAGCACGAAATCAAGCATGAGGCCAAACCGGCCGATGGCAAGACCGCAAAGGCCGACGCGAACAAGACCGCCGCCAAGCCGGCCGAGGCCAAGTCCGCGGACAGCGCCAAAAAGGCGGAAGATAAATCGGCCAAGGCCGCGGACGATGCCCGCGCGCTGGCCATCCTGGAGGGCCGTACCCCGCCCGAAAAACCGAAGACCGACGTCGCCGCCCAGAAGATCGTGATGCAGGTCGGCGCTTTCGCCGCCGCCGAGAAGGTGGCCGAGGTGCAGGGCAAGCTGGCCGCCGCCGGCATCAAGTCCTATACGCAGAAGCATGGCGACACGACCCGGGTCCGGGTCGGCCCCTTCGCCTCGAAGGCGGAAGCCGACCAGGCCCAGGCCAAGCTGGAAAAACTCGGCCTCAAAGGCAGTATCGTTACCAACTGACGGCCTGGCGTGACCCTCTTCGATTATCTGGTGCTTGCGGTGGTGGTGTCGTCGGTGCTGATCGGCCTGCTGCGCGGACTGGTGAAAGAGGTGCTGTCCTTGCTGAGCTGGGTGATCGCCTACTTCATCGCCAATGCCTACGGGCCGGCGCTGGCCGCGCACCTGCCGGCCGCGGTCCCGGGCGAAGTAGTGCGGCTGATCGTCGCTTTTGTCGTGCTGTTCATCGGCGTGCGCGTCGTGGTGGGGCTGGTCACGCTGGCGCTGGGCGCCCTGATCACCGCCACCGGGCTGACCGTGGCCGACCGCGCGCTGGGCAGCGTGTTCGGTTTCGGGCGCGCCGTCGTCATTATTTTGGCCGCCGTCACGCTGGGTAGCATGACGTCGCTGCCGCAGGAGCCGTTCTGGCGTCATGCGAAACTGCGCCCCCTGGTGGAGAGCGCTGCGCATGCCATCGAACCGCATCTGCCGGACGCGCTGGCGCGCCACATGCATTTTTAGATTGTCTTATTCAGGAGCGCACCATGTGTGGCATCGTAGGCGTCGTTTCGCATTCTCCCGTCAACCAGCAGCTGTACGACGCACTGCTGCTGTTGCAGCACCGCGGCCAGGATGCCGCCGGTATCGCAACCACCCAGAACAGCACCTTCTCGATGTACAAGGCCAATGGCCTCGTGCGCGACGTGTTCCGCACCCGGAACATGCGTTCGCTGCTCGGTAACACCGGTATCGCGCACGTGCGTTATCCGACCGCCGGCTCCTCGAGCGAGGAGGAGGCGCAGCCGTTCTACGTCAACGCGCCGTTCGGCATCACCCTGGCCCACAACGGCAACCTGACCAACTGGGAACAGCTCAAGATCGAGATGTTCAAGAACGACCGCCGTCACATCAACACGGATTCGGATTCGGAAGTGCTGCTGAACGTGCTGGCGCACGAGATCCAGGAAGCCTCGACCGGCTTCACGCTCGATCCGGCCGCCGTGTTCAAGGCCGTGGCCGTGCTGCACAAGCGCGTGCGCGGCGCCTACGCCGCGGTGGCGCAGATCGCCGGCTACGGTCTGCTGGCCTTCCGCGATCCGTTCGGCATCCGTCCGCTGTGCATCGGCGTGCAGGAGAACGAGAAGGGCGCCAACGAATACATGGTGGCGTCCGAATCGGTGGCGCTGGAAGGGCTGGGCTACCGCTTCCTGCGCGACATCGCGCCGGGCGAAGCGGTGTTCGTCGACATGGACGGCCACCTGCATTCCAAGCAGTGTGCCGACAATCCTTCGCTCAATCCCTGCGCCTTCGAGTATGTGTACCTGGCCCGTCCGGATTCGATCCTGGACGGCGCTTCCGTGTACGCCACCCGCCTGAAGATGGGCGAATACCTGGCCGACAAGATCCGCGCCGAGGTCCCGTCTGGCGAAATCGACGTGGTGATGCCGATTCCGGATTCCTCGCGCCCGGCAGCGATCCAGCTCGCGCTCAAGCTCGGCATCGAGTACCGCGAAGGCTTCATCAAGAACCGCTACATCGGCCGTACCTTCATCATGCCGGGCCAGGCGATGCGCAAGAAATCGGTGCGCCAGAAGCTCAACGCCATCGGCGCCGAGTTCAAGGGCAAGAACGTGCTGCTGGTGGACGACTCCATCGTGCGCGGCACCACCAGCCGCGAGATCGTGCAGATGGCGCGCGAGTCCGGCGCCAAGAGCGTGATCTTCGCTTCCGCCGCGCCGCCGGTGCTGTTCCCGAACGTGTACGGCATCGACATGCCGACCCGCGACGAGCTGATCGCCCATGGCCGCTCGCGCGAGGAGATCTGCCGCGAGATCACGGCCGACGCCCTGGTGTACCAGGACGTGGCCGACCTGAAGCGCTCGATCTCGGACGTGAACCCGGCCCTGCGCTCGTTCGAGGCGTCCTGCTTCGACGGCCAGTACATCACCGGCGACATCACGCCGGAATACCTGGACCGCCTGGAGTACGCGCGCCACCATCCGACCAAGAGCGTGATCGAGGACGCCACCCGCACCCAGCTCAACCTCAACTACCCGGCGGCGGAATGATGAAAGCGCGCGGCTTCACCACCACCATCCTGCACAGCGACCGCAGCAAGCCGATCGAGGCCGGGTCCCTGCACAAGCCGATCCACACCTCCGTGGCCTTCGGCTATCCGGACGCGCGCCAGCTGGCGGCGGTGTTCCAGGGCCGCGAGCCGGGCTTTCGCTACGGCCGCCAGGGCAACCCCACCATCTCGGCGCTGGAAGAGAAGATCACCAAGATGGAGGACGGCGTGTCCACGCTGTGCTTCGCCACCGGCATGGCGGCCATCGGCGCCGTGTTCCAGGCGCTGCTGCGCGCGGGCGACCACGTGGTGTCCTCGTCCTTCCTGTTCGGGAACACCAACAGCCTGTGGAACACGGCGGCGGTGCAGGGCGTGGACGTGTCCTTCGTGGACGCGACCGACGTGGCCAACGTGGAAGCGGCGCTGACGCCGCACACGCGCATCGTGTTCGTCGAGACCATCGCCAACCCGCGCACCCAGGTGGCGGACCTGGCGCGCATCGGCGCCCTGTGCGCCCAGCGCGGCATCCTGTACGTGGTGGACAACACCATGACCACGCCCTACCTGTTCCGCCCGAAGGCGGTGGGCGCGGGGCTGGTGGTCAACGCGCTGACCAAATCGATCGGCGGACACGGCAACGCGCTGGGCGGCGCGCTGACCGACACCGGCGCCTACGACTGGTCGGCCTATCCGAACATCTACGACGTGTACAAGAAGAACGCGGCCAAGGGCTGGGGCATGGCGCAGCTGCGCGCCAAGGGCCTGCGCGACTTCGGCGCGGCGCTGGGGCCGGAAGCGGCCCACCATATCGCGGTGGGCGCCGAGACGCTGGCCCTGCGCATGGAGCGCACCACCGCGAACGCGCTGGCGCTGGCGCGCATGCTGGAGGCGGACGAGCGGGTGGCGGCGGTGCACTATCCCGGCCTGGAGTCGCACGGCCAGCACGGTATCGCGAAGTCCCTGTTCAAGTCCTACGGCTCGCTGTTCTCGTTCGAGCTGAAGGAGGGCATCGACTGCTTCGATTACCTCAATCGCATGCAGGTTGCGATTCCGGCGTCGAACCTGGGCGACACGCGCACCCTCGTGATCCCGGTGGCGCACACGATCTTCTTCGAGATGGGACCGGAGCGCCGCGCCAGCATGGGTATCGCCGAATCCCTGATCCGGGTTTCGGTCGGCATCGAGGACGAGGCCGACCTGATCGAGGACTTCCGCGCCGCCTTCGGCTGAACGCGTGCTCAGAAGGGCATCCCGAAGATGTCCCTGAATCGCTGCCGCGCCGCCTCGTCATCGGGACGGCGCAGCAGGTAGGTCTCCATCATGCCGTACTGTTCCAGCTGGATCCCGATGCGCGCGAACAGCGGCGCCAGGTCCGGCGGCGTGGCGCGCGCCACGATCGGCTCGAGCACCTGCTGCAAGTCCAGCCCCGCCAGCTTGCGCGCGGCGCGCACCACGTCGTCCTGCGTGAACGCCTGGTGGGTCAGGCCAAACTCGGCATACAGCGTGCGCATCAGGGCCGGCAGGCTGCTGCCGGCCTGGCGCAGCTCCACATCCATCGCCAGCGCCGCGACCGAACCGCCGCCGTACACCAGCAGCCAGTTGCGGTGCTTGTCCTTGGCGGCGTCGCGCACGCTCGGCCGCAGGCCCATCAGCCGGCGCGCCACCTGCTGTCCGCGCGGCAGGTTGGCCAGCTGTTCGACCAGGTAGTCGCGCCCCACCAGGCCGTTGCGGGCCATGGTCGCCACGGTCAGGTAGTCGGTGACGCCTTCCTTGAACCATTCGTCCTGGTCCGAGGCGGGCGTGAGCGACAGGCCGTTCCAGAAATGCAGCAGTTCGTGGGCCACCACGCGGCCCCACAAGGGACGCGTGGCGAGCTGGCCGTCGTCCTTCAGCAATTGCGAAAAGCTCGCGCTGAACGCGCCGCCGTCGCCGCTGCCGCCCTGGTTGATCAGGAGGAGATAGCGCTTGGCCTGCGGCGGCGCGCCGAACATCTCCAGGTAGGACGCCAGCTGCTTATCGATCAGCTCCCGGAACACGGCGCGCTGCGGCCAGTAGCGCTTGCCCATCACCAGCGTGAGGTCGATGCCGCCGGAGCGGAAGGCTTCGGCATGGGCGGTCCCGAGGAAGAACACGTTGTTCACGAGGTCGCGGCGGTCGGCCGCGATGAAGCTGTCCGCGTCGGCGCCGGCACGCCACGGCGTCTGCGCGTGCCAGCCGGGCGGGAGCGCGAAACTCACCTCGGTCGCGCCTACCATCGTTTCGCCGGGGACGAGAAACAGGGCGTAGCCGGTGACGGCCAGTCCTTCGTCGGTGTGGTAGGCCACTTCCTCGGCCCCGCCCGGCCACGCGTACTGATCCTGGTCCAGCCGCACGTCGTAGCGCAGGCGCAGGCGGCGCTCGCCTTGCACCGCGAAGTCGCCTTCACCCTTGTTCTCGATGGCGACCGGACGGCCATCCATGTCGGCTACCGCGATGTGTTCGAAGAAGTCGGCCTGGCCGTTCTTCCAGCGCTCGGTGGGGGTGACCGCGAACACGGAGAGGAGGTTCCCGCCGACCCAGACGTCGGCCTCGACATGGGCGCGGTGCGCGCCGGCGTCGATGTGGACGCGGTAGTGGTTGGTCTGGCCGTCGGCGGCCGCGGCGCCGTGGCAGGCGAGGGCGGCGAGGAGGACGCATAGCAGTCGGGTCATGCAAGGCTCCAGGTTCTGGTATCGTTGTCGTGGGCGGCACTGTAGCGCCCAGTACTGCGGTTTGTCCTTACACACCGACGGATTGCCCTGCGCGCGCGACGAAATGCATAATGTCGGGCACGAATTTGTTTTTCCATCACCGAGACGCATGAAGAAGATCATCATTTGCCTGGCCTTGTGCGCCAGCACCCTGGCCCACGCCGACGACCTGGCCGACGCCAACAAGGCCATGGCCGCCAAGGCCTATCCGCAGGCCCTCAAGCTGTACACCAAGCTCGCCGAGAAGGGCAACGCCGAGGCCCAGTTCCACCTGGGCGAAATGTATTTGTACGGCGAGGCCGGCGCCATCGACCTGCCGAAGGCGGGCGAATGGTTCAGGAAGGCCGCCGCCTCCGGCCACAAGAAGGCCGGCGCCGCGCTGGACATGATGAAGCAGCGTGAAGTGCGCCGCGCGGACATCGACTACTGGATCACGAAGTACGACGGCGCCGAACTGCGGTCCGGACAGTACCGCTGCCCGGCGCCGCGCTTCCCCGCGGTCTCCAAGTCCAACCAGGAGATCGAGGCGGTGGACGAGCGCATGCGCAAGTGGCAGGAGTGCTACAACGCCTTCGCCACCCACCTGAACGAGCAGAACCCGCCCAGCAAGCGCATCCCCAAGGAAGTGCTGGACCTCATGACCGAGGACGAGCTGAAAGCGGCCGTGGCCCACATCACCGAAGCGCAGTCGCTGATCGCGGACAGCGCCAACAGCAACGCCAAGATCGTGCTGGCGGACTTCAACGCCTGGCGCAGCGCGACCGAAACCTGGGTCAAGGAGAACAATATCGTGATCCGCAACGCGCGCGCGGCCGACGGTGGCCCGGACGCGGAAGCGCGCCGCAACAACTACGCGCCCAAGAGCAAGTAGGCGCTAGAAGGGCTGCGCGCCTTCCATCTGATAGGGGTGGCGCCAGCCGGGCAGGGCGGCGATGCGGTCCAGCCAGGCCTGAACCTGCGGCGGATGCGTGATCTGCGCATGCTCGGGCCAGTACTGGTAGGCGCACAGCGCGATGTCCGCGACCGAGGGCGTGTCGCCCAGCAGGTAGGCGCGCCCGTCGGCCAATTCCTCCTCCAGCCGCGCGACGTCGTCGTCGAAGCGGGCGCGGAACCACGGCAGCACGCTGCCCTCGTACAGCTCCGGCTCGAACTTGCGTCCATAGCGCAGGTGCGAGGTCGACAGGCCGAGCCGGTTCGCCTCCCAGAACAGCCATTCCCGCGAGCGCGCCAGCCGCTCGGGCGTCTCTCCGCCCCAGGCGCGCAGGTGCGCCGCCAGATGCAGCAGGATGGAATTGGATTGCACATACGGCCGCCCGTTGTGCACCAGCAGGGGCACCTCGCCGAACTTGGCGTAGCTGCGGAAGGGCTCCGGCCGCTGGGCGCGCGGCACGCGTAAATCGATCTCCTGGTAGCGGTAGGGCACGTGCGCCAGCTCCAGCAGCAGGCGTACCTTGTACGAGTGCCCCGACTCGCAGCTGCCGTAGAGAACGAACGCGTCCGTCACCGCCTTACATCCCGACCCGCATCAGGCCCACGGCCAGGCCCTCGAGGGCGAATTCGTCCGCTTCCGGATCGACGTGGATGACCTTGAAGTCCGGATTCTCCGGCAGCAGCTCGATGCCCGAGCCGGTTTTGCGGTAGCGCTTGACGGTGACGTCGTCGTTGATGCGCGCCACCACGATCTGGCCGTTCTTGGCGCTGTCCGTCTTCTTCACGGCGAGCAGGTCGCCGTCGTTGATGCCGGCGTCGCGCATCGACCAGCCGCGCACCTTCAGCAGATAGTCCGGCTTGGCGGAGAACATGGCCGGGTCGACCGAGAAGGTGGTCTCCACATGCTCGGTGGCGAGGATGGGCGAGCCGGCCGCCACCCGGCCCACCAGCGGCAGGGACATGAAGTTGGACGGCGGCGGCACGAAGGCCGGCGCCGCCTCGGCCGCGGCGCCGACCAGGCGGATGCCGCGCGAGGTGCCGGGCGAGATCTCGATCGCCCCTTTGCGCGCCAGCGCCTGCAGGTGTTCCTCGGCCGCGTTGGCCGACTTGAAGCCGAGCTCCTGCGCGATTTCCGCCCGCGTCGGCGGGAAGCCGGTGTTCTCGATGGCCTCCTTGATCAGGTTGAGGATCTGTTCCTGCCGGGGAGTGAGCTTGAGCATAAGGTCTGGCGCCGCTGTCTTGTTAAACCAGACTGTATTTTTGTACAGTATTTCGGTCAACGCAAGGAAAATTTTCGTTCGGGCTTCATTCGGGTGCCTTCAGCGGCACATGGAACACGAACCGGGCGCCGCCGCCGGGCGCCACCCCGGCCGTGAGTGTGCCGCCGAGCAGGGCCGTCGTGATGTTGTGCGCGACGTTCAAGCCCAGGCCGCAGTTGCCGCTGCCCAGGCGCGTGGTGAAGAAGGGATCGAAGACCCGGCCCAGGTGCTCGGGCGCGATGCCCACGCCGTTGTCGGCCACGATCAGTTCCACCGCGTCGCCCAGCAGGTTGGCGCTGATCGTCACCGTGCCGTCGGGCTTGCCGTGGAAAGCGTGCTGGACGGCGTTGTCGAGCACGTTCTGCAGGGCGTGGCCGAGCCGGTCCGGATAGCTATCGAGCTCGATGTCGGGCGCGACGTCGAGCGCCAGGTGGGCGCCGCGCCGCTCCAGCGCCGCGCGTACCGCCACGGCCGCCTCCTGCACCACGGTCAGCAGGCTGACGCGGCGCCGCGGGGAACCGGCGCGGTCCACGGCCACCTGCTTGAAGGTGTCGATCAGGCGCGCGGCGCGGTGCAGATTGCGCAGCAGGAGATCGGACGCTTCTTCGGTGCTGGCGAGGAAATCCTCGAGCTCCGAGCGGCGGATCCCGCCGGCCACGGCATAGCGCTCGGCGAGGGAACGGCCCTGGTCGCCCAGCGCGCTCACGGTGACGATGCTGTTGCCGATCGGCGTGTTCAGTTCGTGCGCGACGCCGGCCACCAGCGCGCCCAGGGCGGCCAGCTTCTGGCTGCGCACCAGTTCCTCCTGGGCCGCGCGCAGGGCAGCCACGCTCGCTTCGGCCTTGTCCTTAGCGGCGGTCAGTTCGGCGGTGCGCTGCACGACCAGCTGTTCCAGATGATGGTGGTAGCGGTCGAGCTGGTCGGCGCGGCGGGTGCGTTCGATGGCGATTCCCGCCAGGTTGGTCGCCACCGCGATCAAGTCCAGCTCGAACGGGCCGGGGCTGCGCACCTCCTTGTAGTACATGGCGAAGGAACCGAGCACCTCGGCGTCGCGCAGGAAAATGGGGGTGGACCAGCAGGCCCGAAAGCCGAAGGGTTCGATCACCGCCTGGTAGGGCGCCCACAGCGGATCGGCGAGGACGTCGGTGACGACCACTGTCTCCTTGCGGTACATGGCGGTGCCGCAGGAGCCGGCCATGGGGCCGATCGGCAGGCCGTCGAGCGCGGCCATGTAAGCGGCCGGCAGGTTCGGACCGGCGCCCGGGTGGATGTGCACGCCGTCCTCGTCGAGCAGCAGCACGGAGCAGAACAGCCCGTCCGACTGGGCCTCGATGAGCAGCATCAGGGCGTCCAGCGTGGCGCGCAGCGGGGCGCCGGTGGCTATCATTTCCAGCAACTGGGCCTGGCCGTTGCGCAGCGCGGGACTGCCACGCAGCAGGGCGCTGCTGGCGGCGGCGGAACGGGCGGGAAGGGCGCGGACGATCATGGTGTCTCCCATACGCGTCCATCTTGCTCCTAAGCCTGCGCAGTGGCAACTTGTGGCCGGATAAGTTGTGAGGAAATGTCACAAGGTGAGGCCGCGAACAGAGTCGCCGTTATGAAAAGAACAAGATGAACACTCCATTTCGGAAGGGGGTGTCATCATGGACCGCCGACTGTTGTTCTGCCTGTGGCTGGCCGTGGCCGGCACCGGCCTGGCCCGCGCCGAGATCGTCAAGTGCATCGATCCTCAGGGCCATGTCACTTTGACCGATCTACCTTGCGGCAATGGCACCGTGGTGCCGATCACGCCACCCGCGGCGCCGCCACCGGCCGCCGCCGAGCCCTGGCCGGACAGCGCAGCGCCCGCCGCGGCCCCGTTCGACCTGCTGCGCGCCGGCCCGGTGCGCATCCATCTGTCGCCGGCCGAATTCGGCCCGCGCCATCCGGCCTATCACGCCATGACGCGGCCGGCGCCCAGCCAGATCCTGAGCGTGGACGCGTCCACCCTGCGCGCGGCGCGCAGCATGCTCACCCTGCGCAGCGCGCAGCATGAACTGGCCAGCCGCTGAGGGCGGGAATGCCTAGTGATGGTTGTGGTGGTTGGGACGGGAGCGCCGTCCGAGCGCGACGTGCAGCACCGCGAGCGGGCCGAACCCGAGGCCGGCGATCCAGTGCAGGGCCGACCACAGCGGGCGGCCGGATTCGGACGCCAGATAGTACAAACCGTAGCCGCTGGCCAGCAGCAGGGCCAGCGCGGCGAGCATCGACCAACCCGTGTTCAGGTTGCGGCGCGACTTGAGCGCGCGCCGGATATGCCCGTTGAGTAGGGTGCCGGCGAAGAACAGCGTGGCCATCGCGGCCGCGCCATGCAGCTTGATGGCCCAGGGTTCGAGCGGGTGGACCGTCTCGCCGAATTCGCCCGGTTGGCGCAGGAAGTAGCGCGCCACCAGCCACAGGGCGCCGGAGGCGAACAGCGCGGCCAGCACGGCGTACAGCGCGCGCCGGTGCCAGCGTTCGAGACGCAGGTTGATGTGCAGACGGGGATCGGTGCGGTGATGGGACATCTTCACATGATAAGCGCTCGGGCGCCGACTGTGGCAAGGGCCGGGTGGCCCGGGTCGCCGGTCGCGGCCACCACCTTGGTCAGCGCGTCGGCGAGCGCACATGCAGGCGCGAACACCGAGCTGCTGGCCGCCGTGTCGAGCGGTTCGCCGCTGCGGCCGTCGACCAGCGCGCTCACGCGGCGTCCGCCGACCTCGCGCGCGCTGAAGCAGCAGGCCGAAGTGGCCAGCGCCTCGTCCCGCAGTTCCAGGTGCGCGCCGGCGTGCGCGGGCGCACTTGGGTTCCGCACGGCGATCGGAAAGGCATGCGGGCCGAACACGCGCAGGTCGCCGCCGGCGTTCACGCAGCCGCCCTTCACCCCCGCCGCGCGCAAGGCGGCGACCGCCAGGTCCACCGCATAGCCCTTGGCGATCCCGCCCAGGTCGACCCAGCCGGCGGCCAGCTTGCGCACCCGGCCGCCCTCCTCGAGCGCGAACACGGCGGTCTGCTGCGCCCAGGCTGGGCGTGCCAGGTCCGGAGCGGGCAGGCAGTCCCACTCGACCAGCCGCGGCGCGCAGGCGATGTTGAAGACGCCGCCGCTCGCCGCGCACAGCTGCTGTGCCAGCGCAAGCACTTGCCAGGTGTGCGGATCGACCGCCACCACGGTGTCCGCCGGCGCGCGGTTCAGGCGCGACACGTCTGAGCCGACTTCATGAAAGCTCATGAGGCGGTGCGTCAGCGCGACCGCCGCGAAGGCGGCGTCGATCGCGGCGTCCGCATCCACGTGCGCGGGCGCGCTTGCCACGGCCACGTCGACCAGGGTGCCGAGCAGCGGCCGCGCGCGCCGTCTCATTTCTTGAGCGCGACTTGCGCGATGGCGGCGATGCGCCGCACGCCATCGGTGAGGTGGGTGCAGGACAGGGTGGCCCCGCTGATGTTGGCGATGCCGTCGCCGACACTCAGACCGGCCGGTGCGCGTTTGCCCACGAACTGACGGCGCCAGGCCGGGTTGCGCACTTCGCCGCCATGACTCTCGCGGTAGGACAGGACCTCGACCTGCTTGATGCTCGCGTCCAGGTTCAGGCCCACGGCGTACGAGATCAGCTCGAACTTGCCGACCACGTTATCGAGCACCATCCAGCCCAGCAGGGCGTCGGCCTTGTAGGCGGCGATCACGTGCCAGTGAACCGAGCGCGCGGGCAGGGCCGCGAGCTGCTCGACCTGCTTCATCTGGGCGCTGTCCAGCGCCAGATCCTGGGCGCGAAAACTGGTCGCGTCCGGGAACATCAGGCGCTGGGCCTGATCCGCCGTCAGGTAGTCGGTGGCAAAGGCGCTGGCCGGGGCGGCGGCCAGCAAGGTCAGGCAGACGGGGGCGCGCATGGCGTCAGAACGCGAAGCCGGCGCCCAGGTTCAGGCGGTCGAGGTTCTTGTCCTGGCCGAATTTCTGATAGTCGGCCTTGAGCACCACGCCTTCGCCGATGCGCAGGTTGGCGCCGACGGTGCTCACGTTCTGCAGCACGCCGGCCTGCGGCTCCAGGCCGGCCGGGAAGGCGCTGTAGCGCGCGGCGGTGTTGAAGCGCTCGTAGCGCGCGAAGGGGGTGAGGGCGTAGTCGCCGGACCGGGGCAGGTGGTAGGCGCCCTGGACGTACCAGCCGTAGAAGGCGCTCGGCACCGGCGTCGGATTACCCGCCAGGGTCAGGTTCAAGTCGCCGATGCCGCCGATGCTGCCGCGCGCGTACAGTGCGGCCAGGTCCCAGGCGCCGGGCGTCCAGCGGGCGTGCATGTCCCACAGGGTCACGCGGGCGTCCTGGGCCGGGAAGTTGTCGGTGCCGTGGGCCGCCTTGCCGGTGAAGACGGAGCCGCCCACCAGCAGGCCCGGCACGCCGCGCCAGTTCAGCGCGCCGTGCACGGACAGGTCGCGCGACTTGGCCAGCTGGCCTTCCTGGTGGATGGCGCCGAGCGGGGATTCGCGGCCTTCTTCCGAAGTCGCGTCCCACTTGGACAGGTCGAAGCCGGTGGTGATGCCGGCGTCCCAGGTCAGGCCGTCCTCGGTCTCGCCGCTCAGGCCGAAACCGGCTTCGCGCCAGGTGGTCGGGATGATCGCCGTTTCGACGAAGTTGCGCTCCACGCCGTAGTAGGCGGTAGGCTCGTGGCTGGTGTTGAGCAGACCGGTGGGCATCAGGAACAGGCCGGCCTTGGCGCGGATGCCATGGCCGAATTCGCGCTCCACGTAAGCCTGTTCGACGGCGGCTTCGCCGGCGTCGTCGGCGGAGGTAACGGCGTGTTCCCACTCGAATTCGGCCACCACCTTGGTCTTGGGATCGAAGCGGTGTTCGAAGCCGAGCACCACGCGGCGCGCGTCGGCCTGGGCGCCGGCGCTATTGTGGACCGGGCGGTTGTAATTGATTTCGCCATAGCCCGTCAGGACCGTGGCCGGGCCTTGGGGTTCGGCTGCAACGGGCGCGGGCGCCGGCACGGCAGCCGGAGCGGCGGCTTGCGCGGCCTTGGTGGCCTGGAGTTCGGCCTTCAGTTTTTCCAGTTCGGCGGCGAGTTGCTCGATGCGCGCGGCCAACGCGGCGTCGTCGGCGCGGGCGGCCAGGGGCAGGGCGAAGAGGGCGGCGGTGGCCGCGGCCAGGATGGTCTTGTTCATGATGGTTGGTTCAGGTAGAGGAAATCAGGGGCGGTAGCCGTCGGTGAGCGTGCCGAGGAAGGCAACCACGTCGGCGATCTCTTGCGGGTTCAGCGCCGGCGCCATGCCGGGCTGGCGGTTGTACGGTGCTTCGCTGGTGTTGACGTTGGCGCGGTAAGCGGCCGGCAGGTCGTTGAACTTGTCGATGCTGCCGTCGGCGCGGCGCGGATACCAGCGCGCGGGATCGGTGTCGCGCGTGACATAGAACGTCACCACGTCGGTCAGGTTGTCGAACACGCCGTTGTGGAAGAACACCTTGCGGGTGGCGACGTTGCGCAGGGTCGGCACCTTGAACGCGCCGCACAGGTCGGTACGCGCGGCCAGGTCGGTGCGGTCCGGCCCGCACAGGCCGAGGTCGAAGTCATCCGCCCTGGCCGTGGCCGGAATCTTGAAGTTGCGCGGCACGCCGAGGTTGTCGAAGCTGAAGTCGGTGAACAGGGGCGGCGCGCCGTTGGGGCCGCGCGCGCTCGGGTGGCAGGCCGCGCAGTTGCCCTTGTTCGGATCGTTGAACATGGCCATGCCGCGCAGCTCCTGCGCGTTCAACTGTGCCTTTCCGGCCAGGAACAGGTCGTACTTGGAATCGAAGGGGCGGAAGGCCGGGTCTTCGAGCTGGAACTGCTGCAGGGCGAAGGCGACGCGGTCGTAGGCCTGGTCGGGCTGGTCGAAGATGGCGTCGCCGAACACGCCGCGGAACTCGGCCGCGTAGCTGGCCTGCCTGAGGCGCGCGATCACCTCGGCCGGGTTGGCGTTGGCCATCTCGTGCGGTGCGAGGAAGGGCACCTTGGCCTGGTCGGCCAGGGTGGCGGCGCGGCCGTCGCGGTCGAAGCCGCCCACGGCCGTGCCGTCCTTATCGAACCGGAAGGCGCCGGCGCCGGCCAGGTAGCGCAGCGAAGGCGCGGCCCGGAAACCGAGGGTGGTGCCGTCCGGTCCGCCCAGCTGGACCGCCAGGCTGTCGCTCTGGGCATGGCCATGGGCCGGATCGTGGCAGCTGGCGCAGGACTGGCGGCCGGAGGCCGACAGCGAGGTGTCGGCGAAGATCTTGGCGCCCAGGCGGGCGGCCGAGCTCATCTGGTTGACGGCCGGCGCGGCGGGTGTGGCCGCCGGTTCCGCGCCGCCACCACCACAGGCGCACAGGAGCAGGGAAACCAGGATCAAGCTAAGGCGTGGGATCATCGGTGTAAGTGCTAATCGAATCGCAAATAAGAATGATTCTAATTTACGTTCTGTACTATTTGCAAGTTGAGCGGCTGCGCGGAACGGGGCACTTGCCGCGCCGGGCTGTCCCGGGCTATAATCGCGGGCTTACCTTCCCACACCCGTCTTGACGCCGGGGTGGGCTTTTGTTCAAACGTCCTTAAGGAGTGTTATATGCGTCATTACGAAATCGTCTTTATCGTCCACCCGGACCAAAGCGAGCAAGTCCCGGCGATGATCGAGCGTTACAAGACCACGGTGACCAGCCGCGGCGGTAACGTGCATCGCGTGGAAGACTGGGGTCGCCGCCAGATGGCCTACCCGATCCAGAAGCTGCCGAAGGCACACTACATCTGCATGAACATCGAGTGCGACAACGAGACCCTGGTCGAGCTGGAAACCGCATTCAAGTTCAATGATGCCGTGCTGCGTCATCTGACCGTCAAGATGAAGAAGGCCGAAACCGCCCCGTCGCCGATGATGAAATCGGTGCAGCGCGAAGACGCAGCCAAGAGCCACCGCGCCGAAGCAGCCCAGGCTGCCCAATCCGCGGCCTAAGTGAACCAGCTCGTCGTTGTTGCGACGATTACCGAGCGCGAAACACTGCGCTACACCCCGGCCGGCATCCCGATTGTCGGCGCGATCCTGAAGCATAGTTCGCAGCAGGTCGAAGCAGGGGTGGCCAGGCAAGTCGAGTTCGAGCTCCCGGCAGTGGCTGCCGGCGAGATCTCGGGACGAATGAGCCGAGCCGAACTGGGCGCAAGCTACCAGTTCACCGGCTTCCTGGCACGGAAGAACCGCAACAGCAAGGGCTTAGTGTTCCACATCATTGAATTCATTTAGATACATACAGGAGCCTCGACATGGCATTCGGTAAAAAATTCGACAAGAGCAAGATGAAAGAGAAGCGCAAACAGCAAAACCCGCTGTTCAAGCGCAAGAAGTTCTGCCGCTTCACCGCCGCTGGCGTGGAGCAGGTCGACTACAAAGACGTCGACACCCTGAAGGACTTCATCCAGGAAAACGGCAAGATCATGCCGGCCCGCCTGACCGGCACCAAGGCGCACTACCAGCGCCAGGTGGACACCGCGATCAAGCGCGCCCGTTACCTCGCCCTGCTGCCCTACACCGACCTGCACAACGCTTAATTAGCGCTGCAGAGAACCTGGAGAACACACATGCAAGTCATTCTGTTGGAAAAAGTTGTTAACGTCGGCAACCTGGGCGACGTGGTCAAGGTCAAGGATGGTTACGCCCGTAACTTCCTGATCCCGCAAAAGATGGCACGTCGTGCCACCGAGTCCGCCGTGGCCGAGTTCGAAGCCCGCCGCGCCGACCTGGAGAAAGCCGCTGCCGAGAAACTGGCCGCTGCCCAAGCCCAGGGCGAGAAGCTGAACGGCCTGACCGTGACCGTGGCCCAGAAGGCCGGCGTCGACGGCCGCCTGTTCGGTTCCGTGACCAACCACGACATCGCCGAAGCCCTGACCAAGCAAGGTTTCGCTGTCGAAAAGGCCCAGGTGCGCATGCCCAACGGCCCGCTCAAGACCACCGGCGAGCACCCGGTGTCGGTGGCGCTGCACACCGACGTCGTGGTCGACGTCACCGTCTCGGTGCAAGGCGAAGCCGCGTAAGCGACTTTCCTGCAGCCGCACAAAAAAGCCGGGCTCGCGCCCGGCTTTTTTCTTGGCCATGTGTATCTGAACGCGTCATCCCCGCGCAAGCGGGGACCTCTGGTGCGATGCGTTCCAGCTTCGTCCTACCAGGGGCCCCCGCGTGCGCGGGGGTGACGGCTGACATCTGCGTAGGCTGAAGATCGAAACCAGCCCCTAACTTTTCGGTTTTGTTTTGGATCAAAGGTATAATGCGCGGGCCATGAATGTCCCCGCTTCCGATCCCCAGCTCGATTCCATCCGCGTCCCCCCGCATTCCATCGAGGCGGAGCAGTCCGTCATCGGCGGCCTGCTGCGCGACAATGCGGCCTTCGACCGGATCGCGGACTTCATGAACCCGAACGATTTCTATCGTTACGATCACCGCATCATCTTCGAGCAGCTCGTCAAGCTGATCAACGGCGGCCGTCCGGCCGACGTCATTACCGTCTACGAACAGCTGGTCCAGATGGGCAAGGCGGACGACTGCGGTGGCATGCAGTACCTGAACGCGATGGCGCAGAACACGCCGTCGGCCGCCAACATCCGGCGCTACGCCGAGATCGTGCGCGACCGCAGCGTGCTGCGCCGCCTGATCACCGCCGCCGACGAGATCTGCGGCGACGCCTTCAACCCGCAAGGCAAGGACGTCAAGCAGATGCTGGACGCGGCCGAATCGAAGATCTTCGCTATCGCCGAGGAAGGCTCGCGCGGCGCCAAGGGCTGGGTCGCGGTGCAGCCGCTCCTGACCCAGGTGGTCGAGCGCATCGACGAACTGTATTCGCGCGAGAACCAGGGCGAGATCACGGGTGTGCCGACCGGCTTCATCGACCTGGACCGCATGACCTCCGGCCTGCAGCCGGGCGACCTGGTGATCGTGGCCGGCCGCCCGTCCATGGGCAAGACCGCGTTCTCGGTCAACATCGGCGAGAACGTGGCGATCGAAGCCGGCCTGCCGGTGGCCGTGTTCTCGATGGAGATGGGCGGCGCCCAGCTGGCCATGCGTATGCTGGGTTCCGTCGGTCAGCTCGACCAGCACCGCCTGCGTACCGGTAAGCTCAACGACGAGGACTGGCCGCGCCTGACCCACGCCATCCAGAAAATGAACGAGGCCCAGCTCTACATCGACGAGACGCCGGCCCTGAACCCGATCGAGATGCGCGCCCGCGCGCGCCGCCTGGCCCGCCAGTGCGGCAAGCTCGGTCTCATCATCGTCGACTATTTGCAGCTGATGCAGGGCAGCCAGCCGGGCGACAACCGCGCCGCCGAGATCTCCGAGATCTCGCGCTCGCTCAAGGGCCTGGCCAAGGAGCTGCATTGCCCCGTGATCGCGCTGTCGCAGCTGAACCGCTCGCTCGAGCAGCGCCCCAACAAGCGTCCCGTCATGTCCGACCTGCGCGAATCCGGCGCCATCGAGCAGGACGCGGACGTCATCATCTTCCTGTATCGCGACGAGGTCTATAACCCGGACTCGCCCGATAAAGGCACCGCCGAGATCATCATTGGTAAGCAGCGTAACGGCCCGATCGGGGCGGTGCGCCTGACCTGGATGGGCATGTACACCAAGTTTGGTAACTACAGCGGTAACCTCGCCGTCTACCAAGGCGATTAAAAAGCAAAATCCACAACGGAGAGAGTCACTATGTTCGGACGTTTGATGCCTACCGAAGGCAAATTTTTCGACCTGTTCAATCAGCATGCGGAGCTGTGCGTGAAAGGGGCGCGCGAGATGGTCGGCCTGATGACCAATTTCGACGACCTGGAAAACCGCACCCACGCGATCGAGGGCATCGAGAAGCAAGCGGACAAGATCACCTACGCCACGGTCGACCTGCTGCACAAGACCTTCATCACGCCGCTCGACCGCGACGACATCCACAAGCTCATCACGAGCATGGACGACATCCTCGACCTGATGGAGGACGCGGCCCAGACCGTGTCGCTGTACGACCTGAAGGAAGTCACCCCCGAGGCCAAGCGCCTGGCCGAGCTGTCCCTGGCCTGCTGCGAGAAGGTGCAGACGGCCGTCGGCATGCTGCACAACATGAATAACGCCAAGCAGATCGTCGGCGTGTGCGAGGAGATCGACCGTCTGGAGTCGGACGCCGACCACGTCATGCGCGCGGCCATGTCCAAGCTGTTCCGCGACGAGCCGGACGTGCGCAACCTGATCAAGATGAAGGCGATCTACGAACTGCTCGAGACGGTCACCGACCGCTGCGAGGATGTCGCCAACATCATCGAAGGTATCATCGTCGAGAACGCATAAGCGGGATAGCCGATGGATCACCTCACTCTGAGTATCTACGTCGTCGGCGGCCTGGTCATCCTGGCTTTGCTGTTCGACTTCATGAACGGCTTTCACGACGCGGCCAACGCGATCGCGACGGTCGTATCCACCGGCGTGCTCAAGCCGCATACGGCGGTGGGCATGGCGGCCGTGTTCAACTTCGTGGCGATCGGCGTGGTCGGCCTGCACGTGGCCGCTGCCGTCGGCAAGGGCATGGTCGATCCGTCCGTGATCGACCACTATGTCGTGTTCGGCGCCCTGGTCGGCGCGATCGCCTGGAACGTCATCACCTGGTACTTCGGCATCCCATCCTCGTCTTCGCACGCCCTGATCGGCGGCCTGGTGGGGGCGGCGGTGGCCAAGTCCGGCACCGGTTCGCTGGTGGCCTCGGGCCTGATCAAGACCGTGACCTGGATCGTGCTGTCGCCGCTGATGGGCTTCGTGCTCGGTTCGGCGATCATGCTGCTGGTGTCGTGGCTGTTCGTGAAGTCGACCCCGCGCGCGGTCGATGGCTGGTTCCGCCGTCTGCAGCTCATCTCGGCGGCCGGCTACAGCCTCTCGCACGGCGGCAACGACGCGCAAAAGACCATTGGCATCATCTGGATGCTGCTGATTTACGCCGGTTCCGTGTCGGCCGACGCGAAGGCGCCGCCGGCTTGGGTCATCCTGTCCTGCTACACGGCGATTTCGCTCGGCACGCTGTTCGGCGGCTGGCGCATCGTCAAGACCATGGGGCAGAGGATCACCAAGCTGAAACCGGTCGGCGGCTTCTGCGCGGAGACGGGCGGCGCCATCACGGTGCTGATCGCCAGCGCGCTGGGCGTGCCGGTGTCCACCACCCACACCATCACCGGCGCCATCGTCGGCGTGGGCTCGTCGCAGAAAATGTCGGCGGTGCGCTGGGGCGTGGCGGGCAATATCGTGTGGGCCTGGATCTTTACCATTCCGGCGTCGGCCTTCATGGCGGCGGTGGCTTGGTATATTGGGTTGCAGATTCTCTAAAACCGGGGTCAGACCCCGTGCGGGGTCAGACCCCTGGAAATGAGGCGAGCCCTACGGCTCGCCTTTATTTTATGCAGACCGAGCGGACCTGCTTGATGTCGGTGATGCCGAGCAGGACCTTCTCGATGCCGTCCATCTTCAGCGTAAGCATGCCGTCCTCCAGCGCGGCGGCCAGCAGCTGGGCCACGCGGGCGTGCTCCGTCAGGAGCTTCTTCACCGGGTCCGAGCCGATCATCAGCTCGTGCAGGCCGGTGCGGCCGCGGTAGCCCTTGTTGCAGTCGGCGCAGCCGATCGCGCGGTACAGGGTGAACCGGCCCTGCTCGTCGGCGTAGCGCTGCTTCAGGCCGGCCAGCACGTTGGCGTAGGCCTTGGCCTGGTCTTCCTTGAACGGCTTCGTGTTGAGCAGCTCCAGGCAGTATTCCTCCAGCAGGGCGTTCACCTCCGCCTCGTCCGGGTGGTAGGCCTGCTTGCAGCTCGAACACAGGCGCTTGGCCAGGCGCTGGGCCAGGATGCCGAGCAGGGCGTCGGCGAAGTTGAACGGGTCCATGCCCATGTCCAGCAGGCGCACGATCGATTCCGGCGCGCTGTTGGTGTGCAGGGTCGCGAACACCAGGTGGCCCGTGAGCGAGGCTTCGATGCCGGTGCTGACGGTCTCCTTGTCGCGCATTTCGCCGACCATGATGATGTCCGGGTCGGCGCGCAGGAAGGCGCGCATCACGCTGGCGAAGTCCAGCCCCGCCTTGCGGTTGACCTGCACCTGGCGCAGGCCGCGCTGGGTGATCTCCACCGGGTCCTCGGCGGTCCAGATCTTGGTCTCGGGCGTGTTCAGGTAATTGAGCACGGAGTGCAGGGTGGTGGTCTTGCCGGAACCGGTCGGGCCGCACACGAAGAACAGGCCGTACGGTTTTTCGACCGTGGCTTTGAGGCGCTCCAGGTTAAACGGCAGCACGCCCAGCTTGTCGAGCGGGATCGGTTCGCCGGCCGCGAGGATACGCATCACCACGTCCTCGACCCCGCCGGTGGACGGGATGGTGGCCACCCGCAGCTCGATGTCGAGCGGGCCGAACTTCTTGAACTTGATCTTGCCGTCCTGCGGCTTGCGGCGCTCGGAGATGTCGAGGTCGCACATGATCTTGATGCGCGCGACCAGGGCGCTGCGGTAGCTGCCCGGGATCTCGATATACGGCACCAGCGAGCCGTCCTTGCGGAACCGGATGCCGGTCTTGCCCTTGCCGGGCAAGGGTTCGATGTGAATGTCCGACACGCCCTGGCGGTAGGCATCGACGATCACCTTGTTGACCAGCTTGACCAGTTCGTTCTCGACCGCCTCGCTGACGTTCTCGCTGGCTTCCCCATCCTCGTCTTCCTCGCCCGAGTCCATCCCGGACAGCAGGTCGCCGACCGAGCCGCCATCGGCCACGCCGAAGAACTGTTCGAAGGTCTGGCGGAATTCGGTGTTGGTGGTGACGCGGAACTGCACCTTCGCCTTGGGGAAGATCTGGGACACGATCTTGCTCGAGGTGACCCGCTCGGGGTCGATCGCCATCACCAGCAGGCCGTTCGAGCCTTCCTCGAGCGGCATCCAGCGGCTCTCGTCGATGTATTGCGCCTTGAGGTTCTTGAGCAGGTCGGCCGGTTTGACGCGGTCTGCCTTGAACGGTTCGTACGGGACGCCGAAGAACTTGGAGAGGGCCGCGCCGATCGCCGGCAGCGGCACCTGGAAATCGTTGACGAGCACGTCCTCGATATCCAGCTCCTTCTTGCGCGCGGCGCGCTGGGCCAGTTCGAACTCGGCCGCCGACAGCACCGCGTCCTGCACCAGGCCGTCATACTTGGTACGGACGAACTGGGGCGGGCGCAGGCGCTGGCTGAAGGCCACGGACAGGGTCTCGCACAACTCCTTCACGCCTTCGGCGCAGACGTTGGAGAATGGCCCGCCGGCGCGATTGTTGATGAATTGGATCACGCCCAGCAGCTCGTTCGATTCGACCGTGACCAGCGGCGCGACCAGCATCTCGCGCGTGCGGTAGCCGGTGCGCTGGTCCACGCCGCGCTGGAACGACAGTTCCGGCGACAGGCGCTTGAGTTCCGCATCGTCGTACACATCGGCCACGTTGATGGTCTTGCGCGTCATGGCGACCCAGCCCGCGATCGAGCTGGCGTTGATCGGCAGCTTGAGGTCGCGGAAGGAGGTCAGGCCGGTCTTGACCTTGGAGACGATGTGGCCTGCGCCGGCCGCATCCTTTTCGGGCGTCACCGCGTACAGCGTGAAGCGGTCGCAGTTGAACAGATCGCAGAACTCCAGCCCCAGGTCGAGCATGATCTCGTCCAGGTTGCTGGTGGCGTGGATCTTGGTCGTGACCGTCTGCAGCTTCTTGAAGAACTGCAGGCGGGCTTCGGTTTCGTTGGGTGGCAAGGCCACGGCGTCGTTCATGATGCTCACTTCAATTCGACTTCCAGGCCCTCGTAGGCCAGGTATACCTTCAGTCCGTTCGGCAGCGGCTGATGGCGCGCGATGACGTCGGCGAAGACCGCTTCGAGCTCGTTGTCGCTGCGGGTCGGCTCATGGTGGGTGCAGTACAGCGCGCGCGCGCCCACCCGCACGGCGGTGGCGATGGCGGCGTCGAAGGTGCCGTGGCCCCAGCCTTGCTTGGCCGGGTATTCCTCGCGCGTGTAGGAGCAGTCCACGATCAGGGCGTCCACGCCTTCCATGCAGCGGTCGATGGCGTGCTGGCGTTCGTGCATCCAGTGTTCGTATTCGGCATAGCGCGGGTCTTCCGGCGCGTAGATGTTGTAGAAGGGCTCGTGGTCGCCGGTGAAGAACACGGATTTGCCGTGGCAGCTGATGCGGTAGCCCAGGTTGGTGACCGGATGGTTCATCACGACGTTGTTCACGGTCGCGTCGCCGACTTCGATCGGGGTGTCGAACTGGAGGGTCTGGTATTCGATGGTGGCGTCCATCTGGGCTTCGCTGACGGGGAAGTAGCTGTTTTGCAGCTGCACGCCCATCACGTGCTCGATGCCGTTGCCCGTCACCGGGTCCTTGGCGCCGTGCAGGCGCACGCGCGAGCCCTTGATGAACAGCGGGGTGAAGAAGGGCAGGCCGTGGATGTGGTCCCAGTGGCTGTGGGTGATGAAGATGTTGGCCCGCACGGGCAGGCGGGTCAGCAGGTTCTGCGCCAGCGCGAAGATGCCGGTGCCACCGTCCAGGATGATGAGCGTGCCGTCGTCGGTCACCACTTCGATGCAGGTCGTGTTGCCGCCGTAGCGTGCCGTACGGGGGCCGGGCGAGGGTATCGACCCGCGCACGCCCCAGAACCGGAATTTCATGTTGGACTCCCCAGTTGACGCTCTGTGCCGTGTTCGTTATGCCTCGGATGATAGCGGTTTTGGCTTGTTTTGGGCTCATTTTTGTGTCCCTGTGGCTATATTCGGGTTACACTTGGGCGAGTTACATCCGGGCAATTTCACCGACCATGCAAGAGCTCCAACCCGACCAGATCGCGCAGCGGCTCGATCAGCTCACCGAGCTGAGTGTCGAACTCGGCAATGCCCCGGACATCGGCTCCTTGCTGGAGAAGATCCTGCGCACGGCCAAGAGCCTGACCAACGCCGACGGCGGGACCCTGTACCGGCCCAGCGCCGACCGCCAGAGCCTGTGCTTTCACATCTCGATCAACGACACCCTGAACATCTACCAGGGCGGCGCCAGCGGGCAGGACATCGACATTCCCAGCGTGCCTCTGTTCGACGCGGGTGGCAACAAGAACCTGGCCTCGGTCGCGGCCTACGCGGCCAATTACCGGCAGTCCGTCAACATCGAGGACGTGTACCAGGCCGACGTTTTCAATTTCTCCGGCATGCGCGCCTTCGACGCGCAATTCGGCTACCACTCCCAGTCCTTCCTCACGGTGCCGATGAACGACCACGAGGGCGAGCTGGTGGGCGTGCTGCAGCTGATCAACGCGAAGGACCCGGTCACCGGCGCCATCCACGCCTTCTCGCAGACCGACCAGCGCTTCATCGAGGCGCTGGCGGCGCAGGCGGCGGTGGCGATCACCAACCAGCAACTGATCCGCCAGCTGGAGGAACTGCTGGAGTCCCTGGTCAACCTGATCAACATCGGCATCGACGAGAAGTCGCCCTACACGGGGCGCCACTGCCAGTTCGTGCCGGAGCTGACCATGATGCTGGCCGACGCGGTGCACGCGACCGAAGAGGGACCGCTGGCGTCCTTCCACATGAACGAGGCGGACCGCAAGGAACTGTGGCTGGCAGGCCTGCTGCACGACTGCGGCAAGATCACCACCCCGGTCCACGTGGTGGACAAGGCCACCAAGCTGCAGACCATCTTCGACCGCATCGCCGTGGTCGACACGCGCTTCGAGGTCCTGATCCGGGACGCCGAGATCCGCGCGTTGAAGCAGAAACTGGAGCCGGGCGCCAGCCACGCCGCCATCGATGCCGCGCTGGCCGAAGTCCTGGCGACGCTGCGCGCGGACCGCGACTTCCTGCGCCGCGCCAACGTGGGCGGAGAGGGCATGGCGCCGGACGACCAGGAACGGGTGCGCCGCATCGCGTGCTACCGCTGGGTCGACCCGGAGGGCGTCGAGCGCGACCTGCTGGACGACGAGGAGGTGATGAACCTCACCATCAAGTTCGGCACCCTCAACGACGCCGAACGCAAGGTCATCAACAACCACATCGCGATGACCATCAAGATGCTGGAGGCGCTGCCCTGGCCCAAGCACCTGCAGAACGTGCCCGAGTACGCGGGCGGCCACCACGAACGCATGGACGGCAAGGGCTATCCGCGCGGGCTCACGCGCGACCAGATGTCGGTCCAGGCGCGCGTCATGGCCATCGCCGACATTTTCGAGGCCCTGACGGCGCGCGACCGGCCGTACAAGAAGGGTAAGACGCTGTCCGAATCGATGCGCATCCTCGGCAACTTCGCCGTCAACGGACATATCGATCCGGACCTGTTCGACATCTTCGTGCGCCGGAAGATCTACCTGCAATTCGCGCACAAGCACATGGACCCGCGCCAGATCGACGACGTGGACGAGGCCACCATCCCCGGCTACCGGCCGTGAACCTGGCCGGCCTCAAGCGCGCCCTGGCGCGCAACGGCATCCGCTGGCTGCTTGGCCTGGCGCTGACCGGCGCGGCCTTTGCCTATGTCTGGGGGCACCTGCCGATCGAGAGCGTGGCGCGCTTCGATACCTTCATCGCGGGCCTGCAGATGCGGCTCGACAAGCCGGTTCCCGATCCGCGCATCGTCATCATCGACATCGACGGCAAGGCGCTGACCGAGGTCGGGCGCTTCCCCTGGAGCCGCAACGTCCAGGCCAGGCTGATCGACCAGCTGTTCGACAAATACCACGTGGCCGTGGTCGGCTACGACATCACTTTTCCCGAGCCGGACACCAGCTCCGGCTACGGAGTACTGGAGAAACTGGCGCGCGACGAGCTCAAGGACGTGCCCGAACTGGGCGTGAAACTGGCCGGCCTGCGCACCGCGCTCGACTACGACGGCCTGTTCGCCACCGCCATGCAGGGCCGCCCCGTGATCCTGGGCTTTGCCATGTCGCCCGACCAGCACAAGGGGGTGCTGCCGCGGCCCCTGTTCACGCCGGAGGACCTGAACGGGCGTGAGCTGACCGTGTACAGCTCCGAGGGTTTCGAGGGCAACATCGTCAAGCTGCAGCGGGCCGCGGCCGGCGCCGGCAGCTTCAACGTGTTCAACGACGAGGACGGCACCGTGCGCTCCGTCCCGCTGCTGATGCAGGTGGGCGACAACTATTATCCGTCGCTGGCGCTGGCCACGGCGGCGAACTACCTCAAGGCGGTTGCGATCAAGCCCTCGTATACCACCACAGCCGATGAACTGTCCCGCAACCAGCTCGATGCCGGCGGCGTCGATGCGATCCTGGTCCTGGAACCGGGCCATAAGGGGGTGCGGGTGCCGGTCGGTGCGGGCATCACGACCGTGGTGCAGTTTCGCGGCCGGGGCGGGCCGGATGGCGGCGCCTTCCGCTACGTGTCGGCGGCCGACGTGCTGGCCGGACGCGTCCCGGAGCGGCTGCTGAAGGACACCATCGTCCTGGTCGGGACCACCGCGCCCGGCCTGGTCGACCTGCGGCCGACGCCTGTCAATCCCGATTTTCCGGGCGTCGAAATCCACGCCAACATCATCAAGTCGATTCTCGACCACCGTTTCAAGCACCGCGCCGATACCGCCGACGCCGTCGAAGCCGGCGTCGTGCTGGCCGTGGGCCTGGGCCTGACCTTGGCGCTGGCGGCGCTGGCGCCGCTGCCGTCGATCACGCTGACCCTTGCGGTACTGTCCGGCCTGATCATCGCCAACCAGGTCGCCTACGTGCGCTTCGACCTGATGTTCCACATCGCGATCGTGCTGGTGCTGATCGCCGCGCTGTTCGTGCTGAACCTGGGCTGGGGCTACCTGTTCGAGTTCCGCAAGGGCCGCGCCCTGGTCAACCGCTTCGGCGAATACGTGGCGCCGGAACTGGTGGCCGAAATGGCCGAGGACCCGGACAAGTACAACATGGAAGGCGAGAGCCGCGAGCTGACCGTGATGTTCGTGGACGTGCGCGGCTTCACCACCATCTCGGAAGGCTTGGCGCCCAAGGAGCTGCGCGAGTACATCAACCTGTACCTGACCGCCATGTCGGAGGACATCCGCTCGGCCTATCGCGGCACGCTCGACAAGTACATCGGCGATGCCGTGATGGCTTTCTGGGGCGCGCCGGTCCACTTCCCCGACCATGCCGCGCGCGGCGTGGCCACGGCGCTCCTGATGCAGCAATCGGCGCACCGGTTGAACGAGGACTTCAAGCGCCGCAACTGGCCGGCGCTCAAGATCGGCATCGGCCTGAACACCGGCATGATGCACGTCGGCGACATGGGCTCGGAAATCCGCAAGGCCTACACCGTGATGGGTGACGCCGTGAACCTGGCGTCGCGCCTGGAAGGCATTACCAAGGTATATGGTGTGGGCATCTGCGTGGGCGAGGCCACGTGCGCCGCCGCGCCGGACTTCGTGTACCGCGAACTCGATCTGGTGCGGGTCAAGGGCAAGAACGAACCAGTCGCGATCTTCCAGCCGCTCGGCAAGGAAGGCGAGGTGGACCCGGCCACTTTGGCTGCGGTGGGCCGCTGGCACGAGGCCCTGGCCCTCGTGCGTGCCCAGCAATGGGACGCCGCCCAGTCCATCCTCGACGCGCTGCGCGCGGCCGATCCGGACTTCGGCCTGTACTCCCTGTACAGCAGCCGCATCGCGTTTTTCCGTGAGCATTCGCCCGGCCCCGACTGGGACGGCGTGACCACTTTCGAAACAAAGTAACAATCGGTTTGAGAATCTTGCGATTTCGGCATTTTCTGCACGGTTTACATCAAGAATTTTCTGACGGGCAAGCCAAACGGGATTACACTTCCGCTAGGTTTTATTTCACCGTAGCAATTCCGGTTCCACCCGCTGGTGGAGGGGAAGACGCCGACAACAAAAACAGATCAATCGGGTCCACAACATGAACGCACCTTTCGCACGCCTGCTGGCGGGTTCCGTGCTGGCCGCTGCCGTGAGCGCAGCCTGGGCGCAGGAGGCGCCATTGCGCTTCGAAGTCAATCGTTTCGATGTCACCGGCAATACCTTGCTGACGCCGGCCGAAGTGGACGCGGCGGTGGCTCCCTTCAAGGGCAAGGACAAGGATTTCGGCGACGTCCAGCGCGCGCTCGAGGCGCTCGAGCAGGTCTATCACGACCGCGGCTACAACGTGGTGGCGGTCGAATTGCCGGAGCAGGAATTGTCCAACGGCGTCGTGCATTTCGTGGTCGTGCAGACCCGGATCGGCAAGGTCAACGTCAGCGGCAACACCTACTTCGACGCGGCCAACATCCGGCGCAGCCTGCCGGCGCTGAAGGAAGGCGAGACCCCCAACATCAAGCGGATCTCGTCCCAGCTCAAGGTGGCCAACGACAGCCCGGCCAAGAAAGTCACGCTGAAGCTGCAAAGCGCCGACAACGACCAGGTCGACGCGAACCTGAGCGTGGCCGACGAGAGCCCGTGGCGCACCACCCTCAATCTCGATAACACGGGCACTGGATCGACCGGCAAGATCCACGTGTCGGCATCCCTGCAGCATGCCAACCTGTTCGGGCGCGATCACGTGGGCAGCATCCAATACACCACGACGGCCGAAAAGCCGAGCAAGGTGGCCGTATACGGCGCGGGCTACCACATTCCGCTGTACGAGCAAGGCGATTCGATCGATTTGTTCGGCAATTACTCGAACGTCGATTCCGGCTCGATCACGGCCGGCATCTTCAACCTCGCCGTGAGCGGGCGCGGCACCGTGTGGGGCGCCCGCTACAACCAAGTGCTGGCCAAGCGCGGCAACATCGAGCCGCGCCTGATCTGGGGCCTCGATTACAAGGCCTTCAAGAACAGCGTGCTGCTCGGCGCCACCGATTTCGGCAACAACGTCACCGTCCATCCCTTCAGCCTGACCTATACCGGCACCGAGTCCATGGCCGCGGGCGAGGGCAGCATGTCGGCCGCGCTGGTGCGCAATATCCCCGGCGGCAAGCGTGGCGGATCGGCCGACTTCACTGCCGCGCGCAGCGGCGCCAAGCCGGGCTACACGATCGTGCGCCTGGCCGGCACCATCGCCCACGTCTATGCGAGCGGCTGGCAGACGCGCGCCATCGCCAACGCCCAGCTTTCGGGCGACGCCCTGGTGCCGGGCGAGCAGTTCGGCGCGGGCGGTTCGGCCTCGGTGCGCGGCTTCAACGAGCGCGAAGTGTCGGCCGATTCGGGACTGAACACGAACCTGGAGCTGTACACCCCGGAGCTGTGCGGCGGCAAATGGCAGTGCCGCACGCTCGGCTTCGTCGACGCCGCCTATGCCAAGCGCAACAAGGCGCTGCCGGGCGAATACACCAGCACCACCGTGGCCAGCGTCGGCCTGGGCCTGCGGCTGTCCATGGGCGCCGCGCTAAGCCTGCAGGCCGACTGGGGCCATGTGGTGCGCACGGGCGTGGTGCAAAGCGCGGGCCGCAACCGCGTCCACGTACGCGTGAGCCTCGCGTACTGAGCCGGGCTAGTTGAAACAAGAACGAATTGCGCAAGTGGAGTAGAGAATGAAAAGCAAATTCTTACCATTGCTGATCGCTGCCAGCTTCGGGGCGGCGGTGGCTGGCCCGACCAATCCGGTCGTGGTCAGCGGGTCGGCGACGTTTTCCCAGCAAGGGAACGTGTTCTCGATCACGAACACGCCGAACACCATCATCAATTGGCAATCGTTCTCGATTGGCGCGGGGGAGATCACGCGCTTCATCCAGCAAAGCGCGGACAGCGCGGTCCTGAACCGCATTCTCGGTCAGGATCCCAGCCAGATCCTGGGCGCGCTGCAGTCGAATGGGCGGGTGTTCCTCATCAACCCCAACGGCATCATGTTCGGCAAGGATGCGCGGATCGACGTCAATGGGCTGACCGCCTCGACCCTCGCCTTGTCGAACGCCGATTTCCTGGCCGGGAAGCGCAATTTCACCGGCACCGGGAAGGATGGCGCGATTCGTAACGCCGGTGCGATCACCACGCCGGCCGGCGGCCAGGTGTTCCTGATCGCTTCGAGCGTGGAGAACAGCGGCGTCATCACCTCGCCCCAGGGCGAGGTCGTGCTGGCGGCCGGGCGCACGGTGCAGCTGGTCGATTCGGCCAACCCGGATCTGCACGTGGTGATCTCGGCCCCGGAGCACAAGGCGGTCAACCTGGGACAGGTCATCGCCCAGGGCGGACGGATCGGCATCTATGGGGCCTTGATCAACCAGCGCGGGACCTTGAACGCGGACAGCGCGGTGGTCGGCGCCAACGGCAAGATCGTGCTCAAGGCCAGCCGCGACACGGTGCTGGAGCAGGGCAGCCGCACCAGCGCAACCGGCGCCGGCAACGGCGGCACGGTGGAAGTCCTCGGCCGGCGTGTGGCGCTCAAGGGCGACGCGGCCGTGGATGCGAGCGGCGTCACCGGCGGCGGCACAGTGCTGGTCGGCGGCGATTACCAGGGCAAGAACGCCGCCGTGCCGAACGCGCAGCAGACCCAGGTCGGCAAGGGCACCAGCATCCGGGCCGATGCGAGCGGCACCGGCAACGGCGGCAAGATCGTGGTCTGGTCGGATAAGGCGACCGTGGTCGGCGGCTTGCTCAGCGCCCGCGGCGGCGCCAACGGCGGCGACGGCGGCGCGATCGAGACGTCCGGCCACGCGCTGAGCGTGCAGGGCGCGCGGGTCGATACCGGCGCGGCCAAGGGCAAGCGCGGCAGCTGGCTGCTCGATCCGCTGAACATCGTGGTCGAGTCCAGCGGGACGACCGCGGCGGGCGACCTGGACTTCGCCGATCTGCCGACCGCGTCGGCGAGCGTGTCCGCCGCCACGCTCACGGCGGCCAATGCGGACGTCACCTTGCAGGCGGCGAACGACATCACGATCAGCGAGCCCCTGGCGATCGGGGCGCACAATCTGACGGCGCAAGCGGGCAACAACATCACCGTCGGCAGCGCCGTCTCGACCTCGGGTGGAAGCATCACGCTGTCCGCCAACGACAGCGGGGGTACGGCCAGCGGCAGCGGCAGCATCTATCTCAACGCGGACCTGTCCTCGGCCGGCGGCGCGATCGGTCTGAGCGGGGTGGGCATTCACGTGGCCGCGAACACCGCCGTGAGCAGCGGGGGAGCCAACATCAGCTTCAAATCGGATGCGCTGGAATTCGGGACGGGCGTCGCAGTCAATGCCGGCACGGCCAGCGGCAGTGGCATCGTGTCGATCACGCCCTACAACTCCGGCACCCCGATCCAGTACACGGCCGATTCGCGCCCCGCAAACACCCTGGCGCTGACCGACGCCGAGATCGGCGCCATCACCGGCTTCGAGCTCAATCTCGGCAGCGCGGGCGCGACTGGCAACGTCACCTGGGGACAGGCGCGCAGCTTTGGAACGAATACCCTGCGCTCGCTCGTCATCGAGACCCAGGGCGATATCCACATCGACCAGCAGCTCAAGCTCGACAATACGAGCAGCACCGTGGCGCTGAGCGAGGTCGGTAACGGCGCGCTCAGCGTGGCTGCGGGCGGCTCGGTGCTGGCCCAGCGCATTCTCATGCGCGCCAACAAAATGAACCTGGCCGGGGCGATCGGTTCCGATAACGCAACCACGAACGGGTATCTGACCGACGTGGTCCAGCTGCGCCCCTATGACCGCTACCGGGGCATTACCCTGGGCGTGGGCGCGACCGACAGCGACAGCACGGACTTCAGCACCCTCGGACTGGACGACACCGAGCTGGGGCAGGTCAAGACCCACGTCCTCTTGATCGGCAGCTCCGAACAGAACGGCCCGATCAATGTGGTCGGCGCGACCAGCTTCGCTTCCAACACGCCGGGCTCGGGCATGCTCCAGCTCCTCGCTCCGAACGATATCGACATTCAGGCGCCGCTGACCGCCACCGCCGACACCATTTATTTGAGTGCCACGCACGGCATCTCGCAAGGCAGCGCTGGCGTCGTCACGACGCCGTCGCTGTACGTGGAGGGCAAGGCCGGGAACTACACGGCGGTCAACCTCGATGGTGCGGACAATAGGATCGGCACGCTGACGGGCAAGAATTTCTCCACCCTGGATGTGACCAACGTCATCGACTTGAATCTGGGTTACGGCAGCACCGGGCTGGAGGGGGATTCGTCCATCAGCTGGTCGCAGATCACCGCCAGCGCGGATAATTCCGTGGGCACGACGCCGAATACCGCGAAAGTCATCGTGGGCGGCGCCGTGACGGCGACCGGCAGCATTGCGCTGACCGGCAAGGACGTGATCGTCGGCCTGCCGGTCGATCATGTGAGCCGCAGCTCGGGCGGCAGCGCGCCCAGTGCAAAGGTGGAGGCGGCCGCCATCGAGCTGACCAGCGCGGAGGGCGGAATGGTCTCGGTGTCGAATGGCGCGACCGTGGACGCCAGCGGCGCCGTGACGATCCAGGCGGATAAGATGGCCTTTGAGAGCGGGGCCGTGGTTCGCGCCGCTGAGATTGGTCTCAAGCCGGTCATCAATCAACCGGTGTCGATCGGCGGCAGTGTCGCCAACGATGGGTCCAAGCTGGTGTTGCCGGCGGCCGAACTGCTGGCGCTGCAGCCGGGCTTCCTGAACATCGAATCGCTCGGTGCCAACATCAGTGTCGACGGCGCCGTCAATCTGGTTCCCCTGACGAACTTGAGTGCGCTTTATCTCTACGCCGGCAGCGAAGGCGGCAGCATCACGGTCAATCAACCGCTCAGCGTAGCGGGAGCGATCGAGATGAGCGGCAATAGCGGGATCGGCATTAACGCCGCCGTGACGGCTGCCCATTACATCGGTCTGTTCAGCGACGCTGGCGACGTGCTGGTCAACAGCCCCGTTGCGGTCACCGGGGAGGGGGGGCACATGGCGGTCGACGGGCACGCCATCAAGGGCACCGGCAGCCTGAGCGCACCCACGTTGACCTTGACGGCGGCCGGCGGCATCGGCGCCGCCGGTAGTGCGCTGCAGACCTACACCTCATCGCTGTACGCCTCGAATTATCACTCCAGCGGCAACTCGCCGATCAATATCATCAACAACTCGGCCGACGCGACGGGATTGCTGGTGGTGACGGGCGTGCATCAAAACGGCTCTGGCAACGCAGGTAGTATTTCAGTTGAGAACTATGGTGGACTCACGGTCGGCCCCTACGACCATGAGGCCACGGTCGAGGTTCCGGCCAGCACGACAGTGTCGGCGCAAACCGGCAATGTCGGATTGTTGACGCACAGTCCGATGGAACTGTACGGTAGCGTGACCTCCAGCGGCGGCAACGTCAGCGTGGAGGCGGGCGGCAGCGGCGATCTGAACCTGCATGGCAGCGTAACGGTCGGCACCAGCGGCAGCGGGACGGTCAACCTGAAGGCCGGCGGCAACATCACGCTGGATTCGACTACCCATGTGACGTCCAGCTCCGGCGCCATCAACCTCACCGCGGGCGGCACGATCACCGCGCCGACCGGCACCGTGACCAGCACCAGCGGCGCGATCCAGCAGAGCTCCGGCCAGACCTCGCAGCCGTCGGCGCCGACCTTGTCGCAGTGCTTGAGCGCGCCGTCGACCACCGGATGCGCCGACGTGCTGGCCGCGGCGCTCAATGCGTGCATCGCCGATCCTGCCGGCGCCAATTGCACTTCCGTGCTCCCGACGATCGACACTTGCATCGCCGCGCCGGCCACCAAGGGTTGCACGGTCGTCCTGCCGAGTCTCGATGCCTGTCTTTCTGCGCCCACGACCAAGGGCTGCGTGGCGGTGCTGCCCCTGATCGCGACGTGTATCGCGGACCCGACGACCAAGGGTTGCCTGGTGGTGCTGCCATCGATCGAAACCTGTATCGCGGCGCCGAGCACGAACGGCTGCTTGGTCGTGCTGCCGAAGATCGAGACCTGTATTGCCACGCCGACCGCCAATGGCTGCTCGGTGGTGCTGCCGAAGATCGAGACCTGTATCGCCACGCCGGCCACCAACGGCTGCTCGGTGGTGCTGCCGAAGATCGAGACCTGTATCGCCACGCCGGCCACCAACG